>Ga0209640_10000785_pt1 | contig 25379 bp, 32 predicted proteins | sample RifCSP10_1_FD_184018 | JGI IMG/M metagenome (GOLD analysis project Ga0209640, IMG submission 184018) | Soil microbial communities from Rifle, Colorado - Rifle CSP2_sed 10_1 (SPAdes) (version 2) | ecosystem: Environmental > Terrestrial > Deep subsurface > Rock core/Sediment | place: Rifle... | reverse complement strand
GCACCGACGTGGCGATGGAGTCCGCCGACGTGGTGCTGATGAAGAGCGATACGTTCGACGTGCTCCGCGCGATCGCGCTCTCGCGCGCCACGCTGCGCAAGATGCACCAGAATCTGCTCTGGGCGGTGGCGTACAACGTCATCGCCTTTCCCGCGGCCGCCGGCGTGTTCTACCCCCTCGTGATCAGCCCGGAGGTGGCCGCGCTCTCCATGTCCGGCAGCTCCGTCCTGGTCGCGGTGAACGCGCTGCTGCTCAAACGGACCAAACTGGGCGGAACGAAGTGAAGGTTCGGCGCCTCACTCCTTACAGGAGACCTCGAATGGCGAAAGCAGGCCGCAAGAGTTCTCGACGATCGGGTCAGACAGGGATCGATGCACTCACCGAGCTCACGCTGAACCTGCGCTGGGCGTGGCACCACGGGACCGACGAGCTCTGGGCCGAGCTCGATCCGGAGCTCTGGGCGCTGACCCACAATCCCTGGGTGGTGCTCCAGACGGTCTCGCGGAGCAAGCTGCTGGACTTGCTGGCGCGCCCCGAATACCGGACGCGGGTCACGAGCCTCCTCCAACAGCGGCGCGACTACCTGGCCTCGCCCGCCTGGTTCCAGCAGCGCCACCCGCAGTCGCCCCTGACGCACGTCGCCTACTTCAGCATGGAGTTCGCGCTCAGCGAGGCCCTCCCTATCTACTCCGGTGGACTCGGCAACGTGGCGGGGGATCAGCTCAAGGCGGCCAGCGACCTCGGCGTCCCCGTCGTCGGGGTCGGTCTGCTCTACCAGCAGGGATACTTCCGCCAGGCGATTGGCGGGGACGGCAGCCAGGAGGAGCTCTATCCCTATAACGATCCGGCCCAGCTGCCGATCAGCCCGGCTCGGGATGACAGTGGGGAATGGATCCGCATCCCCCTCGAGCTGCCTGGGGCGAAGATCTGGCTCCGTGCATGGCAGGCGCAGGTCGGACGGCTCGTCCTCTATCTGCTCGACAGCAACGACCCAGCCAACCCGCCGGCAGCGCGCGGCATCGCCAGCGAGCTCTATGGTGGAGGCCCGGAGCTTCGCCTCCGGCAGGAGCTCGTCCTGGGGATCGCCGGCTGGCGCCTGCTGCGAGCGCTCCGTATCGTGCCGGAGGCCTGTCATCTGAACGAGGGCCACGCGGCCTTCGCCGTGCTGGAGCGCGCCCGGAGCTTCATGGAGGACAACCGGTGCCCATTCGACGTGGCCCTGGCGGTCACGCGCGCGGGAAATCTCTTCACCACCCACACCCCGGTCCCTGCGGGGTTCGACCGCTTTGCCCCCGGTCTGATCGATCTCTACCTGCGACGGTACGCCGAGGATGGCCTGGGCCTGGACCTTCGTGATCTGCTGGCGCTTGGCCGGGAGAATCCGGAGAACCCGAACGAACCGTTCACCATGGCCTACCTCGCGATCCGGGGCAGCGGCGCGGTCAACGGCGTCAGTCGCTTGCATGGGCAGGTGAGCCGGCGCATCTTCCAGTCCTTCTTCCCTCGGTGGCCCGAGTCCGAGGTCCCGGTCGGGCACGTGACCAACGGGGTGCACACGCCTTCCTGGGACTCTGCCGGGGCCGACGCGCTGTGGACCGGAGCCTGCGGGGCGGACCGCTGGCGCGGCACCATGGACACCGTCGAGCAGGATCTGGCCCGGGTCGCCGATACGGCGCTGTGGGCCATGCGCACCCACGCCCGGAAGAGCCTTGTCAGCTATGCTCGCGAGCGCATGGCACCGCAACTGGTCTCCATGGCCATGAAGCCGGACCAGGCTGCGGTGATGTGCCGGTGCCTGGACCCGGACGCGCTCACGGTCGGCTTCGCGAGGCGATTCGCCACGTACAAGCGTCCGGGCATGCTGCTCCACGACCGCGACCGACTGATCCGGATCCTGACCGATCGCGACCGTCCGGTGCAGCTCGTCATCGCCGGGAAGGCGCATCCCGCCGATCAGGCGGGCCAGGAGATGATCAGGGCCTGGATCGAGTTCATGCGTCGTCCCGAGGTGTGCGGGCGCGTGGTGTTCTTCCCGGACTACGATCTGCTCCTGGCCGAGCGGCTCGTGCAGGGCGCCGACCTGTGGATCAACACGCCGCGACGGCCGTGGGAGGCGAGCGGAACCAGCGGGATGAAGGTGCTCGTCAACGGCGGCCTGAACCTGTCGGAGCTCGACGGCTGGTGGGCGGAGGCATATGCGCCGGAAGTGGGGTGGGCGCTCGGGGACGGCCAGGAGCATGGTGACGATCCGGCCTGGGACGCCGCCGAGGCCGAGGCGCTGTATGCGCTCCTGGAGCGCGACGTGATCCCCGCCTTCTACACGCGGGACCAGCTCGGGATGCCCACCGGCTGGGTCGCGAAGATGCGCGCGAGCATGGCACGCCTCACGCCGCGGTTCTCCACCAACCGGGTCGTGCGCGAGTACACGGAGAAGTACTACGTGCCGGCGGCGGCAGCGTACCGGACGCGAGCGGCCGACCACGGCGGGCCGGGTGCGGAGCTGATCGCGTGGCGGCAGGCCCTCGCCGCGCACTGGCAGGAGGCACGCTTCAGCGCCATGCGCGTGGAAATGCACGGCACCGAGCAGCGTGTCACCGTCCAGGTGCGCCTCGGCGGCCTCGACCCCGAGGCGGTGCGGGTCGAGCTGTACGCGGACCCGGTCAACGACGGGGAGCCCGAGCGTCACGCGATGGAACGGGCCCGGAAGCTCGACGAACCCGATCACGGCTACGAGTACGGCGTGGGCCTCCCGGCGGCGCGGCCGCTCGGTGACTACACGCCGCGGCTCCTCCCGCGCCATCCGATCGCCTCGGTCCCCCTCGAGGCGCACGAGATCCTCTGGCAGCGGTGAACCCCATGAGCGCCTCCCGGGCCGCTCGCGCCTCCTGGGCCAGCCTCGAAGGGCTGCCGTTCCCCCTCGGGGCAACATGGGTTGCCCCGGAGGAGGCGTGGAACTTCGCCGTCTACTCCGAGCATGCGGAGCAGGTGACGCTGCTGCTCTACACGGAGGCGGACCCCTCCACTCCGGTGGTTGCCCACCGGCTCGATCACCTCCGGAACAAGTCAGGCCCCGTGTGGCACTGCCGTATGCCTGCGGCCGAGATGAAGGGCGCTCGCTTCTACGCCTACCAGGTCGACGGGGCCCGTGTGCCGCACCATCCCTTCGACCCGAGCAAGGTCCTCTTCGATCCCTACGCCCGGGCCCTTCACTTTCCGCCGGGCTTCGACCGCAAGGCGGCGATCGGGCCGGGGGCGAACGCCGGCCGGGCGCCTCTCGGCCTGATCGCGGCCGACCGCGAGCCGTTCGACTGGGGTGACGACCGCCGGCCGCGCCACGAGGCCAGCGCCGTCATCTACGAGCTCCACGTCCGCGGCTTCACCGCCCACCCGAGCTCCGGCGTGCCTGCGGAGCGGCGCGGGACCTTCGCGGGGCTCGTCGACCGGATCCCATACCTCCTCGAGCTCGGCGTGACCGTGGTGGAGCTGATGCCCGTGTTCCAGTTCGACCCCGGCGAGGGCAACTACTGGGGCTACAACCCGATCAGCTTCTTCGCGCCCCACAACGCGTACGCGCACCGGTGCGACACGTGTGATCAGCACACGGAGTTCCGGGAACTGGTGCGCGCCTTCCACGCCGCCGGGCTGGAAGTGGTGCTCGACGTCGTCTACAACCACACGGGCGAGGGGAACCACGCCGGCCCCGTCTACAGCTTCAAGGGACTCGACAACGACACCTACTACATCCTCTCGGGCCGGCCGGACGCCCCCTACGGGGACTTCTCGGGCACGGGCAACAGCCTGAACTCCGAGCACCGCTACGTGCGGCGGATGATCCTGGACAGCCTGCGCCACTGGGCACGGACGATGCGGGTGGACGGGTTCCGCTTCGACCTCGCCTCGGTGTTCGCGCGCCGGCCGGACGGCTCCCTCAGTTACGGCGACCCGCCGATCTTCGGGGACATCGCGTCCGACCCCGACCTAGCCGGCCTGCGCCTGATCGCCGAGCCGTGGGACGCGGCCGGCGCCTACCAGCTCGGCCGTGCCTTTCCCGGGATCGCGTGGGCGCAGTGGAACGGGCGCTTCCGCGACGACCTGCGCCGGTTCGTGCGCGGCGACGCGGGCATGGTACCGGCGGTGATGCAGCGACTCTACGGCAGCGACGACCTCTTCCCGGACGATCGCGCGGGCGCCTACCATGCCTACCAGGGCGTCAACTTCGTGACCTCCCACGACGGCTTCACGCTGTGGGACCTCGTCTCCTACGAGCGCAAGCGCAACTGGGCGAACGGTCACGATGACACTGACGGGACCGACGACAACCTGAGCAGCAACTGCGGCTGGGAGGGAGACGAGGGCACGCCGCCGGAGGTGATCGTCCTGCGCAAGCGCCAGGCGAAGAACTTCCTGTGCCTGCTCCTGCTCGCGAACGGTACGCCAATGCTCCGCGCCGGCGACGAGTTCCTCCACACGCAGGGGGGCAACAACAACCCCTACAATCAGGACAACGAGACGAGCTGGCTGGACTGGCGATTGCTCGAGGCGCACCCCGACGTCTTCCGGTTCGCGCGTCTGATGATCGCCTTTCGCAAGGCCCACCCGTCCCTTTGCCGGAGCCGCTTCTGGCGCGACGACATCCGCTGGTACGGCGTGGGGCCGCAGGTGGATCTGTCGGACGCGTCGCGCAGCCTTGCCTTTTGCCTGCGCGGGGCCTCACAGAGCGACGACGACGTCTACGTCATGATCAACGCCTACTGGAAGACGCTCGACTTCACCGTGCAGGACGGAGCGCCTGCGGAGTGGCGCCGGATCGTCGACACGGGGCGCGAGAGTCCGGACGACATCCGCGAACCGGGGCAGGAAGTCCTGCAGACACCGGCGCGCTACACCGTGGAACCGCGCTCGGTGGTGGTCCTGGTACGGCCGCGACGCTCATGAGGCCGGGGAAGACGGACGCTTCATGAATGTCCTGGCCATCAACGGCGGCAGCTCGTCGATCAAGTGGGGAGTCTTTGCGGTTGGGGTGGATGGAGGAAGTGGCGCTGCTACTTCCCGGCGCGCCCATGGCCGGATCGAGAAGATTGGTGGCGAGGCGACGCTTCGCTTCGAGGCGGTCGGCGCCCAGCCGCTCGACACGACGGCGCATGTTCCCGACCACGACGACGGCGTGCGTCGCATCGCGGAGTGGGTTGCCGCGGCGCATGTACCAGTCGAGGCGGTGGGGCACCGGGTGGTCCACGGCGGCTCGCGATTCCGTGCGCCGACGGTGCTCGATGACGCGGTTGTGGCGGCGATCCACGACCTCGAGACCCTGGCGCCGCTGCACAATGGCCCGAGCCTCGCCGGCATTCGGGCGTGCCGCACCGCGCTTGGCCCGGGCTGTCCGATGGTCGCGATCTTCGACACCGCGTTTCACGCCTCGCTGCCGGAGCGGGCCTGGCGGTACGCGATCCCGCACGAGCTGGCCGCGCGTCACGGCATCCGCCGGTTCGGCTTCCACGGGATCTCCTACCGCGCCGTGCTCGACCGGTACTGCGCCATCACGGGCACGCCCGCGGAGCGAGCGACGATCGTCGCGCTCCACCTCGGGAACGGGTGCTCGGCGGCGGCGATCGAGAACGGGCGCTCGGTCGACACCTCGATGGGGCTGACCCCGCTCGAGGGTCTGGTGATGGGGACGAGGTCCGGCGACGTCGACCCGGGCATCCTCGGGTATCTGGCGCGCGTGGAGGGCGTGCCAGTGGCGGAGGTGGAGCGCTGGCTGAACGAGCGATCCGGGCTGCTCGGGCTGTCGGGTCGGAGTGGCGACCTGCGGGACCTGCTGGCGCGCGAGTCCACGGACCAGCGCGCGGCGGTCGCGCTGGAGGTCTTCTGCTACCGGATCCGGAAGTACGTGGGAGCCTACCTCGCGGCGCTCGGGGGCGCCCAGGCGGTCGTGTTCGCGGGCGCGATCGGCGAGCGATCGGCGGAGGTGCGGGCGCGCGTCTGCCAGGGCCTCGAGTGGGTCGGCCTGACGCTCGATCCCGGCGCCAACGTTGCGGCCATCGAGGGCGAGCGGCGGATCAGCGCGGCCGGGGCACGCCTCGAGGCCTTTGTGATCCCGGCCCACGAGGAAGTCGAGATCGCCCGGGGCACCGCGGAAGTCCTGCACGCGGCGGGAGCCTCCTGAAGGGCTGGCCTGGAGCAATCGCGGCGCCGGTGGGTCGGTGAGGCAGCGCGGACGGGGGCGCGGAGAAGATACGGAGCGAAGAAAGGAGTGAAGAATGGATAGCGTGTTGTCACGAGACGAGCTCAGCGCCATGGATGCGTACTGGCGGGCGGCGAACTATCTCTCCGTTGGCCAGATCTATCTCCGGGACAACCCCTTGCTGCGCCAGCCCCTCACGTCCGAGCACGTCAAGGCCCGGCTGCTCGGTCACTGGGGCACGACGCCGGGGCTGAACTTCATCTACGTTCACCTCAACCGGGTGATCAGGAAGTACGACCTCGACATGATCTACGTCTGTGGTCCCGGCCACGGCGGCCCGGGGATGGTCGCCAACACGTATCTTGAGGGCACCTACAGCGAGCTCTACCCGAACGTCTCCCAGGATGCCGAGGGGATGCGGCGCCTCTTCAGGCAGTTCTCGTTCCCGGGCGGGATCCCGAGCCACGCCTCTCCCGAGACGCCGGGCTCGATCAACGAGGGCGGCGAGCTCGGCTACTCGCTGGCGCACGCCTACGGGGCGGTGCTCGACATCCCCGATCTGATCGTCGCGTGCGTCGTGGGTGACGGCGAGGCCGAGACCGCCCCTCTGGCGGCCGCGTGGCACTCCAACAAGTTCCTCAACCCCGCCACCGACGGCGCCGTGGTGCCGATTCTGCACCTGAACGGCTACAAGATCGCCAGCCCGACGGTCCTCGCCCGGATCGGCCGCCAGGAGCTCGAGAGTCTCCTCGTCGGCTACGGCCATGAGCCCTACTTCGTCGAGGGCTCCGACCCCGAGACCATGCACGAGCAGATGGCGGCGAGCCTGGACACCGTGGTCGAGCGGGTCCGTGCCATCCGGCAGGACGCGCGGGGCGGGGCCCCGCCACGGCGGCCACGCTGGCCCATGGTCGTCCTGCAGACGCCCAAGGGCTGGACCGGTCCGAAGGAGGTCGACGGCAAGAAGACCGAGGGCTCCTGGCGCTCGCACCAAGTGCCGCTCGCGGAGGTGGCGACGAACGAGGCGCACCGCCGGCAGCTCGATCAGTGGATGAGGAGCTACCGGCCGGAGGCGCTGTTCGACGAATCGGGCCGCCTCGTGCCGCAGGTCGCCGCCCTGGCGCCGAAGGGATCACGGCGCATGGGGGCCAACCCGCACGCCAACGGCGGCCTGCTCCTCAACGATCTCGAGATGCCGGATTTCCGCGACTTCGCAGTCGAAGTCGGAGAGCCCGCCACCGTGTTCGCCGAGGCCACCCGGGTTCTCGGCGCCTTCCTGCGTGACGTCATGCAACTGAACCGGGATCGCCGCAACTTCCGCGTGTTCGGGCCCGACGAGACCGCGTCGAATCGCCTGGGCGCGCTGTTCGAGGTGACCGACCGCACGTGGCTGGCCGACCGGCGCCCGGAGGACGAGTCCCTCGGCCCCGACGGCCGGGTCATGGAGATCCTGAGCGAGCACACCTGCCAGGGCTGGATCGAGGGCTACCTCCTCACCGGACGCCACGGCTTGTTCTCGTGCTACGAGGCGTTCATCCACATTGTCGACTCGATGTTCAACCAGCACGCGAAGTGGCTGAAGGTGTGCAACGAGATCCCCTGGCGCCGACCGATCGCCTCCCTCAACTACCTGCTCACCTCGCACGTCTGGCGCCAGGACCATAACGGGTTCTCGCACCAGGATCCGGGCTTCATCGACCACGTCGTCAACAAGAAGGCCGACGTGATCCGTGTCTATCTGCCGCCCGACGCGAACACCCTGCTGTCGGTCGCCGACCATTGCCTGCGCAGCCGGAACTACGTGAACGTCATCGTGGCCGGTAAGCAGCCCAGCCTCCAGTACCTCGACATGGATGCCGCCATCAAGCACTGCACGGCCGGCATCGGCATCTGGGAGTGGGCGAGCAATGACCGGGGGAGCGAGCCCGACGTCGTGATGGTCTGCGCCGGCGACGTGCCGACCCTCGAGACGCTTGCCGCGGTCTCGTTGCTGCGACAGCACCTCCCGGACCTCAAGGTACGGGTGATCAACGTCGTGAACCTCATGAAGCTCCAGCCGCCGAGCGAGCACCCGCACGGGCTCCCCGATCGGGAATTCGATACCCTGTTCACGACGGACAAGCCAATCATCTTCGCCTTCCACGGGTACCCGTGGCTGATCCACCGCCTCACCTACCGGCGGACCAACCACAAGAACCTCCACGTGCGCGGCTACAAGGAGGAGGGCACCACGACGACCCCGTTCGATATGGTCGTACGGAACGATCTCGACCGGTTCCACTTGGTGGCCGACGTGATCGACCGCGTGCCAGGACTGGGGGCGACCGCAGCCTACGCCAAGCAGGCGATCCGCGACAAGCTCATCGAGCACCGCCAGTACATCGAGCGACATGGCGAGGATATGCCGGAAGTCCGCGAGTGGACGTGGAGCGGCGGGTGAGGGGTGGCGGAAGCGATGATGGGCGGGCCATCGGCCAGGCCTCGAATGGAAAGGGGTCACAATGTCAGACGCCCGTCACGAAGACAGTCAGCACAGGAGACCGCACCCGCAGCCCATGGCCGCCCCCTTTCTGGAATTCGATCTCACGCGAGAGCTCGAGCAACTCCACTGCGAACTCCAGCCGACGAGTGGCCAGAACGTCAAGACGCTCGTGAAGTACGACGACTTCCGCATTGTCCTGATCGTACTCAAAGCGCACACCCGTATTCCGGGGCATCAGGCGGAGGGACGCATCTCCGTCCACACCATCCGTGGCCACATCCGGGTTCGCGCGCTCGAACGCATGTTCGATCTGTCCGCAGGCAGTCTCCTCGCACTCGACCAGGGCCTGGCTCATGACGTCGAGGCCCTTGGAGACAGCGCGTTTCTCCTCGCCATCGCATGGCCTGGCGGAGACGGGGGCCGGGCTGGCTAGGAGCAAGTCGGGGGCGGTCGGCCGTGCCGGAACGGGGTGTGCGGTGGACCAGCGCCGAGCCGGGCCTGGGAAGCAGGTCACCACTTCCTCCGTGCGGTGCTTGAACAAGGGTAGCAGCCGGCTCTCGAAGCGGCCCTCGCCCCCGGACCCGGGGCCGGCGGATCGCGGGAACGGGTTCATTCGAGCGTGCGGTTTCTTGACACGAGTCCAACGGTCACGTACGCTGCGGTTTGATGCGGAGCATCGTTGATCGTCTCCCGGCAACTCGTTGGTTGCTCCCGATACTCGTCGTGGTCCTGGTCCTTAGTCACGTCTGCGAGCTGCCGGCCTACGTCGAGCTCGCATCCCACCACGCGACCGAGGCCAATGCCGACGAGCAGCTGAGCTCGTGTGATGCGGTGCCCGCGACGTCGAGCCCCGGACACGGCCCGGTGTGGGCGCCGCCCGACATGGCGTTCGCGCTTGCCGTCGTCGACCCGACGCCCGTCTGCGGGGCTGCGAGGTCCTTCGAAGACCCGGTAAGGCTGATCGAGCGACTACCGCTGTTCCTGCTGCACGCCTCTCTTCTGATCTAGTTCCTCCCGTAGTCGCAATCTCCGCCCTGAGGCCAAAGTCTGGTTCCGGGCGTCATCTGCGCGGGCGCAATCCGTTTGTCGAACAGGAGGGACCCGTGACCTGTACTGGACGCTTCACGCTCATCACCATCGTGGCGTTTGCGATTGTCGCCACCGGGCTGGCCGGGCTGGCGCCCTGGAGAGCGCAGGCGGCCGGAGGCCCTGGCCACGACCATGAGCACCCAGCCATCCCGGCGGCGTATGCCAATGCCCACGTTCCAACTCACGCCTGGACGGACCCGAAGATGATCGCCAAGGGCAAGGAGATCTTCGTCGCCAAGTGCGTGCTTTGCCACGGCGAGAAGGGGGACGGCAAGGGCCCGGGCGCTGTGAATCTTCCGCTCAAGCCGGCGGATCTGACCGACGGGAAGATGGTTGCGGAGATGGCGGGCAACTACTGGGTCTGGCGCGTCAGCGAGGGGGGCCTCGTCGAGCCGTTCAAGTCGAAGGGGTCCGCGATGCCGGCCTGGAAGGGCGAGCTGTCGATGAAGGACCGATGGGCCGTGATCGCGTACGCCCACACGCTGTCCGGCCACCGCGGGCCTCACGTTGCCAGTGAGCATCAGCAGTTGAAGCCCAAGCCCAAGTTCGTGACCGGTGAAGGAACCGTCATCGCCGTGCGCCCGGAGAAGCAGCAGGTCGTCCTAGAGCATGGGGAGATCAAGGGCTTCATGGAGGCGATGACGATGGGCTACAAGACCAATCCGACCTCGCTGCTGAACAGCGTCAAGCCGGGAGACAAGGTTCGCTTCACCATCGACACCGAAGCGCGCGCGATTACCAAGATCGACAAGCTGAAGGACTGAGGCAACCAAGGACGGTCCACATGAGATCTCGTCGGGGCCTTGTTGTACCCGCTGTCGCGGCGCTGCTGCTGGCGGGATGTGCGAGCTATCAGCTGGAGCCCCTGGCCGCCAACCATCCGGCGCATCCGGAAGCGCCCGCTGTGCCTGAGCGGCCTCCATCGCAGACGCTTGCCTACACGCAATCGGACATCCCGTCGGTTCAGCCGGTTTCGCCCGTGGCGGCAGCCCAGCCGGGAGCGCATCAGTCAGGTCCGGCTGGAGGTGGAGCCTCTCAGACCGTCGTCGGCGAAGGAGAGGTCATCGCCACGGTACCGAATGCGAGCCAGATCGTCGTCGAGCATGGGGCGATCAAGGGCTTCATGGAAGCGATGACGATGGGCTATCGCATCGACCCGCCCTCTCTTCTCGCGGGGTTGAAGCCGGGGGACAGGGTCCGCTTCACGATCGACGTTCAGAAGAGGACGATCACCGAGATCGAGAAACTGAGGTGAGGAGCCGACGGATGGCGGCCAAAGGGATCGGCTGGGTGTGTCTCTCGCTCCTCGGGCTCACCGGGTGTGCGTCGCTGAACCTGAGCGCCGGGTTTCCCGAAGTCAGGGCTGCGGTCGAGGAGCGTTACGCGGCGACGCTCGTATGGAACAGCGGCACCGAGCTCGACCAAGAGGCCGAGGAGAACCTGCGGGCCTTGCGTCAGAAGAGGTTGACTGCCGATGACGCGGTCCAGGTCGCGATGCTGAACAATCGGGACCTTCAGGCTATCTACACGGAGCTGGGGCTGGCCCAGGCCGACCTGGTCCAGGCCGGGCTCTTCAGAAATCCGATCCTGGACGCCGCCGTGTTGTTTCCGCTGTCGGGGGTCCGGCCCGATCTCCAGCTCAGCGTGGTCATCAGCTTCCTGGACGCTCTCTACGTTCCGCTCCGGAAACGAGTGGCCGCCGCCCAGTTCGCGGAGGCCAAGCTTCGAGTCACCGGCGCCGTGCTCGACTTCGCGGTGCAGGTGCGGACATCACTTCCGCGTCACCGCGACCGAGGGTGAAGACATCCCGCTTTCGGCTCAGTGGCCGGAGACCACCGTCCTGGTCGCGGTGGGGCAAACGCGCAACGTCGAGCTCATCACGGATGCTCCCGGCGACTGGGCCTTTCACTGTCATATGACCCACCACGTCATGAACCAGATGGGACACGAGTTCCCGAACATGGTGGGAATGAAACCCGGCGATCTGAATGAGAAGATCCGGCCCCTGCTGACGGCGTACATGAGACGGGATCAACGTGAATTCAGCGAACCGGTAGGTAGCCGTGCGCTCTCAGGAGTCCCGCTCCATCGTCGGACTGGACGAAGTTCACGAAGGCGCGGGCGGAGGCTGGGAGGGCGTCCTCGCGCCAGACGAAGCCCAGGGTCTTGACGAACGGGTACCGGCCGCTGGCGATGTTCTCGGGCGTCGGGGCGATACCGTCGATGGAGAGTACCTTGATCGGGAGGCGCTCGAGTGTCGTGGTGCCGAGATCCGACAGGCCGAGCGCGAACCGGCGGGTCAGGAGAGCTTCGTGCATCGTCGGCTCGCTATAGAGGATCGTCCAATGGCTCGTGTTGGCGCCGGCCGCATAGGCTTCGGCGAAGCCCGGCATGGCCTGCTTCAAGCTCGCGACGGAGCTGTCTCCCTCTTCGCGAGTGAGGAAGGCGACTTCCCGGCCGCTGTTCCACGTGAGCTTCGTCCCTCGGTAGAAGCTCAGCAGTTCGGCGGCCGTGAGGGTGGTGTCCGGGGTGTCCGGGTCCGCGCCGACGACCACCGCGGTCCTGGCGTATGGAAGAAAGGCCAGCCCGAGCCCTTCCTCGGCGTCGCGGAGCGGACGCGAAACCAGGCCGATCTGAATGACACCGGCTGCCGTCAAGGCGACGCCGTTCGTGGAGCCCACCGTCCTGAGTTGGATCCTCACTTCGGGATGGTTCTGCGTGAAGGCTCGCGCGAGGAGCCGGGTGAGCGGGATGTTGGAATCGCAGCCGGCGAAGACCAGAGTCTCCGAGGCCGGCTGGGCCATGGCGCCTCGATCCCCGGCGGCCATCACTACGGAAGGCAAGAGAAGCAGCGCGGCGACGAGACGCGGGGCGCACCGCATGCTCCAGTTCTTAGGACCGCGGCGGGGCAGGACCATCGCCATTCTCCTTTGAATGGCTCGGGACTGGCCAAGGCATAGCATGGCGGGCAAGCATGGTCAAGAACAGTTGCTGGGGGTAGACAGCCGCGGTGCGCCATGATACTCGGCAAGGCATACGAGAGAGATCGATGAAGCGAACTCTGCTGATCCTCTTGTTGTGCGTCCTCGGGGCCGGGCTGGCCGCATGCGCGGTGCACAGCGATCGCTCGCTCGGCGACGATCCAGCGGCCGGGACGTTGCACGGTTTCGGCTGCGGCGGGCCGCTGATGGTGGAGGCCCCCACGGTAGCTCCCGCGTTCCTGCCCCTGACCCGTAGCGTGGCGCTTGCCGGCGTGCCGCCGGGTCCGGAGCGCCGGCCGGTTTCGTTCTTCCAGCCCCCCGAGCATTCCGCGTAGCCGTCTCCGCCGTCGCCGCCCTCCGCAGCCGGGCGGCCGCCGCCGGAGACTTCATCTACCCGGCGTCCTGTTCGATCCACAGCGGGGTTGTGCTCACCCGCTCACAAGAGGCTGAAGGAAGTGTTGGCAGCGCGGAGGTAGTGCTTGAGACGGGGAGCGGTGCTCTGGGGAGCCGCAATCGCGATGGCGGTCGCTGCAGTTCTGCTCGCGTGGTGGCCTCCGGTCGGTCGGCCGGCGCCGACCGCGGATTCGCCATACGCGGAGATGGGAGTGGTCCATTACAAGGGTGCGCCGCCGGCGCCTGACTTTTCCCTGCCGACCCTCGAAGGGCGGACCGTGACGCTTTCCGCCTTGCGTGGCCAGGTGGTGTTCCTGAACTTCTGGGCAACATGGTGTCCACCGTGCCGCGAGGAGATGCCGTCCATCGAGCGACTTCACCGCGAGCTCAGAGGGCAGGGGCTCGTGGTGCTGGCGTTGGACGTGGACGAGGCCCCCGAGCGAGTGGCGAAGTTCGTGAAAGACTTCCGCCTCGGCTTCCCGGTACTTCTCGACGCGGGCTCGCACGTGTTCTCGAGTTACGGGGCCCCGGGACTTCCAACGACGATCCTAATCGACCGGCAGGGTCGGGTCATCGGCGGCGCGCTTGGCCCCAGGGACTGGGCGAGTGATGCCGGGCGAGCCCTGATACGTACCCTCCTCGAGCAGCAAGTGAGCGGGGGCGTCTGACCATGCAGCGCGTCATGCCCATGATCGCCTCCCTGGCAATGACGGTGGCCTTCCTCGCGCCGGTGGTCGCGCTGGCGGTCAGCGAGAACGTGCGCGGCCTGCTGAGAGAACTCTTGATCCAGGTGCCGGCGCGTGAGGTGAGTGCGCCACCGTTCTCACTGTCGGACACCAACGGAACGCCGGTCCGGCTCGCTGACGACAAAGGCCGGGCGGTGATGATCTATTTCTGGACCACCTACTGACCGCACTGCACGAGGGAGTTGCCCTCGATGAACGCGCTGTACGAGGAGTTCAAAGGGCGGGGCTTCGTGCTGCTGCTTGTAAACATGGGCGAGGACCCGGAGATCGTCCGGCGCGCCGTGAAGGCGCGGCGCTACACCGCGCCCGTCCTGCTTGACGGGGACCGGAAAGTGTCGGACGCCTACGTCGTGACTGCGACCCCGACCGTGTTCATCGTGGACCGCCGCCTCCAGATCATCGGACGGGCGGTTGGCCGCCGCGAGTGGGGTGGGGAGGCGGGGCGCCGGCTGATCGCCGCGCTTCTCCGGCCATGAAGATCTCCCTGCTGGTGGCGGCGAGCGCCGGGCTGCTGTCCTTCCTCTCCCCGTGCGTCCTGCCGCTCGTCCCGTCCTATCTAGCCTTCGTCGCGGGGGCGTCATTGAGCGACCTCCGGCGACCGAGCCGGGCCGCGCGGCGCGGCCTGGTGCTGAACGCCCTGGGGTTCATCGTCGGGTTCTCCATGGTCTTCGTCGCCATGGGCGCGGCGGTGACCGTCGTCGGCGGATGGCTGTTGAGTTATCGGAGCCTGGTGCAGACAGTCGGCGGGATCCTGATCATCCTGTTCGGCTTGTACTTGATCGGAATCCTGCGCATTCCCTTCCTGATGCGCCAGGCCCACTTTCCCCTCTCGAGCCGGCCAGTGGGGGTGCTCGGCTCGGTCGCCGTCGGGGTCGTGTTCGGCGCGGGCTGGACACCGTGCGTCGGCCCCGTGCTCGGGTCCATCCTGACGTTCGCGGGCACGGGGCAGACGGTGGGCGACGGCACGCTGCTGCTGGCCGCCTATGCGGCGGGGCTCGGCGTGCCGTTCCTGGTCAGCGCACTGGCCGTGGATCGGTTCCTGGTGTTCTTCGGCCGGTTCCGGCCGTTTCTGCCCGTCGTGGACCGCGTCGCCGGCCTGCTGCTGGTCGGCGTCGGCTTGCTACTCGCATTGAACTACATGACGATCCTCAACGCGTATTTCATCAGCCTCACCCCACAATGGCTGATCGAGCGGCTGTGATGCGTGCATCGGCGCGACTGCTGCTGGCCCTGGTGGTCTCCGGCTGCGCCTCCGTGGCGCCGATGGACGTGGTGCTGCGCCAGTCGGCGCCGTCCCCCGCGATCCGGGTCGGCGTCGACACCTTCGCGTTTCCCAACGAGAGTCGCAGCAAGAACCCGGGCAAGCCCGACCTCTACGCCAACTACTGCTTCGTGATGACGCGAGGCGTGGTCCAGTTTCAGCGCTTCGCCCGCTTCGATCCGGCTGCGCGGAAGCTCAGCCCGGAGGCCTACACGGCCCGCGTGCGGCAGGTGGTGGCGCGCGCGCCCTGGGAGGATGCGCTGCCGCCCGACGACCGCGTGGTGGTCCCCGGCTACGCTTCGCTCTTCGAGTTTTCGCGCGACCAGGAAGCGGCGGTGAAGGCCGGGCTCGTCGGCCGCTTCTGGACGTGGGTGCACTGGACCAACTGGCGGGTGGCCTTCCCGGTCCCGCGCTCGCAGCAGGAGCGTGTCGCCCGCGAGACGCTGATCGAGCTCGGGGCCGGTCGGCCGGTGCAGCTTCTCGTCACCAACCTGCCGACCTGGGAGCTGAATCACTCGGTGGTGGCCTACGGCTACACCGTGAACGGTGACGGCAACGTGGAGTTCGTCGTCTACGACCCCAACGATCCCTTCGCGCCAGGCCGGATCACGTTCGACCGCTCGGAGGGGCGCTTTGTCGCGACGCAGGTCTTCGACACGCGGCCGGGGCCCATCCGCGCCTTCCGGATGTACTACTGGCCGCTCCTGTAGATCCATGAAGTGGCCTGGCGCGGTCGTCCTGCTCGCATTCGGCCTCGTGGCCCTGGCGGCGGCCATCATGTGGTGGCGGCAGCCGCAGCATACCGGTGGTCCAGTGCGGATCCCCGAGCTGTCGGTCGAGGCGCAGGCGGGCAAGCACGCGTTCGATCTCTACTGCGCCCGCTGTCACGGCGAGAGCGCTGGCGGCAGCGCGGCCGGGCCACCCCTCGTTCACCGTACCTACCGGGCCGCCCACCATGCGGACGTCGCCTTCGAGCTGGCGGTCCGACGGGGCGTTCGCGCCCATCATTGGCGGTTCGGGGACATGCCCCCTGAGCCGGCGGTGGCCCAAGTGGAGGTGGCCCAGATCACGCGCTACGTCCGCGAGCTGCAGCGGGCCAATGGCATCGAATGACGAGGATCCCTCGGCGGCGGTTCCTCGCCGGGACGGCGGCCGCGGCTCTCGGGCTTTCCGGCTGTTTGGCCGGGGGCCCCGCCCGGCTAGGAGGCTCGGCCGGCCGGGTCCGCGCCCCGCGAAAGATCGTCGTAGTCGGTGCCGGCTTGGCCGGGCTGGCGGCCGGCTACGAGCTGCTCCAGGCGGGCCATGATGTGATGGCCGTCGAGGCTCGCGAGCGGCCGGGAGGCCGGGTGCACCCGGTGCGCGGGCTCTTCAGCGACGACCTCTACGCCGAAGCCGGGGCCACCTTCATCCCCGACATCCATCACCTGACCCTCAGTTACGTTCGGCTGGCGAATCTCCCCCTGGTGCCGGTGCCTCCACGCGCGGGCGGCAAGCTCTATTTCGTCCGCGGGCGTACGCTGCGGGTAACGAGCGGAGCGTCCGTCAGTTGGCCGTTCGACCTGACACCGGAGGAGGAACGCCTGGGGCTTGGTGGCCTGCTGAAGAAGTACGTCCGCCCAGCTACCCTACACCTCCATCGCGCGGATCTGGCTCCAGACAAGCCGAAAGTTCTGGATGGACGGCGGCCTGCCCGGCTCGGCGACCACGGACCTGCCCATCAAGCACATCTTCGAGCCCACCGTCACGCAGCCGGGTCCACGCGGTATCCTGGCCTGCGACACGGCCGGCATCCAGGCTCGCCGCCTCACCGCCATGAAGGAGGACCGACGGGTGAGAGTCGCGCTGGAAGAGATGGCGCGAGTCTACCCCGAGCTGCGCCGGCACTTCGAGCGCGGAGCCTCGAAGTGCTGGGACGAGGACGAGTGGGCGCGCGGCGCTTACGCCTGGTTCAGGCCCGGGCAGATGCTCTCGCTCATGCCGGACATCGCCAGGCTTGAAGGCTGCGTGCACTTCGCCGGCGAGCACACCTGCGCCTGGGTCGGCTGGATGCAGGGCGCGCTCGAATCTGGTGTCCGGGCGGCGCGCGAGATCAGCGAGGCGGCATAGGGCGCCGGGGCGCCCGAAGAGATTTCTGCGTTTGGTGTGCGCTATCCGCGTGCCTCTACCACGCGCGTCCTGACGGAGGAAAGCTTCCACCACAGGGCCACCGACGTCAACAGCGCTCCAGCAAGCGCAACGTAAAGTCGTATGGGCTCGAAATAGGTGAGAAGTAAGCCACTTCCGAAAATCGTCACGAGAACCTTGTTGCACACCGGACACGCGATGCCAAGAAAACCGAGGACGCCGCCAACACCCGCGGTTCCTGCGGCGCAAGATGGGCGCCGAATTCCAAGATACAGGCCAAGTGCAACAGATTGAATAGCCAGGAGAGCTACTTCGAAGCCGCTGGTTGGCGTCATCCGAACGAACAGCGGGTTCTCCCACAATGCGGCAACGGTACCGAGAAGCGCGAAGGCAGCCGCCGTGATGCCTGCGCTCCGAAGAAGATCGGTGGCAGTTATGCCGACCGGAAGCCATTCGGTGAGCAGGCCGCTTGGGGTCTTGTCCATGGGACCTCCTCTTCGGTCCTCGATGCCTGCCACATTGTATGCACGGAGCCAAAGGAACGGTAGGCAACACGATCGGCACAGCGATGCTCGTGGTTGGGCTCACCCTGGGAGCCGTCTCGTTTACCCATGCGGGCGAAACCAGCTCGGAATTCACTGGGCACCACGTCAACTCGGGGACCGTGAGCCACGAAGTCAAGGCGGGTCGGCATGTCCTCACGATGTCAAGGGACTTCCCCGTGCCCGAAGCGCCGGATCCTCTGGCGCATCGTTGACTCAAAGGGCAATGTGTTCTGGCTCGATCGCGTGAAGATCAAGGACGAGAAGATCAACAGCTCCATCACGCTGCCGTTTGCGTTCGCGACGTCGGCAGGGTGCAGTTCTGGTGTGCGTTCGTCGAGGTCGTCCTGGGCGAGGCCTCGTTCGCGAAGCCGGTGGCGCTCCACCGCGCTCGCTGAGAGACGAGAGGGCTTGACTCGTCGGAGCCCCGGGGGTACATAAGAAGCGCTTGGACCAGGGCCCAGTGGGCGGACGTCGAGAAATGCACTGCGGAGGCGAATCATGTCATTGAGAATCAACAGCGAAGCGCCCAACTTCACCGCGGACACCACGCAAGGCCGGATCAATTTCCACGAGTGGATCGGAAACGGGTGGGCCATCCTGTTCTCGCATCCGAAGAACTTCACCCCCGTCTGCACGACCGAGCTCGGCTACATGGCGGGGCTGAAACCCGAGTTCGCGAAGCGCAACTGCAAGATCATCGGCATCAGTGTGGATTCGGTCCCCGACCACCAGAAGTGGTCCAAGGACATCGAGGAGACGCAGGGCCACGCCGTGAACTACCCCTTGATCGGCGACTCCGAGCTGAAGGTGGCCAAGGCCTACGACATGCTGCCGGAGGACGCCGGGAGCACGGCGCAGGGCCGGACCGCCGCCGACAACGCGACCGTCCGCTCGGTGTTCGTCATCGGGCCGGACAAGCGGATCAAGGCGATGCTGACGTATCCGATGAGCACCGGCCGCAACTTCGACGAAGTGCTGCGGCTCCTGGATTCGTGCCAGCTCACGGCCAAGCACAAGGTGGCCACCCCGGTGAACTGGAAGCAGGGAGAGGACGTCATCATCGTGCCGGCGGTCTCGGACGCCGAGGCCAAGCAAGCATACCCGGGCGGCTGGAAGGCCCCGAAGCCGTATATCCGGATCGTCCCGCAGCCACGGTAAGCGACGCGGGCTCCCACGGTGTCAGACGGGTGCGTCCGACGGCTTGACTTGGTGGTCGAATTTGCTACGCTCCGTAACGAGTTATGATGACGGCGACACGAGCCCAGTACTGGAGATTGGCACTGCCGCTGGCAGCGCTGCTTCTCATGTTTTGTCTGTCTGCTGCCCCACCTGCGGCCGCGGACGAGCCCGCCTGTGGAGGGATGGATTCTTCCGAGCGCGTCTGTGCCCAGTCCGGGACCACGACCCCGATCCTTGCTGTCGTCCATGAGCTGCTTCCAGTTCGGACGCTCGATGTCCCGGGCCTCCCCGTGTCGCCCGACGGAGCCTCTGCCGAGCCGCTTCAGCATCACGCGGATCTCTCCACCCCGCGGGCCCCTCCCAGCCTCACCTAGCTGCTCCAGCTCCACCTGACGTCCTGACCATAGGCTGTCTCGCCACGTGCGACCGATCCCCGGTCGGCGGGCCAGATGAATCCCTGGGTCCTCGACCAGCTAGCCAGGAGAGGAGGCATATGGCTATCCAGACAACAGGCAAGTGCTGCCCGATCTGCGGCAAGGATGTGGCCGAGCCCAACTTCAAGCGCTTCGGGGAGTGGGCCTGCTCGGAGGCGCACGCGGAAGAGTACGTGAAGGAGGTGCGCACTGAGAAGCTCCGGGTCGCGCGACCGGAGCCTCGCGGTGATGATCGGCCTGCGCGGCAGGGCTGCTGCGGATGACGCCGTCGCGTTCGATCCTGGGGCGGCCCGGCTGCGAGTCAGGCCAGAGGAGGCCACGATGGAGATAGGCCAGAGCGGGATCGAGCGGCAGGGGTCGATAGCCCCGCCGAGCGCGAGCAATGGCGAGCCGATGCCGAAAGAGGCGGGCTATTGCGCGTATTGCGGCAGCGACCTGCACGCAGCCGACGGGCTCCCGATGCGATTCGGCGAGCGCTTCTGCAGCGATGGACACGCGGACGCCTTCGTACAGGAAGCGCGAGCCGCGAGAATCGAGAGCGCGGCCATTGCCGACCAGACCACCGCCACGGCCTCCCCGGCCGCACCGGCTTCGGCTCGCTGGGATCTCAAACGCGCGCTCAAGATGGGCGTGTGCTGCGGACTGCCGTTGCTCGCTCTCATTTTCCTGGCCGGCGGGGGCGGGGCGCTCCTGGGCGCGGGCGCTGCGGTCCTTCCGCTCCTGGCCGTCCTGGCCTGCCCATTGGGGATGTTCTTCATGATGCGCGTGATGCACGGGCACGGGAAGAACCACGGCCACACCGGCGCCGGCCGGCCGTCCAGGTCGAAGGGCGTCAAGGACCAGTGAGCGAGAGCGGCCGAACGGCGAGGGTTCTCACGCCGGCTCTGGCTATCCTGCTGGCTGCGGGCGCCATGGGAGGGCTTCTTGGAGGGTTGACGCCAACCGGTGGGGGTGTGCGTGCGTATCCCGACTCGGCCGAGATCCCGACCGACGGGTGGCGGGTGGAGGCTCTTGGCCCTGCGCCCCTCGGTGCCGTGGGTGGGGCCCTCCAACTCGTCGTTGTTCTCGCGTGTCCGGCGATCTGCCTGGCGATGGGCTTCTTGTATCGCGCGGAAGGTCGCGGGCGCCCGCCGAGCTCGATGTCGAGAGAGTGGGCTCAACGTGAAGGTCCAGGACCGGAACAGGCGTGCAGTCGGGCGGCAGCGTCGACGGCGGCGGCGGCTCATCCTGGCGGCGGTCGGTCTCTTCGTCGCCGCGGGGGTGGGCTATCTCGGCTGGAACCTCGGGTGGACGGCGGCGGCCGAGGGAGATCCCGCTCCGCCGTTCGTCCTACCCGACCACCAGGGTCGGCAGGTGGCGCTGGCGGACTATCTCGGGCGCAAGCCGGTGGTCCTGGTCTTCTACATGACGTACGGGTGAGACAACTGCCGGGTGCAGCTCGGGAAGCTGCGGGCGGACGTGCATCGGATCCGGGCCCTCGGGGCGGACGTGTTCGCGATCAGCAACGACGGGCCGGAAGACGCGCGCCGGATGGCGACGGAGCTGGGCCTCGATTTCCCGGTCCTCTCCAAGAGCTTGCAGAGCATGGCCCACGGGAGTGGCCCGGCATGAGGGTCGACAACCCGACACGTCCTGTCGTGTGGCTTCTGGTTGCGGTGGTGGTCGCCAGCGTGTTCCAGCCGGTTCCCGCCGTCGCCCAGCACGCGAAGCCGGCCGACACTCCGGGGTTCGAGCATGTTCACGCGCTTACCGTTGCCGCCGACGGGCAGATCCTCTGGCTCGGAGCGCACGTGGGGCTCTTCCGGAGCCAGGATGGCGGCCGCACTTGGCAGCCGGTCAAGCTCTCCGACAAGTCCAGCCATCTCGACATCATGACCCTGGTCGGCGATCCTCGCGACGGTCGGACACTCTATGTGGGCACGCACGAAGCGGGAGTATTCAGGACGCGGGACGGGGGAGGCTCGTGGGCGCAGATGAACACCGGCATCGGTGGCCTCGACGTCCACGGGCTCGCTGTGGATCCCAACGAGCCGATGAAGCTTCACGCGGCCGTGAGAGGCCAGGGAGAGGGTGTGTACCGCGCGGCCGACGCCGGGGGCAAGTGGGTTCGCGTGGACGACGGGCCCGCGGGCGAGGTGAAGGTGCTGGCTTCGGTGAACATCTCGACCGGCATGGGCGGGATCTTCCTCTATGCCGGGACGGCGGAGGGGCTCCTGCGCAGCCCGGACTGCTTCTGAGGGTGGAAGCCGGTGGGCGGTCTGCCCACGCGACGAACGGTGAACGGGTTCGCCGTGAACCCCGAGAACCCGAAGGTGATGTTCGCGGCGATGCGGGATGGGCTCTTCCGGAGCGCCGATGGCGGCCAGAGCTGGAAGCCGGTCGGAAACGAGCTCAAGAACATGGCCGCCGTGGCCATCAATCCGAAGCGAGCCGACGAAGTCTACGCGGCGTCGGAGGACGGGACGCTCTACGTGAGCACCGATAGAGGGACGACGTGGACGAAGCGGCCTTGATCCGGGGCGCGGTCGGCCGGCGCCAATTCATCCGGGGTGCCTGGTGCGTCGGGCTCGGCGCCCTCGGGGTCATGGGGCGGCCGGGCGCGCGCGGCCTGGTGGCTATCGGGCAAGCCGAGGCCGCCCAGGACGTTCGCGAGATCGTGCTGGAGGCCCGACAGGTCAAATGGGAGCTGGCCCCAGGCCGAAGCATCACGGCGCTGGCGTACAACGGCCGGGTACCGGGCCCCGAGATCCGGTTCAAGGAAGGGGAGCGCGTACGTGTCGTGCTGAAGAACGCGCTCGGCGAGCCAACCACGATCCACTGGCACGGGGTGGACGTCCCCAACCCGATGGACGGCATGCCCGGGATCACCCAGAAGCCGGTCCCGCCGGGGGGGACCTTCGTCTACGAGTTCGAGGCTCGGCCCGCCGGCACACGGTGGTACCACACGCACTTCCAAGGGCAGCGGCAGATGGATCTGGGGCTCGTGGCCCCGCTGATCATCGAGCCCGCTGGCAGCGACCCCTTCCCGTTCGACCGCGAGTACACGCTGGTGCTGGACGACTGGGCCACCGGTGCTGGGCCGGCTCTGCCGTCCACACGCGAAGGCACCGCGGGAGGTCGCGGCGAGATGGGCGGGATGATGAGCGGCATGAGAGGCCGCGGGATGATGGGCGGGGGCATGATGGGCCGGGGCATGGGCGGGATGATGGGCGGCGGCTCCCAGGCCATGCCCGCCTACGACACGATGAGCATCAACGGCAAGGCGTACCCGGCCACCGAGCCGCTCCGGGTGCGGAAGGGCGAGCGCCTCCGGCTCCGCCTGATCAATGCCAGCGCCGATCACACCCATCTCATCCGCCTGGCCGGCCACCAGCTGCGCGTCACCCACACCGACGGCAACCCGCTGGTCGAGGCCGTCGCGGTCGACGCTGTGCCCATCGCGCCCAGCGAGCGCTACGACGTGCTGGTCGCCGCGGACCGACCGGGTGCCTGGTGGCTCTACTGCGCCCAGCCGGGACATGCCGCAGCCGGCGAGAAGGTCCTCTTCACCTACGAACGGCGCGAGGGCCGGAAGCCGGAGCCGGTAACCGAGGGTGTCGGGGGCCTCCGCCTCTGGCACTACACGCTGGGCCAGGGGCGTGACGTGCTTCCGGCTGCCTCCGGAAGCGTCCGGAGCTTCAGCCAGACGCTGAGCGGCGGGATGATGGGCTCGGACGCCTGGACGATCAACGGCAAGCAGTACCCGTCGACCGATCCCATCGCCGTGAAGCGAGGCGAGCGGGTCCGGGTGCGCCTCGGCAACATGAGCATGGAGGCGCATCCCATGCACCTCCACGGTCAGTCCTTCGCCGTCCTGGCCGTCAACGGGCAGCGGTTGGCGCAGCCCCTGGTCAAGGACAGCGTGGACGTGGAAGCTCACATGGGCGCGGTGGACATCGAGTTCGCCGCGCACAATCCCGGCGACTGGTTCTTCCACTGCCACAAGCCCATGCACATGGAGGGTGGCATGATCACCCTCGTCAGGATCGCGGGATGAGACGGCGGGGGCTGCTCACGCTCGGCGCGGCCGCGCTGGGCCTCGCGCTCACCGGCGTCGCCCTCGCCTCCCTCTGGCGCCAGCCGCAGTCCCTGCCGGCAGGGGGCGCCGCCGAGATCCTCGCGGACTATGGAATCGTGCCGGACTTCCGGCTGACCGAGCGCGGCGGGCGCACCGTGACCCTGGCGAGCCTGCGCGGCAAGGTCTGGCTCGCCAACTTCATCTACACGGAGTGCACCGAGACCTGCCCGCTCCAGAGCCTCCAGGTGCAGCGCCTCCAGAAAGAGTTCGCCGGCGTGCGCGATCTCCGTTTCGTGTCCATCACGGTGGACCCGGCGCACGACACGACCGAGGTGCTGCGGCGCTACGCCGAGCGCTACGGGGCGGATCCCGAGCGCTGGCTGTTCCTGGCGGGGCCGAAGCCGGTCATCTACGCGCTCGCCAAGGACGGCTTCAAGCTGGGCGTGTCCGACGTGAACCCGGCCGCCCGGAGGGGTGTGCCGGGTTGGCCACTCGGCCCGGGCTCGGCCTTCGCGTCTCACGGATCCGGCGGGCTGATTCTGCACAGCTCGCGGTTCGTCCTCGTCGATGGCCAGGCTCGGATCCGGGCCTATCACCGGACCGACGACCGGGACTCGCTCGCCCGGCTCCGGGACAACCTTCGGGCGCTGCTGGCCGGGCGCTGATGGAGCACACGGTGAGATCAATCTCGTTCCTGGCGTTGGCGATCTGGCGCGCAGGGGCCGGGCCCGCCTGGGCCGCCGGCGACCCGTTCGAGGCCCTAGAGGCGTCCAGGCGATTCCGAACCGCACCGCGAGCCCGGTGCTCTCCCTGCCGGATGTGACCGGGCGCGTGGTGGCGGAGCCGGGAAAATTCCGGAGGTAGGTGGTCGTGCTCGGCTTCTTCACCACGACGTGACCGCCGTGCCTGTGGGAGGTTCCCGCAAAGATGGCGTTGTCCCGGCAGTTCGGTGGGGAGGGCCTCGCCGTGGTCGGTGTGAACCTCGGCGAGGACGGCGAGACGGTGCGGCGGTTCGCCGAACGCTTCGGGGTTCAGTTCCCGCTGTTGCTGGATCGGGAGGGGCGCAGCCTGGAGCACTTCGGTCTCCGAGGGCACCCCAACACGGTGCTGATCGATCGGAAGGGGCGCCTCGGGGGGTTCGTGCGTGGAGAGCGCGACTGGCAGGGCGAGCCCGCGAAGCGGCTGATCCGGCATCTGCTCGATGACCGGGGGCCTTGAATGACTTCGGGAGGGACCGCGATGGGAGTGGGAAGCTGCTGGAGCGGGTTCGGATGGACGGGGGCCGGGATGCTGTTCAATGTTCTCCTGGGTCTCGGGCTTTTGACGCTGGTGATCGTCGGCGTGATCCTCGCCGTCAGGGGGCTGGCCCCGGCGTCGGGCGAGTCGCCACGGGACCGTTCGAGGAACGATGCGCTCGAGATCGTCAGGACTCGCTACGCCGAAGGTGAGATCAACCGGGAGGAGTTCGACCGTCTGCGGCGGGAGCTGGCCTGATCCCGGGAGGCCCGAGGCGCCATGGCCGAAGCGGTGATCGCCTGGTACTCGTGGCTGAGCGGGCTCACTCAGGGGCCGATCCTCCTGATCCAGGACTGGATCGAGGGAAGCAGCGTCCCGCTGGTGAGCGCGTTGCTCTTCGGGCTCATCGGGGCGACCTCGCCCTGCCAGCTCACGACGAACCTCGGCGCGCTGGCCTTCAGCGCCAGCCGGGCCGGGACGGCGCGCGTCCTCGGGGCGTCCCTGGCGTACGTCGCCGGCAAGGTCCTCGTCTATTCGGTCGTCGGCGGGCTCGCGGTGGTGCTCGGCCTCCAGCTCCAGGGGGCATCGATCCCGGTGGTCCTCGTCGCTCGCAAGCTGCTGGGCCCGCTCATGTTGCTCGTCGGTCTCGGCCTGCTGGGACTGGTCCG
>Ga0209640_10000784_pt1 | contig 25382 bp, 30 predicted proteins | sample RifCSP10_1_FD_184018 | JGI IMG/M metagenome (GOLD analysis project Ga0209640, IMG submission 184018) | Soil microbial communities from Rifle, Colorado - Rifle CSP2_sed 10_1 (SPAdes) (version 2) | ecosystem: Environmental > Terrestrial > Deep subsurface > Rock core/Sediment | place: Rifle... | reverse complement strand
TCCCTGCAATCGTCTGTGCATTTTCCAGATCAACCAGGTTTATCCGTATAGCCCGTTCGTCCGTAATCATTGAGTTTGTGATGATCGACGAAGATGTTTCTATACGGGCTTGACAAAGCGAAATAGAACTCGCGGGTATGGCCGGAGCTGTAGGCGAGGCCGCCTGAGTCCCGGTTACGATAGAAACCGCCTGCGTAAGTATATTCATCACGACTCGATCAATACGCGGGTTGGTAGCCGGAGCCGTAATCGTCCCTGTATTCTGAGCCGCGACTACCGTCAACGTAACACCGTCGATGATAACTCCGCCTTCGACGCGGATCGTCATGTTCGGAGAGGTCTGTTCATGACAAGCAAACATATTTCCCGTCGGGCTCCCCGCCAAAAGTGCAAGGCTTGCATCCACCTTACCGCCGAAGACCGACGGGGATTCCGTTGTCGAATCCGGTTGCTGAAATTTTTGAATCGCCATTAAACCCCCTTAGTTTGAAAACTCGACGCTCATTCCGTGACAGACGATATCGTTCGCGGTAGCCGTTCCGTTCTGCCCCGTGACCTTGATCGTAATCGCCGCCGTTGTATCCTGAGCATTGGCCGGGGTTGCCGTGACAATCGGGGCCGCTCCATTCGATGTAAATGATCCGATGCACTTCTCGACCGCCGCCGATGTCCGAACAATATAGCCTTCGATTACCCAGTCCTTCGCATTCAAGGCCAGCGTCAGGCCGGAAGCGATCACGGTTGACCCGAAATAAAGACGGATGGACTTATTATTGGCATTGGCCCCGGTCGTGCCCCACGCCCGGACCTTGATTGCCTTCCCGTCTGCAGATAGGCTATTCAACGGCAAGGAGTAAACCGAAAGGTCTTTTTCGGAGGTAGCCGCATTGGTTCCGACCGTGGTCGTATCGATCGATAGCCGGGACATCATTTCGCCCTGGGCGGTCCCGCTTCCAACCAATAATTTCCCGGTAGCAAGATCAAAGAACCCGGCAAAGAAATTGCGGATCTCCGTCATCCATGTTCCGAGCGATCCACCCTGTTGTGGTAGTGCCGGCATCGATTCTCCTTTTACCCTTTAGCTTGCCAGTTTGCCGTCCCGGATACCCCTGTCCCGCTGGTATTGAATAAGTGCGCATCGAATCCGGTCTTGGTCGTGTTATCGGGTTGTGCGATCAGGGCCGTTCCACCGGACTGCTGCATAGTAACGTATGGGATCGCATGAAACGATTTTGAAAACGTGATCGCCGTCCCTCCGGCTCCGATAGCAACCCCGACCCCCTCCTCTGTTCGTTCGAAGGCGTCAAGAACCGGGATAAACTCATCAATGATGATCGGCCCCTGAACTGCGACATTGACCTCGCCCGCGTACCCCGCGCCCGCGTACCCTTCTCCGGCTGCAATCCCGTGATCGACTGTAAGTTTGAATTTCCAGTAACGCGCCTCGATATTCCGGACGCCCAACGTCTCAAACCCGTCATATCCGGCCCCGGAATGATAATCGGTTTCGATCAGGGCGTCTGTATCCCCATTTTGCTGTCCAAGACCGAGATAGCCGTGACTGGACGCAAAGACCCTCATCGTATCGACAAAGCCTTCGTCCCGCGTCAAGGTCTCAAAGGTACAGGTCTGTACCGGATCAGGGATCATATTCGGCCCGAGAGCAGCAAACGAAGCGTAACTCGAAAAGGCGTTTCTGCCATACGGAACGAGTTTTCCGGTATGATGCCGGAAGAAATTTGTAACGACACCCGGCGGATAATCGGGCTGCTGATTTAACAGGAATATCACATCCCGGATATTGACAACCGTTACATCGTCGCTGGCCGCGTTGACCGAATAATTCCCGGATGTATCGATTGCCTTGATCCAGAACGTATGACCCCCCGGCTTAACATCGAGCGTCGTGATCTCGATCCCCGCATAAACTTTCGATACAAGATTACCCGTTTCCCATGTCCCACCGTCACGGATTTCGTAGCCTGCAAGGTCTGCATCTTCTACCGCATCCCATCGCATGACTACGGCTTCGCCATTTTGACCAGCAGAAAATCCGGTTACGTCCGAAGGCGCTCCGATCTTTCCAAGAATTTCGTGAACGCCTTCAGTCCATGCGGAACGAACCCCAAGCCCGTTGATTCCGCGACATCTCACGTTATAGAATTCTCCGCCTTCGACTCCGAGGACCGTCATCGACGGAAGATCCCTGCCGGAGAATCCTCCGGGTTTATATTCGGAATCCGTGGATTTTTTATATTGCCACTCGATTTGTTGAGTCAGGGCGTCCCCGATTCCACAAGAAGCATGAAGCAAAACGAGAACCGTTGCGTCGTCAAGCATCTGTGTATCTGAACTCAATACCAAATTCGTAGGGGCGACGACGGAGAACGGATCTTGTAGCGTAGTCGTATCGGGCGCGACGATATCCTGCTGGCTATCAAGGTTATAAACCGTGGAATTATACTCCAGAAGCCCGACCGTCAATTCTCCGACGGCCGTGATCGACATCGCGGTAACCCAAAATTCCTTCTGAACCCATCCGGGCGTTTCGTGCGTGACTTTTACGACGCTTCCGACCTGTAATTTTAAGGCTTCCTCTTTAACAGTAATCGAACAAGCGATCCCGAACCGACTTTCGTTTCGGATAACCATTCCGATCTGTTGGGCGAGATGCTTGTTTGTCGTCATCGGTAGATTGATCTCGCGCACCAACTCAAGATCGTTATCGTCCGATAAGTAGATGTTGGCCGCTCCGGTTACGGGCCATTCCGTCCGCGCCGGTTGATAATCGCTATCTGGATCAATCCAGTTTGCGACGATCTTGTTGACGCGGTTATTGATCCCAGGCATGTAAAACCGCCAGTTCCCGATGATATTGCTTTCGTTCAATTCAAATACTTCCGGCGTTACAGCCTTTCGGATAAACGGCCGGTATTTTCCGGTTTGATAGATCAGATTCCCGCGACATGCCGATAAGATCTGATCGATATTATTTTTAAACGATTGACCCGGATCGACGATCCCGTTCATCTCAAACCGTTTTTGATTGGTCGGCTTGACGGTTCCGCCGGTTCCCCCCGTCGTGATATTGATTCCGATAGTAAACTGGTTGTTGTTTACTACGGTAACGGTATGAGTCCCATTGATATTCGGCGCCGAGCCCGAATGGTTTTCGATCTGAATAGTCTGACCCGTCGCGAGGCCGTGGTTGAGTGCGATGATTCGATCCGTCGCTGCATCCGAGTTTGTAATCGTTTTTTTGGTCGAAAATAATTCCGGGATGTTTATCAGCTCGTCACAGTAATTGGCCTCTGAAATAAAAGCCGTGTCGTCGATCTCACCCGTCGGAATCCCGGGGCCGTACCGGGTACTGATTAGATAGTCTCGCAGACAGATAATCGGATTCGTAGTATAGATCGTCGTTCCGGTTCGAGGGTCATAGCATTTTTTCCCTTTAACCATCACCTGAACATTCGGAACGTGATTCAAAATGTCTGGATGATATACCAACTTAAACGCCAGATAAGCAATCCCCCGGCCTCGATATGAGGTAGTCCATTTTGTGTTTGAGGTTAACCTTACACGTTCCCAATCGTTCAGCGGAGGGTTATTTACGCCGTCGTTACTGATTTTATCGGGCGACGCCGTTGTTTGGGTATCCGATCCGTAAAACGCCTCGTAAATCGATGCCGTCGGATAGATATACGGACCGGAAACGCTAATAATCAGTTGCCGTACCCCATCGAGATCAAAAGCCAGATCGTTGTCAAAATAAATATCTTCAACCGATTCAATAGACCCATGCGATAAAACCCCGACGACGTAGAGTTCGCTTCCGACGGTCACGACGTCGGCCGTCTTGACTTCCGCAAAAACGAATTTCGCGCCGATCCGGGCCTTCCCATAAACTACCGGCACAAAATCAATCTGGCCTGCGGCGTTCGAAAGCGCCGATTCCTGATTCGTTACGATTGAATCCAGCGTCTTGGTTTTAGGCGGCTTAATCAATGCCCCTGCGATACCGGAGACGACAAGGCTCGCACCGATAGATTGAGCAACAGGAAACCCGGTCGCTATTAAAGCCCCGCCAATAACTATTTGCGCTGTCGGATTATCGGGCATTACAACCTCATACAGATAACGGCATCGTCATCGTAGTCTACAAGCCTTGTCCGAACCGACTCGTTGAACCGTACCGAAAGATACATTCGTCCGAGACAAACACCACAACCCTCGATATTCGTGCCCGAATTAAAGATCAGGATATCCCCGGCTTGACACATTTTGATAGGAACTTCGACGGCCTTCATATTCAATAGTTCGGCCTTGATCCCTCCGCATCCTTTCAAAATTCGATAAGCATCTTCTTTTGAAGACCATGACGGAAGATTTATTTTGATGCCGTCGGAATACATTGCCTTCAACGCTTCCCATGCCAAAATAACGCAGTCGGTCTTTCCCCACTCAAACGGGTTGCTAATTCTCGATGCCGCCCATCTATTCAGCTCTACGTCCCAGTTTTGAATCCGCATCATAGCCGTGGCAACCCCCAATTCAACTTTTTCCCCACTAGATCCGATATAAAATCAAAAAACAGGTCATCCGAAAAGACCTTTTTATAGGAGTCCGGGTTCATTTGAACACCCTTCCGAAAATCAAGATCGGCCAGTCGATCCGACATCCTGGCGGATATCGAGACCGTTCCTGGTTTATCCTGATTCCTGGACTCCTCGATCTCAAACCCTCCGTTCATCTTCCCGTTGAATAAAAGCAACGGATCGGCCACAATCGCCCCGGCCGTATCGAAATGACACAGCCAGACCTGAACGGTCCGACCAATATAAAATTGACCAAGAAGAGCAGCGAGAATCGTTTGATCGACGCCGGATAAAGACATTATCAACCCGGCCGCGTTTATATCGCCGGACTCCGAAACCGAATCAAACGAAAGCGCTCCGCCGATCCCAACCCATGTTAGGGAATTCCACGAAATATCATGAGGAGCCGTGACAAGCCGGATCGTCCCGCCGGAGAATTGAAGCTCGATAAAATGCGCAATCGCAGAGGATTCCCCGGCAATCGCAGTCTGCATTCCGGCTGTGATTGTCCTACCCATTACGGGGCCTCCCTGAACGTTAGCGCGATATCATAATAAAAATCACCGAGTTCGGATTCGGGGAAATCGGCCTCCGAGATAACCGCCCGAAAGGTTACTCCTGAAATCGTAAGCGCGGCGTTATTCAGCGGCGACCCGCCAGAGAAAATCGGCGGCGAAATAGGGATCGCGGCTTGTCCTGATCCATTCGACGTAACGTTCGCCGTTACAAAATAAACGGGGTTGATATTGGCAAACTTGATAATATCGCCCGCTTTAAGAACCGTCGTATTATTCGGCCACCCATCGGTATTGATCGACGATCCCGTCTGTCCCACGCCGTTGACCAATGGTGTCCCGCCGCCGGCTCCCATTAAAGCAAGAGCAGGATGGACGATATCGAATACCGTCCGGTTCCGCCAATACTGATTTACAAGGACAAGCCACGCCCGTGTAACGGGATCAGATACTTTCAACGGTGGATAGGTTTCGGTCCATGAAACTCCCTGTTGAATGATATCCCGAAACTGACCCTTGCCCGTTCCACCCCATGAATCCAACCCCGGAGCCATCTTAGGGTAGGAGGCACTTCTCGGATTTACCGTCCTCGGAAACGTCGGCATCAGGACAACTCGCGCGCGAAGGTTCTACTCTGACGAACCGATTTCCCGATGATATCCTGAATCGTTCCGGCCTGAGATCGCAAGACCCGCTCCACCGAGGCTCCGTCCATCGCTGGGATAATAAACTGGATTTTCTGTTTGATAACCGCAGGCCCTTGAGAAATCATCCCTCCGAGGGCTTCCATCTGGCCTTTCGTGAATACGCCTTCGTCTCGTTTCAATACGGCACGATATTCGTCCGGCCCGATACCTTCATGAAATCGCGGGGCCCCCTCCCAGAACATTCCCCCTTCGTGTTGTTGAATAACGGGAAGTCCTCCGGTTCCTATACCCCCGCCCGCTCCTGCTCCCGATCCGCCTCCGGTTCCACCGACTCCTAACGATAAACCGCTCTGGATGGCTTTCATAATCAATAGCTGCGTCTGAACCCGGATGATTTCAGCGATACTTTGAGCCGCCCATTGCCGGAAGAAATTCACCATCGAGTCCCGGAAATTTTGACCGTAAACGATCCATTGACCAACCGCTTGACCCAATCCCTGAGAAACTTCATGGATCGATTTAAACATCTCGTTCTGTAGCGCCATCTTTTGAAGCACGGGTCCATACGATCCCGCAAGGGCGTCATGAAGAATGATCTGGCGATTCAGGTCGTCAAGCCATTGCCGATTGACTCTCGCTATTTCTTGGATCGCGTCGGCCTCCCGTTCGAGATTTCTCATTCGTATCTGCCAATCCGCATTCCCGGTCATGATCGCTTCGTCCTGTTGTACCTGCAAGTCAATAAGGAACTTGGTAACTTTCAAAAGGTTTTCTTGAAGTAGGACGTTATCGGATATCGCGCCGTTGACCGTTTGAAACGCGGCGGCCAATGGAATTGCGATTGCCAGTCCCTTCCGCTCCTCTTTATTCAGTGCTCCGAACTTCCCGCCGGCGGCCGTCAAGTTGGCCGTAAACTGATCGTATGTCGGTATAGACGCACCGATCTGACCTAAGAGCGTTGTTAAATTTAATCCAAGCAGTTCGGCTTCGAGTCCTGCTTTCTTCATGGCATTTGCCATATTTGTATCGATGGCTTCCTGATCCCCCTTTAGTACGTTCCAGAGATTTTTAAAAATCATCGTCATGCCATCCAGTACGCCGAGGTGTCCTTCGGACACGCGACCCAACCGCTGTAGCTGATCAACGATTTCAAGAATCTTGGCCTTTGCCATTTCCTGATTCAATAAAAACTGCGCCTTTGCCAGTTTATACTGTGCCTGAGTAAACTCTTCTGTTCGTTGTCGCATAGGATCAAGGATATTCAACTGTGAATTTAGGCCGGAAAGAAGATCGTCTGTTTCTTTCTGTACGTTTTTCGTTGCCAGCGCCCACTCCGTCATTTTTGATATAAGTCCGGCCACCGCGCCGATAATCGTTCCCCAAACAATCGCTTCCAGGGCGCTACGGAGCCGTCTAATCCCGCCCGCGACGAAATCCGTTCCAGAAGTCAGTTTATTGAGTTGCCGTTCAAAGGCATTCGATTTTACAGACGCCCGATCCGTCGCCCCGGCCATATCGTCTATTGGCTGGACCGTACTCTGAATCCTTCGGCCGTACTGATCGACGATTCCTTCGGTCTTGGTAAGGGTCGCCTGCATGCCCTGGAACTTCCGGTCAAATTCGGAAAGATCCGCGCTCATACTCACAAAAAGATCGGCAACATTGACGCCCATTTACTTTGACCTCTGCCTTTTCTTTTGCTTAAAATAGATAAACCACTGAGTATATTCCACACAATCCATATCCCGGATCTGAGAAACGGTCATGTGCAATCTCTCCGCAAGAAAAAATTTAAACTGGAGCTCCGGCTGTAGTGCGAAACTGATCTTCCAGGGACCGCCGGCCCTGTTCCGTCCATCCGTTGAAATTCATAATCTCTGCCGCAATTTCCTCCACGATTCCGGCCGGAATATCTTGAAGCTCTTCAAAGGTCGAAACCGGGTCTGCCATTCCGATTGCTACAAAACGGCAGGCCATTTCCGATCCTTTTTGTGCATTCGGTTCCGAATCCGGTTTTCGATAGGATAGGATTTCATCCCGTTCTCTGACGGTAATCCTTCGGATCGTAACTTCAATAGACCCGTCGGCGACCTTGATTTTCTTTTCAAGAAAATCTGGTGCCGACATCAACCGTTCTTTTAATGTACTCATCCTTTGATCCTTTCTATCGCTTTCAAACCGTTTTAAGTTGTTGCTGTCGCTCGCGTGATATCCCCGGCGGCCAAGAGCCTTAACGGTTCCATCAACGGCTGACCGACTTCGCCGTCGATAATATCCTGAACAGCCAGCTTCGCCAGCATGGAATACTCAGGATTCGACGCGGCCCGATTCGCATTTTTCGGTCGTAACCGAACCAGAAAACTCTTTCCGGTCGCGCTGAGATCGATCAGGGTATTGATCAGATTATCGATATTCTCCCCGCCGTCTCCGGTACTGTACGACTGGAGTAATTCCGCTTCGAGCGTCGAATCGCCGAGCCCGATCGCATGAATCCGTTGAGACGAGCCCATTGTCGTTACGTCGTGATCGTCGAACTCACGAGTCCAGGTTACGGATCGGACACGGTTTGAAAGATTGCGATCTGCGCTGGCTGTTCCCGTACCAATCGCCAGAAGCGCGTCAGTTAGGATAATTGGATCAGGCATTTTGAACCTCCTTCGGTGTAGTAATCGTAAACCCGCCTGTTAGATTACAGTCGGGGCAATACCATTGATGCGGTTCCGTCATGGTTCCGGTATTTTTTCTGTTCGGATGAGAACAACCCGTACTCTCCATGCGAGCCGATTCCATCGCAATAACCGTTTCCTCGATTGCGTCGAGTTGTGCCCTCATTGCAGCGACCTGAGAACGCAGTAAGCTCATGTCGATGCGCTCCGATAACAGGTATAGTTTGCGCTGAAAAGCGGCCGCGACTCGTCATCCAGCCCGATATAAAATGGGGGCTGTACGGCCTCGATCCAGTGATATAGCCTGCCATTCAACGTCCGGTCCTTGACGCCATCGAGCTTTCCATGAGCCGATGACATCAAACTTTCGGCAGCCGGGAAGTCCGTCGCGCGCGCGCGTACCTGTACGCGCAGGAATTCAAGGATCGCCCCGTTGAAGGATCGCAACGTCGGAGTTCCCGCGGTCGGTGTTACAACCACAGCGGAGTTCGGACGCGGTTGTAACTCACCGACGTGAACGGTACTACTCAGCCCGCCGGTTGTTAATAAATCCCCGATATCATCTGCGAGACTCACGGGCTAGCCTTTCTATTTCGCTTGTCATATCCTTTACCAACCCCCCGCTATTTGCCACGGCTTCAAGGGCGGGCCGTTCGAGATATTTAAATCCTCCAACCGTACTGTAAGTCCGACTCTGTCCCGGCCTGCGATAGTATTTCTTCCCGCTCGGACTCCTACCCCTCGTTATTCCCGATCGAGGGTTCTCGTGGACACTAAGCGCATAATTTGCCGAAGGACCGCCCGCGCCTACGATAACCGATATCCGTTGACCCGTTATAACCGGCACCTGCGTAATGATGGATGCTCGGAGCGCCCCTGTTACTACCGGAACAAATTCAGCCCGAGCTCGATTGGCAATCTGAGTTTCGGCAAATTGGAATAGCGGTCGTGCAACCCGATAACGCGCCTCGCTTGCGATCTTTCGCAACGATATCCTCAAATCGCTCATTCCTTTGATCTTTATTCCGATTTGCGTCTTAGCCATTTTTCAACCTAAAATTAAAATCGTATAATCGTGCGCCCCGCGATAGAATACGGGCCTTGCTTCAAGAATCGGCGGCTGCGCGGTTTGGAAATCTCCGTCCGCATTCCGTACCCCAAACTCTTTCGGTAACGTGATCCGATCCCGTGGATCAACCAGAACCGGCTCCCCTAAAATTACCTTGTACCGACCGACAAGCGACTGACTATCGGCCCCCCGCACGATCATGCGGCCCTGCTCGATCCTTGCCTTAACCTTCCGTCCATCCTGTAGCGTAGCCCGCCCATACTGATCCTGGCCGATATAGGCTTCAATCGTTACCTCAACATCCAAGAGCCCCTGTACCTGCGCTATACCCATTAGGAGGTTGCAGGCCACGGCCGAACTTCAAGCATGATAGCTTCCTCGTTCGGATAGAAAACAACTCCCCCGGCCGTTGTGCGCCGGAACCTCAACTGATATGGACTTAGATCCGCCGAAAAATCCCCTGTATCCGGGTTAAATCTCACCGTTCCGTCCGTTGCGGAAAGGACAACCAGGTCCCCGGTTAACGTAACCGTTTGCCGTTTTTTGTCGATTGCCATTGCAACGACTGTATCTCCCGTAAGATCTGCTGCGGTATCATCGTCCTTTAAACGATAATCCAGATTCCCTGTCCATCCCTCGACGATACCGACCCGTTCCATGAGACTCCTACGTCGTAACCAGTTCCGTGTTTTTCGGAAGATTGATTGTTTTGATTGTCCGCCGTCCAGAAATCTGATCGACCGTTAACGCTTTCGGAGAAATCAATATCGCCCTGGCGATCATTACGTTCGGCCCTGCGCCAGGAACGAATTTCGTTCCGACTTCCGCAAGGGCAAGGACAATCGTATCCTGACCTGATAATTCCCCATACAGATTATTTATAACTTCGGAGGTAACGACCGCAAGTCCGTCAGACACGAATGTTTCAGCGTAAGCTGCTATGGATTCGTCTATCCCGGCCGGGAGAGAATCCGACGCCGCGATATAAATTGAGACGGTCTGTACGGAATCTTCAAGAACGATTACCATCGAATCCGATCCGGTCGTATTGACCGTAACCGATGCGTCTTCCGTCAATCCATTCGATGCGCTGTCAATGGCCGATAGGATCGCAAGGACGGAAGGCGATTCGGTCGTCCCGACCTGGGCGGAATCGGAAGCGGATACGGTCGCATAGATCGTAGGTGTCTCGCTCATGAGCGCCGCGATGGTGTCTGACGATACTACTTCGAGCAACTCCGCCAAAAGATCCTGAACCGTTGCAAGATCGGATAGCCCGATAGCCGCCAGATCACTTGCGGCCGACTCGATCAAAATAAGAACCGCCTCGGAGAATCCGGCCGGAATCGAATCGGTAGAGTCGGAAGAAACCAAAATCGCCGCCATGTCCGATAACTCTGCCCGGATTTGATCTTGAGCTAGGACGAAGACGGAATTCTCAGCGATTTCAGAAATGCCGGTTGCGACGGAATCGTCACCGAGGATATAAACAGACTCGGTCGCTTCCTCCGATAGCAAGGCCGCCAGTTGATCCGCTGTCGCTTGAGATACGAGCGCAACAGCTTCTTCGATCAACCCTGCCGATAACAGATCCGACGCTTCCTGAGTTACGTGTAAGACCCGGTTATATTCGATGTCCGTTACCGCCGGATCGGTTGAAGAGAATTGTGCGATGGTTTGGGTATCCTCTGATAAGACCGCTTCAATCGACTCGGAAGAATCGAGCAAGGATAGAACGAGCGCAGTATCGTCAACCGAAAGTCCAACGGTTTCTGAAGCGCTCATGAAATTCGCGGCGTTGGCCTCGACATAAAGATCGGTGAAAAGATCATCGAGGCTCGAAATCGTAACCGAAACCGGAGAGATATCTTCGACGAAACCCGGTATATTTTCTGAAACGCGAAGCTCGATAAAAGTCGCGCTCATCCCTAAAATCCCGTCCGCATCCACTGTAACCGCCCAAAACAGATCATCAGGATCCGCCAAGGCAACCGTATCAATCGTTCCGGCTTCGTTTACCGTTTCAAGTTCTCCGTTATTCGTGACTCGTAAAAGCCATGTCCCGGAAGAACTATTGTATAAATGCGGGGCGTTCGTCGAGCCCGACGAAAGACTCGTCGCCAATACGACTGCCTCAATCGTATAAGCTCCGTTCGCAGGTGTCCCGACAATCGTTAGAACCGTAGCCGTATTCGATGAGATCAAAAACTTTGCTCCGAGAGAATCAACCAGCGAGCAATTTGACCATTGATTCGTCAACCAGGATTTCGAGGAATCCGTAAACGAATTGGCCGCTCCGGTCCCGGTCCCGGACTCTAACGTATCAATCGCGGCCAAGACCTCCCATACGGTCAGGTCGGGTGCTTGAAGTTTTAAGGTTATAAAGTGAGCCATTTTCTACCAGCAGATTACCTTTATTCTGGATCCCGCTGTAAAAGCCGCGCTCCCGGTAATAACGACCGTTGTTGATGTTTCCGCCGTTTTAAATGTTATCAAATCCGTATCGCTTTGAGCGATACATCCTGGAGTTTTGTTATACCAGGCCTTATCAAATGTGATCGTTCCGGTCGTAGCCACTCCACCCGTTCCGACTACAATCGTAAAGGCATTATCCATGTGAGAAGCCCCGCTTTCGATAGATGGGCTTGTTCCAAATCCTGCAATCCCGAAATTATTAACCCCGATCAATTCAAAATGTCCGTCTCCGCTATCGATAAAAACAAGACCGTTCCCCCCATCCGCGACATCGTCGTTTACCATAAAGATTAAATTGTTGTTCGCATGCGGAGCATAATAATAATAATTGTTTTTGTCGTTGTCTGGATAATTGTTGAAGTATTTAATACCGACATCGTAGTGCCGGATTTCGGCTTGCCAGGATACGCTACCGTCGTATAACTGCACAACATAACTGACGGTATCTTGGGTTCCGTCCCCGAATTTTAAATCGCCCAGAATCGCTCCGGTTGTATTCCCCGTCGGTGCGGTTGCGGAATCCCCAGCCAGGCCGGTATCGTCCAGCGTAACCGTCGTTCCAATGGTAATCGTTGAAATTTTTCCCTGCGTCGCCCCGCCTACCGTACGATAAACGTGATAGCCCGTTGCGCCTGAAATACCCGTCCACGTGATCCGATTAAAATTGGTCCCGTCTAACGTCGCGTTTCCGGTAGTCGTTGTCCCCGCGACCGATGCAGCCGTCCACCCGCCGCCCTGAGTTGCGACGATTTTATAGCTGTACGTCGTCGCGCCCGTTGTCCCTTGGGGCGTAACAGTCGGCGTCAAGACAGTATCGAGCTCGGTCAAAACAAGCTGCCCGCCATGAAGAAGCAACCCTTCGGAAATTCCAAGCCGGTTTCCGACCGTATCTCGATAGAGCCCGGAATCGATCGTCCCGGTAAACCGCAACGAAGGCGACCCGATAGTCCCATCCACGATGCCGACCTGTTTGTTATTCAGGGTCTGGACCAGACTGGTATCAACAAACGTCCTGGTCTGTGCTGGCGCGATTGAAGCGGGAATAACACAAGACCATAGAACGCAAAAGAAAGCGAGCCGTTTTAAAAACTGCTTCATGGTTTCTCCGATATTATCCGGTCGTGATGGAAATATCGACCGTGAACTGCCATTGTTGCGCCGAGGTTTTCGTCCCCAAACTTTCCTGTTTTCTCTGGAGCATAAAGCCGTTTCCGGCCGTGGATGTCGTCGTCGTCGTCGCGTTCTTGACCCCCCATTCCTGCCATTCAAAATTCGCGGTATTCGTCGCAAAGAGCCCCCTGAACGTATTCTGATTGACAGATCGAATCGGATAACCGGACAACATCGTCGCGGCAATCGAGGCCCCTTTCAAATGATTATCCGTCGGATCATGATCAGCCGTTCCTGACCCAACCCATAAAACCGCGCCGGTTGTCGTTAGGAGAGGCGTTACCGTCTCGCCCAACACCAAAGCCGCCAAGATGTTTCGTCCCGTTCTATGAAGTGGCATGTTAGGTCTCCTTTTCGATGCCTGATTTAATGACTTTGTGTTCAACCAGTTTCCCGTCTTTAAATATCTTCCGCTCCTCGCGGCCGGTTTCCTTATCCAGAATATCAATCGTCGTTCGATACGAAATCTTGAGCGGAGAATCCTCTTTATTTTGGTCCATTAGATCATGCTCCTAAACGGCGCCAGGATTGCGGCGATAGACGGAGGTATCCCATCCCCGACCGGCTGTTGATACGTTATTGATACTTCCCCGACTCGTTCCGACGTTACGCCCGGATCGCGTAGACGGCTCAAATACATCCCCTTCGCTACCTCAATCGTCGCGTCCTCGATCTCGTCTGGCAAGGTCGGCCCGGTGGATGTACTACCGCCCGCCGTAGACCACAAGGCCGACGATGTAGACAATCCACCGGATAGGACGTACCCGGCTGTAAATTCAACCAGCCACCGCTTGTATTCCCCCCCAGGGACAACGATCTCAGCCGGACCGGCCGTTCGATCCTCGACCTGCCTTGATAACCCCCACCCCTCGTCCCGATTGAGCCAGCCGCGTTCCTTATCCACGCGGTAGTCTGTGGACGTGTATTCGTTATCAACCCCGGTATCCGTACCGTCAAAAACGCGCAGAATGTCGCGGACGGGATGACGCGGAAGCTGTAGATTGATACTACCGTAGGATGGAAGGATCGCTTGATATTTCTGAAGGCCCAAAACCGGCGTCCCGATATAAGAACTAACGCGCTTTCCGGCCCGGGTGATTATCCGGCTGATCTTGTTGTCGAGATTGGCATCGGTGATATCAAGCGTTTCTTTTAAATTCTCAAGCGTCACCAGATCTTCGTCGGTTGCCGTAGCAAGAACTGTTATCATGGCCGGTCATCTCCCGTCATGGCTCCACGGCCGCTTGATTTTCATTTCAATCGACGTTCCCGCCACGGGACCGTACCTCAAGGATCGTATGCATCCGCGAGACTTCCTGACAGGCCCCATCATGAAGAAACAAAGTATTCAGTTTTGCGTCCAGTTCGTTCCGAAGGGCTGTAATGCGTTCGTCCATTTTAGCCTTTGCCTCGGAGGTCAGCCTGTCTTTAATCCATAGCGCCTCGTCGATACGCCCCTGATGGCCGTGAACATCGTCCCTTAATTTCTGAACCTGTTTGGAAAGCTGTTGAGTACGATCCTTGAGCTTACTCAGACTAAAAAAACCGTAGTCCGGCTCTACCTCGTACCCATATCGGTGAGACTGCCAAAGAAGGGCGCAACCCTCCGGCTTGTGATATTCGATCCCGCGCGCATGCGCGATGCCAAGGTAGAACTCGACACAGGCTTTCTCGAAGAAATACTCTCGGCCGATAATCAGGTCGATTCCGTAAATTCCGATCTCCTTGAACCCCTCCGCGATAGCAAGCGCGACCATGAACGCGATCGTGCTTGTGAAATAATCATGGGTTCCGAGTTCGGCCATGACGCGCTCAATCGGATAATGAACACTATTCGGAATAGCGGGATCGGGATCGATCATGTAGACGGGGATAGGGCATTCGCGGAGCCATTTAGCCTGATCGGTCCCCTCGGCCCATTTCGTATTATCGTTCCAATCGGTGTGCATCTGAAACCACCGATCGGCCCGAGGGATAAACCGACTGAGTTGATTGACGCCCCATATTTCGCAATCTGGATCTTCGTACCAGGCCAAATGACGGCTGAATTCGGCGTAGCCGACGATACAGACCTTTGATCGGGTTCGCTCGACAATCCCAGCCTTTGCATCGAGGATTTTTACATGAGCCGCTTGAGGATGATCCCACCGGATCGGACCGACCAGATTCAAAGGAATGCCTTTGACCTGATCGAACTCGACCGTAACCGTACCGGCCTTTGGTTCAATCTCTTTTGGCTTACCCGTTACGATATCAACGACACTCGCCTTCTCGCTTCCGTTATTCATCCTTTATCTCCGCCCATATTTTATTGGTCCTCGCTCGATCATCTTGTGAGCCGGCGGGCGATCCGGGGCGGCAACGCCGACCGGAGCCGCGATTTTGACCATGACGGCCGCCTCCTGTTCAATCGCCTGCCGTGCATCGTCGTCGGATAGCGCTGCATGTTCGCCTGGCCGATACATCGGGCCACCGGCTATCAAGAATGGCCTTGTGAATTTTACCGCGACCGCCATATTAAGTCGTGGTCGTTGTCGTTGTCGTATTCAGAGCCTTCGACCCGCCCGGGAAGATCGCAAGATGGCTCGGTGGCTCTTCGTCGCACTGAAGCATATTGACGCCCATCGACATTGTCAAGAGCCCGCCTGCGGCGGTCGAGGTAACAACCCCGGCCCTCTCCACAATCGCTGCCGGTGCAATCCACCGCTTCAGACCGAGCAACGGATAGGGATTCGCGGAGTGCTGAACCCGAATCGTTCCGGTCGTGTAAGTGTATTCCCCGGTCGTCCCGGCCGTGCTGAAATTCACCTGCTGGGCCGTTCGTAATCCGGTATCGACCTCGGCAAGATCGCCTCCGCCCGAGCTGTCCCCGTGTTTCAGGAAGACATCGAGCAGGACGCGCTTCTGGCCGCCGGTGCTCCCGGTGTTCGAAAGCCCCTCGCCGAATACGAACGGCTGGGCGTGACTGAACGCCTGCCCAAGAGCGAGGCGGTCGATTACCGATCCGTTAAACGTCCCCTTGTCCGTGCTATCAAGCCCCGTAGCCGCAACGGGGCCGGTAACGTGGTTTTGCTTTGAGTGAATAACCATAGGCGTGATTCTTAACATGGTGCCTCCTCCTCGTTTTTCAAGATCGGTCCGTTAAATACTCCCTGTTAAGTTGCCGTTAAGCTCCCCAAGTAATGCGCCGTAGGACGGAGATGGATTCCGCGCGCCGCATGACGATATCATGCTCAGTGATCGCCCGGATCACGGTTTCGTCTCGATGAAATGCCGATTTAAGGCTCCCACCTTCTTCGTAGGACGCGTCCCCGGAAGCGTCGATGATCAGATTCTGTGAATCTCCGATCACGACATCCGCGAAGTCGGCGAGGTAGAGGTCCGTCTCGTTGCTGTTACCAGCACCGCTGGTATCCAGCGTAATCGGAACCTGCGTGGTGTAGGCATACGGCCAGCCCCACAGCGTCCCGCCCTTCATTTCGTCCCGGAAGGCATAGGTTCCGTTGGTCGTTAGAACCGTCATGAGGTAGTTCCACGTCCGAGGGGGCATGATCCAGCCCGGACGGGTCATCGGGACGTTTGCGTTGACGAGATTCAAGATGAGCTTGCCGAGATCGGTCGTTACGTTCGCCAGAGAGACGGTCGCAAGCGCATTGAGCGTTCTCGCGTTATCGATCGCCCACTGAAGCAACGACTTCGGGGTCGATGAGACGCCATCATCACGGAGGAAACCCTGATCCTCACGGACGGCCGTATTGCGGACGACATCGTCCCGGATCAGCATGTCCGCCCCAGGCGAGGAGTATCGGAACAGGTCGTTCGAGGCCGGCACGACGGTTACCAACTTTTTGAAGGATAGCTTGACGCTGCCGGTTTTCACTTTGCTTGTCGTGGCGGCGGCTCCCTCGCCCACATAGTAGGCGGTCGATCCACTGGTCACTTTCGGAAGGCTGAAATTGCCGAACGGCATCGGGAGCGTGATGGGATTGAATCTCCTTACGACGACGGCAGCCCGGAGAAGGTCGATAACCTCCGAAGAGACTACCTGCGGGATAAGAATACCTCCCGTCTCGGGATCGCCGGCCAGCATGGATTTCCCTTCCGGCTCGAACCGTTTGGCTTCGGCTTTCATGAGTTCGGCGAGGTCGTCGTCCCCGGTCTGTTTCAGAATTCCGGCCGCCGCGATAGGATCGTTTTTCGCCCGACGAAGCGCCCAGACCACACGGCCGAACGATTCGCCCTTCTCGCGCTTCTTGGCCCCGTTGATTGAGGAGGGTCCGGTTGTCGCGGCCTTGAATCTCTCCGTGAGTTCCTTCTGCGCAACCTGTGCGGCCGTCAGCTCGCCCTGGATCGGTGTAAGGGCCTTTGAAACGGATTCGGCCACGATATCCTTGACCTTTTCGCTGACCGAGGCGACCATCGGCAATACCGTGGTCTCGATATGCTTTTTCAGTTCGTCAACCGTCATTTCCTTTGGCATGGCGTTCCTCCTTTTATCGTAAATGCGGTTCGTTATTCGATGCGACCGCGCGCGTAATTCACTTCGGCTCGTACCGTATTCGCTACCACCGAAACCAATTCATTCTGGATCATCTTCTCAAGCTCGGCTGATAGATCTTCAAGATCTACGCTGAATTTCTCCTCAACCGGCTCCGGAGAGTCAGCAAGGGTCAATACTGAATCGTCTTCAAAGAGGATCAGGCCACCTGTCTTCGTTGCGTTCTCCGGGTCTGGATCAACCGGGATTTCCGGTATCACGACGGGTTCGCTCGCCTTGGCGGGAACGGTTACAACGGTCTTTGTATTCATGGCTTTAAAAACCGCCTCGACCTGCTCGCGCGGAATCCAGACACCCTTTCCTCCATAGTGATTATCCAGATACCGCTCGCACCAGTCGGTTATCGGAGCGAGGTCGATCCCGGAGGCTTTGGCTTCGACCAGACATTCCTGATTAGCCGGAACCGGCACGAAGCTATATTCCAGGAGCTCGGCCTTGCTGATCTCAAAACCACCCTGAGATTCTACATAGGCATGCTTCATGGGACGGAAACCGACAGACGCGCAGTTTAGGAAACCGCCTTTGACCATCTTGTAGACGCTATCTGCGAAGGCGTATTCCTCGGCGGTCGCAAAACGCGCGAGGGCTTTGAGCTTCTCGTCTTCGACCCAAATTTTATCGGTCTTGGCAATCGGAAGGCTGTGATAATCGTGGGCGAATAGGACGGGGCCGTTGGCTTTCTTGAAGTTTTTGAGATCCCATCCGTGAGGGTCGATGGTATCATGATCCCGGTCTACCGCGCCGGTTGATACGACAACTTGGACTTGCCGGTCTTGGAGGGCTTTGATTTCGTCGGCGGCATAGACCTTGAAAATAATCGCATCCGGAGTTTCGCCTTTGGCGAGGGCCGCCTTCCATTCGTGAACGGTCATGCGAATCGGATCAGGCATTTTTACTCCAAAAAAAAAGAGGCCACCGAGGGATTTTGTCCCTTGATGGCCTCGCGTTATTCGCTCTGGCCTACTCTATTTTACTTTGATTGATGTTTCTTATAATCCAGAAAAAGATAAATGTCAAGTATTTTTTACAAAGGCCATTTCATCCGTGCAAACCTTCTCGGTTATCGCATGGCATAGGAGCTTTAATCTCCCAGCCTGAAATTGAAGCGTCAGCTCCCCCCAGGTATGATTCTCCCGCCATTCGGCCATACGATCAAGAACCAACCTGTCATCGGGGTGCATGGTTCCGTTCATGGTTTTAGTGCCTTAAGATTTCGGGCAAGATCATCGAGTATCTTTTTCTCCTGCAGGATTTTGAACTTTGCCGCCACCTTTTTATTCTCAAGAAGCTCCATTATCAGAACAGCCATTTTATTATCGACGGCCAGACTTTCCTCGTAATAGTCAAAACCGTAAAGGGCTGGATGACGGCACAAGAGGCTATCGTCAGGGATCAATACCTCATGCCCGAGCCCGCGCGCAAGGCCGATCCAGTAAGCGAGGTTGCCGTGTTCTACTACACGCTCGCGGCCGTAATCAAGATTACATCCAAAGAACCCGATGGTATCATACTGTTCATAGATTGCCAGAGCCGTCATATAGGCAAACGATGAAGCAAAGTAGTCTCCGCCTAATCCGTCAAAGTGTTCCTGTATTTTTTCCAGCGGGTAGACGATCCCGTTCTTGCTTTCTTTGCACGGCTCGGTCAGATAGATCGGGACGGGACAGTCATGAATCCAGTCCATGTCTTGCTTCGACTGTGCAAGAAGTTGATGAAGATCAAACCATACGTCGCATCGGAAGAGGCCGTCGCTATCGTGCATTAATCCGAGCCGGTTCGCCATATTCAGACCCCATATCTCCCATTCCGGGTCGTCATAGGGTGCCTGACGTTTCTCTTTGTCCCCGAACCCGATGATAGCGACCTTGCTACGTTTCTGAGGCCGGACAATATGGGTTCGGTCCGCGCTCAGTTTAACACCGGCCTGATAGGGGGAGAGGATCATTATTCACCAAATTTGATATTCATCCCACAACGACAAGATGGATGCGCCGTCGGTCCGTCAAGCGATCCTTCAAACTGACCGTCCAGCGGAGCTTCTGTACCATCGAGGGCCTCGCAGATCGGACATTCCAATTCATCCGGAGTCGTTACCCAAACCTTCCTTGCCGTCTGTTTATCAAACAGTCCTTCATGGGCGGCTTCGTTCCATAAGCCACGCTGCCCAGCATTCGCCGCATCCACTACATCGGTCCGAGCGATAATCCTTGCCCGACTGGAAAGGATACCAGAGGCCCGCCGTTCAAATCGGCGGTCGATCATGGAAGGATCAACCCCATCCGCTTCGAGTTCCGCCCGGAAGTTTATCAGGGTATTTATCTGATCCTGCCGGAGACCGATGGTCGTCCGAATGTCCCGCGCAATCTGATCCACCGTCCGACCGTTCTGGATACCATCTGAAATAATAACCGAGACCGAAAGGATTTGATCGGCCGTAACATCCGTTATGAGCCGCCCCGAATTCTCTGCGGCCCATGAGACGGCCTGGGCATTGACCACGTTGAACGATATCGTGGCTGTAGCGGCCCGCATCTGAATTCCCAGCGGCTTGAGCATATCAGCCCCGACCCATGCGCCCTTGAGCCACCCCGCCCGCATTGTAGCCGATATCCCCGGCTTGACCTTCTTCTCCATCTCGGCCTTGAGCCATTGACCGAAAACCGAACCGGCATGACCGGATGGAATAGCGCGGGCGATCTCGCCCATCGGCATCGCCTTTGCGACTTCTTTCATTGCGGATATCCAGACGCGACGGAGCGTTCCTTCAAGCCGGTCAGCGGCCGCGATGACCGGAGGTAGGTCAGCGTCGCCTTCGGTCGGGATCGCTTTCTCCGCAATAGGCAGAGGACCGTCCGGCTCAATGCCGCGCCGGATCATCTCGGCTTCGACCTGGACAAGGGATGGGATACTGAATCTCATTGACCCGATTCCTCTTTCGTCACGGGACGGATACGATCCGCGCTCCGAATAGACCGGACCGGCGGCTTACTGTCTTGCGGCTCCCACTCGGAAAGATCAACGGACTGAAACCGCTGACTCGCCGTAATCACATCCCACCCATTCGGCTGTTTCGATAGGAACCCATCCGTCCCACGCCCCTGTACCGCGACACCGTCTTTTGCAGCCTCTGGCCTCATCGTCTAACCCTCTCTTTCCGGCTTGCCCTGACCATGATATTATGAATTTCCTTGAGATCCGAATCGGGTACCCAGTCAAGTTGCTGTACCCCCTCCGCCGGCTGACCGGCCCCGACTGGTGAAGCCGATCCGTATTCCCCTTCCAGTTCGTCCTTCTTTGGCATCCCGGCCATTTCACGGAATTCATTTAGCTCGAACGCTCCGGGTTGTGCCTTGAAGACGCTGAGGCTATAATCCTTATCCGCCGGAATCGGAGAAACGTAATCCAGAATCAATCGCGGGTCATAGTCCGAGACGAGAAACTCCTGTAAAGATTCCCGCATCCGTTCAAGACGCGGGACCAGAACGTACCGGGCCATCGTGTCCTTCGCCACATCGCTTGTCGCCCGGTTGCTATTCGTCACACGGCCAAAAACTTCGGGCGGGATTCCCCAGACCTGCATGATCGTGTCGGATTCCTGTTGCTTGAGCTCCAGCATCTGCATATCACGGAAGTTCTGCTCGAGCACCTTGATCTCCATTGGCGTCTTCATGAATAGCGGTTTGAACCTCCGCCAGAATCCCTGAAGCTTGTCAGTCCACCATTGCTCAAGGCGGTCACGCTCCGCATCCCCCAAAAGATTCCCGTCCTTCGGCATCACAATAAGATCCGGCCGGCCCTGATTACGGAAGAACGAAAGGGTATGCTTTGAAGCATACTCGCTATTTGCAATCTCGTCGTCAAGTGATCGTCCGAGCCCGGACCCGCGACCGTAGGGCATCACCGGATTCGGATTCCTATGCCAAAGGATCTCGGACTGAGGAACGAAGGACTGCCAGCCGCCCCATGAGATTCGGAAGGTCGGCCGGCCACGAAGCGGCGTCTCTGCAATCCAGTTTGGCGGAAGGGGCCATAAAGCGATCGGGGCTCCTACGCCGTTCCGCTCCTTCAAGAAAAAAGAATCACCAACCATATCAAGCCAGATCGAGTCCAGGAATCGCATCTCGATTCCGGTCATCTCGCTGTTCGGTTTATGAAGAACGTCGAGGAAAAGATGAGACCGTACTTCCTCTACATCGTCTCCGGTCGCCGCCTGACTGATCAATTTCCGGCGAAGTTCGGGATCGGCAGCGCGTTGGAGGTACGAAATATCCCTTGACCCCTTGAGCTTTCCGGTCTGTTTGCCTCGTACGACGAAAACACGCCATCGAACGGAAGCCATCATATCGGCAACCTTCCCCGCGCACGCCCGAACCCACGGGGATTCGTTAAAGGCTTCAAGGAGCTGAACCGTGTTCCGTGCCGGCAGCTGCGAGGCGTTCCCCTTTACCAGTCCGGCCATCAGGCCGCCTGCGTTCGGATCGGTTTCCTTGAGGGTTCCGGTTGCGAGCTTCAAGGCCAGTTTCATTCGCGTCCAGGCTGATAATTTTTGCATGGTCAACCCTCCTGATAATCTGGTTGCGGGAGGTGGAGTTGAACCACCGAGACGCGGCGTATGAGACCGGCCTTTACCGTTAATTTATCCCACATATCAATCCCCCGGAAAGCTCACTCGGTTTCGTTTTAGGCCTGAAATAATGGCCTCGTCAACCACCTGTTCGCCATGCTGAGTCGTTTCAACGACGCCTTCATCATCGCCCCCACCGCTCATGCCGGATTGACCACGACCTACAAGAAGCTCGGTAAACATCCAGACATAAGCATCAAGGCGGTCCGGGCTTTCATCGCCCTGCTTCCAAGTCGTCAACTGATCTTCAAGTTCCGCAAAAGCTCCGACATGATGAATCATGCCCCGTTCTGAGAGTAAAGAAATCGGCTCGGCGCGGCGGTACTTCCCCCGCGAAGCATGAACCAAGCGAACGGGGATGTTCTCGGCGTCCTTGACGCTGTGGATGGTGTGCCGTACCATCTCGCCCCCATTGTTAACCTCGGCAACGATACAGTCTGCTTTCCAACGACGATAAGCGGCAACGGCCTGCTCCGCCCATTGGCCCGGAGTCCCACGCAGACTTGAATCGTCAAGCAAATATCCATGTCCATCAATCCCACTCCCCCCTACGGTGATCCCCGTCTCGGCCAGCCCTTCCTCGCCCCGATTGGCGGAAGGATCAACCCCGACGACGATCCGATCAAGATCTGGCGCATCCGTTACCCGATCCCGTTCGATCCATGCGAGCTTCCATAAAGCGCCTTCGATGTCTTCAAGAAGCTGGGCCTCGATCTCCTGCCGACCGAGCCGTGTTCCTTCGTATGGTTTTAGAATCTCGTTGATAAAACTATCTGGAAGATTCGCTACGTTCTCGAAACTCGCTCCGTGACTCCTGACAACGCCATCGTTCCGTTGAGCTCGGCTGATCAGTTTACGAACGAGCGGAATCGGACGCGGCGTCAAGGTCAATACCGCCTGCGGTTTCTTCCCGGCCCGGAGCCCGAACATCAACTGATCGTAGTTGCCGGGATATTTCCATTTCTGAGGCTCGTCCCCCCACGCTTTCTCATGCTGAGGTCCGCGAAGCCCGGACTCGTCGTCTTTCTTGTGGGCCGAATAAATATGGGCAACCGCGCCGGTATTGAAAATCAATTTTCGCTTTGAGGATTCGTAACGGGGGCGTACATTCGGTGGGAAGACATTCAACAATCCGGCCTCGCTTTCGATCATGACGTTCCGAACATCGTGGGGAGTCGCACCGACCAGGGCGAAGTTACGAAAGCCCTCTTCAACCCATTTCCGAATACATTCGGCCCCCGTCCTCGATTTCCCCCATCCTCGTCCCGCCTGAACCAGCCAGATCAACCAGTCTCCTGGCGGTATAACCTGATTCGGACGAGCCCAGATATTCCACGAATACCTAAGCGCTACCAACTGGGCCGTGCTGAGCCGCTCCAGTTCCCGTCTTCTCAGTTCTGGCGGAAGCGATACGAGCAAGTCGATCAAGGAACCCTGAGATTTCTGCTTTCCTATCCGCAAGCTGGATCGGCTGGCCTTCCGCGCCTGTATATTCAATCCGTTTCGCATATCCCCTATTCCGTCCCTCTACGGTATGAAGGAGAAGCCGGTCAATCGCATCTAGATCCCCCTCCTGAACTTTCTGGAAGAGTTTGAGTTCGGCAAAATCGTAAATAAACTCTTTGGCTTCTTTACCAATCTCGGCCAGTTTAGGAAACCGTTGCATGGCATCGTAAATCGTTTTGCGTTCGCATCCGAGCGATCGGGCAGCAATCGCTATCTTCCCAAACGATTTCTTGAGCGCCTCGCTAAATTGTTCAAACGAATATATTGGATGAGAAAACTTGCTCATGTCTTGGGTTTTACGTTTAGTCCGTTTAGACCCTTGACGGCCTTTCCCGTTTGATTTTCCGTTACCTTTTCCGTTCAGTTTGCTCATGGTTCTATACCCTACTCCAAGATAATAATAAAATCAAGTGGAGCTGGCTGGGATCGAACCAGCGGCCTTCTGATTGCAGGTCAGATGCTCTCCCAACTGAGCTACAGCCCCGTTCTATCCCTTGATCCCCCTTCGAGCCGCTTCCTCAACCGTCATGATCGGCTGAGAGCTTCATGTTTTATCCTCCCATAATTTTATAGATCGCCCACGCGATCAGGCCGAAAACAGCGTAGTTGCGGATGGTGCCGATAACCAGGCTCATCGCTTGACTCCGACTCCCGCCGAAAGGATTTTGTGAATGCCTCTGTTTCTATTCTCTGTTCGCGGCCCGAGCATCGGCCGAACCTCCGGCACCGGAGGAACCGGGGCGATAAAAAAATGAGGGGAAAATTCAATTCGCTTCCCCACCCGACGGTAGGCCCATGTCGGTAGACTCTTCCGTTCAACCCGCTTATAGAGCTTCATTACATACAGCGCGATTGCTTCGGGGTTAGTCATGCCGCAGATTTGGGTTGCGATTTCTTTTGCTGACAGCCAGAGAGGGGCGGTCATGAGATCTCCTTTTCGGCTTCCGGTGTAACCGTTTCGGCGTTTGGTGTAACCGGGTTTCCTTGGTTTATAACTACAATTATGCTGTTCAATGCTTCCAACCATCATCCCGTCTTTGATAAGCGGGTCCATACAAGCCGCGCAAAGCTCACACAACCAGCAGCCAAGCACGTTCCAGATACTTTACATTTCGGGCAGATCACTTCATCCCCTCAGTTTTATCGGCTCGATCAGCGGTTCTTTGAGCCGGGACCAGTCGCCGGTTTTGAGAGAATTGGCACAAGACTGAAATGCCATATCCGTCACCCGAAGGCTTTCCTTTACGATCTCAGGCTGATGAGCAATACTTCCGGTCCACCCGCCGGGATGAAATAGAACGCCGTTGTCGGAGCAAACTTGAAGCCATAAAGACATAAGGCGAATCGCGTCTGGGGAATCGAATTTAAGCTGGATGCGCGGTGGTTCGCCCGCGGGCCGAACGACGCGATGCTTGAGCGCCCGCCTGCGAATCGCCTTCTTGCAGAGCCAGAGCGAACGCGCGAGCGGTATCTCCGCGCCGCAGTTCGGCGACTCGCAGCGCACGGTCCGCGCCCAGAGGTAGGCAATCGGCGTCGCGCCGTCCGGGTCCTTGG
>Ga0209640_10000783_pt1 | contig 25384 bp, 24 predicted proteins | sample RifCSP10_1_FD_184018 | JGI IMG/M metagenome (GOLD analysis project Ga0209640, IMG submission 184018) | Soil microbial communities from Rifle, Colorado - Rifle CSP2_sed 10_1 (SPAdes) (version 2) | ecosystem: Environmental > Terrestrial > Deep subsurface > Rock core/Sediment | place: Rifle... | reverse complement strand
CCGCATCCTGCCCCCGGTTGACCGAAGCACCGTGCCACAAAACTCAAGGTCGAGGATTCAACGGATTCGCTCCGGGGTTACCGGCTCTGTGACGGCCGGCTGCCAGTTCCCCGAAGGCCGGTTTGTAGCCGCGTGGGCGGGCTTGTGCCATCGAAAAAATCTTCAGCCGATTCCGTCCGGCTGAGCAAGAGCCCTCACCCCAACCCTTGATCCGCTTCGCGGCTCAAGCCCGCGGAGCGGGAGAGGGAGTAGTAAGAAACCCTCGCCCGTGCTTACGGGAGAGGATCGGGATCACGAAGTGATCCGATGCGCAGCGAGCGGGTGAGGGCTTCGGCGCTGAATTTTATTTCCGGAGGAAATTCTCGATGCTTGTGGCCAGCGCCACCGGCGTCTCGTCCATCGGGTAGTGGCCGGCGTTCTGCATCACCTCGAGCTCGGCGTTCGGGTACCAGGCCAGGAACGTCGCCTTCATCACGTCGGGCGTGAGCGCGCCGTCGTTGGCGCCGACGATCACCTTGATCGGCACGGGTTTCCCTTTGATGGCGTCCACGAAGTTGGTGCCCGACCACGCCTTGAAGTAGGCGTCGAACGCCTCCTTGGTCGATGTCTCCTCCGAATAGCGCGCCATCCGGTCGACCCAGGTGTTGGAGCACTTGCCGCCGACCGAGAACGAAATGATGCCTTTGCGCGAATCCAGGCTGTTGGTCGCGCTCTGGAACAGCTTCAGCATGTCGCCCTCGAACGGGACGCCCGAGGCCGGCACCGGCGTCACCGCGACGATCTTCTGCACCCGGTTGGGCGCGTCGGCATAGATGCGCTGCACCGTCATGCCGCCCATCGAGTGGCCGATCAGGTTGAACCTGTCCCATTTGAGCTGGTCGGCGAGCTTGAGCGCGTCCGACGAGATCTCGGCCATGGTGTACTGGCCCTTCTCGCCCTTGGACTTGCCGTAGCCGCGGTAGTCCATCAGCACGTAGGTGAATTCGTCTTGCGACAGCGACGGCCGCATCGGGTCGAACATGGTGTGGTCGCCGAACCAGCCATGCATCACCAGCACCCGCTTGGGTCCCTTGCCGATCGTTTCGTAGCCAATCGCCATTTGTGCTCTCCCTGATTCTGACGCAGGGGATTTGTAAACCGCCCGCGCGTTCAGGACAATCGCTGGACGCGCCCGCGCGGCTCCGCAATACTTAGGCAACGAACGTATGGGAGACGTCATGAAACTCGGATACCGCGCAGCGCTTGCGCTGCTCTGCCTTGCGCTGGCCGCGCCCGCCTCGGCGCAGCAGACCATGGTGATCACCACCAACCCGCAAGGCACCAGCTTCTATTCCGCCGGCGCCGCGATCGCCAAGCTGATGAGCGATCAAGGCATGCCGGCGATCGTGCGGCCGACCGCGGGCGCGTCCTCCAACGTGCCTTCGCTCGACAAGGGCGAGATCGATTTCGCCGTGCTGCACGTGCTCGACACCGGCCCGGCCTACGAAGCGACCGGCGACTATGCCGGCCGCCCGCCGGCCAAGAATTTGCGCCTCGCCACGGTGGTGTTCCAGGTGCTGTTCAGCATCATGGTGGTGCAGGATTCTCCCTACAAGGAGCTGAAGGACCTCAAGGGCGTGCGCATGCCGACCGAATTCACCGCGCAGTCGGCGGTGCTGCCCAACATCCAGGCGATGCTGGCGACCGCCGGGCTCTCGCTCGCCGACATGAAGCCGTTCCCGGTGCCCAACTACGTGACGGGCATCCGCGCGCTCGGCGAGGGCAAGGTGGATGCCACGGCGGTAACGCCCGGCATCGGACCGTCGCGCGAGGCGGCGGCCAATCTCGCGAGCCACGGCGGCACGCGGCTTCTGTCGCTCCCCAACTCGCCGCAGGCGGTGGCGGCGATGAAGAAATGGGTGCCGGCCATGCGGCTGATGACGCTCAAGCCCGATCCGAGCATGCCGGAGGTGAAAGGCACCGTCACCGCGACCGAGACGTCGGTCTATCTGGTGACCCACAAGGGCATCCCGGACGAGGTGGTCTACAAGACGGTGAAGGCGATCCGCGACAACAAGGACGAATACATGAAGGCCGCGCCGACGATCCGCAGCTTCAACCCGGACCACATGGCGGAGGCGAATGCCGCGCCGTACCATCCGGGCGCCGAGAAGTACTACAAGGAGATCGGCCAATGGCCGCCCAAGGCCCCGTGACATGACCCGCCTCATGCTTCGACCCTTCGACAAGCTCAGGGCTCAGCATGAGGCGTTTATTTTACCTCATCCTGAGCCTGTCGAAGGGTGAGGTCCGGATTCTCGAAGGAGACGCGTAATGCCCAATCCCGGTTACCCGATCGTCGATGCCGACAGCCATTTGTCGGAGGACTTGGCGCGGCTCGCCGAGCTGACCGACGAGAAATATCGCCACCATGCGCCGCGCATGGTGCAGTTCGGGCCCGAGGAGGTCATGTACATGGCCGGCGAGTACGCGCCGCAGCCGCGCGGCATGACCTGGGGCGACACCTCCACCCGCGGCGCGCTGCACGCGAGTCACCGCACGCTGGGTAAGTGGGCGCAGGCCGAGCAGGTCGGCTACGACCCCAAGCTGCGGCTCGAGATGATGGATGCGCAGGGCGTGCAGGCCTCGGTGATCTTCCCCTCGCAGGGGCTGATCGTGAGCCAGATCAAGCCGGCCGAGGTTTCTGCCGGCCTGTGCCGCGGCGTCAACCGCTACCAGGCCGAGTTCTGCGACGCCGACCGCGCGCGGCTCTACCCGATGATGACGATCCCGATCGGCAGCGTCGATCTCGCCATTGCCGAGGCGACATACGCGGTCAAGGAGCTGGGCGCGGTCGGGCTGTTCACCCCGGCGGCGCCGTCGACGTTCCCGATCTACCACGCCTATTACGAGCCGCTGTGGGACGCGATCGAGGAGCTCGGCGTGCCGTTCTGCACCCACACCGGCGCCGCGGTGATGCAGCGCGGGCTGGGCGTCGAGCGGTTCCAGGGCATCTGGCCGGCGTTCCACATGACCACCCACACGGTGGAGGCGATGCTGGCGTGCCTCGGTTTCTTCACCTACGGCGTGCTGGACCGCCACCCGAACATGAAGCTCGGCTTCTTCGAGGCCGGCGCCGGCTGGGCGCCGTTCTGGATCGACAAGCTGAACGAGAAGTTCGCCGACCTCGGCTACATGATGCCCGAGCTCAAGCGCTCGCCGCTGCGCACCTTCAAGGAGCAGTGCATGGTGACGGTGGAGGCCGACGAGGCGATGCTGAAAGCCACCATGGAGTTCCTGGGCGGCAAGAGCGTCGGCTGGTCGTCCGACGTGCCGCACTTCGACTGCGAGGACGAGGGCCGGCCGGACGCGCTGTTGAACAGCAAGCTCACCGATGCGCACAAGCGGCGCCTCTTGTGCGACAACGTGGTCGAGTTCTTCAAGATCAAGGTGCCGGTGACGGCGTAGACGAAAGAATCGGGTCAACTGATTCGGTTGAAGTAATGGCGCGCGTCATGATCGACTGTCCCCAGACGCAGAAGCCGGTCTACACCGGCAACAACTTCACCTGGATGGAGTTCGACGCGCTCGCCTTGGAAGAGCGCGAGCTGCAGTGCCCGCAATGCGGGCGCTGGCACCGCTGGAGCAAGAGCGAGGCCTATCTCGTCGCCGACGGCGGCGAGGCGTAGAGGCCGCCGCCGACGGCTTTCATTTATTGTCGTCCTCGCGAAAGCGGGGACCCACACTTTTCTTCTGCATCTAATCGCAAAGTATGGACCCCCGCCTGCCCGGGGGTGACATGGGTGTGTGGACCGTAAAGTTCAGAACGCGGCGCACACGTCGGTGATGACGATCCCGACCGACTGCTGCGCGAACCGCTGCTTGTAGGCCGACGTCACCGCGTCGATCCGGGCGCGCAGCGGCGCATCGCGCGGCACGCCGATGATCACCAGCTTGGTCGGCTCGCGGACGATCTCGCCGGTCCGCGGGTTGCGCCATTGTCCCTGCGCGTCCAGCACCGTGAAGCCGTCCGGGAAATTCGGCGTCATGACACCGTCGACGAAAGCCTGCCAGGCGGCATCGGATACCGGAATCCGGCCCGCGACGCTGCGGCCGAAGAATAGCTGCGCGGTCACGCCGCGCTCGCCGACCAGGCAGCCGGACGGCGGCGGCGCATCCATCGACGCGCAACCGGTCAGAAGCCCCGCGAAGGCAAGAGAGACGAGGGAGAGGAACATCCGCTGCACCGGCGCATTCTAATGCGCGTGCAGCCCATTCGTCTTGCGCGCATGTCCGCGTCAATGAAAGTCGCGCGAGGCGGGCACCAGCGCGGCGCGGCGTGCGCGGCCGCGGCCGCGCGGCTCGTCAGCCTCGTTGATGTCTTGCGATGGCCGGGCGATGAGATCGTGCAGCCGGTGCGACAGGTCGGTGAACCGCTCCGCCACCACGTGGATGACATAGCCGCTGTCGTCGCGCTGCATGCGGCCGCGCACCGCGATCAGCCGGCTCGCCAGCACGTTCTTGCGGAAGCGCTCGAACACGTTGCGCCACACGATGACGTTGGCGACGCCGGTCTCGTCCTCGATGGTCATGAAGATCACGCCGCTCGCGGTGCCGGGCTGCTGGCGCACCAGCACGATGCCGGCGACCGTGACGCGCGATCCGTCCGGCGCCTGCGCCAGCCGCGCGTTCGGCACGATGCCGTCGGCCGCGAAGGATTGCCGCAGCAGCGCCACCGGGTGCTGCTTCAAGGACAGGCCGAGGTGGCGGTAATCCGCCAGCACCTGCTCGCCCGCGGTCATCGCCGGCAGCACCACCGCGACAGCGGGCTCGGCTCGCGCGCTCGGCGGCAGGTTGTGCCCGGGCTGCAGGGTGGCCTCGGCGAAGGCGAACAGCGGCAGCGGCTCGCCGCCGAGCCCCTTGATCTGCCACAGCGCATCGCGGCGCTTGAGCCCGAGCGAGCCCCACGCATCGGCATCGGCCAGCGTGACCAGCGCGCGCACCGAAAGCCCGGCGCGCCAGGCCGCGCGCAGGGTCGCGAACCCGGCGCCTCGCGCGGCGACCAGCTTCGCCGCATCCACCTCGCGGAACCCCTTCACCTGGCGGAAGCCGAGCCGGAGCGCGAACGCGCCGCGCGCGGTCTTCTCCAGCGTGCAGTCCCATTCGCTGTGATTCACGTCCACCGGGCGCACCTCGACCCCGTGGTCGCGCGCATCGCGCACCAGCTGCGCCGGCGCGTAGAACCCCATCGGCTGGCTGTTCAGGATCGCGCACGCGAACACTGCCGGGTAATGGCATTTGAGCCAAGCCGAGACATAGACCAGGAGCGCGAAGCTCGCCGCGTGGCTCTCCGGGAAGCCGTAGTCGCCGAACCCTTCGATCTGGCGGAAGCAGCGCTCGGCGAAGTCGCGCTCATAGCCGCGCGCCACCATGCCGTCGATGAAGCGCGCGCGCAGCTTATGGATGGTGCCGGCATGGCGGAACGTCGCCATGGCGCGGCGCAGCTGGTTGGCCTCCGCCGCGGTGAAGCCGGCGGCGACGATGGCGATCTTCATCGCCTGCTCCTGGAACAGCGGCACGCCATACGTGTTGCCCAACACCTCGCGCAACTCCTCCTTGGGGAATTCCGCCGGCTCCTTGCCCGCGCGACGGCGCAGATACGGGTGCACCATGTCGCCCTGGATCGGGCCGGGCCGCACGATCGCAACCTCCACGACCAGGTCATAGAACTTCTCCGGCTTCAGCCGCGGCAGCATGGTCATCTGCGCCCGGCTCTCGACCTGGAACACGCCGATCGAATCGGCGCGCCCGAGCATGTCATAGACCGCGGGATCCTCCGGCCCGGTGGCGATCTCATAAGTTTCGCGGACAAGACCATAGTGGCTCTTCAGAAGATCGAGCCCCTTGCGGATGCAGGTCAGCATGCCGAGCGCGAGCACATCGATCTTGAGCATGCCGAGCTCGTCCAGGTCGTCCTTGTCCCATTCAATGGTGGTGCGGTCCTCCATCGCCGCATTCTCGATCGGGACGACTTCGGACAGGCGCTCGCGGGTGATCACGAAACCGCCGGTGTGCTGCGACAGATGCCGCGGGAAGCCGAGCAGCTCGCGCGACAGCGATAATGCCTTTGCAATGGCGGGATCGTCCGGGTCGACGCCGCCCTCGCGCACGTCGGATGCTCGGACGGCGCCATCGCCGCGCCGCCACAGCGCATCGGCCAGCGCGCCGATCGTGTCCTCCGACAGGCCGAACGCCTTGCCGACGTCGCGCACCGCGCTCTTGGTGCGATAGGTGATGACGGTGGCCACGATGCCGGCGCGGTGGCGGCCGTATTTGCGATAGATGTACTGGATCACCTCCTCGCGCCGCTCATGCTCGAAATCGACGTCGATGTCGGGCGGCTCCCTGCGCTCAGCGGAGATGAAGCGCTCGAACAGGAGGCCGACCTTGTCCGGATCCACCGCGGTGATGCCGAGCACGTAGCACACGGCGGAATTGGCCGCCGAGCCGCGGCCCTGGCACAGGATGTCCAGCGAGCGCGCATACCGCACGATGTCGTGGACGGTGAGGAAGTAGCGCGCGTAGTCGAGCTCGGCGATCAGCGCGAGCTCCTTTGCCAAAACCGCGCGCACCTTCTCCGGTACGCCGGCCGGATAGCGCTCCGGCGCATGCAGCCAGGTGAGCCGCTCCAGCTCCTCCTGCGGTGTGCGGCCCTGCGGCACCGGCTCCTCGGGATATTCGTATTTCAATTCGGCGAGCGAGAAGCCGCAGGAATCCGCGATCTCAAGCGTGCGGGCCAGCGCGTCCGGCCGGTCGCGGAACAGCCGCGCCATCTCGTCGGGCGATTTCAGATGCCGCTCCGCATTGGCGGCGAGGCGCAAGCCGGCTTGCGTGATGGTGCAGCCCTCGCGCACGCAGGTGAGCACGTCCTGCAGCGCGCGCCGTTCCGGCACGTGGTAGTGCACGTCGTTGGTGGCCACGATCGGCAGATGCGCGGCTTGCGCCAGCGCGGCGATGTCCGCGATGCGGCGCTGATCCTCCGCGCCGTACAGCCGATGCACCGCAACCATGGCATTGGGAAACCGGCGCGCCAGCGCGGCGAGGTGCTCGACATACGCCTGGTCGAGCCGGTCCGGCGGCAGCGCGACGATCCGCAGGCCGTCGCCATAGCCCATCAGGTCGGCGAAGCCGAGATGGCACCCCCCCTTCTCCGCCCGCCGTTTGCCGTCGGTCAGCAGCTGGGTGAGCCGGCCGTACGCCGCGCGGTCGCGCGGATAGGCCAGCACGCCGGGCGCATCGATGAAATCCAGCCGCGCGCCGACGATCAGGCGGAATTTCAGCTCGCGCGCCGCGGCGTGCGCCCGCACGATGCCGGCCAGTGAATTGCGATCGGTGATCGCGATGCCGCCAAGCCCTAGCTCCGCCGCGCGCAGCACCAGTTCCGGCGGGTGCGAGGCTCCGCGCAGGAAGCTGAAATTGGTCGTGACCTGCAGCTCGGCGTAGTTGTTCATGATTTGTTCTAAACCCGAGCACTAATCGGTGCAACCTCCTATCCAACCTGCCAGCACGGGAAACCGCTGATCGAGCGGACAAAGCTTTCTGCCGGACTGCGTGCCACGTCGCTTGATCTAAGATGGTTTCGACAACGGAGGCTTCGATGTTCCTGATGAACCAACGGGCGGCGGTGCCGGTCTTGCCCGGTATGCGGGGCGGCGGCATCGGCGGCACATAAGGTTCGCGGCGCATGGCCGGGTAACGGCCGCTTCGCGGCGCAGTTCCCGCGGAACCAGACCGGATCAATGCCGAGGCGATTCCGGCGTCGGACCGAGCACGCGGGCGTTGCGCCACACAGGCCGCTATCTCCCGGATTCCGGACAGCTTGTTTGCCAAACCGCGGGCAAATATTACGTTACTTGGAAAGCAGGCATTACTTTTGGGACGACTGTGGCCGGCGAAACTACGGACCAGGCTAACTATTTGGTTGCCGAACTCGAGCCTCGGCCATCGGACGAACTAAGCGCCGATGCGGTGCAGGTGCTCAGCCATGCCCGGGTGCTGATCATCGAGGACGACACCCTGCTCGCCATGAGCGCCGAGCTCCTGTTGTCGGACTACGTCGAAGCCGTGGTCGGGATCGCTGCTACCGCCGACGACGCGGTGGACATCGCGCGGCGCCTCAAACCCGACATCGCCCTGATCGACGTGACGCTCACCAGCCGCACCGACGGCGTGGACGCGGCCCGGGTCATCGGTGGCGAACTTGCCATCCCGTGCCTGTTCGTGACCGCCCGGGTGGATGCCAAGAGCCGCGGTCGCATGGTGTCGGTGCCCCATTATGCCGGCGTCCTGTTCAAGCCGTACCAGCCGCGCCAGCTGATCGAGACCGTGGCCGCCGCGCTCGGCGCGAAGCCCTAAACCCGCAGCGCGGCCCACAGGCCCCGGTTCACCGCGACATAGCCGTTCCCGACGTTGTGCAGCCGGCCGCGGACACGCGCGTGCAGCCGAGGCAGCGCGTGGAACGGCACGTTGGGATACAGGTGATGCTCGGTATGGTAGGGCATGTTCCAGGCGAGCCAGCGTATCGCCGGATGGGTGAGCGTGGTGCGCGCGGTGGCGAATGAATCGCCCGCCTGCGCCACCCCACCGTGCTCGCCATTGAGGTAGAGCCGAAGCAAAGGTTGCGCGAGAGCCGCCGGCAGCAGCCAGTAGAGCACCGGCGCCCAAGGATCGATGAGCGCTGCCACAACCGCGATGCCGAGATAGACCGCCCACACGATGCGCGCCTCGCGCACGATCGCTGGACGGAAGCGCGGCTCGATGAACGGCTGCGTGACGCGGCCGGTAAGCGCGTGCTTGAGGCTGCCCCACAGCCGGCGCTTCCAGTACGGCAGCGCGCTCACCCACAGCAGGAATTTCAGGCGGGTCGAGAGATCCACGCCGAGCAACTCGGGGTCGCGCGCCGGGTCCTGGGCGTGCCGATGGTGGGTGAAATGGAAATGCCGGAAATAGACCCATGGGTAGAACGTGAGCAGCGACAACACCCAGCCGACGCCGGTGTTCAGCCAGCGGGTGCGGAACGGCGTCATGTGCACGCACTCATGCAGTCCGGGAAACAGGAACACGACCTGGATGCCGTGCACCAGCATCGCCGGCAGCAGCCACCAGGTGCCGCGCGCGAGGAAAATGAGATAGCCGCTCGCCGCAAGCCCGAGGATTTTGCTCGCAAGCATCGCGAGCGCCGGACCATCCGCGCGTCGCGAGAGCGCGCGCACCTCCTCGCGCGGCAGCAGATCGCCGGGAGCGAAGGTCTCTTCCATCACCGCAATTGTCGCGAAGAACGTCGCCGCGCGCAACGGCGGACGACCGGGCTCACCGCTCACATGGGCATGGGGTGAGGGTGGCAGCGAGAAGGCGCGGCGCGAAGCTGGATGCGCCGCTGCCGGAGTTTAGCGTTTTGCCGGCCGCGGCGTTTTAGGACGGTCGGCGGCACCCTGGCCCGTATGGTCGCCGGCGTCGCCGGCCTGTGGCGGCTGCCCCTGCAGCATGCCGCGGAGGAATTTCAATGCCCGCAGCCGCTGGCTGTCGGCTGGCGCGGCCCGTTCCAGCGTCCGGATCGCGGCGTCGAGAAATGAAGGGTTTTTAGCCGGCACAGAGCATATCCAGTCAGAAAGGTGGGCTGGACCGTGGTTTCTCATGCTTACGGTTTCCAAAGGGTTAACCAAGGGTTCCAGGGGGGCGGCAGTGGGACGCAATTCGGTGAACCATGATTTAACTACTTGAAATAGCGCGACTTGCCCGGTACGCTTGATGCCTTACGGATGCAAAAAAACTTGGGCAGAACCGATCGCGGGGCAATGACCAGATCGGAACCGAGGGGGCATTTTGCAGCGCAGTTTTTATCTCGCGCAAAATCGCGCAACCGCTACTCGCGGCCCTGAGAAAGGGGCCGTGCAAAGTTCGGGCTCCGATGAGGCGGGGATCGAGTTTGCCGATGAGATCCAGGCGTTGATCGGACGCGCCGGTCTCGACGACTATTTGGACGCCAACCCCGCGCTACCGTTGCGGCTGCATGAGCGTACGCTGTGGCTCGCCGAGCACGCCTACACGAGCGACGATCCGGCGGCGCGCCACCAGCTCCACAAAACATTGTATTTCCTGTACGAAGACAATCTGAAGCCGGCAGGGCTCAGTGCCGCTCATAACCAGTTCAACCCGTTCCTGATCCGGCTGCGCAACACGTTGGAGCGCAGTTGGGAGCGGTTCGAGTTGGGCCGCATCGCCACCGATATCACCCAAATCCCGGCCGAGCCGGCGGCGTTTGCCGCCTACTTCAGAAGCATATGCGCCGCCAACCCGGTGGTCGGGCATGCGCTGTTCGATTTCTTGGCAGAGAAAGCCACCAGGGCTGATCTGACAAATTTCTTCTTGAGCGACGCCGCGGTGGTCGTGCGGTTCTGCGATCTGGTCGTGCTGTCGATGGTGGGCGTCGACGACGAGGTGAGACCGGAGCTGGCCGAGAACTTTTGGGATGAGATGGGGCGCGGCCGGTTCCAGGAACGCCATGTCCATCTTTACCGCGATCTGCTGGAATATGCCGGCGTGAACCTTGCGGTCGAATCGCTCGACACCCACCAGCTTGCCGCGCACCTGCGCTGGCAGGGCCTAGCCGGCTACAATCTCTATCTGTTCCTATGCCTACACCGCCGCAACCAGTTCCGCTCGCTCGGCGCGCTGGGCGCTGCGGAAATGATGGACCCGGCGCAATATCGCAAGGTGCTGATCGGTTGCCGACGGGTCGGCCTGCACGACGATGAGCGGCTCGCCTATTACAAGGGTCACGAAGAGGTCGACGTCGCCCACGGCGACGGCTGGCTGGAGAACGTGCTGCTGCCGCTGGTGCGGAAATATCCCGAAGCGCGGCGCGAGATCGTGCATGGCGCCATGATGCGGTTCAACATCACGGCCGATTACTACGACGATCTGCTGGCGCGGCTATCCGCCGGCCGGCACGACAACATCACGAGCCTTGTGGCACCACGCGTCGATAGCGCGGCAGAATAATCGACACCGTCGTCCCTTCGCCGGGAGCGCTCTCGATCTTCAGCGAGCCGCCGTGAAGCTCGGTGAGCGATCGGGCGATGGTCAGCCCCAGCCCGGTGCCGCCGTTGTCGAGTGCGGGAGCGGCTTGCACGAACGGCTCCATCACGCGGCCGATGTCTTTTGCGCTGATGCCGATTCCGGTGTCGGCGACGCCGATCACCACATCGCCTGATTCCGCATAGCCGCAGCTCACGTCGATCGAGCCGCCGGGCGGCGTGAACTTCACGGCGTTGGTAAGGATGTTGAGCACCACCTTCTTCAGCGCCTTCTCGTCGGCAAACACGGTCGGGCTGTCGGACACATGGCTGTTGAGCTGGATGCCGGCGCTCTGGGCGCGGTGCAGCAGCATCCGCAGGCAGCTGTCGACCACAACGGTGAGATTCACCGTCTCTTCGTTGAGCTTCAGCTCGTTGGCCTCGATCTTGGCAAGATCGAGGAGGTCGTTCACCAGCCCGAGCAGGTAGGTGCCGCTGGTGTAGATGTCCTTGATGTATTCGCGGTAGCGCGGGTTGCCGATCGAGCCGAGGATTTCCCGGTGCATGGTTTCGGAGAATCCGATGATCGCATTGAGCGGCGTGCGCAGCTCGTGGCTCATCTTGGCGAGGAAGTCGCTCTTGGTGCGATTGGCGGTTTCCGCCGCGACCAGCGCGCGGTGCAGCTCGTTCTCGCGCCGCTTCAATTGCGTGATGTCGACATAGGTGGACAGCGTGCTGCCGTCCTTGGTCTTGCGTTCCGCGACGCGGATATAGCGCCCGTCGCTGAACTGATGCTCGAACGTGCCGGTCGCCTGGGCGTGCGCGCTGCGCCGCGCGGCGATCCATTGGTCGGGATCGCTCTGGGTCTCGACATTCTGGCCGCGCTCGGCAGCAAGCTGGATCAGCTGTTCGAATTTCACGCCGCGACGGATATCGTCCTTGATCAGCGGGAAAAAGCCTTCGTATTTCCGGTTCCAGATCACGAGCCGGTCTTCCGGATCGAACAGCGCGAAGCCTTCCTGCAGCGCTTCGATCGCGTCGGTGAGCTGTTGCTCCATGGCGCTGAGCTTCTGCTCGCGCACTTTGGCTTCGGTTATGTCGGTGCGGGTCCCGAGCGACCAGCCATTCGGCAATCGGCGCTCCGTGATGCGCAGCCAGCGCCCGTCGCACAGCAGATGCTCGTGGACCGACGCATCGGCGCGAAAATGGCCGAGACGGTCGGCAATCAGTTCGGGCACGCTCTTCTGGGGGGAGATGATCTGTCCGCGCTCGATGCTGATGCGCACCAGGGTCTCGAACGGCGTGCCCGGCACCAAGAGGTCGGTGATCTTGGAATAGAACTCGCGGTAGGTCTCGTTGCAGAACACGAAGCGCCCGTCCTGGTCCAGCAGGATGAATCCCTCGGACAAAAGATCGAGCAATTCAGCGACGTTGCTGTCGCTGGTGAAATAGGTGCGAGTCGCGTCGATGCCGGCCAACTGGGCCTCGTTAGCACGTGTGGCGCCCAGCGGCGAGTCCGGCGCGCGTAACTCGACGACCGAATCTGTGCTGTCCCGGGGGGTCCGGGAACTCTTGGATCGAGACATCGCCACTAAGGTATTAAGGCCGAGAGGATTTAAGAAGGGTGAAAATCATCGCCTGCGGCCCGCAGCCGTGCGGTGTAGCCCGCTAATTCCCGCCGTTAACTCCTGTGGCGTGGCCCACGGTGGCGGTCATGACGCCAGCGGCCTGCGGCGCGATTGGGGACCCGGCGCGCTTGGCGGCCCACCCCTTTCGCGTCCGCCGCGCGCGTGCGATCATGGCGAAATCCGAATATGACGGGAGGGCGCCATGGCTAAATATCTGCTGGTGAGCTTCAAGACCTGCCCCTGGGTGCAGCGCGCGGCGATCGTGTTGCGCGAGAAGAACATCGCGTTCGACTTCCGCCACATCGATCCGGACAACCGGCCCGACTGGTTCCTCGCCATCTCGCCGCACAAGAAGGTGCCGGTGCTGAGCATCGACGGCAGCGTGTCGCTGTTCGAGTCGAACGCCATTTGCGAGTACCTGGACGAGACCATCGCGCCGCGGCTTGCGCCGGAAGACCCGATCGCGCGCGCCATGAACCGCGCCTGGACCGACTATGTGCCGACCTTCGCCGACACGGTGACCGCCGTCGCCTACGCCGACACCGAGGCCGACTACAAGAAGGCCGCGGCGAACATCCCGGTGCCGTTCGAGCGGCTGGAGAAGGCGCTCGAGAAGCAGGGCAGCGGCCCGTTGTTCAACGGCGCGAAGTATTCGCTGGTGGATGCCGCCTATGCGCCGTTCCTGCAGCGGTATTTTTTCCTCGACCGGGTGAAGCAGCTCGGCGCGATCGAGAAATTCCCGCGGCTGAAGGCGTGGGGCGAGGCCCTGGTGCAGCGCGCTTCGACCCACTCGTTCCCGCAGGCGGAATTCGAGGCGATGTACCGCGAGAACCTGAAACGCCGCAACAAATGGGTGTCGCAGTTCATCGATGCCGCAAAGGTCGCGGCCGAGTAGCGCGCCGGCCCCGCTTGCCGCGATAGGCTCGCCTCACACCGCGACGTTTACCGCACGCGAGCGCAGATGCCGTTGCGGTGGAATCGCCCCCCTCACCCTCGTCGGGCTTCCAGCCTTCGCAGCCGAAGCGGCTGCTTCGGCGGAGTAGGCTCGCCCTCCTCTTCCCTCTCCCCCCGCACGCGGGGGAGAGGGTTAGGGTGAGGGGGGCGTTTCCAGCACCACAGGACCCGCTCTATTCGCGCCGGCTCCAGCGCCAGCGGAATGCCGGCGCGTGCTGCTTGGCCGCGGCCTCGTGCAGCGATTCCTCGGCCTTGCGCGCGGCGGTCCGGTACTGCGCGGCGAATTCGAACAGCGGCCGCTTGTATTGCCCGAACGGGCACGAGTCCGCGAGCGCGATCAAGCGCTCGGCCTCGCTGCGATAACGGTTCACGTCCGACCGATCCGGCATAGGAAAAGTATGCGTCGGCGCGCCCATCAAGCCAAGCGTCCATTGCGCGGTACCGCCGCGGCCCGCGGGCGGACAGCCCAGCCGACCCATGGAACTTTGGTTGCTGGCAGCGGTTTAGCTAGCAGTGGCTTTGTGGGTTCCCCGGTCATGCCGACGCCTCGTGCCGCCTCACCTCGCCAAAATCGAACCCGACCAGCCGCCCTCGCCCGCCGCGACGGATCGCCGTTACGGATCGCCGTGGTGGAAGACGAGCCGCTCATCAGCATGGGACTCGAAACCATTCTGGCCGAGCATGGCGCGACCGTCGTCAGCTCGACCGGACTGGGGTCGAGCGCGCTGGTCGATGCGCTCGAGCACCGGCCCGATGTGGTGGTGATGGACATCGTCCTGTTCGGCGGGCTCGATGGCGTCGAGGCCGCCCGGCTGGTGCACGACCGCGTCGGAACCGCCGTGGTGTTCGTGTCGGCCTGGGCGGATGACGCGGCGACCCGCGCCCGGGTCGCGGCGCTGAACGGACCGGAGCTCCTCGCCAAGCCGGTGCAGCCGGATCAGCTCGTCGCAGCGATCCGCCGCGCCTGCGGGATCGACGGCTAGCGCGCGCCGCCGCGATCGCGATGCTCGGCACACCACCCGATATCCCGTTCTCATCGTTATCGTATCGCTCCATACTATTCTGCCCGCGGCAATCCCGATGCCCACGGGCCTCTAACGGGGAGAGCACCAATGAAGGCACTCGCGGAATTCGGCGTCGTCGTCGGCATCGTCGCGCTCGTCGGCCTGCCGGCCGTTGCCCAGGAGCCGCGTTACAAGGCGTGGGAGGGTCAAACCCAAACCGGCGACATGCCGGAGCTGCTGAAAAAATTGCGCAGCCTGACCGACCAGGCCGAGCGGTCCAGGGCCGCCGACCCCGCATTCATCAACGACCTGCGTAATCTGGCCAGCACTTACGACAACCCGTGGCCGCTCAAGATCCTGTCCGATGATTTCCGCGACGGCGACTTCACCCGCAATCCGGGATGGACGGTGCTCGCCGGCACGTGGCAGGTCGACACGCGGGGGCGCTTCACCGGCCTGCACAGCACCATCAGCAAACCCCAGGCGGCAAACGTGCAGCCGGGCGCTGGCGGCGGCGGCGCGCCGGAGCTCATCGGCAACGTGCTCGGCACGCTGCTCAAGCAGCAGCAAGGCGGACAAGCCGGGCAAACCGCCCAGCCCGCGCCGGACGAGCACGCGACGATCTTCGCGCCGGTGAGCATTACGAACGCATTCGCGATGCGCCTGGAACTCGCCTCGCGCGACGGCGGCGGCCGGTTCGACTTCGGGCCTGCCATCGGACAGCGCGGCGACAACCTGTATCGCATTACCTACATGCCGGAGGCGGAGAGCGGCTTTGTCTTGTCGCGCGTGACGAGCCGGGGCACGCAGCTGCTGGCCAGCTCCAACGGCCGGATCAGCCTGGAAGACGGCAAATCGCACATGATCGAGTGGAAGCGCGACCAGGCCGGCAAGATGACCGTCGCGCTCGATGGCAATCCGGTGATCGAGGCGGCCGACACGCAAATCAGACGGCCGTTCGACGGGCTTCTGATGGCCAACAACGGCGGCGCCTACTGGATACGCTCGGTCGAGATCACCGGCGCGAAATAGCGGGTTTCGAGGTGGCCTGCCACCCGAAGCTTCAGCGTAGGGTGGCGTCCCCTAGGGGATTCGAACCCCTGTTTGCGCCGTGAGAGGGCGCCGTCCTGGGCCTCTAGACGAAGGGGACCCGTGCGAAGCGCGATGGTCGCGCGCAGGTCATCCTCTTAGGCGATCCGTGCGCGAAAGGAAAGTCTGGATTCCCGCCGCCGCGCGCCTGACACTGGCGCGGGATGGCGCAAACGATCGCGACGCGCTGCTGCATCGCGGGCGGCGGGCCGGCGGGCATGATGCTGGGGCTGCTGTTGGCGCGCGCCGGAATCGACGTGGCGGTGCTGGAAAAGCATGCCGACTTCCTGCGCGATTTCCGCGGCGATACGATCCACCCATCCACGCTCGAGCTGATGCACGAGCTCGGGCTGTTGGACCGGCTGCTGGCGCTGCCGCACCAGAAGGTGGACCGGCTCGGCGTGCAGTTCGGCGGCACGGTGCTGCCCATCGCCGATCTCACCCACCTGCCCACCCGCTGCAAGTTCATCGCCATGATGCCGCAATGGGGCTTCCTGCATTTCCTGTCCGCCGAGGCGGCGAAATACCCCGGCTTCCGCCTCATCATGCGCGCCGAGGCGACCGAGCCGATCCGCGACGCGGGCTGTGTCGTCGGCGTGCGCGCCGCCACACCGGACGGACCGCTCGAGGTGCGCGCGCCGCTCACCATCGGCGCCGACGGGCGCCATTCCACGCTGCGCGCCAGGGCCGGACTGCCCAGCCAGGAGTTCGGCGCCCCGATGGACGTGCTGTGGTTTCGCCTGTCGCGCCGGCCGGACGATCCCGCCGCGACCGGGGGCATTGTCGAGCCCGGCCGCTTGTTCGTGCTGATCAACCGCGCCGAGCATTGGCAATGCGGCTTCGTGATCCGGAAGGGCGCGTTCGATGCCGTGCGCGCCCGCGGGCTGGATGCGTTCCGCGCCGATATCGCGCGGCTGGCGCCGTTTGCGGCCGACCGGGTGCACGAAATCGCAAGCTGGGACGACGCGAAGCTGCTCACGGTGCAGGTCGACCGGCTGCTGAAGTGGCATGCGCCGGGCCTGTTGTGCATCGGCGATGCGGCGCATGCCATGTCGCCGGTCGGCGGCGTGGGCATCAACCTCGCGATCCAGGACGCGGTCGCGGCGGCGAATCTGCTGCACGCGCCGCTGCGCGCCGGCCAGATCGCCGAAGCCGATCTCGCCCGCGTGCAGCGGCGGCGCGATTTCCCGACGCGCGCGACCCAGCGCTTCCAGCTCATCATCCAGAACAACATCATCCGCAGCGTGCTGCGGGGCGGCGGTTCATTCCGGCCGCCGCTGCCGCTGCGAATTTTTTCGCGCATTCCGCTGCTGCAGCGCATCCCGGCGCGCGTGCTGGGACTCGGATTCAGGCCGGAGCACATCCGCTCGCCGGCTGCCTGAACGTCCGAGAATTGTCGGCCGTGACAAATCGGTGATCGTATGAGGTGGCGGTCTTTACGCCGCCGCGCGGCTACTCCAACTGAGCCCATCCGAAAACGCGAACAGAAAACTCGAAAGCAGCCCGCGCATGATCACCAACTCGGCGAGAAACGCCGCAAAATGGCTGCTGGGCTGCGCCGGCCTCGTGGTCAACGGGACCTTGGGCGTGGTGCCGGCGTGGCAATACGTGCTGCGCCGCCTGCGCGCCGCCGGCTTCGAGCCGCGCACCGTGTTCGACATCGGGGTGGCGCGCGGGACGCCGGAGCTGTATGGCGCGTTTCCGGATGCGCACTACTACCTCGTCGATCCGACCCACGAGTCGGCGCCGTACATGAACGAGATCGCGCTGCGGCTGAACGCCGAGGTGCTGAACGTGGCGCTGGGCGATTGCGACGCCGAGCGTGTGATCTGCGCGCGCACCGAGGACATCGGCGGTTCGAGCTTCTTCGACGAGATCGGCGAAGAGCCGCCGATGCGACGCTACCCGGTGCCGGTGCGCCGCTTCGACCAGATCATCGACGGGTTCGAGCGGCCGGCGCTCGCCAAGATCGACGTGCAGGGCGCCGAGCTGCAGGTCCTGCGCGGCATGGGCGAGCGGATCCGCGCCCTCGACGCCATCATCGTGGAGGCCAGCGTGATCGCAACGGTCCGCGACGGGCCCGAAGTCGCCGACGTGATCGGCTTCATGAAGGACAAAGGCTTCGTGGTCTACGACATGCTGGGCGGCGCGCGCCGGCCGCTCGACCGCGCGCTGGCGCAAGTCGATCTGTTGTTCGTGCACGAGGATTCGGAGTTCCGCGCCGACCGCCGCTGGCGCGGCTGACAGCACCGCCAAAGGCCACCTCGGCTCGAGATCATCGGCCTCCGATAGTCTGCGCTGCCGTCGCGCGGCTCGCCCCGTTCGCCGCCCACCGGGGTGCGCGAGGTTCATTCCTGAGCTGTCATTCCCGCGAAGGCGGGAATCCACACTTCTGTGGCTGCAAAACAAGCAAGTGTGGGTCCCCGCTTTCGCGGGGACGACACCCGGTTGAGAGTTAGCGTTGGGGTAGCCGACGCACCGCGACGCAGATCAACCTGATCCGATCATGCTTTAGTATTTGGTGTGCAGCGTCATGGCGAGCTTGCCGTCATGCGCGGTCGCCCAGCACACCGCCGATCCGCCCGCCGCATCCGGTGCTCCTTCGATGGTGAACGGCGCGGTGTCGTACAGCGGCGACATGGCGCGCACCGTCGCCTCCTTCAACTGCGCCTGCGGCATGTTGCGCCGGAACAGATCGTACAGCAGCGTGCCGGTCAGCGGCCCGTGCACCAGAAGCCCGGGATAGCCCTCCTCCTGCATGGTGTAGGGCCGGTCGTAATGGATGCGGTGGCTGTTCATGGTGAGCGCGGAATAGCGGAACAGCAGCACCGGCGTCGGCGCGATGGTGCGCTGCCATACCGGCTTGGCCGGCGCCGGTGCGGGCGCGCCGCCTGACGGCGCACCTGTGCCGGCCTCGGCCGGCGGGCGGTACACCACGGACAATTCCTCGACCACGGCGAGGCCGGACGGCGCGAAGATCTCGTTCCGCACCGTGGTGAACACCATCCGGCCGGAGCGGCCCTCCTTCGGCGCGACGTCGGCGACGGTGGAGACACGCCTGATCTTGTCGCCGACCCGCAACGGCGCGTGGAACGTGGTCTTGGTGGACGCCCACATGCGGCGCGGGAAGCCGGGCAGCGCCGGCAGGAAATCGCCGGTCTTGGCGTGCCCGTCGGGGCCGGTGTCGCGCAGCTTCACGACTTCCGGGAAATACAGCATGTGCCAGCCGGCCGGGATCGCATCGCCGGCTTTAAGCGGCGCATCGTCGCGGTCGAGCGTGGCGCCGAGCACATCGGCGGGCCAGGCGGCGATCTCGCTCTCGGTGCTGCGGGTCTTGCCGATGGCGCCGCGGATATCGAGGGTTGCGGTGTCGGTCATGCGAACTCCTTTCGGATCGATTGGGTGTGCGCGCCAACGGCGGGCACGGGACGGAATGCCGGCGCGCCGGCGTAGCGGGCGGGCGGCGCGACGATCGCCGCAGGGCCGGAGGGCGTGCCGACCTCCTGGCGCCGCAGCGCCGGGTGGCGCGACAGCCCGGCGACATCGTTCACCTCGCCGAACGCGATCTGCGCGCGCTTCAGCCGCACCAGCAGGTCCGGCCGCGGCATGCTGCCGAACACGCGGTTGATGATTTCGTCCAGCGCCGCGCGGTTGCCGCAGCGGGCGGCGTTGGTGGCGAACCGCGGATCGGCGGTGAGATCGGGGCGGCCCAGCACATCGGCCGCCAGGCGCGCATATTCCCGCTCGTTCTGGATCGCGATCAGGACCGGTGCGCCGTCTTTTGTCTGGTATGCGCCGTACGGATGGATGGTCGGGTGGTTCAGCCCAACCCGCGGCACGATCTTGCCGCCGTAATCGAAATGCAGCAGCGGCACCGTCATCCAGTCGGACATGGATTCGAACAGGGAGGTCGCTATTGCACGTCCCTGGCCGGTGCGCTCGCGCGCGATCAACGCCTCCAGCACCGCCATATAGGAATACATGCCGCAGGAAATGTCGCAGGCCGAGACGCCGACCCGGCCCGGCCCATCCGGCGAGCCGCTGACCGACGCCAGTCCCGATTCCGCCTGCACCAGGAGATCATAGGCCTTCATGTCGGCATACGGGCCTTCTTCGCCATAGCCCGATATATCCAATGTGATCAGGCGCGGATGCTGCGCGCGCAATTCCGCCGAGCCGAAGCCCGCACGCGCCGCAGCGCCCGGCGCCAGGTTCTGCACGAACACGTCGGCCTTGGCCACGATTCGCTTGAGCAGCGCCGCGTCGTCTGGCTTCTTGAAATCGAGGACGATCGATTCCTTGCCACGGTTGAGCCAGACGAAATAGGCGCTCTCGCCATGCACCACGTCGTCGTAGCGGCGCGCGAAATCGCCCTCCGGCCGCTCGACCTTGATCACCCGCGCGCCGGCGTCCGCCAGTCGCGAGGTGCAGTACGGCGCGGCGACCGCCTGCTCCAGCGCGACCGCCAGCACGCCGTCGAGCGTTGCCATCAGTACGACCGCGGCAGACCGAGCACATGCTCGGCGATGTAGGTCATGATCAGGTTGTTGGAGATCGGCGCGATGCGGTACAGGCGGGTCTCGCGGAACTTGCGCTCGACGTCATACTCCTCGGCGAACGCATAGCCGCCGTGCGTCTGCATGCACATGTCGGCCGCCTTCCAGGACGCCTCCGAGGCGAGGTATTTCGCCATGTTGGCCTCGGCGCCGCAGGGCTGTGCGGCCTCAAAAAGGTCGCAGGCGCGCTTGACCATCAATGCGGCAGCCTCGCTGGCGGTATGGGCTTCGGCGATCGGAAACTGGATCCCCTGGTTCTGTCCTATGGGACGGCCGAATACCTTGCGCTCCTTGGCGTAGTTGACCGCCTTTTCGATGAACCAGCGCGCGTCGCCGATGCATTCGGCGGCGATCAGGATGCGCTCGGCATTCATGCCGTCCAGCACGTAGCGGAACCCCTGCCCCTCCGCGCCCACCAAGTTCTCCGCCGGCACGCGCAGATTGTCGAAGAACACCTCGGTGGTGGCATGGTTGATCATCGTGCGAATGGGACGAATCTCTAAGCCATGGCCGCGCGCATCCCGCATGTCGACGATGAAGAGAGAGAGCCCCTCCGTCCGCTTCTTCGCCTGCTCACGGGGCGTGGTGCGGGCGAGCAGGAGCATCAGGTCGGAATGTTCGGCACGCGAGGTCCAGACCTTCTGGCCGTTGACTACGTACGTCGCGTTCCCATCCTTCACCGCGGTGGTGCGCAGGCTCAGCGTATCGGAGCCGCTGGTCGGCTCGGTGACGCCGAACGCCTGCAGCCGCAGTTCGCCCGACGCGATCTTCGGCAGGTATTTGCGCTTCTGCTCCGGCGAGCCGTGCCGCAGCACCGAGCCCATGATGTACATCTGGGCGTGGCATGCCGCGCCGTTGCAGCCCGCGCGCTGGATCTCCTCCAGCACCGCCGCGGCGCCCGACAGCGGCAACCCGGCGCCGCCATACTCCTCCGGAATCAGCACCGACAGGTAGCCGGCCTCGGTCAGCGCGCGCACGAACTCGGCCGGATAGGCGCGCTCGCGATCCAGCGCGCGCCAGTATTCGCCGGGAAACTGTGCGCACAATTTCGCGACCGCCTCGCGGATGTCGGCGTAGCCGCCTTCGGTGTGTTCCGTCATGCCGCCTTTCTACCCCGTGCGGTGCCGCTTGCAAGCGCGGCCCTCGTGCTTGGGCTCGCCGGGTGCGGCGTGTTCGGCTCCGACCGCGGCCAGGTCGACTTCACCGCGCCGGGTCTCGCCGAGGCCAACCGCAGCACGGTGGTGCGGAGCGGACCGGACAACGCCTATGAGGAGGAGATCGTCCGCTGGCGGCGGTCCTGGACCGAGCCGCCGACCGCCCACATCATCCGCCGCACGCTCAGCCCCGGCCACAAGTTCGTCCAGGTGCCGGAGCTTCGTGATTTCGTGTCCGGCTTCGGCAAGACCGCGAACGCGCGGTTCGGCGCGGAATACTCCGATACCGCGCTTGGTCGCATAGACCACCGCATCTTTCGTCTTGGCGAGATCGACTGCCTCGGCTTCCGCGGCTTGACCGGCGGCACGTTCGTGATCGGCTATTATTGCGCGCCGCCCGGCATAACCATGACCCAGGAAGAGGCCCGCGTGCTGGTTCACAGCTTGCGGCTGACGCGTGGACCGGATTCCGCGGAGGGCAAGTCAAATCGATGATCCGTGTTGCGGCTGGTCTGGCGGTTCTCGCACTCTCAGGCTGCGCCTCGGAGTATCCGGCCAACTGGCGGCCGGCGCCTGCGCAAGCCAGCCGCATCGTGTTCGATGCGCCGGGGCTCGCCGGGACCGCGCGCGAGACGCTCTGGCGTCAGTCGCCCGGCTATTACGCCGATGAAGAACTGGCCTATTGGTATCGCGACAAGTCGGCGCCGCCGGTGGCGCAGATCACGCGGCGGTCGCTGGCGCCCAACCGCTACTTCCTCACGCTGCCGGAGCTGAAGGACCTGGTCAGGGAATTCGGCGACCACACGCAGCGCCCGGTCGCGCTCGGGCCCGCCGGGCGCAGCGTGAACGGGCTCGGAGCGGTGGACCATCTTACGTTCCAGATCGGCGGCAACGACTGCATCGCGTTCCGCGAAGTGGCCGGGCGCGCGGTGGCGCAGCCGAACATCTATGTGCCGACCGGCAACACGCTGCTGCTGGGCTATTACTGCGCCGAGCCGGGCGTGCAGCTTACCCCTGCCGAACGCGCCGGCATCCTGCAGGCGCTCGACCTCAAGCCCGAGGTTTAGAAAACCTAGGCGGCCTTGCGAGGAAGAACCTCCGCCTCGATCGACGTGAGCGCTTTGCGCTCGGCGACCTCCAATTCGTATGCCGCCTGAAGATTGACCCAGAATCGCGCGGTCGTGCCGAAATAGCGGGCGAGGCGCAGCGCCGTGTCGCCGGTAATTGCACGCCGACCGCGCACGATGTCGTTGATGCGCGTGACCGGCACCCGAAGATCGCGGGCAAGCCGACTCGCGCTCAGGTTGAGCGGCCGCATCAGCTCCTCACGGAGGATTTCTCCGGGGTGTATCGGGGGCAGTCTGCGTTCGCGCTTTGCCATGTGCCGTGCTTTCTCAGTGGTAATCGACGATCTCGCCGCCAAAAAGGCCATCGTTCCGCGACCCGTGTAAGCGGACATTATTTAGTTGAGCGAATGCTATGCTAGCATTGATCTTTCAACCTTGCCGGAGCGCGAGGCGCCCATGCCCATCATCAACCGCATCGCCGAATTCCACGACGAGCTGATCGCCTGGCGGCGCGAGCTGCACCGGCACCCCGAGACGGCGTTCGAGGAGCATCGCACCTCGACCTTCGTGGCCGGGAAGCTGCAATCGCTCGGCATCGCGGTGCATCGCGGGCTCGCGGGCACCGGCGTGGTCGGCACGCTGAACGGCGCGCGCGGCGCGGGGCCGGCGATCGGGCTGCGCGCCGACATGGACGCGCTCAACATGACCGAGAAGAACGACTTCGCGCACGCCTCCACCGTGCCCGGCAAGATGCACGGCTGCGGCCATGACGGGCACATGACCATGCTGCTGGGCGCGGCCAAGTACCTGGCCGAGACGCGCAACTTCGCCGGCACCGTGCATTTCATCTTCCAGCCGGCAGAGGAGAACGAGGGCGGCGGGCGCGTCATGGTGCAGGACGGGCTGTTCGAGAAATTCCCCATGGAGTCGGTGTACGGCATGCACAACATGCCGGGCATGAACGTGGGCGAGTTCGCGGTGCGCCCCGGTCCGATGATGGCCGCGTTCGACATTTTCGAGATCAAGGTGCTGGGCAACGGCAGCCATGCCGCCTCGCCGCACATCGGCACCGATGCGATCATCGCGGCATCGAGCATGGTCACGGCGCTGCAGACCATCGTGTCGCGCGAGACCAACCCGATGGAATCCGCGGTCGTCACCGTGACCCAGATCCACGGCGGCGATACCTGGAACGTGATCCCGGAGGACGTGGTGATCCGCGGCACGGCGCGCGCGCTGGCGCCCGCGGTGCACGATGCGATCGAGCCCGCGATCCGGCGCATCGTCGCGGGCGTCGCGGCGGCGCATCGCGTGACCGCCGAGACCCGTTACGAGCGGCGCTATCCGATCACCATCAACACCGAGGCCGAGGCGGTGTTCACGGCCAAGGTCGCGGGCGATATCTTCGGGCCCGACAAGGTCGCGACCGACAAGGCGCCGATGATGGCGGCCGAGGATTTCGCCTTCATGCTGAACGAGAAGCCCGGCGCCTATGTCTGGATCGGCAACGGGCCGGGCACCGGGGGGTGCGTGCTGCACAACCCGCGCTACGATTTCAACGACGACATCATCCCGATGGGCGCGAGCTACTGGGCGCGGCTGGTGGAAACCAAGCTCGCCGCCAAATAGACAACCGTGCACACCGTCGAGTCAGCGCGGCAGCGGCCGCCGTGGGCCGCCCTGTGCGCGCTTTTGTTTGCGCTCGCCGCATGCCTGGGCGCCTGCACTGCGTCTGACGCGCCGCGCGACATTCGCGGCAAGGTCGTGGCGCCCGGCGTCTGGCAGGACATCGCGCCGGCAGACAGCCGGCTCAACGTCGATGTTGTGCTGGGACGCCGCATCGCCGTCTATCAACGCCAGATCCGGCACAACGCCGCGCTGCATTACCGGATCGCGTTCGACGACGGAAATGGCGTGATCGAAATCCAGTATCTGCCGTCACGCCTGTACGACAGCGCCGCCTTCGACAGCATGCGTTCGCCCGGCGATTTCCGGGCCTGGGCCGCCAAGATCATGCTGGTTGCGGACGGCGAAATCGCCGCGCCGGCCGCGCTGTTCTCCGACACCCTGCGCCGGCCTCGATACGGGTTTTACGCGCGCGCCAAGGACTGCCTCGCAGCCCGCGCCGGGTACTATCTGGGCAAGGTCCAGGACAGCGTACCCCGCGAGGCCTACAACGCGATCGTCGAATTCAGATATTGCGGCGACCGCGTCGATATCGCCCAGTTCCGCCGCCTGTTCGACGAGCTGGCGGTCAGGTAAGATGGGTTTAAGAGCCGGCGCAGCATAACCTGGCACGGCAGGGGCAAATGTCATTGCGTCACACTGCGCGGCAGCAGCCGCGCCTGATCCGCTGCATAGCAAGTCTTTCGCTGATCCTCGGTTCGCTCTGGCTTGCATCCTGCGCGCCGGACGCGCCGCGGAGCAGCAGTGGTGCGATCATGGATGTGGGCGCGTGGAAGGATATCGATCCCGACGAGAGCCAGCTCAACATCGCTACGATTCTAGGGAAGAAGATCGATACTTATCAGCGACGATCGCGCGACGGCGCGATTCTCGATTATCTGGTGCGCTTCGACGGGAGAAAGGGGACAATCCAGGTTCAATACAGCGCATCCTACTATTTCCGGACGCACGACTCGGATGCCATCCGTTCCAGGGATGAATTTCAGAGCCGCGTGCTGCAAGCCACCAAAGCGTCCGCTTCGGACATCACCGAGCCCGTGCGACTTTTCCCCGAGAGCTTGCGATATTCCCGTTACGGCTACTTCACCGTGGTGAAGAAACGACCCGGTGGGCGCGAGTGCCTGATTGCGCGCGCCGGTTACAACATCGGGAAGGTTGGTCCCAGATCCCTGCAAAGCGAGGGCTACAACGC
>Ga0209640_10000782_pt1 | contig 25431 bp, 22 predicted proteins | sample RifCSP10_1_FD_184018 | JGI IMG/M metagenome (GOLD analysis project Ga0209640, IMG submission 184018) | Soil microbial communities from Rifle, Colorado - Rifle CSP2_sed 10_1 (SPAdes) (version 2) | ecosystem: Environmental > Terrestrial > Deep subsurface > Rock core/Sediment | place: Rifle... | reverse complement strand
GCCGCCTCCTGGCACATGTTTGTCGCGCCTGGGGCCACGCCCAAGGCGATCCTGCAAAAGCTCAATGCGGAGATGAATGCCATCGTCAATGATCCCGCCGTCGGGTCGGAGCTGACCAAGCGCGGCTTTGTCCCGACCACCGGCGGCTCGCCGGATCAGCTGGTGAGCTTCGTGAAGTCGGAAATCGATCGCTGGGGCAAGGTGGTGCGCACGGCCGGCGCTGGAGGAATCCAGTAGCCTGAATCCAGTAGCCTTAAGCCTGCCTCGCCCGCAAAAGCGCATCATCCAGCGCCCGCCGTTCGTTACAGGGGGACCGATCATGCAAGTGATTCAGAGGCTGCGACGCGTGGATGCACGCGGCACGGCCGCCGCGCTCGCTGCTGTGATGCTGGTCGCCGCCGCCAGTCGCGCGCCGGCGCAGGACTATCCCAACCGCGCCGTGACGATCGTGGCGCCAGCGGCGCCGGGCGGGCTGTACAGCCTGTTCGCGCGCCTGATCGGCAACCGGCTCGAGCAGCGCCTCGGCCAGCCGTTCGTGGTCGAGAACCGTCCGGGCGCCAGCTCCATCGTCGGCTCGATGTCGGTGATCCGCGCGCCGCACGACGGCTACACGCTGATGGTGGCGAACAGCACGGGTCTCGCCGTCAACATCACCATGCGCAAGAACCTGCCTTACGATCCGCTCAAGGACTTCGCGCCGATCGCGCTGTCGGCGCGGATCCCCGAGGTGCTGGTGGTCAACGCCGCGCTGCCGATCCATTCGGTGGCCGACATCGCCAAGCTCGCGAAGTCGAAACCCGGCGGGCTGACCTACGGCTCGGCCGGCGCCGGCACCGGACAGCATCTCAGCGGCGTGCAGCTTGCCAGCGTGCTCGGCATCGAGCTAACGCACGTTCCCTACAAGGGCATGTCGCCGGCGATCAACGACGTCGCCGGCGGCCACATTCCGCTGATGTTCAGCCCGATCCCATTCGCCCAGCCGCTGGCGCAGGCCGGCAAGCTGCGCATGCTCCGCGTGACCACCGCCGAGCGCATCGAGGTCATTCCCGAGGTGCCGCCGCTCACCGAGATCGGGGTCAAGGATTTCAGCGCGACCACCTGGTTCATGCTGGTGGCGGCGGCCGGGACGCCGAGCGACATCGTCGAAATGCTGCACCGGGAGGTGCGAACAGTCATCGCCGACGCGCAGATGCGCCAAGAGCTCTTGCGGCTCGGACTGCTGCCGGTCCAGTCGCCGCCGCCGGGCGAGCTCAAAAGCTTCGTGCAGGCCGAGATCGCGCGCGTTGGCGAAATCGTGAAGAAGGCCGGGCTGGCAGGCTCGCAATAGCAGCCGCGCTCTTGTTTGCGGCGATTGCTTTCGTTAGATAAGGCCCGCCGTCAGCGCTTCGCGCCTTGCTCCGGAGAGGTGGCAGAGTGGTTGAATGCACCGCACTCGAAATGCGGCATACGGGCAACCGTATCGGGGGTTCGAATCCCTCCCTCTCCGCCAAATGCGCCTGCAAGCTTCTGACAGAATAGAGATTTTTCGCGCCGCTCCGCTTGTGCCCTAGCGGCTGCCCTAGCAAGTTCGCGCGCGATCCGTTCTTCATTTGGTCAATGACCGTTTAGCGCGAGCGTTCGTTTGCCGAAGTGCCTACGCGAAAATTGCGGAACGAACTGATCAACTAGAACCGAAATCGCCCAGTCATCCGAACTATAAAGTTATGCCTATCCTTGGGTTGGCGGGAGAAATCGGCTCGCTGCTGGCAGAGCTTAAAAAGCGTGTCCGCGAGCCCAATCGCGCCGCCGACACGGGGAACAATCTCATCGCGGAAGAACTCGGTGATATCACATGGTACGCCGTAACAATTGCAAGGCGTGCAAAACTAGATTTCCCGCGCAATGTATTGCTCGCGAACCTTATTCGAACGCAGAGTACTCCCGCACTGTACGTGCCCGATTTCGGCATGGCTGGACTACGACACCGCAAGACTCACATCAGGCCACTGATGGGCGCCGTCGCGACGTTTGGTTCTTACCAGCGAAAGTCCGCGATATCGGCAAGATTGGGTCATCACGACGAGGCAGCACTCATCCCATATCTTGCGCGCATCTGGAAGAACTCTGGTGAGATATTGGATATAGTTGACCCTACTACGCCTACATTCAGCAAATCTGAGCAGCGAAAGATCGCTCAGGCGCTTGGCGACGTGATGTGGTACGTCGCCGGCTTTGCTTCGTTGTATGATTTGAACCTAGACGTCGTCGCGCAGATAAATGCGCAAAAAGCACAATCAATGTTCATGCCGGTCCGAGAGCGGCGACCCACGCCATTACATGACGATGACGACAAGGCTCTTGAGCAGTTTCCGAGGCGGTTCAATGTCGATTTTGTTCCTGCCGACAACGAGACCGCCGTGATGCTCATCAATGGAATGCGTCTCGGGGATCCTCTGAAAGACAATGCGTATCAGCTGGACGCGGTAAACGGTGGCAAGATCGATGGCTATCGTTTTCATGATTGTGTCCATCTAGCGTTCGTGGCGGTCCTCGGATGGTCGCCGGTCATACGGGGCCTGATGAAGCGAAAACGAAAGTCAAACAAGCTAAAGGATGACGCCGAGGACGGGGCGCGAGCGCAAATCGTCGAGGAGATGATCGTAAAACTGACGCACTCATATGCAGTCAACGTAGATCGGGACAAATTGCTCAAGGGAAGGAGCCGCATCGGTATGGATCTGCTCAAGCAAATCCAAACTCAGACGGCTGGACTTGAAGTTAGTGCAAATAAACTGTGGGAATGGGAAAAGGCGATATTGCTTGGGTATGAGCTATTTGACCGGCTGCGCCAGGAGCGTCGGGGACGGCTTACCTTGGATCTTAGGTCAAGGCTTGTGACGTTCTCCAAGGTTAGTGTCGCGGTAGCTGAGCAATTTCCAGGCGCAGCTTGATTGTAGATCGGTTGCGGAGCAATTCATGGAAATTCTCGGCCATGGAATTGACGTCGTCGATTTAGAGCGGTTTGGGCGCTTGCTTAACGAAGAAGGTGGTGACTTCTTATCACGTTGCTTTACGCGAGCCGAACGAGCGAAGGCTGCGTCAGAAGATTCTTCAAAAGAGCACGAAACGCTTGCTGGCAAGTTTGCGGCGAAAGAAGCTGTGGCCAAGGCGCTCGGGTCTGGATTTGACGGCACTCTCGGTCCGCTGCACATCGAGATCGCGAACGATGCGATGGGAGCACCAAAGGTTGTTCTGCACGACGCCGCTCTTACACTCGCGACAAAGCTTGGAGTGACTTCGTGGCAGCTGAGCATTAGCCACGCGGGAACTGTCGCAGTTGCGAGCGCCTTAGCGCTTCGGAACTGAGTGTAGGGAAGCATCTGTGGCACCATGACTTACACGCGTGCCTTGGCCAGCAAGGATCGTGCGCGTGCAATTCTGACAAGATATGCATTTCCTTGTGCATTGGCCCCCAGACTGAAATGTTCCATAATGGGCGTTAGGCGCTGGATACGTAAACTATGTCTCACTATTCCGCGGCCTGTTGCATGGACGGCTTGGCCGCGAGCCGATCGAGATGGGCCTCGACCTCGTCGAGATGCATCACGTCGACATACTTATGGTGAAGGTCGAAAAGATTGACTTTGTGGATATGCTCCGACCGGTCGAAGGTGCATTCCTCGACAATAGTCACGTGAAATCCGTTTGAATAGGCGTCCACCGTGCTGGCGCGGACGCAGCCTGACGTGCTCTCGCCGCAGACCAGCAAACTTCGAATGCCGAGCAGATTCAGATGCGAGAGGAACGGCGTTCCTTGGAAGATGCTGGCGCGCTGCTTGTAGATGATGACGTCAGTCGGCTGCGGCGCAAACTCGTGGTAGATACCGTGATCCGCGGCGTTTGCAGGTTTCTCTTTCCGGCGCGTTGAGATCGCGCCGTCGGGCCGGTTTTGCGGTCGGTGGTCCTGGGTGCAGTAGAAAACCGGAAGGCCGACGCGGCGAACGGCAGCGAACAGGCGCTTGGTCGGTTCGATGGCGCGATGTGCGTAGATGCCGCAACTATTGGGATACTGCGGATCAAGGTCGACGGGCGCGCCCGGACCTCCACGATAGACAAGATTGTAGAGGTCGATGGCCAGGAACGCCACCGACGGTCCGACAAACGTTTCGCGGGCATACGGCGAGTAGAGCTTCATGTCGGCCGCGGACATGACGTCTTTCCAGCAATGATCCTCGAACGCTTCTTTCGATGCCATGGCTGCCTCCGATTTCGATCTGATGTCCGGCGGATTGGTATCGCCATTCGTGCATATCTGACGTGAACAACGGCCGAAAATCAATGCTATTCGATAGAGAGCCGGGCGTGACCGCAGGGAGCGTCGCGGCGCCGCATGGTTGTGACCGTCAGCTACCCTATGGTACCGATTGAGAATGGCGCCGCTACTAAGGGTCAACGACCTGCGCACTTCGTTCTTCACGAGCGACGGCGAGGTGCGGGCGGTTGACGGCGTGACCTTCGACATCGGAGACGGCCGCACCGTCGGGTTGGTCGGCGAGTCCGGCTGCGGCAAGAGCGTCACCGCGCTTTCGATCGTGCAACTGCTTCCCAAGGGATCAGGCCGCATCGTCGGCGGCGCGCTGCAGTTCAACGGCAAGGATCTCGCGAGCCTCCCGGAGGAGGAGATGCGCCGTATCCGTGGCAATGAGATTTCGATGATTTTTCAGGAGCCGATGACCTCGCTCAATCCTGTCATGACCGTTGGCGACCAGATCGCGGAAACCGTGCGTCTGCATCATGGCGCAAGCCGCAACGAAGCGCGCGACCGCGCGATCGAGATGCTGCGCCTGGTCAAGATCGCTGAGGCTCAAAAACGGATCGGAAATTTTCCGCACCAGTTCTCCGGCGGACAGCGCCAGCGGGTCATGATCGCAATGGCGCTCGCCTGCACGCCCAAGCTTCTGATCGCGGATGAACCCACCACCGCGCTCGACGTGACGATCCAGGCCCAGATCCTGGAGCTGATTGGCGAGCTCCAGCAACGCCTCGGTATGGCCGTCCTGCTGATCACGCACGATCTCGGTGTTGTTGCGGAACGGGCCGACGAAGTCGCCGTCATGTACGCGGGTAAGATCGTCGAAAGCGCCAGGCCCGAAATCATCTTCACGCGGCCGAAGCATCCCTACACGGTCGGACTTTTGAATTCGATGCCTGCGAGGGGCGGCACGAAAAAACGGCTTGAGGCCATTCCGGGAATGGTTCCCAGTCCGCTTCACTGGCCGACAGGGTGCCGCTTCCGCGATCGTTGTGCGCGCGCGGACGCGCGTTGCTCCGAGGCGCAGCCCCCGCTGATCGAGATCGAGCCCGATCACCGCGTCGCATGTTTCATGGCTGCGTAAGATGGCGCTGCTCGAAATCCGCGATCTCAAGAAATATTTTCCGGTGCCGGCCGGCTGGCGCACGCAGGAGTACGTCAAGGCGATCGATGGCGTAAGCTTCGATGTGGAAAACGGCGAGACGGTTGGATTGGTCGGCGAATCGGGCTGTGGCAAGACCAGCCTGGGACGTTGCCTCCTCCGGTTGATCGAGCCGAGCGGCGGCACCATCACCTTCGAAGGCCAGGAGCTGTCCACGCTGTCCGGATCGGCGATGCGCGAGATGCGCCGCAAAATGCAGATGATCTTTCAGGATCCGTATGCATCACTCAATCCGCGCATGCGGATCGGCGACATCATCGGCGAGGGGCTGCGCATTCACGGCCTGGCCAAGGGCCCCGATCTCAAGACACGAGTTCTGGAACTGCTGACGCGCGTCGGACTGCGTGCGGAATATTATGGCCGATACCCGCATGAATTCTCAGGCGGGCAACGCCAGCGCATCGGCATTGCCCGGGCGCTCGCAGTGAATGCCAAGTTCCTCGTCGCCGACGAGGCGGTCTCGGCGCTCGACGTATCGATCCAAGCACAGATCTTGAACATGCTGCTCGATCTGCAGCAGGAGCTCGGTCTCACCTATCTGTTCATCTCGCACGATCTCCGGGTGGTGGAGCACGTCAGCGACCGCGTGGCGGTGATGTATCTCGGCAAGATCGTTGAAATTGCGCCTGCCGGGAAACTTCATAGCGTCAGCCAGCACCCCTACACGCAGGCGCTCCTTTCCGCCGTACCGGTGTCAGATCCCTCGCGCAAGGGCAAGCGCACGGTGCTGCAGGGCGATGTGCCGAGCCCGATCAATCCGCCGTCGGGGTGCAGCTTTCACCCGCGCTGCCCGTTCGCTCTCAAGCGTTGCGCCGAGGAGGAGCCGCGGCTGGAGTTCGAGGGCAGGCATGGCGTCGCCTGCCATGTCTTCGGTCCAGGCGGAAGGAAATAGCTTTGGCCGAAAAGTCGCACCTGGTGGCACCTGACGGCAGCGCGAGCAAGGATCGTGGGCGTTGCCGGTGATCTTTCTCGGGGTGTAGACTCGCTCGGTGCCTCGGTCAGGCGATCGCGTCATGGGGAGACCAAGATGAAGTTCGGAACAAGCCGTTTTGCACTGTTCTTGATGGCATCGGTTGCTGGAGTTGCCATGCTCGGCCCAGCAAGGAACGCCGAAGCCGGGGGCCAAGTGGCAATCGGTGTGACCGAAACGATTGCCAGCTACAACCCATATGCCGACAGCATTTCGATGGGCTACGCCATCTGGTGCCAAGTTTACGGCTGTATCGGGGTTTATGATCACAACAAGGGAGATTATGTCGGCATGCTGGCCGAGCGGTGGGAGGTAGACAAGGCCGACAACAATATCTGGACCTTCCACCTCAAGCGCGGTGTCAAGCGCCAGAACGACGGCAAGGAGTTCACTGCCGAAGACCTGGTGCATTCCATTAACCGCATCAACAATGATCCGCAAAGCAAGCAGAAGCAGAATGTCAGCCCGATCAAGGACGTCATCGCGCTCGACAACTACACGGTGAAAATCGTTACCAAGCAGCCGACTGCCTCATTGCTCGAATTCATATTCGACCGGGTGATCATTTCGGCCAAGGACCTTTACGACAAGCACGGTGCGCGCGACGCCGATCGGAAATATCCCTGGGGCTGGGGCCCCTACAAGCTCAAGGACTTGGTGATCGGCCAGCGCATCGTCCTGGAAAAGGACACCAGCCACCCGAACGTTCGGCCGGAAAATCCCGATACGCTGATCTACACCATCATGCGTGAGCCGGAACAACGCGTCACGGCTTTGCTTAACAACGAAATCCAAATCGCGCAGTTTATTCCGCCCCATCTCGCCGAACGCGTCAAAGCGGCATCGAACGTCGAACTGCAACCGGCGAGTTCGGTCGAGATCATGTTTCTGGCCATGAGTCCCAAGTTCAAACCGTGGGACAATGTCAAACTGCGCCAGGCGGTTTGCTATGCCATCGATCGGGACCTGATCGTCAAGAACGTGCTGAAGAGCCAAGCCGACCGGCTCGATGGACCGATCGGCCCGGGTCAGTATGGTTATGATCCCGAATATACCAAGAAGAACCTCATCATTGCCTACGATCCGGCGAAGGCTCGCGAACTCGTCAAGGCGTCGGGATACAACAACGAACCTGTGTTTCTCGATACCCCGGTCGGTCGCTACATCAACGACAAGGAAGTGACTGAGGCGATGGTCCCCATGCTCAACGCGGTCGGCATCAACGCCAAGCTGCGTACCCCGGAATGGGCAACGTTATGGTCGGACGTGCAGAGGGGTAGAACGCCCTTCTACTACATGGGCCGCGGCTCGGTAGTCGATCCGTCGGTGGCGCTGTCGCAGTATTTTGAGACCGGTGGATCGCCGCGGATCGGCATATCCGATCCACAGATCGACAAGGCGCTTGCCGCCGAGCGCGTCACCTTCGATCCCGTCGAACGCAAGAAAGCGCTCAATGTCGCGTTCAAGGCGATCGAGGACGCTGCGCCGGGGTGCTTCATGTGGCGGCATCACATGCTCTACGGCGAGTCCAAGGGTATCGCGCATAAGCCCAATCCGGCGGGCCGCATCTTTGGCACCGAGATCACCGTCAAGTAGTGGCTTCAGCGCGAGGGCATGCTCGTCCCCTGGCGCAAACGAGGGTTTGAGTTCAGCCGATGCTTCGATACCTGCTCGGCCGGATCATCGCGACGATCCCTGTCGTCGTGCTGATCTCGCTGCTAGTCTTCCTTCTGATCCATGCAGCGCCGGGCGACCCGGCTGATCTGCTGTTGTCGGAGGAGGCCTCGCCGGCGGATATTGCCGATGCGCGGCGCCGATGGGGGCTCGATCAGCCGATCTATATTCAGTACCTCCACTTCCTGACAAATATCGCCGCCGGCGATCTGGGCATGTCCTTCCGATATGCCGATCCGGTGATTGGATTGATCGGCCAACGCCTGCCGGCAACCATCGAGCTCGCGATCGCATCTCTGCTGATCGCGATCATCATCGGCGTGCCGCTCGGGGTCTGGGCCGGAGCTAAACCGAATTCCTGGGCCGACAATCTCGGTTCGGTGTTCGGCTTTTTTGGGATTTCTATGCCGAGCTTCTGGCTTGGTATTATGCTGATCCTGATCATTTCAGGATACTTCAATTGGCTGCCATCCTCCGGGCGCAGCACCTACGGTGTAGCCCAGGGGCTCGAAACCGGCTTCTACATCAGTCACAGCCTGCTCTCGGGCAACATCAAGGTCGCTTGGGATGGCATCAAATACATCATCATGCCGGCGATTGCATTAGGCACCGGCATGATGGGGCTGGTCATGCGCGTGACGCGTTCATCTGTGCTCGAGATTATGAGCGAAGACTATGTGCGTACGGCGCGCGCCAAGGGTCTCGACGAAAGCACGGTTCTGTGGCGACATGTGCTGCGCAATGCGCTGGTTCCGGTCATCACGGTGGTCGGCTTGGAGCTCGGCACGTTGCTGAGCGGATCGATAATCGTCGAGACGGTATTCGCTTGGCCGGGCAGCGGTTCGCTGTTGATCTCCGCGATCCAGTCGCGAGACTACCCGCTGATCACCGGCACCGTGCTCACGTACACGATCGCATTCGTCGCGATCAATTTCGTGATCGACATTCTGTACGCTCTGATCGATCCGAGGATACGCTTTGGAAAATAGCGCAACCCTGCCCGCGAATGTCGTCGGCGCACAGCGCTCCAGCCGGACCCGGCGGCTGCGCGGCGCCATTCGTCCCTGGCTGGCGCCGAAGGTCGCCGCCGGCGCCGTGATCGTGCTGATCCTGATCATTGTCGGACTGTTGGCTCATTGGATCGCGCCCTACGATCCCAATGTCCAGAATCTTTCGCATGCGCTGCGGCCGCCCGATTGGCTGTTTGGATCGCATCTGCTCGGCACCGATGCGGTCGGCCGGGACATTCTGTCGCGCCTGTTCTATGGCGCGCGCGTGTCGCTGGTGATCGCGGTGATGGTGGTGATCATCTCCGGCGTGGTGGGCATCGTGCTCGGCGCGATCTCCGGCTACTTTGCCGGCTCCACCGATTTTCTCATTCAAAAGCTCGTCGAGGTCGTGTGGGCGTTCCCGCCGCTGCTGCTTGCGATCGCCATCATGGCGTTCCTCGGGCAGGGGCTAGAAAACCTGATCCTTGCGCTCGTCAGCCAGCGCTGGATTGCCTACTGCCGGGTAGCACGGGGCCAGGCGCTCTCGCTTCGGACGCGTGAATTTGTCGACGCGGCGCGGTCGCTTGGCGCCAATCACACCCGCATCATCCTACGCCATATCATGCCGAACCTGTTCCCCTCGGCGGTGGTGATCGGCACGTTCTCGATGGCTTCCGCCATCATCTCGGAGGCGGCGCTCAGCTTCCTCGGTCTCGGCGTGCCTCCCGAGATTCCGACCTGGGGGAGCATGCTGGCCGATGGCCGGACCTACATCAGCACATCATGGTGGCTGGCATTGTTTCCCGGGCTGTGCATCTTCTTCACGGTGCTTGGCATCAACCTTCTCGGCGATGGATTGCGCGACATCCTGGATCCGCGACTCAAGCGGTCGGGGTCCGGCATCGGCTGACGTATGTTTCGAGCTCGCGCGCTGGTCCTGGCGCTTTGCACTGCGGCCTGATCAGTCATGCGTGCACATAGAGGACTTGATCTGTATCGGGCCGGAATAATCATCTAGCATTGATACCCGGACTGGCCGCTAGATGAGCGGGAGGTACATATTGATGCGCATGTCAGCCTTCGCTTCGCGCGTATTCTGCGCCATTGCAGCAACGGTTCTTCTGCTCGGCGTCAACGTCTCGCCGGTCCACGCGCAATCGCGGACCCTCGTTGTCGGCGTCACCGACAATGTCAACAGCTACAACCCGATCGCTGACAGTGCAGCCTTCATGGCCAGCGTCTGGTGCCAGGTCTACGGATGCCTGATCACCTACGACTACGAGGCGGCGGCCTACCAAGGCATGCTGGTGGATCGTTGGGAGGTCGCGGACCCCACCACCTGGATCTTCCATCTGCGCCGCAATCTCAAGAGCCACGACGGCCATCCGCTGACGGCGGACGATGTGGTGTTCTCGATCGATCGCATGAAGAATGACAAGCAAAGCGCCAAGCGCGGGCAAATCGGCCCTATCAAGTCCGTTGAGGCGGTCGATCAGCATACGGTGCGGATGACGACCAACGGTCCGACGGCAGACCTGCTGGAATACCTGACCGACCACATCCTGGTGATGCAGAAACGTCTCGTCGAAGCCCACGGCGACCGGGATGCCGACCGCAACCACCCGTTCGGCTTCGGACCCTACCGGCTGAAGGACTTGGTGATCGGCAACCGCGTCGTCCTGGAGAAGAATCCAGACTGGCCAGGAATTCGAGCGGACAACCCCGACATTGTCATCTATCGCGTGATGCGCGAGGCGGAACAGCGCATTACCGCGTTGCTCAACGGCGAAATCCAGATCGCCCATTCCGTGCCGCCGCATCTGGCGTCCCGCATCGAAACGTCGTCCCGTCACAAGATCGTGACGTCAAGCTCGATTGAAATGATGTTCCTGGCAATGATGCCAAAGCGGAAGCCGTGGGACAGCAAGCAGCTACGCCAAGCCGTGGCCTACGCGATCGACCGCGAAGCGATCATCAAGACTATGCTGCAAGGGCAGGGCAAGGTTCTGCACGGCCCGTTCTCCAACGGTCAGTATGCCTACGATCCCAACCTGGAACCGAAGTACCGATACGATCCGGAGAAGGCGAAGGCACTGCTCAGGGAGGCCGGATTCCCGAACGGCGTGGACGTCGAGTTGTTCACCCCGGTCGGCCGCTACGTCAACGACAAGCAGGTCGCCGAAGCTATGACCGCGATGCTGCGCGCGGTCGGCATCCGCGCTGCGCTGAAGACGCCGGAGTGGCCAACGCTGTGGTCTGACGTGCAAAAGGGCAGGGTGCCATTCTACTACATGGGGCGCGGCCTGATGATCAGCGGCGGGCCGGCGATTTCCCAGTATTTCGAAACGGACGAATCCCCCCGCATCGGCTATTCGAACCCCGCCGTTGACGACCTGCTTCGGCAACTGCGCGCGACGTTCGATAAGGATGCCTATGCTAAGACGATCAATCGCGCGCTGAGCATCATCCTCGATGACGCGCCGGCGCATTTCCTATGGCAGCACAACATCCTTTATGGGGTCGCAAACGACGTCAAATTCACGCCGCGGCCCGATCATCGGGTGTTCGGTTATGCGGTCTCTATGAGCAAATAGCGGACTGGCAATTACAACGGGAGCTGAAACGATGTCCATGCAAGCTGCAACGAGGGCGCCTGCGCAAGCCTTTAGCATCGTGGAAACGACGATCGGCGACATCCACGCGGCATATAAGGCCGGCACGTTGACCGTCCGGCAGCTGGTGCAGATGTATCTCGATCGCATCGCCGCCTACGACAAGAAGGGCCCGGCGATCAATTGCATCATTTCGCTCAATCCCATGGCATTGGAAGAGGCCGACGGCCTTGATGCGGCGTTCAAGACTTCAGGCTTCGTCGGTCCGCTGCACGGCATTCCGGTCATCATGAAGGATCAGGCCGACATCAAGGGCATGGCGACGACGCTCGGCTCGGTGCTGTTCAAGGACTACATGCCCGACCGCGACTGTTGTGTCGTCGCCAAGCTAAAAAAGGCGGGTGTCGTTTTCATCGGCAAGGCGACACTGGGCGAGCTCGGCGGCGGCGACACGCACGGCTCGTTGTTCGGCTCGACCCGCAACGTCTATGATCTGGAGCGCACGGCGGGTGGATCGTCAGGCGGCTCGGGTGCGAGCGCGTCCGCCAATTTCTGCACCGTCGCGCTCGGGCAGGAGGGCTTCGCGTCGATCCGCCGGCCGTCGGCCTGGAACGGCATCGCCGGCATGCGTCCGACCATGGGCTTGGTGAGCCGGGCCGGCGTCTATGGCGGCTGGCCCACGATCAACGGCTCGCTCGGCCCGATGGCGCGAACCGTGACCGATCTCGCGAAACTCTTGGACAACATGGTCGGCTACGACCCTGACGATCCGGTGACCGCTCATGGCGTCGGCAAGGCCGCGGAGAGTTATTCGGCGTCGCTCAACAAGGGCGCGCTGCAGGGCGCGCGGATCGGCATCCTGCGTGAGTCGATGGGCTATGCCTCTGAGCCGAACAGCGATGACTTCAAGAAGATCGGCGAGGTGTTCGACAGGGCGGTGGCCGATCTGCGCAAGGCCGGCGCGGAGCTCGTCGATCCCATCGTCATCCCGAACCTGAAGGCGCTGATTGCCATGCGAGCGCGCAGCGTCGAGGACGACGACACCATGTTTGAGTTGTTTTTCAAGGGCGGCAAGGCCCCGTTCGCCACGCGCGCGGCAGCCATGGCCTCGCCGCTATTCCAGAAGGTGACGAATAGCGGCCGCAAGCGCTGGACTAGCGACAATTCACCCGAGCAGCATCACGCCTACCTCAAGGCGCGCGACACGCTGATGATTAATATGCTGAAGGTCATGGCCGATCACCGGCTGGACGCCATCGTCCACAAGGCGGTCGAGCATCAGCCGACGCTGATCAAGGACGGCGTCAATCCACCGTTCGTCGACCAGAAGGGCGCGCCGCACATTAACACCTTCCTGGTGTTCGTGCCGTCGATCGTGGTGCCCGCCGGTTTCACCCGCGACAACCTGCCGGCCGGGATCTCCTTCCTCGGGCGGCCCTATGACGACGCCAGGATGATCCAGCTTGCCTATGCCTACGAGCAGGTCAGCCGGCATCGGCGCGCGCCGATTGCCACACCATAGACAGAACGGTTTACAAGGTGTTAGCGGGATCCGGGCTCAACAGGGGCGGCGGTTCAATTGAGTGGCACGATTTCCTTAGATGGCGTTTCGTAGTTCGAATATTCCATAGTGGACCTTTCGCGTACTCCGGCATTAATTCGCGTAATGACAGGTTACGGAAGAGCTTTATTTTGGTGGTTACCTCGTAACTGGAAGTGCGAGTCCCGACTGACCTCACTATGGACGGTGCCAGCGCTTTTTTGATCAGTTTCGAGCAGGAAATGCTGCTACCCGCTTCCGGTTGGATTTTCTCGCGCGTCACTGCGGGCGCGTCAAGTTGGGCAGAAATGTCACCAGACCCGGGAATATCACCAGGATCACCATGCCAAGAACGATCAGCCAGACGAACGGCCAGGAGGCGCGGTAGATCTCGGTGGTCGGCAGGTCGGGCGCCGCGCTTTTGAGCGCGAATAACACATAGCCGAACGGCGGTGTGAGCCCGCCCAGGGTCGCGACAATTAGGAACAGCGTCCAGAACCAGATCGGGTCGAAGGCATAGTGCTTGAGCAGCGGCTGGTAGATCGGAATCAGCACCAGCATAAGCGCGAGCTGATCCAGGAACATGAACAGCACGAACGGCAGCGCCATCATCGCGAACAACATGAGCACGGCCGGCAGGTCGAAATGCGCGACCAGCTCGGCGACGGCGCGCGTCGCGCCGGTGAAGGTGAGCAACTGGCTGAACATGACAGCGCAGCACATGATCACGAGCAGCAGCGCCGACACGGTGGCGGAGGTGGTCAGCGCCTCCCAGATCATCGACAGTGAGAACTTGCGATAAATGACGGCGACGAGGATCGCGCCGAATACGCCGGTCGCGGCGGCTTCCGTCGGCGTCGCCACGCCGAACATGATCAAACCCATGACCATGAAGAACACGAAGGCGCAGGGAAAGATGCGGAGGATGGCAACGGTCACGCCGGTGGTCGCCTTTGCGTTGGCCATGTCCGACGCCACGTCTGGCGCCAGCGAGGGATCGCGCCACACGCGGTACAAAACGTAGACCAGAAAGATGCACATCAGCAGCAGGCCGGGAATGATGCCGGCGATCAGCAGCGAAGCCGTCGAGATCTCCGCCAAAGTCGCGATGAGAATAGCGAGCACGCTCGGCGGGATAATCGGGTCGAGGCACGCGCCGGCGAGGATTGTGCCGGTGGACAGCCGCGTGTTGTAGCCGCGCCGCCGCATTTCCGGCAGCAACGACCGCCCGAGCAGGCCGGCTACCGCCATGGCAGCGCCCGACAGCGCGCCGAGGATCGCCGACAGCAGAATGCACAGCACGTATTGCCGGCCGCGGATGCGCCCCACCAGCCGGTCGAGCGAATCGAATACCGCCTCCATTGCGCCGGAGCGGAACAGGATTTCGCCCATCACGATGAACAGCGGCACGGTCGCAAGCGCGGTGGTTGTCGCGGTGGTGTAGATGCTGTTGGCGAACAGGCCGAAACCCGCTGGCCCCATCAGGACCAAAATGCCGGCGACGTTGAGGATCAGAAACGCGACGAAGACCGGAATGCCAAGAAACAGCAGCGCCAACAGCAGGCCAATCCCGCTCGAAAGCGCAATCCACCAAGTCATGGCATGATGCTCGCGGTGCCCCCGCCCGCATCGTCGCTGACGAGGTCGCGGAGGAAGTAGAGGCCGGAGCTCAGCATCCCATAGGGGATGAACACAGAGACGCACCATTTCGGGATTGGATAGGTCGAGATCGTGTCGATGCCGAGGTTGAATTGATCGAGCGTGGCATTGGCGCTGATCCAAGTGGCCAGCAGGCAGGCCGCCGTGCCGGCCGCCCGGATGGTGCGGTTGAGCACTGCGGCGCGGTTCGGCGACAGCCGGTCGAGCAGGAGGCTGATCGCGACATGTGCCCGCCGCCGCGTCAATTCCGGCACGGCGAGGAAAATCGCGGCGCAGAGCAGGTAAGAGACGAAGGCGTTGGCCCAGCTCGTGGGCGCGGCGAAGAAATAGCGCGCCGCCACCTCGTAGCAGAACGAGAAAGCGATGGCGCCCAGCACGGCGGCGGAGCCGGCGAAACTCGCGGACGTCACGGCGTCGTGCAGACCCGCGAGCCTCCGCCAAAACGCGTGCATGGTATGGCCAGGATGTTCAGCCGTCCTAGTCGGTCAGTCCCTGGCGCTTGAGCATTTCGCGCAGATCCTTCGCTTCCTGGCCGTTCTTCTTCTCGGCCAAATCCCACTGCGCCTGCGCCCAGGCCGCCTGGAGCTTGCTCTTCTGCGCCGCACCCATCTCGGTGATCTGCATCCCACGCTGTGTCAGGGCGGCCTGTTCCTCGTCGACCATGCGGTCGTATTCTTTGAACCAGATTTCCTCGACCTTGCGGCCCTCCGCCAGCAGGATGTTGCGCTCGGCATCGGTGAGCCGGTTCCAGGCGTTGAGGTTCATCAGGAACAGATAATGGCTGAGCCCGAAGCTTGGCCGCAGCATGTATTTGGCGACTTCGTACCAGCGCATGCCAAGCACGCCCGAGGCCGGCCACGCCGCGCCGTCGACCACGCCCTTCTCCAGCGCGGAATAGACCTCACCGCCCGGCAGCACGACCGGGGAGGCGCCGAGCATGCCGATCACGGTGTGATAGCTCGGCGTGCCGCGGATTTTCCGTCCCTGTAGGTCGCCGGAGGGGCCGACCGGCGCGCGCAGTACGATGTGGTAGCCCTTCGTTGCCGAGATCGCGATCGCGACAACCTTGAGGCCGAGCTTCTGGTACGACTTGTCGATCGCTTCGATCATGCCCGACTTGCGGCGCGCTTCGATATCGCCGCGCACCGCGTCCATGCCGACGGCGATGCCGGTGGTGCCGTAGTGATAGATACCGTGCGTGAACAGCATCTGGAACACGCCGGTGGAAACCGGCTGGAGCTGCTCAAACGGCGGAACGGTCTCCGGACCGCTGATAATGAATTTGATGCTGCCTTTGGTGGCCGTTTCAACGCCCTTGGTGAAGGTGTCCGCAAGAGCTGCGACCGCAGGGTTGGTCTTATCCCAGCTCGACAGCAGCCGGATATCGGCGGCCTGCGCGCCCGAAATCAAGGCGAGTGACGTTGCGAGTCCGAGAGCCAGTTGTCTGTGCGACATGCGTTCCTCCCCACCGTGAAATTTTCAATTTCATCATACCTTATCGCTGCGATCGGAAATTGACAAACCGTCGAAATCCAGCGAACGATGAATAAGGAGACTCCGCGCTTGAAAACCACAACAATCCGAATCGCAGGACTTGACCTCGAATTGTTCGAGACCGGGCAGGGGCCGGCGCTTCTCTTTTTACATGGCGGTCAGGGCTTCAATTCCGCTCAGCCGTTCGTTGCTCCGTTGGCCGGGCAGCGCAGGCTGCTCGTTCCCTCCCACCCCGGTTTCGGCAAATCGAGCCTGCCGGACTGGCTCGACAGCGTCGATGACATCGCGCACCTCTATCTGGAATTGCTAGACCGTCTCGATCTTGCGGCGGTCGATGTGGTCGGATGCTCGATCGGGGGCTGGATCGCGGCCGAGATGGCCACCAAGGCGCCGGAGCGGATTCGCCGCCTCGTCATGGTCGGGCCCGTCGGGGTCAAGGTCGGCAGCCCGGACAAGCTCGACATCCCGGACATTTTCGCGATGTCGCAGGACGACGCGGCGGCGGTGCTGTTTCACGATCCCGCGCGAATGAAGCCCGACATCGCACAGATGTCGGATGATGAGCTGACCGCCACGGTCCGCGGCCGTGAAACGCTCGCGCTGCTGACGTGGGAGCCCTGGATGCATAATCCGAAGTTGAAACATCGCCTGCACCGGGTCGCCATGCCGGCGCTGTTCGTGCGCGGCGAAAGCGACGGGCTGGTGTCGGCGCCATACATGCAGGCCTATGCGCGGCTCCTGCCGAAATCGCGCACGGCCACGATTGCCGCCGCCGGCCATGCGCCGCAGCTCGAGCAGCCGCAGGCGTTTGCATCAACGGTGCTCGCGTTTCTTGAGGAGTGAGCGATGAGAGCGTGGCATTTCAGCGAGACGGCCTATCCGTATCTGCCGCCTGCCGACACCTATCCCTCGATCCGCGTGTCGCTGCCTAGCCGCATCTACGACCCGATGAAGGGCGCGGCGCTGTACGATCGCTACATCGACGAGTGGCTGATCGCCGAGGACGAGGGCGTGGAGATCATGCTGAACGAGCATCATCAGACCGCGACCTGCGTTGACCCGGCGGCGCCGCTGATGCTTGCGGCGCTTGCACGCCTCAGCAAAAAAGCGCGCCTGCTCATTCTCGGAAATCCAGTTGCCAACCGCCGGCAGCCCGTGCGCGTCGCCGAGGAGATGGCGATGATCGACGTGCTGTCGCACGGCCGGCTGGAGGCTGGCTTCGTGCGCGGCGTGCCCTATGAAATCCTTCCGGCCAACAGTAATCCGGTGCGGATGAACGAGCGGCATTGGGAAGCTCTCGATCTCATCGTCAAGACCTGGACTCATCACGACGGGCCGTTCAGCCACGAGGGCCGTTTCTTCCATCATCGGTCGATCAATATTTGGCCGCGCTGCTATCAGCAGCCGCATCCGCCGGTGTGGGTGAGCACGACCAGCCCGGGCGGCGCGGCGGAAGTCGGCGCTCGTGGCTTTGTGCAGGCGACATTTCTGACCGGATTCGACGCCACCCGGAAGGTGTTTGACGGCTACCGCCGCGGCTGGCAGGAGGCGGGGCGCGGACGGGACGTGCCGATCGACCGGCTGGCTTATGCGGCGCTGATCTATGTCAGCGACTCGGAGGAGCGGGCCAAGCTCGGCGCGGAGAAGCTGCTCTGGTACGTCACCGCCAACAAGGTGCCGCCACACTTCGCCAATCCGCCGGGCTACATACCAGTGGCGGCGAACGTCCAGCTCCTGCGTGGTGCGGAACATCCGCTGAGCGCATTCGGCAAGCGCGCCAGCGTGGAGAGCGCGATCAAGGCTGGTATCATGTTTGCAGGCACCCCGGACCAGGTCATCAAGCAGATTGCGAAGCACTACGACCATGTCGGTGGCTACGGTCAGCTTCTGATCATGGGGCAGGCCGGATTTCTGGAGCACGACGACAGCGTTCACGGCATCCGCATGTTCGCACGCGAAGTCTATCCACGCCTCAAGCAGCTCTATCCCGATGCGACGATTTCCGGTTTCCCCGCGGCTGCGGCCGCGGGCTGAGCTAACTGTGGAGCTTCATTGATAAGGTTCTAGGTCATATGCGCCGAACATGAGCGCGTTCAGTCGGCGCCGGCGGGAATGATCGCCGTGGCCTTTGAGAGCGACGTATGTGGAAGCGAGACCTCGGGGAATTCCCGGTTGTCCAGCATCCTTTGAGACGTCTTCCGCGGCCAAACAACTTGGATATCGAAGTCGATGCTTTCAGGCCGCACGCGCCCGTCGATCTGCGGACGTGTGCGGTCGTAATCCTAGCTGGCCAGCGTGAGGCGAAGGTTGGACATGCACGAATACTCCCCGCGTGCGCTTCAACGGCCCGCGCTCTGCTGAGCGGTTTCCGGCGTCCTCGAAGACGTACGAGCCCGAGCGAGAGAATCGAGAACTCGCTCGGGCGTGAACGGCTGGTGCAGAACCTTGGCACCAAACGGCTTGAGCGCATCGTTGACCGCAACCCACACTGATCCCATGGCGCCGATCAGGCCGGCCTCGCCAATTCCCTTGGCGCCCAGCCTGGTCGAAGCCTCGGGAGTCTCAATATGCGCAACGATGATATCGGGCATTTCGTCGGCCATTGGCACGAGATAGTCGGCCATTGTTCCGTTCAGCAAATTGGCGTCCTCGCTATAGATGCATTCCTCGTAGAGCACTGCGCCGATGCCCTGCACGATGCCGCCGCGCACCTGTTCGTCAACTAGCAGCGGATTAATCACGCGGCCGCAGTCGTCCACGGCCCATTGGCCGAGAACTTTGATGAAACCGGTCTCGCAATCGACTTCGACGTAGCTCGCCTGCACGCCGTTGGCCATGTAGTACAGCTTGTCGTTGGCGACGAAGCTCGCGCTTACTGAGAGCTGAACGTCGTGATCCGGCGGCAAGGTGTCCTGCCGGAAATATCCGATGCGTCCGACATCGGCGAGGCTGATGACGGTCTGTCCGGTCTGTGTATTCACAACTTGGCCATCGGTGATGTCCAGCGCCGCTGCCGAGTTTTGGGTGATCGTGCCGGCAAGCGACAGAATATTCTGCTTGAGCATCGTGCCGGCTCGCAGTGCGGCCTCACCGCCGATCGCCATGCCGCGCGAGGCCCACGCACCGCCGCCATAAGGCGAGATCGAGCTGTCACCTCCCACCACGCTCACCTGGTCGATCGACACGCCCACGCTGCTGGCGATGATCTGCGCGATGCCGGTCAGCGTGCCTTGTCCCTGGTCGGTCAGGCTGGTGATGCAGCGGATCGAGCCCGACGGCTCGAGCCGGAGCGTGCAGCCATCCTGGGTCGAGATCGGCGCGCCGGAGGGGCCGTAGTACGGCGGTCCATAGGCGGTCTGCTCGCAGAAAGTCGCGATGCCGAGTCCGCGAAAAACTCCGCGCTGGCGCAAGTCGCGCTGCTCCTCGCGCAACGCGTCATAATCGATCAGCGCCACCAGCTTTTCGAGGCATTCATGAAACGAGACGGTTTCGAGTCTCTGTCCGCCCGGTGTCACGCAAGGCAGTGAGGACTTCGGACGGTAGGTGCGGCGCTTGAACTCGACGGTATCGATGCCGAGCTTGTCCGCCGCCAGATCGGTTAGCAGCTCCGTGGCGATGCAGGCGAGCGGCATGCCAACGCCTCGGTACATGCCGATCAGGTTCTTGTTGACGTAGACGCTCCGGGTGCGGGCTTTGTAGTTCTCGAAGCTGTACGGCGCACCGGTGATCGTGATCGCCATCATGCCTTCCGCGACATTAAAGCGAAGCGGCATGCCATACGCGCCGACCGCGCTGATGTCGTCCATTTCCATCGCGGTGATTTCGCCGGTTTTCTTCAGCGCGATCCGGCACTTGATGCGGTGGTCGCGCGCCTGCGCGTCGGAAACGAAGGACTCCAGCCGGTCGACGCAGAACTTGACGGGCCGCCCCAGCACCATGCTTGCCACCACCGTCGCGATCTCGTCGACGTGGATGTTCAACTTCATGCCGAAGGCGCCGCCGATGTCCGGCGCGACCACGCGGACCTTGTGTTCAGGGATATGCAAGTGGCGGCTGAACACGTCCTGCATCTGGAACGGCGACTGGTGTGCATGAATGACCGTGAGGGAACCTTCGCTCGGATCGAAATCGGCGATGAGGCCGCGCGCCTCCAGCGTCATTGCCATCTGGCGTTCGAAGCGAAGCTCTTCTTCGATGACGAAATCGGCCTCGGCAAAGGCTTGGGCCGGTTGACCCCTCTCCAGCGAGAAATCGAACGCGACGTTGTCGGGAAGCTCGGGATGAATGGCGGGCGTCCCCGGCGCGATGGCTTGCATCTGGTCGCCCACCACGGGAAGCGGCTCCCATTCGATGGCCACCAGCTCCGCCGCGTCTTCCGCCTCCGCCCGGCTCTCGGCGACAACGACAGCGACGGGCTGGCCTTGCCAGACGGCGCGGTCCGCCGCCAGCAATGACTGCGGCGCGGAACGGTGTCCCGGTCGATGCAGCGCCACGCCGATAAAAGGCTCGCATTTCGGATTGATGTCGGCCGCGGTGAGAACCGCGGCGACGCCCGGCGCCTGCTTGGCTACCTCGATATCGATCGACACGATCTTGGCGTGCGGGTGGGGGCTGCGCACGAAGCAGGCGTGCAGCATGCGAGGCAGCTTGATGTCGTCGATGTAGCGGCCGTGTCCGCTGACCAGCCGCTTCAGTTCGAGCCGCGGGACGCGCGCGCCGATACCGGTGGACGATGGGGCGATGGCGGACACTACGAACGCCCTCCCTTACTGGCCTTGGCGCTCTTGGCGCTCACCGCTTCGACCGCGTCGACGATGGCGTGATAGCCAGTGCAGCGACACAGGTTGCCGGACAGCACTTCGCGGATCTCCGCGCGCGAAACGGTCTCGCCGCTCGATATGAGCTCGTAGGCGGTCAGCAGCATCCCGGATGAACAGAAGCCGCATTGCGCTGCGTTGCGTGCGATGAATTCCTTTTGTAGCTCTGCGAGCTTGCCGCTTTCGCTCAGGCCCTCGATGGTGTCCACCGACTTTCCGGAAATCTGCGCCGCCAGTGTCAGGCAGCCTCGCGCGGTATGGCCGTCGATCAGAATGGTGCAGGCGCCGCAAATGCCGTGTTCGCAACCGAGGTGCGTTCCGGTCAATTCAAGCTCCTGGCGCAGGAAGTCCGCCAGATGCTGACGCGCCTTCACGTGCCGCTTTAGCGGCTTTCCGTTCAGAGTCGCTTCGATCGCGACGTCTTCGTCGCCGATGCGATGCCGTTCGGTCATGCGGCGGCTCTTTCCGAGAGGCTGTTGAGCACACGGCGCGTGAGCACCGTCGCCATGTGAAGCCTGGTATCGGCGCGCAGGCCCGGCGTGTCGTCAGGCGACAAATCCTGGTGGATGACAGCTTGGAACGAGGACGTATCCGGCAACGGAACTGCCAGGCCCGCGATCGCGGCCGAGATGGTTTTCGCCACCTTGGCGCGATCCGCGCAGCCGAAATAGACCAGCCGCGCCTTGTCGATCCGGTCGCGCTGCATGGCAACGACCGCGGCGAGCCCCACCAGCGCAAAGTCGCCGTGCCGTCGCGACAGTTCAGCGAAGCCGACCGAAATCCCCGACGGCGTTGCGGGAACTTTGACGGCGACGATCAGTTCGCCCGGCCGCAAGTCCGTCTCGAACAATCCTTTGAAGAAGTCTTCGGCTTTCACCTCGCGTTCACCTGCGATACTGCCCAGGATCAATGTCGCTTCCATCGCCACGGTGCACGCCGGCAATTCCGCCGCCGGGTCGGCATAGGCGAGGCTGCCGCCCAGCGTGCCACGGTTGCGGATTGCGACGTGACCGATGTGCGGAGCCGCTTGAATCAGCAGCGGTAGGTGTTTCCCAACCAGATCGGAGCGGAGCAGATCGCTGTGGCGCGTCAGCGCGCCGAGACGAACGACGCCGTTGGACTGCGACTGGCCGCTCAGCTCTTTGAGGTTGCCGATGTCGACCAAGAGCTTCGGTGCGGATAGGCGCATGTTCAGCCCGGCGAGCAAGCTCTGGCCGCCTGCCACCGGCACGGCATCGCCGCCCGCATCCGCCAGGATCCGGTAGGCGTGCGTAAGCGAAGCGGGCCTGATGTAGCGGAAGTTTCTGGCCTTCATGATGCGATGCGCTCGACCGCGACGCCCCGGCAATCCATCTCGTATTCGAGGTCGACCACCGGCGGCCGGTTGTAATGCCACGTCAGGCCTGAACGCGCAGCCCCCCGGCGGACGATTTCATCGGCCAGAAACGGATGGATGTCGTGGATGGTGTAGAGTTGCGTCGCCGTCGTGTCCTTCCAACCGAACCCCAGTTCCGCCATGCGGCGTTCCATTTCGCCGAGCACAAAGCGCGCCTTCTCGCGCAGACCCGCAGGCGTCACATCCCCTAGGCGTATGATGTGTTCGCGATAGTTGCCCCGGCCTTCCGGCGCTTCGCCGCTGCCGGCGACGATGAACGAGGGCTCCGCACCCGGCGCAGCCTCGGTGTAGGCGAATGCGTGAAACGAAGGCTCGGCCGGGGGATCGATGGCCGGACAGACATTGCTGCGCGCGACCGGATTGGTGCTGCCGTCGAAAACCTTCCAGCGCTCCAGTGTGCTGACATAGACCTTGTTGAACGCGACAAAGCCGCTTTCGGTAAACGGGGCAAGGGAGCGAAGCTCGCAGGCGCAGAACGCCGTCAGAGGCCGCCCGGCCGCGCCGATGATTTGCTCGATCCGGCCAAACCCCTGGTCGAGCGGAACAGGCCGCCGGAACTGGACGCGCACGATGCGGTATCCCGGCATGGCGGCGACACCGGCGGAATACTGGAACACGCCTTTGGCAAAGCAGTAGCCGCCGGGCTCGAATGGAAGCGCTGACATGATTTCACACTCCGTACGGCGCCTACGCCAGGCCCATGTAAGCTTCGCGGATCGCTGGATCGTGGGCCAGACTCATCGCAGGGCCCGACTTGGTGACCCGGCCATGATCGACCACATAAGCGCGCTCGGCAAGCTCAAGCGCGTTTAGCACGTCCTGCTCGACCAGCAGGATCGCGACGCCGGTCTTGTTGACGGTTCGCAGGATTCCTGACAACTCCTCCACCACACGTGGAGCAAGCCCAAGCGACAATTCGTCGATCAGAAGAAGGCTCGGTGCCGCCATCAGGGCGCGGCCGATCGCGCACATCTGCTGCTCGCCGCCCGAGAGCGTCCCAGCGTCCTGTTTTCGCCGTTCGGCAAGGATCGGGAACATCGTGTAAACACGCTCTAGATCGGCGGTGATGCCGGCCTTGTCGCTCCGCAGATACGCACCCATCAGTAGGTTGTCGTGGACGCTCATGGCCGAAAACAAGCGGCGGCCTTCGGGCACGTGGGCGATGCCGGCCCGCACGAAATCCGCCGGCATGGCCTGTGTCATTGCCTTGCCGTCGACCGTGATGCCACCCGCAGCCGGTTTTAGCAGGCCGGACAGGCAGCGCATCAGGGTAGTTTTGCCGGCGCCGTTGGAGCCGATGATGCACACGAGCTCGCCCGTGCCCACTTCAAGATGCATGTCCCAGAGCACCTGCACGTCGCCGTAGGCGGCCTGCAGGCCGGAAACGGAAAGCTTTGGAAGGGAGCCGTTCAATGCACACCCCCAGGATTGGCGGCTGCATACTTCGCGCCCAGATAAGCCTCGATGACGCTCTTGTCGCTGACGATGCTGCGCGGCGCACCCTGGGCGATCAATTGCCCGTGGTGAAGCACGGCCACGCGGTGGGAAATCGAGAGCACGACCTTCATCAGATGCTCGATCACGATGATTGTGACGCCTTGCTCCGCGATCTTGCGAATGATGCCGAGCGCTTCCTCGATCTCGGTCGGATTAAGACCGGCGTTGACCTCATCCAGCATGAGGAGGCGCGGCCGCATGGCGAGGCTCTTCGCCAGCTCTAGGCGCTTGCGCCGCGCCAGCGTCAGCGATGCCGCCGGCCGGTCAGCCAGATCGGCCATGCCGGTGAAGGCCAGGTGCTCGCGAGCGATGGTCTCGGCCTCTCGGACGTTGCCGGCATGTCCACAGAACAGGGCGCCCGCCGCGACATTCTCGAGCACCGTCATCTTGGGAAATGGCTGCACGATCTGAAACGTGCGGGCAAGGCCGAGCCGCGCGATCTGGTAAGGCTTCATGCGCGTGATGTCGTGTTCATCGAAACGGACGTGGCCGCCTGTTGCCGGATAAACCCCGGTGATCAGATTGATGAGCGTCGTCTTGCCGGCGCCGTTCGGCCCGATCAGGCCGACGATCTCGCCCCTTTCGACAGTCAGGCTTACCCCGTCGACCGCGTTAAGCCCGCCGAACCGCCGCGACACGCCATCGAGCGCCAGGAGCGCGGTCATCTGGGGCGTTCCCTGCGAGGAAATCGCTCGCGGATCAGCGACAGAATGCCGTTCGGCAGAAACAACACCAGGACAACGATGATAAGGCCCAGCGCTGCCGCGTGGATGGTGAGGAAATTCCGCCACACCAATTCCTCGAACGTGAGAAGGATGACGGCGCCGAGCGCCGGGCCGAAGATCGTGCCGAGGCCGCCGAGCAGGACCATGACCAGCGGCTTGACGGCGAGCAGCACGTCAAACACGTCAGGCGGCTCGATGTAGTTGACCCAAGAGGCGTAGATCGCGCCGGCCATGCCGACGAAAACGGCGGAGAGCGAAAAGGCTGCGGTCTTGTATGCATAGGTATTGACGCCGAGGATGCTCGCGGCATCCTCGTTCTGCTGAATGCAACGCAGCCCGAAACCAAGCTTGCTGCGGTGAATGACGATCGCGGCGGCCGTGCAGAAGAGAGCAAGCGCGAGCATGGAGTAGAAGAAAAACTGCGCCTGTGCCGCGATCGAGATCTTCAAGATCGGCAGGTTCATGCCTTTGCCGCCGCCGGTGCCCGGCATGGTGTTGACGATCTCGCGGAGCATCTCGGCGACGATCAGGCTAGCGATTGCGAAATAATGCCCGCGCAGATGCAGGATCGCGCCGCCGAGGAATGCGGCGAACACCAGCGCCGC
>Ga0209640_10000780_pt1 | contig 25443 bp, 17 predicted proteins | sample RifCSP10_1_FD_184018 | JGI IMG/M metagenome (GOLD analysis project Ga0209640, IMG submission 184018) | Soil microbial communities from Rifle, Colorado - Rifle CSP2_sed 10_1 (SPAdes) (version 2) | ecosystem: Environmental > Terrestrial > Deep subsurface > Rock core/Sediment | place: Rifle... | reverse complement strand
TCGCGCAGTTGTTGTGCGCGCTGATCGTGACGCCGATCGTCTACTGGATCGGACTCGCGATATTCGCGACCTCGGTGGTCTCGACGCTGAGCGGTTGACCGGCGAAGGCCGACGCCAGGAACAATGGCGCCGCCGCGAGCGATCGCGGCGGCGCCTGATTTTCCGGTTCGGGCCCGTTACGGCGTCGCGGCAACCGCGGCGTCGGCCTGGATCAGGCCGCTGCCGGTCGCATCGGCGCCCCAGATCTGCAGGTCCGCGAAACCGCTCGTGATCTGGATGTCCCCGCCGAAGCCTGGTGGAATCGGCAAGGCGGTCGATTTCAGGATGCTCTCGACCTGCGCCTGCGTCAGCGCCGGGTTCTTCTCGAGCATCAGCGCGGCGACGGCCGTCGTGTGGGGCGCCGACATCGAGGTGCCGCTGACATAGAAGAAGTTGGTCAACGGGGCGGTACTCAGCAGGTCGCCGATCCCCTGTGACCACCACGGCAGGTGGTTGTAGCCCGGGAAGCCCGCGAACGGTCCGCGCACCCAGACGCCGGGCGCCGTCACGTCGAGTTGCTCCCCGGCGAGCTCGCGGCTGCTGAAGTCGGCGATATAGGCCGCGTGATTGAATGGAAAGCCGGCGCTCGTGGTCGGCGTCGGCTCCGGCACATTGCCGCCGTTCGCGAACAGCGGCGGCACGAAGTCGCCGCCGTTCTGCAGCCAGAACATCCGGTAGAAGATTGGCGTGATGGCCGGATCGATCCAGGAATTGTTCCAGCCGGCCGCCGCGACCGAGATGACCGGTGCATAGGCGCCCGGGAATCCCATGCCGTCGTCGCCCTCGTTGCCCGCCGAGGCGACGATGATCACGCCGTTGGCGAAGGCACGGTCGATTGCCTCCTGTTCGGTGGCCGCGAGCGCGGAACCGCCGAGGCTCATGTTGATGACCATCGGCCGGTAGCCGGCGATCGCGAGATCGGTCGCGTAGTTGATGCCGGCCGCAATCATCTCATCGGTGCCGAAAACCGCGAGCTGCGACTGCGTGGAGACCTCCGGATCGTCGCACTTCGGCAATTCCGGGATCCGGTAGTCCGCCAGCACCTTGACGGGAATGATCGTGACGTTCGGCGCAATGCCGCGCACCATGATCGGCGGCAGCGGGAAGCCGCTGACCAGGTCGGCATTCGCGCGATAGAAGTAGCCGAGGATCGTGCTGGTGACATGCGTGCCGTGCTCGGAACCGCGCGAACCGATGAAGGTCGTTTCGCGGAGTTTGCCGGTCGTCACGCCGAGCCCGCAGCGATCGTTGAAGGCCTTGAATGAAATATTCTGGACGAAGCCCTTCCCCAGGTGTTCCGCGACGCGTGCCTGCGGGAAGTAGTCCTTCCAGTTGGGCGCCAGTCCGGTGTCCAGCACGGCGACGTAAACGCCGGCGCCGGTTTCGGTGACATTCTCGACATTGATCATGTCGGCGTCGAAGGTGCGGTAACCATCGGCCGTGCTCGGCTGGCCGCTGAAGATGTTCTGGGCCGCTACCGGTGCCGCCGCGCAGCACAGCGCAAGCGGCGCTATCCATTTGACATATTGATCATGCATGTCGATCTTCCACCTCGTTGATCCCGCAGCCTCGAAGTGTAATCCTTGCGACCGCGGAACGCTTGCATCCCGTGTGTCAGCGCGCCGAAGACTGGATGCGCGGCGGATCCACGAAGCGGCGCACGCCGAATGCCTCGTAGAGCTCCGCCGGCGCAAAGCCGACGCCGTCCTTCAGCACGAAGCTGACGCGCCGGATGTCCGAGATGTTCCGCGTCGGGTCGCCATCGACCAGGATCAGGTCCGCGCGCTTGCCGCGTTCGACGCTGCCGGTGTCGTGCTCGAGTCCCGCGTAGCGCGCGCCATTTCGCGTGGCGATCCGGATCGCCTCGCCGGACGTCATGCCGGCCTTCACGTACAGCTCGAGTTCGCGGTGCAGCGTGAATCCGGCGTAGCCGTCGGTGCCGGCCACCAGCGGCACCCCGGCCGCGTGCAGCATGCCGATGAAGCGGATCATCCTCGCGTACGACGCGCGGTAAATCCCGATGTTGGCTTCGCTGACATCCATGGAGTTGCTGCGCCAGTCGCGCTGCGTCGCATAGGGCACGTGCCCGGCGACCGCCGCCAGTGACGGATTCATCTCGCCCTGGCGCTGGTTGTACATGCCCTCGAAGGTCGCGATCGTGGCATCGATGACGGTGCCGCGTGCAGCGAGGAGCTCAATGAAGTCGCGCACCGCCGGCGAATCGAGATCGAGCGCCTGGGTGCGCTCGCCGACCAGCGTGAAGCGCGCGAGCGCCCGCGAGTCCGTGTCCGGGTCCGAGACGAAATTGAGCATCAGCTGGTTGATATGCTGCAGTTCGTCGTAGCCCTCGCGCACGACGCGTTCCGCGCGGCTGAAGGCGGGCACGTGGCCGCTGACCCGCAGGCCACGCGAGTGCGCGTAGGCGGCGACCGGTTCGACCCATTCCGGCCGGAACGAGTTGTAGATCTTGACCTGCCGGTAGCCGCGCTGCGCGTACCAGTCAATCGCAGCGCGGGCCCCCTCGATGCCGTTGACGACAAAACCGCCGCGTGCCGCGAACGGGCTCTCGCCCTCGATGAACCCGGCCGGAACGATGCGCGGCCCGACCAACTCGCCGCGATCGATATCCCGGATCAGTCCGGCGAGCAGCGCATTGTCGGCGGCCATGTCCCGCGAGGTCGTGACGCCGCCGGCGATCTGCAGCGCGGCATTCCACGCATCCTCGTGCGTGTGCATGTCGAACAGGCCGGGCAGCAGCGCGCGGCCCGCGCCCTCGATCACCGTTGCGGCCTGCTGTGCCGGCGAGCCGGCGGGGTAGATCGCGGCGATGCGCCCGCCATTCACGTACACGTCGGACGGCGCGCTGAGCGTTGCGCTTTCCGTTTCGAACACCCGCACGTCGCGGATTAGCACGGGCTCCGCGAAATGCAGCGTGTGTTGCCGGGCGATGCCGCGAAGGTGCTCGGCTTCCGCGCTCCGCTGGAGCCGCTCCAGCTCCGGTGACTGGTTTTCGTAGCCGTTGGCGATGAGGTGGCCGCTGCCCGGGATGATGCGGGCGAACAGACGCATGCCTTCATTGGTATCGAGCCAGACGTAGGCCGGCCGGAGGCCCAGACCGGAGATCGCATGGAGCGCGACCTGCCGCTCCTGGCCCGGTGCGCCGATGCGATGCAGAACGAGCTGAGTGCTTTGCAGTTCGCCGCCCGGCAGCGCGGCGATGCGCCCGCCGGCGGCGCGCCGGGTCGCGCGCACGATCATTGCGTTGACCTCGGGGCTGCCGTCGATCGGCAGGTACATCGCCGGCCCCGGCACCTCGACGGAACCGCGCTCCGACGCCGACTGCCAGCTCGCGCGCCTGCCGCGGATCGTGAAGCGTTCGTCGAGCACCGCTCCGAAGGTGGACTTGCCGCGCAGGCGGTAGCGGCTGAAGGTGCCGTCAGCCGCCGGCACGATCTCTTCTTCGAGGTCCGGCCCGCGGCCGTTGTTGCGGTGCGTGTAACTGACGCGCACGCTGCCGTCATCGGCGATGACGGTGGTCTGGCTGCCCGAGGGCTTGCCGGCATACAGCACCGTGTAGCGCAGCGTCGTGTCGGCATGCGCCGCGCCGGCAACTGCGAGCGCGCAGAACAGGGCGAACGATCTCATGATGGCTCCGCTCAGTGCGGGGGCGCCTCGCGCAGCGCCCGGATCTGGTCATCGTAACCCGTGAGCTGCCAGCGGATCAGCGACACCGGGATCATCCCGGCGCCGTTCACCTCGTCGAAATAACGGCGCAACGAGAAATCCGCGCCGAGCTGGTGCGAGCGTTCACGCATCAGGTCCTCGAGCAGGAACTTGCCCGTGACGTAGCTCGTGCCATAACCCGGCTGGCGCAGGTAGAGCTGCTGCTCGAAGCCGAGCAGGTCGAGGTCGGGCCGCATCCAGCCGCGTGGCGTCCATTCGACCTGGAAGGCCTTGGCCTGCTGCAGGTCGAACAGGTTCGCGTGCGCATAGAGCGATGCGAGCCCGCGCGCCGCGCGCTGGGCCAGCATGATCCAGACGATCTCGCGCGTGCGCGGCGAGTCGTCGAACAGGCCCGCGTGCAGCATGAACTCCTCCATCGCGGTCGCCATGCCCTCCGCGCGGCTGTCCCAGATGTTGTAGAGGAGGGGAACGCGGCGGATCGGGCTCGCGTGCGGCTCGTCGCGCATGCGCGCCAGGTCCCACCAGTGATAGAAATGGGTGTAAAGGGTGAGCGGCTCGTAGTGCAATGCGATCGCGAAGAAATTCCGCGTCTCGATCGGCACGTAGGCGCCCAGTTGCGCACGCAGCGCCGGATCCATGTTGTCGCGCATCGGGTACAGGTTTCGCTTGCGCAGGAAATCGAGGAACCGGGTGACCGCGTCATTGGCGCGACGCTCGTACTCCTCCGGCGTCTGGATCACCGGCAGTTCCGGCAGTCCGCGATTGCGCTCCTCCTCGAGCTTCAGCGACGCATGGCTGCGCGCGAGTTCGCGCTTCAGCAGGTCGACTTCCTCGTCCCAGGACATCGGCACGAGGTGGATGTTCTGCAGACTCCAGGTGTAGTTCTCCTTGCCGATGCCGGACGGCCCATCTTTTGACGGCGCCAGCCGGTCGAGCCAGTCGACGAATCGGACGGTCGCCTCGCGCGCGGCGCGGATCGCCTGCTTCAGCGGTGCGCCGCTGCCCGACGTCCGTTTGGCCAGCGCGTCGAGCGAGTCGATCTGCTGGCGCATGGTGCCGGCGCCGGTCACCCAGAGATCGCGCGCGTTGCCGGTCAGGTTGCCTTCGGCCTGCTTCAGCAGCGGCGGCACGATCGCCAGTTCGCCGGCCAGCTTCGCTTCGGCGGCCCGCGACAGGGGAAATTCGTAGGTCCACACCTCGACGATTCCGTGGTGCTCGGAGCCCTCGTGCGCCGGCGTGTCGCTCTGGTCGTTCCAGATCGACTGGTAGAACGCCGGGTCGCGCACCCAGGGTTGCAGCACGCCGACGTAGAAATCGAAGCCGTTCATCTCGGCGCGCAGCAGTTCGTGGTCGATTCGGTGCTCGACCGGCCAGTTCGCGGTGTCGATTGCCGCCAGCCGCTGCCGGAATCCCGCGAGTTCCCGGTGCCGGCGCGCAAACGTCGCCGCCGTGTAATCGGGCGCGCCATTGACGAACGCGGGACGCTCGAATGCGCGCCATTCCTGATGCAGCTGGAGCAACCTGGCGTATCCGTCGATCACGGACATCTCCCCGGAGTAGGCCGGGATCGCGAACGCGCATGCGGCGGCCATCGCGAATGCAAGCCGGCGGAGGGTGGACAGGTTCATCATGGGTGAATTCCAGTTTGAAGCGCGTCGGCCGCGCTCCCGGTCGGAGCTACGGATTCTATTGAATTTCGCGGCGGAACGGAGTATTTCATTGCCTCCATCCAGGGTGCCCGTGGGGAAACCAAAATGAACCGCAATGCCATGCTCGCGGCGGTCGTCATCGTCGTGGCGGCCGCCGGCATCTATTCATACGGCCGGATGAAATCAGCGCCGCCCGCGCCGGACTTGGCGCCCGTCGGCGCGACATTGCTCGAGGGCCTCGGCGACTACAGCATGCCCGTGACGTCATCGGGTCCCGATGTGCAGCGCTGGTTCGACCAGGGCCTGGCGATGACCTACGGCTTCAATCACGACGCCGCCGAGCGCTCGTTCCTGAAGGCCGCCGAACTCGATCCGGATTGCGCGATGTGCTGGTGGGGCGCGTCGCTCGTGCTCGGGCCGCACGTCAACTCCAAGATGGATCCGGCGAACGGACCCAAGGCCTGGGATCGCCTGCAGCGGGCGCAGGCGGCGGCGGAAGATGCGACCGAGAAGGAACAAGCCTTCATCAAGGCGCTGTCGGCGCGTTACGCGGCCGAGCCGCCGGAAGACCGCCGGCCCCTTGACGAGGCCTACGCCGCGGCGATGGGCAAGCTCGTCGCCGATTACCCGGACAATCTCGACGCCGTCACGCTGCATGCCGAAGCGATGATGGACCTGCAGCCCTGGGACTACTGGGATACCGATGGCCAGCCGAAGGGCCACACGGCCGAGGTCGTGTCGCAGCTCGAGTCGGTCATCGCGCGCAATCCGGATCACGCCGGCGCGCTGCATCTCTACGTCCACGCGGTGGAGGCCTCGCCCGATCCGGCGCGCGGCGTGGCCGCCGCGGACCGGCTGCGCGAGCTGCTGCCGGGCTCCGGGCACCTCGTGCACATGCCGGCGCACATCTATGCGCGCGTCGGGCGTTATCACGATGCTGTAATCGCGAACCAGAAGGCGATCGTCGCCGACGACAGCTATCTCGCGATCTGCAAGCCGGGCCCCGGCGTCTATCCGCTCGGTTACGTGCCGCACAACCATCACTTCCTGTGGTTTGCGGCGACGATGGAGGGTGCAAGCGCGATCGCGCTCGACGCGGCCCGCACGACCGGCGAGAAGACCAGCAATCCCGAACTGATGCGCATGCCGGGTTTCGAGGCGATGCAGAACTTCGCCTCGACGCCCCTGCTGGCCAGCGTGCGTTTTGAACGTTGGCAGCAGGTCGTCGAAGCGCCGAAGCCAGCCGATGACCTGCCGTACATGGTCGCGCTCTGGCATTACGCCCAGGGCATGGCCGCGGCGCGTCAGGGCCGGCTGGACGACGCCAGGACGAACCATGATGCATTGCAGAAGGCGGCGGCCGATCCGGCCATCGAGAAGATGATGACCTGGGATCGCTACTCGCTGATCGGCGGCGTGCGCATCGGGGAACGCTTCGTCGCCGCGGAACTCGCGCGCGCCGCGAAAGATTTCGATGGCGCCATCGCGGCGCTCAACGAGGCGGTCGCGATCGAGGACACGCTGCCTTACGACGAGCCGCCGGCCTGGCACTGGCCGGCGCGACAGGCGCTGGGCGCGATGCTGCTCGCGGCCGGCAAGCCTGCGGAGGCTGAATCGGCCTACCGCGAGGAACTCAAGCGCAACCCCGAGAACGGCTGGTCGTTGCACGGCCTCGAGCAAGCGCTGCGGGCGCAGAAGCGCAAAGCCGAGGCCGACGAAACCTCGGTTCGCTTCGCGCAGGCCTGGGCGAACGCGGATATCGACCTGGACAGGACCTGAGCGGATGGCGTGGCGCAGGCGCTCAGCCCGCGCCACCGGTCAGCGCGGCGAGGTCCGCCGCGATCGCCGCGGGATCGTGCGGCGGCCTGAAATACCCGGCGACCCGCGCCCGCGGATCGATCAGCACGAGCGCCGTGGAGTGGTCCACCGTGTAATCGTCGCCGACACCGGGGTTCCGCAGCTGCGCGAGGCCGAGTTGTGACGTAAAAGCCTCGAGGTCCGCGCGCGCGCCGGTGACGCCGGTCAGTTGCGGGCTGAAATGCGCGACATAGGCCGCCAGCACGTCCGGCGTGTCGCGTTCGGGGTCGACACTGACGAACACGACCTGCAGTGCGTCGTCGGGCAGGCGCGTGCGCAGGTCGGCGAGCAGTACGAGCGTCGTCGGGCAGATGTCCGGGCAATGCGTGAAGCCTGTGAACAGCAGGCTCCAGCGGCCGCGGAGCGCGGCCTGCGTGAACTCGCGGCCCTGCTGGTCGGTGAGCCGGAAGGCGGCTATCGCGCGCGGCGACTCGAGCGCCGTTCCCGACGCCAGCGTCACCGGCTGCCGCGCGGTCACCCACCAGGCCGCCGCGACCCCGACGGCGGCAGCGGCCATGATGCTGGCGGCGATCGGGACGGGACGCATGCTAGCGGGGACCTCAGGCCCGCGATCCGCCGCTCCAGCCAAGCAGGTTCAGGAATTCGCGGCGCGTCCTCGGGCCGCGAGTCTGGAAATGCGGTTCGGGACGCTCGCGATAGGCAAGGCGTTCGCCGGCAATCGCATCGTGACGCGCGCGAAGCTTCACCTCGTCGGCCGAAATGCCGTAGGGCCGCGTCGCATTCAGGCCGAAGATCTTCGCGCGCAAGGCTGGCGTGATCTCCGGGTAGCCGTGGCGCTCGCGGAAATCCGGCGCGATCTGGAACGTCCGGAACGCCTGGATCTGGTCCTGCGGCGAGCCGTACCAGATCGAGTCCGTGCCCCACAGCACGTTGTCGGGGCCGCAGTACTTCAGGAGCTTGCCGAATCCGTGAGCCGCCTGCGCGGGATCACGCATCAGGAACCTCCAGGTGCTGCCGAGCTCGGCGTAGACATTGCCGCCGGGGCCGATGCCGTGCTCCTGCAAGGAGCGGATCAGCGTGTCGATGCCGTCGCCGCCGGCGTTCTCGCCGTAGGCGCGCTCCTCGACTCCCGCCACGAAGCCCGAGTGATAGATCAGGAAGCTGACGTCCGGGAAGCGCTTGGCGATCGGGCCGATGTCACTGCACTGGCTGTGCTCATACGACTTGTGGCCGAACGGAAGGCCCTTGTGCACGCAAATCACCTTGACGCCCAGGCGCCGCGCTTCCTCGACGAAGCGGATGCCGACGTCATCGGTCAGGAAGAAGCCATTGCCGTCCGGTCCCCACTGCGTGTAGGTCTTCCAGGCGCAGACGCCGAACAGGTCGCGCAGGCGCGGCATGTCCTCGATGTCGCCGGGCTGGTTCGGATTGACGCGGCCGTGCATCAACAAGCGGTGGTTGCCTTCCATCCGCTCCACGATCGTCTGCACGGCGTTGGCGGATTCGATTTCGAGCGGCGATGTCTCGCGTCGCGACGGCACGAACGACAGCACCATCATGTCAGTGTCGCTGTCGAGGAAGACGTCCTTGATGAATTCCTCCGAGGTCAGGCAGGCGAGATGGCTGCGCGGGCTTTTGCCGTCGTTCAGCGCGCAGCCGGTCTTCGGCGCGAAGCTGAACGAGCCTTCCGGCGCGACCTTGAGCCAGGCCTTGGTCGGATCGACGTAATGGCCCTGCACGTCGAAGATGAATTCATCGCCCTCGAGGCTCGCCTGTGCGAGCTGCGGCTCGAGCGCCGAGTCGGCCTGCAGATCGAAGAAACCCCCGGTCCGGCCCGCTGCGGCATTCGCGGCGTTGAAAGAGAGCAGCGTGCTCGCCGCCCCGCAGGCGGAGAGCAGGAAATCGCGCCGGTCGAGGCCGAGGCGCTTTGCATTCGACCCGGCCGACTCCTGCGCGAGGTGGTTGGCGAATCGATTCGTGCGGTCGAGCGGGACCGGTGCGAACTCGCCGTTCGACGTGGAGTCGAGCTTGATTGGCAGGCGCCGGCCGTCGGGATCGATCCGATGGGTTCTCGATTTCATCAGAGTGCCTCCAGGTCGCCATGGACCGGCTTGCCCTCCAGCAGGGTTACCAGCGGTTTTGCCTCGGAGATTTCAGCCGCCGGAATCTCGAACAGGTTGCGGTCCAGCACGATGAGGTCCGCGAGCTTGCCGACTTCGATGGAACCCGTCCGGTCGTCGATGCGGTTGGTATAGGCCGCGTTGATCGTGAAAGCCGCGATCGCCTCCGGCAGGCCGATCGCTTCGGATGGCGGCAGCAGCACCGTCGCGCCGCAGAAGTTGAGGCCACCGGCGAATGGCTTGGCGAACTCGTCGCGCGTAACCCGCTTGCCGCGCAGGATCCCGAGCATGTCCGGCTGCAGCGGCTCGAGCCGCTGCGTGTCCGGGTAGCGCTCGAGGAACTTCTGCAATTCGTTCGGGACGCGCTTCGTGGTCTCGCTCATGAACTCTTCCCCGATGGCTGCTGACCGGCGCGGGCGCTCCGCCGACCGAGCGCCGGAGCGCGGGCGGGCGTACGATCGGGCCTGTCACGGCGTCCACCGGGAATCATGACAGCCGGAACCACGCGGATTTCGTCTGCATATAGCTCTTGAAGCTGTCGAAGCACTTGTCGCGCGCGTTGCCGGACTGCTTGTAGCCGCCGAACGGCTGCGTCATGTCGCCTTCGTCGAAGGAATTGATCCAGATGATGCCGGCTTCGATGCCGCGCACCAGCCGGAACGCCGTATCGAGATCGCTCGTCCAGACGCCGGCGGCGAGGCCATAGATCGTGTCGTTCGCAATCGCGATGGCTTCATCCACGCCGTCGAATTCGATCACCGAGGCGACGGGTCCGAAGATCTCCTGGCGCGCGATGGTCATGTCGTTCCTGACGCCGGTGAAGAGCGTGGGACTGACGTAGGCGCCGGCTTCCAGTCCTTTCGGCGCGGCACCGCCGAATTCGAGCTTCGCGCCTTCCTTGCGGCCCGCGTCAATCATGCCGAGCACGCGCTTCTGGTCCTCGCGCGTGACGAGCGGCCCCATATTCGTCGCGGGGTCGAGCGGGTCGCCGGGCTGGAAGGCATTCCTGCCCAGTTCGATGAAGCGCTCGATGAAGCGGTCCCTGATCGAGCGGTCGACGAGCAGCCGCGATCCCGCGTTGCAGACTTCGCCCATGTTCGAGTAGATGCCGCGGTACGCGGCCGTGACCGCGCGGTCGAAGTCGGCGACGTCGGCCAGGAACACCTGCGGCGTCTTGCCGCCGCATTCGAGCGCGACCTGCTTCATGTTGGACTGCCCCGCGTACTGCAGGATCAGCTTGCCGACCGCGGTCGACCCGGTGAACGTGAGCTTGCGGACGTCCTCGTGCAGCGCGAGCGCCTTGCCCGCGATTTCGCCGAGTCCGTTGACGACGTTGAAGACGCCCGCAGGGCCGCCGGCCTCGACGAAGAGTTCCGCGAGCCTGAGGCAGCTCATCGGCGCCTGCTCGGCGGGCTTCAGCACGACGGTGTTGCCGGCCGCGAGCGCGGGCGCGATCTTCCAGGTCGCCATCAGGAGCGGATAGTTCCACGGTGAGATGGCGCCGACGACGCCGTACGGCTCGCGCAGCACGAGGTGCATCACATCGGCTTCCGTGTTCGTGACGCTGCCCTCGACCTTGTCGATGCATTCGGCCATGAACCGGATCGTATCGATCACGGCGGGAAGATCGCCGCCGACGACGTCGGCAATCGGCTTGCCCATGTCGAGCGTCTCGAGCACGGCAAGCGACTCGGCGTGCTCGTTCACGAGCGCCGCGAACCGGTAGAGGACTTCCATGCGCTGGCGCGGGGCCAGCTTCGACCAGGCGCCCGACCGGAATGCGCGCCGCGCAGCCGCGACCGCGCGGTCGATGTCTTCCGCCGTGCCGGCCGCCATCTCGGCAAGCGGCTCGCCGTTCGCGGGATCGATCGTCGTGAAGCGGCCGCCCTTCGCGGCGTCGACGAAGCGGCCATCGATGTAAAGCCGGGTCTCGATCGTGTTGCGTGCTTTTGCGGCTGCCGCGTGCCAGCGGACGCGGTCATGTCCGGCCAGTGTCTGGAGATTCATCGTCCTTGCCTCGCGTTGGTCATCACACGGCCGGGATTAGAAATCCGCGGCAGGCGTCGCCCGGCGGCGCGGCGGATCGAAGAACGCGCCCTCGACCACGCGGCATCGCGCCATCGCGCGCGACCACTTGAGTTCGCGCTGGTAGTAGATCTCGGCCCACAGCCCATCGCCCGGCCGGCCCCAGGGCATGTGCATCGACGCCAAGGCGATGTTCGCCTTCGCTGATGGCGACCATTCTGCCGAGGTGACCGTGCCGACGACTGCGCCGCCTTGCGGGCGGTTGTAGATGTACGCGAAGCGCGCCGGCTTGTTGCCCTCGACGTCGAGCCGCACGAAGCGAAAGCGCGAGCCGCGCTTCTGCTCCTCGAGCAGCGCCCGCCGGCCGTTGAAAACGGGTTTGCTGAAATCCACCAGACGGCCGAGATCGAGCTCGAAGGGCGAGCGCGAGCGGTCGACGCGGATTGCCTGGTCGGCCGGCAGGAAATCAACCTGGGCCTGGATGAAGCCGGCCTCGATGCGCGCCACTTCGAGCGCACGGGTTCCCATCGGGCGGATGCCGTGGTTCGCGCCCTTGTCGAACAGCGCGTCCCACAGCGCAAGCGCGCGCGACGGATTGGTCCACAGCTCGTAGCCGAGGTCGCCGGTGAACCCGGTGCGCGAGACCATCAACTCGCCGCCGGCGAACGGGAAGTACGCGATGCCGAAGGGCTTTATTTGCTCGGCGCCGGTGCAGCCGATCGCCTTCAGCACTGCGCAGCTGGTCGGTCCCTGCAGCGCGAGCACGGCGACCTCGTGCGTGTCCTCGTCGATCGACACGTCGAAGCCGTGCGCGGAGCGCATCAACCAGTCGAACTGCCGTTCCTGCGAGCACAGGCGGTAGTCGCCCTCGCGCAGGTGGAACACGGTGCCGTCGTCGATGACCTGGCCGTTGTCGTCGCACCAGACGCAGTAGCCGACCTTGCCCGGCTTGATCTTCGCAACGTCGCGCGTGATCAGCCGGTTCAGGAATGGCAGAGCGTCCGGACCCGTGATCCGGTGCTTGGTCATCGGCGTCAGGTCGAACACGGCGCAGGCATTGCGGATCGCCGCGTATTCGAGGGCCTCGTCGAAGAACGCGTCCGCCGTCGTGTAGTCCTTCCAGCGGTGCCATTGGTTCAGCGTGTTGACCGCGGACGTGCGCGGATGGAACGGCGTCTGGTAGACGGCGGTGCGGAAATGTTCCTTGTCGAGTTTCATGCCGCGAGCGCCCCGCTGATGACGGCCTGCGCGGCATTCCGGCCGGCGGAGCCCATCACGCCGCCACCCGGATGGCAGCCCGCGCCGCACAGGTACAGCCCGTTCACCGGCATCGCGTACTGCGCCGCGCCCGGCACCGGCCGCATCATCAGCAGCTGGTCGAGCGCAAGTTCGCCGTGGTGCCAGTGGCCGCCGGTGATGCGGAACTCGCGCTCGAGGTCCGCTGGCAACAGCAGCTCCGACGCGATCACGCGGTGGCGCAGCCCCGGCGCATGGCGCTCGAGCACGCCGAGCGTGCGGTCCAGCAGTCGTGCGCGGGATTCAGCGGTGCTGGCGCGCGGATCAAAGGGCGCGTACTGCACGATCGCCGACAGCACGTGCTGGCCCGCGGGGGCGAGCGTCCGGTCGTGCACGCTCGGAACCGTGATCTCGAGCGCCGGATCGGGCGAGCACTGGCCGTGCTTGGCGTGATCGAATGCGTGCTCGATGTAGACTGGATCCGGCGCGATCACCAGGCGCTCGCCGGCGCGTTCCGCCGGCAGACGCGCGAAGGCAGGCAGGCCGTCGAGCGCGAGGTGCAGCTTCGCCGCCATGCCTTTCGAACGGTAGTGGCGTATGCGGTGCACGAACCCGGTTTCGAGGTGGCGCGCGCCCAGTAATCCGAGCAGTGTCCTTGCAGGATCGGCGTTCGAGATCACCGTGCAGGCCGCGATCCTCTCGCCGTTTTCGAGTTCGACGCCGGAGACGCGGTCGCCTTCCAGTGTGATCCTTGCGACGGGACTGCCGGTGCGGATCGTCACGCCGCGCGCACGCGCGGCATTCGCGAGCGCGTCGCTGACGGCGCCCATGCCGCCCTCGGGCAGTGACAGGCCGCCCGTCATGCCCGCCGCCTGGCCGCTCATTCGGTGGAGCAGCGACAGGACCGAGTTGTTCGAGCGCGGTCCGAGGTTGGCGCCGAGTACGGCGTCGAGCGCGAGCGCGCCCTTCAACAGCGGCGACTCGAAGGTCTCCTCGAGCACATCGAAGATGTTGATGCCGGCGATGCGCAGGAACTCGCGCAGGTCGGCGCGGCCCAGCCGGCGGACGTCGAGCCCGAGCATCGCCGCGGCGATCAGTCCGGAACGGCCGCCGCCGCCGAGGCGCGGCGGGCGCCGGTTGTGCTGCTTCGCGAGCACGCGCGCGAACTTCAGCATGCGCGCGTGATAGTCCGCGAGCGCCGCCCGGTCACAGGCCGCGAGTGCGCCGGCCTCGAGCCGGCCCTGCTCGAATACCAAGTGATCGCCCTCGGCGGCGAGCGCGACGGTGCGCAGGTTCTCGCGCGCCGTCTTCAGGCCGTGCGACGCGAGCCCGAGCTCGCGGCTGATGCCGGCATCTAGCAGGTAGGAGAGATGCGCGCAGGCTGACACGCGGTAGCCGGGCGCGAATTCGCGCGTGACCGCCGCGCCGCCGATGCGATCCGCGGCCTCCAGCACCAGCACCTCGCGTCCGGCGCGGGCGAGATAGCTGGCGCAGACCAGGCCGTTGTGCCCCGCGCCGATGACGAGGGTGCGCTTGTTGTCAGTCATCCTGCCAGCCCTCCGGCACCTGCGGCGGCTTCTGCAGGTCCATCAGGATTTCGCGCGCGGCATTCGCGCCGGGCGCGGCCATCACGCCGCCGCCCGGGTGCGTGCCCGAACCGCACAGGTAGAAGCCCTTCAGCGGTCCGCGATACTGCGCGAATCCCGGGAACGGCCGGTTGAACAACAGCTGGTCCATCGTCAGCTCGCCCTGGAAGATGTTGCCCTCGGTCAGGCCGACCTCGTTCTCGAGTTCGCGCGGCGTGCGCACCTCGACGTGACGGACCAGCGAACGGAAGTTCGGGCTGTAGCGCCCGATCATGTCGAGTACCGTATCCCGGAACCCGTCGCGGTCGGCGTCGGTCCAGTCGCGGCCGTGGACCTTCGGTGGCACGTACTGCACGAACACCGACATGAAATGCCTGCCCGGCGGCGCCATCGTCGGGTCGGTCATCGACGGGATTAGCAGGTCGAGATAGGGCTCCTTCGACCAGGTGCCTTTCTTCCAGTCGTCGTAGGCGCACTCCAGCTTCTCGAGCGAATCGAGGAAGTGCATGTCGCCGAAGCGCAGCGGGTTGTCGCCTCCCAGCGCCGGGAACTCTGGCAGGCCGTCGAGCGCGATGTTGAGCTTGCCGGAACTGCCGCGGATCTTGAAGTTGCGCGCACGCTGGACCAAGTCGGCATCGAGATCGCCCTCGTCGAACAGCTTCGTGAACGTGCGCCGCGGGTCGAGGTTCGAGACCACGATCTTCGCCCGGTACTCGCGGCCGTCAGCGGTCGCGACGCCCGTAACCCGGCCGCCGCGGACGATGACCCGCGCAACCGGCGCATCCGTGATGATCTCGCCGCCGTGGGACTTGAACGCGGAGGCGATTGCGTTCGAGACCGCGCCCATGCCGCCGCGCGCGAATCCCCAGGCGCCGATCGAGCCGTCCACGTCGCCCATGTGATGATGCAGCAGCACGTAGGCCGTGCCCGGCGAGTAGACGCCCATAGCCGAGCCGATGATGCCGCTGCCGGACAGGTGCGCCTTGATGAGGTCGGACTCGAAGTACTCGCCGAGGAAATCGGCGATGCTCATCGTATAGAAGCGCAGCGTGTCGTAGATGAACTGCTCGCCGAATTTCATGAACTCGCGGCCGAGGAAGATCATCTCGCGGATGTCGCGCGGCTTCAGCGAGGTCGGGTCGGGCGGGGTACGCAGCAGTAGCGGCCGGATGAACTTGCACTGGCGCATCACGTCGGTCGAATACCGGTGGTACGCGTCGCCGTCGAGCGGATTGTGGCGCGCGAACTCGCGTCGCTGGACGTCGTGGTCGGTGTAGTTGCCGAGCACGTCGCCCTTGCTCGTGATCGTCACGCCGCCGCCGTAGGGCACGACCTGCAGGCCGTGGCGCGCGAGTTCGAGGTCGCGGAACAGCTCCGGCCGCAGCAGGCTGCAGACATAGGAGCAGTTCGAGTACATCCAGCCCTTCTCGATTTCGCGGCTGACCGCGGCGCCGCCGATGTACGGATTGCTTTCGAGTACCAGCACCCTCAGGCCGGCTCGCGCGAGATAGGCCGCGTTCGTGAGGCCGTTGTGCCCCGCGCCGACCACGATGGCGTCATAGCTCGTCACGATTCTGGAGAGTGTAATCGCTCCAAGCCCGGTGGCGATAGTTGCGGCGCGAATGGCATCACGCCGGCGTGGCGCGGTATGACCCCTGACACCATTGCCATCGCCGCGATTATGATGCTGCTGGCGGTCGTGGCGGTTGCGACCGCGGCGGTCCTGTCCAGTCGCCGGGCATCGGCCTCGGTGCGCCGCGCGGCATCCTCGGGGTAAAGGCTATGAGCATGGAAATCAGGAAGATCATGGATTCGTGGCAGCCCGGTCATGCGCTGCCGCGCGCCGTCTATCACGACCCGGCCGTCTACGACAGCGAGATCCGCCGGATATTTTTGAAGTCCTGGCAGTATGTCGGGCATGTGAGCCAGATCCCGGACAAGGGCGACTACTTCCTGTTCGAGATCGCGGGCGAGTCCGTCATCGTCGTGCGCGACGGGGAAGGGGGCGTCAATGCCCTGCTGAACGTGTGCCGGCATCGCGGGTCGCGCATCTGCGATGCCCCCGAGGGCCACGAGACGCGCCTCATCTGCAAGTACCATGGCTGGACCTACGGGCTCGACGGCTCGCTGCGCGCGCTCGGCTTCGCGCCGGAAGGAATCGACAAGTCGAAGCTCGGCCTCCGGCGGCTGCACGCCAGGGTGTTCCAGGGGATGATCTTCATCAACTTCGACCCGGAGGCCGTGCCCTTCGGCGTGATCGAGAAGGACCTCGGGCCGCTGCTCGCACCCTGGGACCTGGAGCACGCGAAGATCGCGCACCGCCGGAACTACCCGATCGAGAGCAACTGGAAGCTCACGGTCGAGAATTACTGCGAGTGCTACCACTGCCTGCCCGCGCACCCCGAGTACTCGGTCGGGCACAGCCGGGCGATCCCGCGCAAGGATTGCGAGATCCAGCTCGAAGAGGTGCTTTCCCGCGCCGAGTCGGTCGGACTCTCGCGCGCGGAAACGCGCCACTCCTGGCTCGACTCTGGCCTCCTCGGCACCGACCGCGATTTCGAGCGCTATCCGCTGGTGCGCGGTCACCTGACCGGCAGCCGTGAAGGCAAGCCTGTCGCGCCGCTGATGGGCTCGATCAACGGCTATGACGGCGGCGCGACCGACCTGCACATCGGCCCGATGACCTTCGGCCTCGCCTACTGCGATCACGTGGTGCTCTACCGGTTCACGCCGCGCGGCATCCGCAACACCGACTGCGAGATCACCTGGCTGGTCAACGGGTCGGCGGTCGAGGGCAGGGACTACGACCTGGCGGAACTCATCTGGCTGTGGGACGTCACGACGATCGCGGACAAGCAGATCATCGAGCGCAACCAGAAGGGCGTGGACTCGCGTTACTACGAGCCGGGGCCGCTGTCGCCGATGGAGGATTTCACGCACCGGTTCCTCGAATGGTACGTCGCGACGATGCGCGGAGCGGTGGACAGCGCGCACCGGCGCGCGGGTTGACATCGCAGGGGTCCGGCGGATCGCTTGTTTCGCCGGGTCGTGGTTACTATCGGCCGGTTGCGAGGGGGGAAGACCATGGCAGACCCGATTCGAAGGTCCACGCGGGCGGGTTCACCCATGCTGGCCGCGGCGGTTTCGACCGCGCTGGCCGGCGCCGGCGGCGCGGCCAGCGCGCAGTCGGAAACCGCCCTCGGTGAAGTGGTCGTGACGGCGACGTGCCGCGCTGAAAGGCTGCAGAACGTCGCGGAATCGATCAGCGCCCTGCACACGCGCGCCATCGCGATGCGCGGCCTCCAGCAGATGGACGATTTCGCGAAGCTGATACCGGGCCTGTCGCTCGGCGTGCGCGAACTGGGCGGCACGACCATCGTATTCCGCGGCGTCGCGAGTTCGGGCCTGCAGTTCGGCGCGGTCCTCCCAGGCCTTGCCGAGCGCAAACAGGAAATGCACCTCGGATGAGGCGCCGAGGCCCGCGCCTGCAACGCGCCGTCCCATCCCGGCGACGGTCGGGTCATCGAAGCGATAGGTCTTCAGGTTCGCGAGGCTCCAGTAAGTCTCTCCGGACTCGGGGGGATTGCCGTATGCACTCGGCATAGGAAGCGACCGATTCGTCGTAACGTCCGACGGCCTTCAGCACGTGACCGAGGCCGAGCAGGGCGGCGACGTGGTTCGGCTTCAGCTTCAGGCACTGCTGGTACGCGTCGATGGCCTCCTGGCTGAACGAAGCCGGGGCGAACGTCGCCGCGCGCAGGTAATGCGCCTGCGCGTTGCCGGGGTCGATTGCGATCGCCTTGTCGAAGCACTCGAGTGCCGCGCCATAGCGGTCCTGCTCCTTGCGCAGCCGACCGAGATCGAGGATCGCCGCGATGAAGTCGGGCGCGATCGCAATGGCCCTCTCCAGCAGGCTCTCCGCCTCGTCCGCGCGTTCCGCGCGCATGGCGACCAGCGCGAGCAGGCGCAATGCATCGACATTCCGCGGGTTGTGGCGAAGGACACGGCGATAGAGATGCTCCGCCTCGTCATAGCGGGCCTCCTTCTGGTGCTCGGCGGCCAGTGCCATCAGCCGCCGCTCCGGCGACAGCGCAAAGCTGCGCTCGAACGCCACGTCCGCGTCGGCGCCGCGGCCCAGCATCGCAAGCGCCCGCCCGAGCGTGAACCACGCCTTCTCGAGCGTCGCGTCGAGATGCGTCGCCCGCTCGAGCACCGACAGGGCCTCGGCTGCGCGATTCCTCTGCACCAGCAGGTGACCGAGGTCCTCGTGGGGCTTCGCGAAGGTCGGGGCCTCCGCGATCGCCTGCCGCAATTTCGATTCGGCCTCTTCCGGCCGGTCGAGCTTGATCAGCAATGCGCCCAGCAGCGCCAGCATGTTGACGTCGCGCGGATACTCGGCGAGCGCCGTGCGGCAACGCGATTCCGCACCGCCGAGATCGCCCGAGTTGATCAGGGCAATCGCCTGGTCGAAAACCGCCTTTGGCGCGAGCAGTGACTGCATGGGTCGCGGCATCAGGGTGGCGCCGGAACCGGCGCGAGCCGCGCTGCAAGGCGGCGTATCAGCGCCGCGTGGGCCTCGATGCGGCGCTTGATCGAAATCGCGGCGGCCGGCGTCTCGAAGACCAGCACCGTCCGCGCCGCCGGACCGGGCTGCGGGCAGCCGCCGGAAACGACGGTGGACAGGCTCATCAGTTCGTCGATCGAGCTGTCGGCGACGGGACCGATGATGCCGCCGGCGATCGTCTCGCCGAATCGTGTCTCGCCATCCAGCTTGATCGGAATGCCGTGCTCCCTCAGCACGTTCACCGCGTCGACCGCGAGCGCATCCGCGGCGCCGTCAACACCCTGTGAATACACGTAGCCCTGATCGATCAGGTTGTCCTCATGCAGGTCGATGCTGACGAGCGGCGGATAGTCGGCGCTGCGGCGCAGCACATAGGCCGTGATGGCGTCCGCTTCCGGGCTCGAGGGCGAGGGCGACCGTGGACGGCCGGGATCCCCGGGCGCCGGCAGCAGGTGCGACGAATCGCCGACGCTGTGCCCGTCGATGGTCTCGGAATAGAACGCGACGTTGAGATAGCGCCAGTTGCGCGCGTAACCCTGCGGATTCAGCAACGGCAGCAACACGACGGGCCGCCGTGCGCCAAGCCTTGCGATGTCGTCGATGGCCGCGGCGATCGCATTCGGGCCGGCCGGCTCCTCGCCGTGGATGCCCGAGAGGATCCAGATCGCGGGCCCGCTCGCGGGGGAGCGCAACGCGATGATCGGCAGCGGCTGCGCCGCCCCCGCGGGTTGCGAGTTAGCGACGACGTCCAGTTTCCAGCCGCGCTCGACCAGCCCGGCATAGGTCCCGTACAGCGAATCGATCGGGCGGCGTCCGTCGGCGTGAGTGACGACGCCCGCCGGTATCCGGAGTCCGGCATCGGCGGTGGCCACCGGCACGGGCAGCGCCGCCGGCAGCAGGATTGCCATCATCGTCAACCGGTGCAGCGTGGCCCGCGCGATGCAGGCGAATGACGATCGCATCGTCGGATGGTGGCACCGAACCGGCGTGGTGTCATCCGAGACGGCTATCGGCGGATCGCGGCGGGTGCGCGCGCGTCCGCGGGCAGAAGACTGCGGAATTCCAGCGGTTCCCGGACCTGCCGGAACGATTCCCGCGCCTGCTCGAGGAGCTTCGGCTGCGTCAGCAGGTCGAAGCCCGTTGCGGCCAGTGTCCTGGCCGCGACGTCCATCGCTTTCTCGCCGATACCCGTTCCGGTCGCGGCCGCCACCTGCCACGAGTGACCCGGCGCGCCGAACGCATAGGATGCGACGACCAGCCCGCCCGTGGGAACGTGCCAGGACAGGTCGCCCTGGTCCGTCGACGCCATTCCCTGCCCCGGCTCCGCGGGGAGGGGGTCGATGTCCTCGAAAAGCGCGTGGTCGAATACCGTGCCGAGATCCTTCTGGGACTCCCGCGCGAACGCCCGGTCCTGGTCGTCGAACCGCGGCGGGCCGACCCTGCGGAGATTCCCGTCGATGAGATGGGCAAGTGCCCGATTCGGCAGGACTTCGTGCGCATCGCCGTCCACGACATGGCTCATCGTAGTTCCGGTCATCAATGCGGCTCCACGCGCGATGTCGACGATGCGCGCGTAAACCTGCTCGACCGAATGGTGACGGTCGGCGCGCACGTAATACCACGAGGCCGCCCTGGCAGGCACCACGTTCGGCTGGTCGCCGCCGTCGGTCACGACGTAGTGGATCCGCGTGTCCTCCGGGACGTGTTCGCGCAGGTAGTTGACGCCGATGTTCATCAGTTCGAGCGCGTCGAGTGCGCTGCGGCCGAATTGCGGAGAGGTGGACGCGTGAGCGGAAACTCCTTCGAACGTGAATCGCACGGCGAGAACCGCCTTGCTGTACCGGTAATTCGCCCCGGTCCGATCGGACGCGTGCCAGGACAGCACCGCGTCGACGTCGTCGAACAGCCCGTCGCGGAGCATGTAGGTCTTGGCGTCGACGGTTTCCTCGGCCGGCGTTCCGTAGAGGCGCACCGTGCCCGGGAGTCCTTTCGCGGCCTTGACGCGGGCGACGGCGATCGCCGCCGCGGTGGACCCGGTGCCGTAGACGCTGTGGCCGCAGCCGTGACCGGCGATGATATCGGGATCGTCGCGCTTCTCGCGGCGCGGGACCGCTTTCTGCGAGACGCCGATCAGCGCGTCGTACTCCGCGAGATAAGCGATCACGGGCTTGCCCTCGCCATAGCTCGCGACAAAAGCCGTGGGCATCCCGGCGACGCCCGCGCGCACGGAAAAGCCGTTCTCCCGGAGCCAGTCCATCAGCTCCCCGGACGAGCGCGTCTCCTCGAGGCCCGGTTCGGCATAGCGCCAGATGGCCTGGTTGACGCCGGACATCCGCGGCCGAAGCTGCTCCACTTGCGCGAGCACAGCTGCCTTGCCCGCGGATTCCGCGGCGGCCTGTCCGCAGGCGACGGCTGCCACACACGCCATGGCAAGCAGTCGGGCGATGCGCATGATCCTGGCCATCCAATGCTCTCCCGGGAAGCGGTCACCGGCATGGTGGCACCGGCCCGGCAGCCTGTCATCCAGGGCGGCAGGTCCGGCGGCTGCACGGCTCGCCTCCGGACCCGAACGGGTCGGCGCATCCACGTTGAACGCGCGGTAGCGGCGTTCTAGCGTCGGCGCCATCGTCACGGGAGTCACCGCCATGCTGCGACCCGTCGTTGCGCTCACACTGCTCGCGGCGACCGCCGTCGCCGCCGACAATCCGGAGACGCTGACCGAACGCTCGCAGTCGAACGCACGCGCTGTGCTCGACCGATCGGTCGAGGCCAATGGCGGCGCCGCGGCGCTGCGGGCGGTCAGGGTCGTTCGCCTGCATCTCGACGGCGAAACGTTTCCGCGGCTGCAGATGACGACGCCGGACCCGCCGTTCGAGGGCGGTGTCCTGAAGGAAACGCTGCTCGTCGACCTCGAGAACAATCGCCTGCGCCTCGACCAGCGGGCCGGCGGCTTCGGCTTTGCCGGCGATACGACGGTCGCCATCGCCTCGGGCCAGGGCACGACTTACGATCATCGTGCGCGCACGGCGACGCCGATACCGGCGGCGCAGGCCACGCAGCAGCAGTTCATCCAGTACTACCGTCGCCTGCCGAGCTTGCTGCTGCGCCAGGCCCTCGACCGCGCTAATACCTTGCGCCACCTGGGCGAGGATTCGTTCGAAGGCCGGCGTCACGAAGTGATCACCTTCGTGATGCCGGACGCGGTACAGGTTGCCATGTACGTGGACGCCACGAGCGGGCTCATTTCCAAGTACGAGCTGATCTTCGTGGACCCGCTGACGGGTGTCGAAGCGTCCGAGATCCAGTACGGAGATTACCGGAAAGTCGGGAACTACCAGGTGCCTGGTTCGTTCACGAACAGCCAGGCGGGCGATGTCGTCGCGAAATTCTCATTGCGCGCCGAGATCAATCCGGAGGTCGCGGCCGATTCGTTCAGCGTTGCGGCGGAGGGCTACCATCAGGTGTCGGCGGTGCCGGCCAGCCTGCCCAAGGAGGTCGAGAAGCTGGCCGACGGCGTGTACGTGATCCAGAACGTCGCGGGGCAGAACCAGAACACGCTCGCGGTCGGATTCTCGGACCACGTGGTCGCGGTCGAGGCGCCCGGATCGAGCGAAGGCGCCGACGACGTCATCGCGCGCATCAGGGAATTGTTCCCGGGCAAGCCGATCCGTCACATCGCGATGACGCACCATCACGGCGACCATATTGGCGGACTGCGCAGCTTCATCGCGGAGGGCGCGACCGTCGTGACGACGCCTGGCAACCGCGGCGTGGTCGAACGAATGGCGGCAGCGCCGCAGAACGACCGCCTCGCGAGGGAGCCACGCAAGCCGCAGTTGCTGGTGATCGAGGGCCGCAGGCGGGTGCTGACCGACGGCACGCGCACACTCGAGCTGATCGACATCGGCCCGAATCCGCATGCTCGCGAAATGGTGATCGCCTGGCTGCCGCGCGAGCGCGTCGTGTTCCAGGGCGACCTGTTCTTCGTGCCCGCGAATGATTCGCCGTTCGGCCCGCCCCAGGCGACAACCGTATCCTTCGCGAAGAAACTGAAGGACCTCGGCCTGCCGGTGGAGCGCATCGCGGGCGTGCACGGCAAGACGGCGACGATCGGTCAGTTCCGGAGCGCGACCCACGAAGCCGAATAGCCGCGCGTTCGCTCAGCGCAACCTCTGCCGTCGCAGGTCGAGCTCGTCCGGGACCGCGAAGGTTCCGGTCGGCGAGCGGGACCTGAGCAGCGAGTTCATGCGGTCGGGCATGGCTGCGATCACCGGCAGCAGGTCGTCGCCGGGCACCGGGCGCGACAAAAGGTATCCCTGAAGGTACATGGCCCGATGGTCCAGCAGCCAGGCGAGCTGCTCGCGGCGCTCGACGCCTTCGGCGGTGATTTCCAGTCCGAGGCTTTGGCACAGCGCGATGATCGCGCGGGCGATCGCCTGGGATCGCGAGCTCGTGTCGATGCTCGCGATCAGGCTCCGGTCGAGTTTCACGCGGGACAACGGCAGTTGTTCGAGCGAGACGAGCGAGGAGTAGCCGGTGCCGAAATCGTCGAGTGCGATGCCGACGCCGAGGGCGCGCAACTGCCGCAGCGCGTCGATGGTGTGTGAGCCGGTTTGCAGCACGTTCTCCGTCAGCTCGATTTCGATGCACTCCGCGGGCAGGGCATGGTCATCGAGCAGGCGCTGGAGCCGGTCGACGAAGTCGCTGTCCAGCAACTGCAACGAGGACACGTTGACGGCGACGCGCGCATGGGGCCATCCCGACCTGTGCCACCGCGCCGCATGCAGGACCGCGGACTGTACGACCCATTCCCCGATTTCGCGGATCAGGCCGCAGTCCTCGGCCACCCGCATGAAGTCCTCCGCGGTCGCGCAGGCGCCGTTCGGCAGGCACCAGCGCAGCAACGCCTCGACCAGGCCCGTTTCCAGCGTCGCGATACTGACCTCGGGCTGAAAGAACAGCCGGAACTCGCCGCGGTCCATGGCGCGGCGCAGTCCCTGCTCGGTCGCGAATTTCGAGGCCGCCACTTCCAGCAGGTCGGGACTGAACATGCTGAACTGGCTGCGACCCAGTGCCTTGGCGCGGAACAGCGCGGCGTCGGCCGCGCGCAACAGGGCTTCGGGGTCGCGGCCATGCTCGGGAAAAACGCTGGCCCCCACGCTGAGGCCGATCAGCAGCTCGCGGCCATCGACGATCAGCGGCCGCTGGAAGGCCGACACCAGCGCCTGGCCCGCGAACTGGATTTCCTCCATCTGCGTGGCGCGCTCGTACACCACCGTGAATTCGTCGCCGCCCAGGCGCGCCGAGAGCCCGAACTCGGCCGCGATTCCGCGCAGGCGATCGCCGATGGTCTGCAGGACGCGGTCGCCGAACACGTGTCCCATGCTGTCGTTGATGTTCTTGAAATGGTCCAGGTCCAGGAAATAGACGCCGACCAGGCCATCGCTGGCGGCGGCCCGGGCGAGGGCGTTGTTGAGCTGAGCGAGCAGCTGGCGGCGATTTGGCAACCGCGTCAACGGATCATGTTCCGCGAGGTGCTGCAGCTGGCGTGTGCGTTCCTCCACCTTGGCTTCGAGTTGCCCGTGATACTGGCGTGCGAGCGCCTGCGCCGTCGCGAGCTGCTGTGCCATGTGGTTGAACGAAACGGCAAGCTGGTCGAGTTCCTTGATGCCGCCGCGCGGCACCGTCACGCCGGTTTCGCCCGCCGCCAGCCGTCGGGTCGCCTGCAGCAGCCGGCGCACCGGCGCGCCGATGCTCCGTACCGTGCTCACGGAAATGGCGAACAGCAGCAGCAGCACGCTGGCTGTCAGCCAGGCGAGCAGCGTGCGCTGGCGGTCGCTCTGTGCCGAAATGACCGAGAGCGCCTCGCTGGACTGACGTTGGGCGGTGGCGAAAGCACGGGCGGCCTCGAATTGCGCGGTGATCGAGCGCACCTGCGACGAGAGCGCGACGTGGCTTTGTGAAAAGCCTTCGATCCTGGTTCCTCGCTGTCGGTCGACGCGGACCAGCGCGGTGCGGCGTGCCGCCAGGCGACGGAGGCTTCTTGTGGTCGTCGTGAGCCACTCGTTTCCAAGGGTACGGACAATGTGCTGCTCGTTGTCGCGAAATATCGCGGCGAGCGCCCGCTCGCCGGCGGCGATGGCCCGCAATGCCTGTGGGTCGTAGCCGCCCGGCGTGCCGACGGCCGCCGCTTGCCTATGCATCTCGTCGAGTATCTGGTTGGCGTCCACCAGGTACTGGCGGGTCACGAGCGTGCCGAGCCGCTGCGCCGCCTGGTCCAGGGATTCCTTCAGCCGCAGGTCCAGAAATTCGACTTCCGCACCCAGTTTTCGCGGCAGGCGGCGTCGCGTATCCGCGGTTCTCACGAGTTCGTCGGCAAGCCGCTGGTGCGAGGTGATCGCGTCGCTGAGTTTCCTGATCGAGGCATCTTCGTTGAGCGCGGACGCAATGGAAGCGGCGTAGTCCGCGTGAGCGCCCGTCAGCGCCGCGCTGGCTTCACGATGCGCCTGCGCTCGCTGCCCGTCCTCCGTTTCCACGCGGCCGAGCACGGCGAGGTGAAAGCGATCCAGTGCCGCCGGAAGCAGGTCCGGTGCGGACCGTTCCTCCGCCAATGGAACCGCGACCGGAGCCTTCTCGATCGCGCGCAGCATCGAGGTTCCGTGCTCCATGATGGCGTTGGCCGCGACCGCCAGGATCGCGACCGCGCAGAAGGCAATCGACAG
>Ga0209640_10000779_pt1 | contig 25444 bp, 22 predicted proteins | sample RifCSP10_1_FD_184018 | JGI IMG/M metagenome (GOLD analysis project Ga0209640, IMG submission 184018) | Soil microbial communities from Rifle, Colorado - Rifle CSP2_sed 10_1 (SPAdes) (version 2) | ecosystem: Environmental > Terrestrial > Deep subsurface > Rock core/Sediment | place: Rifle... | reverse complement strand
CCCGACGTCGGTGGCCCCGTGGCGGTGACACGCCCCCTCAGTTAAAGGAATACCTGAAGCTGAGCATGAAGTTGTAGACGTCGGCCGCGGTGCTCCCCGATCCGACGTTGGTCGTCGTCTGGAACGACTTGGTGACCAGCTGGCCGCTGGCGACCGCCAGGCGATACGCCGCGCGTCCCTGGGCATCCAGCGTCGCGTTGGTGAGCAACTGCGCTCCGTTGGCCTGGGTCGTGGAAACGACGAAGCGCTGGCCAACTCCCCAGTTGTGGTTCAGCAGGTTGCCGAAGTTCGTGAAGTCGATGCGGAACTGGCCGGCGTTGCGCCAGCCCCCGATGTTCCGGAAGACCTCCTGGGTGATGCTCAGGTCCACGCGCTTGGCGATCGGGAGTATCACACCCCCGCGCTCGGCGTACTCGCCGCGGTGCTCGCGCAGGTACTTGTCCTGGTTGATGTAGGCCTCGAAGGCCTGTGCCTGTTCTGCGGCCGTGAACGTCCGGGCCCCCACGGCGAACGGCACGAAATTCATCTCGGAGGTGTCGCGCGGGACGTAAATCAGGTCGTTGCCCGAGAACCCATCGCCGTTCATGTCGCCGGCGAACACGTAGCTCGCGTTGCGGCTGAAGTTCTGCAGGGAGGGCTGCGCTTCCCAGAAGGCGGAAACGGTGGTCGCGCCGAAATTGAAGTACGACCGGCTGTACGAGCCCTGGATGAACACCCGGTGGCCCTGCATCCCGTTTGACCAGCCGAGACCCGGATTATTCGGATCGGCGGCATGCTGGTTGTTCGCGAAGGTCGAAAATGCCGTTGAACCGGGATCGATGGTGTTCTTCGCCTCGCCGTAGCTGTAGGCGCCCTTCATCGACAGGCCGTGCCAGAGCGACTTCGACAGGCTCGTCGAGAGGTTCCATGAGCGGCCGACGCTCTGATTCTTCATCACGAACGCGCTCGTAACCACGTTGGGCGGCGTGTTGTTGAGGCGGTTGGCCGTCCACCGTGGCCGGTTGTCTGCGCCGGCAAACGCCGTCTGGGCCGCCGGAAGGTTGGCGTTGATGTAATAGATGCCGTTGATGTCCTTGTTGTACAGGAACTCCACCGTGCCGACGAGATCCCCGGGGAGCCGGTGGTCGACGGCGAGGTTGTTCCTCCACACCTGGGGAAACTTGAAATCCGGGTCGGTCACGTTCAGTTCGACACTCGGCGCCCCTTGACCGGTCACATTCGCGGGCCAGTAGCGTTTGCTGTCCGGGTTGAACGGCCGCAGGCGTGTGTTGTCCTCCAGGATCTCGCCGATCAGGACGCCCGTGTTCCCGAGCTGATTGGAGATCCACACGTACAACGGCGGGCCGGTAAACACGCCGGTACCGCCGCGGACCTGCGTGCGCTGATTCCCCGCCATATCCCAGTTGAAGCCGAGCCGCGGGGACCAGAGCGGCGTCGGGTCGGGCATGTGCCCCGTGGAGAGCTGCACCGCCGCGCCGGTTTCGTCGCGGAAGGTGAGCGCGTCTGCCTTGGCATTGGCGTAGGCCGTGTTTTCAAAGTACGGGACGTCGAACCGCACGCCGGCGGTGACCGTCAGATTGGCGGCCGGCCGCCACTCGTCCTGTGCGTATCCGCCCCCGTACCAGACCTTGAGAACCTGAAGCGGCTTGTCGAGGCCGGGGAAATTCGAATAACGCAGCTTGAATCGCCGGAGCGTGACAGGCGAGGTCGTACGGTTGGGGTTCGCGAGAAAGTCATTCGCGTCGGTGTAGAAGTCGGCCAGCGAGCTGTAGACGTAGTCGCTCTGCGGGCAGCAGCTCCAGAACACGTTGTCGGACTGGTAGCGCTGGATCGTTGCGCCGAAGGTCAGCGAGTGGCGGTTGCCGAACCTGGTGAAATTGTCCTGGAGCTGCAGCGTGTGGTAGCGCAGCTCGTTGTCCCTGGTGAACGGCTCCGTGCCGAACGCGGTATAGGCCGTGCCGTCCGGTGCCAGGATCTCGACGAACGGAAAGTTCTTCGCCGGAACGCCGCGGCTCTCGTCGTTGGTCGTGTAGCCGCCAATCAGGTTGTTCGCCATGCTGCTGCCGATCACCCAGTTCCATTCGCCGATGCCGGACTTGATGTTCTCGAGCAGCGTGTAATTCGAGCCGGCGAAGTTCAGGAAGCTGGTCGTGAAAATGGCACGCCCCAGGCCCGCGGACGAGGAGCCGGACATCGTGCTCGCCGAGCTTGAATCGAGCTGGTTGTAACGGAAGCTGATTTTGTTGCTGTTGTTCAGGTTGTAATCGGTCCTGATCAGATACCGCTTCGCAGGTGTCACATCGTCGAAGGCGTCGAACGATCCAGGATCGAAGTCAAACCTGTCCTTCAGGAAGGTGCTCAGCCCGGCCAGGTCGGAGCTCAGCACCCGCGTCACGGTACCAGCCACGGGCTCACCACCGGCGTTGGCCCGGAAGGTGTGCAACGGACGCTTGTCCTCTTCGTTCTCGTAATTACCGAATACAAAGAGCTTGTTTCGGATAACCGGGCCGCCGCCCCATACCCCCGTATCGCGGAACGTGAACGTGCCGGGGTTCACGGTGAGACCGCGCGCCTCGGTGCCCACGAAATCGTTGCTGCGGAACCGGTGATAGACGGACGCGCTCAGCGCATTGGTCCCGCTACGCGTCACGGTATTGACCGCAGCGCCGATGAAATTACCCTGCCTGACGTCGAACGGCGCGATGCTGACCTGCACCTGTTCGATCGATTCGAGCGAGATCGGCGCCACGTTGGTGCGTTCGCCCGGCTGGGCGCCGAGGCCGAAGGCGTTGTTGAAGTACGAGCCGTCAACTGTGATGTTGTTGAGGCGATTGTCCTGCCCCGCGAACGAGGTGCCGCTCGCCTGGGGAGTCATTCGGGTGATGTCGCCGATGCGGCCCGAAATCGTCGGCAGCGTGGCGAGTTCATCGCGCGACACCGTCGTGGCGGCGCCCGTGCGGCTCGAGCTGAACACGGGGTCGATGACTGCCGTGACCGTGACTTCCTCTGTCACGGCAATCGGCTGCACCGCGATCTCCAGGTCGGTGGCGACTCCGAGATTGACTTGGACGTCGTTCAGGCTCTCGGGTGCGAAGGCGGTCCCTCCCGTTCCTACGTACGCGACCGTCACCGTATAGGGGCCGCCGACGCGCATCCCGGGAATCGAGAATCGGCCATCGGCCCGCGTCACCGTCTCGTACACGGTGCCGGACGGTTCATGGATCGCGATCACGCTGGCGCCGGCGACCGGCTGCTGCTGGGTGTTGGTCACGATGCCGCTGATGGCACCGGTCGTGACGCCCTGCGCGTGGGCCGGATCGAGCGGCCACAGCACTGCGCACAGCGCCAGGAAGGCGACTGAGGCTCTGAAATACGTCATCATTCTCTCCAGAAAAACCAGTGCGAGTGTACATGAAAAGGGCCGCTCCCACGGGAGCGGCCCGGACTTCACAATGTCGTTGCGGCGGCGTTACGCGCCGAGACCGGCGGCCTTCAGCTTCCGCAACTCCTCGGCGCGGTCGCGCAGCTGATCGGCTTCCTTCAGCAGTGCCAGCTGACGCGCACGGTCCCGCTCGACGGTGGCCTGGACGCGGAGGAGCAGGTTCTTGAAGACGAGCGCCTCGAAGTAGTCCTTGTTGAGCGCGAGGGCCTTGTCGGTCGCCGCGAGTCCCGCCACGGCGTATTTGCCCTTCTCGGCGTTGTTGAGGCTGAAATCACGCGACGCCTTGTTGAAGTAATACGTGGCAATCGTGTAATAGGCCTCCGGGTTGTTCGGCTCCTGCGCCGTGCGCGCCTCGAGCGCTTCGATCAGCTTGTCGAACTCGCCCTGACGGTCGTAATAGGCGGCGAGCGTCGTGTACACCACCGGGTCGGTCGGCCTCATCTCCCGCGCCTTGACCAGCGTCGACTCGGCGTTCTCATAGTCGCCGCTGTCTTCGTAGAGCCGCGAGAGCAGGAAGTAATTCGCCGATTCCTTCGGGTCCATCTGAATCATCTTCAGCAGCAGCGGCTCGGCCTGCGACGGGTCGTTCAGTTTGTCGGAGCCGTACGCCGCCACCAGGTACTGGAGCGACAGCGTTCTGATCTGCGGATTGTTCTCGATCCGCTCCGAGGCCAGCTTGTAGTTCTCGATGGCTTTGCTCAGGAGCGCATCGTTGGCAGGGTCATTTTCCCGGCCCGGCTTGAACTGGTTGTCGTAGCTGTTGCCGAGGAAGAAATACGACGTCAACAGCTGGGGGTCCGTCGGGTTCAACGCGAGGACTTCTTCATATTTCGCGGCCGCCGCCTTCCAGTCCTGCGCCTGGTACAGCCCGTTGGCTTCCCTGAACGCCATCCTGGCCTGGAGATTCGCGACCTGACCGCAGCCGGTCACCACGAGGCTGAGCCCAGCAACTAGCGAAATGACCACCGGTGACGAAAGCTTCCGCATCGTATCCCCCTTGCAAACCTGTCGAAGCGGGCCACGGGCCGCGCGAAACGACCCCCTCTCCGCTGAATTTAGACGTTCCTCCGCGGGCGGGGCCGGCCGACGCATCCGCCACAAGCCCTGCAAACGCGCCAGTATAGTGATCCGTTTTGGAGAGAGTCAAGACCGTCGAGCCGTTACCTTGACCCCCCTCAACCCCACTTCTATCATGAGGATGGCGCCACAGAGAATTAGACACCACCCTGCATGATTAGATTCGAGACGCTCCTTGAAAAAGTGCGGAGCTACAGCCCGGAGGCTGATCTGGAGCTCCTCCGCCGGGCCTACGTCTTTTCCGCGCTCGAACATAAGGGGCAGGTCCGCCATTCAGGCGAGCCGTATCTGGTTCACCCGCTCGAAGTTGCCGACTTCCTGGCCGACATGAAGCTCGACGTCGTGGCTGTCGCCGCCGGCCTGCTCCACGACGTCGTAGAAGACACCCTGACCACCCCGGAGCGGATCGCCGAGCTCTTTGGCCCCGAGATCGCCCACGTCGTCGAAGGCGTGACGAAGATCGGCGCCATCCCGTTCTCGTCGAGCGAGGAACGCCAGGCCGAAAACTTCCGCAAGATGCTGCTCGCCATGGTGGACGACATCCGCGTCGTCCTCGTGAAGCTGGCCGACCGTCTGCACAACATGCGGACCCTCCACCATCTGCCGGAGGAGCGCCGCACGAAGATTGCCCAGGAGACGCTCGACATCTACGCCCCGATCGCCAACCGGCTCGGGATGAGCAAGGTCAAGAACGAGCTCGAGGAACTGTCGTTCCGGTACATCGAGCCCAAGGCGTATGAAGCGCTGCGATCGAAGGTCGAAGGCAAGCGGAAGCACGCCGAGGGGGTCATCGAGGAGTTGACCAAGACGATCCGCGCCAAGCTCGAGGACGCGCAGGTGCCGGTGATCAGCCTGGACGGGCGGATCAAGCGTCTCTACAGCATCCACCTGAAGCTGAAGCGCCAGAAGATCGATCTCGAGCGCGTGTACGACTTCGTCGCGCTGCGCGTGACCACCCAGTCGGTGAAGGACTGCTACGCGGCGCTCGGCATCATTCACCAGACATGGTCGCCGGTGCCGGGGCGCATCAAGGACTTCATCGCCATGCCGCGGCCCAATGGATACCAGTCGCTGCACACGTCGGTGATCAGCGAGCACGGGTTTCCCTTCGAGGTGCAGATCCGGACCGAGGAAATGCACCGGCACGCGGAGGAGGGCATCGCGGCGCACTGGAAGTACAAGGAGGGGCGGGTCGGCGACCACACCGACGAGCGCTACTTCCAGTGGATGCGGCAGCTCCTCGAGGTTCAGCAGGAGGTGCGCGATCCGCAGGAGTTCATGCGGAACCTCAAGATCGACCTCTACCCGGAGGAGGTCTACATCTTCACGCCGAAAGGGGAAGTGAAGTCGCTGCCGCGCGGCGCGACGGCGGTCGACTTCGCCTACAGCGTGCATACCGACGTCGGGAACCAGTGCGCGGGCGCCCGCATCAACGGCAAGATGGTGCCGCTCCGGACGCGCCTCCAGAACGGCGACATCGTGTCGATCATCACGCAGTCGGGACACAGGCCGAGCCGCGATTGGCTGACGTTTGTCGCGACCGCGCGCGCGAGAAGCAAGATCCGGCACGTGCTCCAGGGAGAAGAACGGGCCCGCAGCATCGAGCTGGGACGACGGCTCTTCGAGAAGGAGGCGCGGCGCTTCGACCTCAATCCAAAGACGATTCTCGAGAGCGAAGAACTCGACAAGTTCGCCACCGAATACGGCGCGCAGAAACCCGAGGAACTCCTCGCGCACATCGGCTACGGAAAGCTGTCCGCCCGGACGGTGCTGCAGAAGTCAGTGCCCGCCGCGCAGCTGAAGGAGAAACCGCCGGAAACGGGCGTGGTGTCCGCGGTCAAGCGGGTGCTCCGGACCGGTGCCACCGAAGATCGCATCAAGGTGCGCGGCACCGACGACGTGATGGTGTTCCGGGCAAAGTGCTGCAACCCGATCCGCGGCGAGCGGATTGTCGGCTACATCACCCGCGGCAAGGGCGTGTCGGTGCACTCGGCGGGCTGCTCGAACGTGCTCAACCTGATGTTCGATCCGGACCGGCGCATCGACGTCGAATGGGACAGCGCCAACGGCGATCAGGCGCCGTACACGGTGCGGCTCACCATGCAGGTGGAAGACCGCAAGGGCATGCTCGCCGAAATCTCCGCAAAAGTCTCCGACATCAACACCAACATCACGACGATGGAAGCCCGCACGGGGAGCGACCACCAGGCGCGGATCGACATGACCGTCGAGATCAAGGACATGAAGCACCTCGAGAAGGTGATCAAGTCGATCAAGGGGGTTGAAGGGGTGCTCGGCGTCGAACGGAGGGCGCGCGCGTAAGTCTTACGTGCGGTCGCGATCGGACGTTCAGCGGACAGTCGTATCGACGATCTCCTCCACGCACGAGAAATTCGCCTCGTCATTCGTGTTGCCCGTGCCGTTCCAGCGTGCGACTTGCCCAAAGGGGCAGAGCGGTCGCGTGCGATCGATCTTGCCGTTCGTCTGATGCGACGCCACGATGCGCGTGGGCTTCGTCCCGCGCTCGACCCAGCTCTCGATCGCCGCCATCCGGTCGAAACGATCGGGTCCCGGGCCACCCTGGCAGTGATAGACGCCGGGTAGCATGAACAGCGCGATCGAGTCGTCAGCCGTCTTACCGACGGTCTTGAGTACGCTGTTGTAATAAATGGTGCTGTTCTGCGGTGTGACTTGGGGATCGGCCCAGCCATGCCACATCAGCAACAACCTCAATATCGGTCCCGATGTTGAAGTCATGGAAATCCCACTTTGAAGGGTCGAAGGCGATGTTCGCGAGCGCTGTGACCGCATTACGCAACGGTTCGGACCCGCCTATCGTGCCCCATCCGAGCTCCGCCCCGTACCAGAGATGCCCTTCGAATAGGATCGCGCCGGTACTCGGATGCTTCACTGGCGAGATCATCGCCCTGGCGGACTCGACCTGTGAAGGCGTGAGACACGCCGCACTGTCCGCGGCTTTGCATTCGAGCGCCTTGAAATCGAAGGTGCACTGTGTCGGGTTCTCGAGGACTCCGTCCTTGACACCATCCAATTCGTCGCAGGCTCGCAGTACGGCATTGTGAATCATTGGGTACTTGCTCGCCGGGATGGCGCTGTCTGCCGTTCGATTCATGACGCGGTTCACGGCCAGCCGTGCGCCGTGCATCCGCATTGAATTCCATGCTGACGCACCGGCCACGATGCCGTCGAAGTCCTGCGGATAACGCTGGGCGCTTGTGATGGCTTGCCTGCCGCCTTGCGAGCAGCCGTTGAAGTACGAGAACGTCGGCGCCGCGCCGTAATGGGCTCCGATGATCGCTTTGGACGTGACCGTCATTTCGTGAATCGCTCGATACGCGAAATCCACAAGCTTCTCCGGGTGCCCAGGTACGAAAACCGCGTTGTTCCCGACGTGGCCTGTATCCGTGCCCGCCGTGGCATAGCCGCCTGCGAGGGCGGCAGCCCTTGCCGCGTACGGAATAACTCCTGCCATGCCGCCGTTGCCGACGGCTTGGAGCTTTCCGTTCCAATTCGAAATCGGCAGCCAGACTTCCACCTGAATCTCAGAGTCCCTGCTGGGCATCAGCGTCGCCGTCACGCGGCAAAATGCCGGTAGGGCCGCGTAGACGGCGGCGGCGGGACCGGCAGGAAGGGTCGGGGGCGTGAAGGCTCCCGCGAGAATCGGTCGAGAGGATTTGATGACCGTTCCTGGGCGTGCGAGCCGCTCCATGTCCTCGCACGCCGCCGCCGCTGCTTCTGACGCGTAGGCGCAACAGAGGGTGGCGAAAATGATCGGGAGGAAGGTTGCCCGCGTCGAATACGCTCTGACGGGTGGCAGATTCATGGCGGCTCCTCGAAGATGGTTACAGCGTGAGCAGATTGTTGCTCAACAGGCGCTGTCCAACGAGGGAAGTCTTGGCCTAGGGGAGGACCGCGATGGCATCGATCTCGACCCGCACATCGCGGGGGAGCCGCGCCACCTGCACCGTCGCGCGCGCCGGCGGCGGCTCCGAGACGAACGTCGCGTAGCACTCGTTCATCGCGGTAAATTCGTTCATGTCGGCCAGGAACACCGTGGTCCGCACGACGTGCTGGAACCCGGCGCCGGCCGCCTCGAGCAGGGCACCGATATTCCGCATCACCTGCTCGGTCTGGATCGCAATGCCGCCCTCCACGAGCGCGCCGGTGGCGGGATCAATCGGAATCTGGCCGGAGAGGAACAGCAGGTTGCCCGCGCGGATGGCGGGCGAGTAGGGTCCGATTGCCTTGGGCGCGCCGGGCGCGGCGATCGCCTCGCGCCCGCCTTCGCGGTTTCCGTTTCGGCGCGGCAGGCTCACGCCGCCTTGGTCACCTTGCCGCCGCGGAGGCATCGCGTGCAGACCTTGATCCGCTTCGCGGCGCCATTGACGATGGCGCGGACGGTCTGCAGGTTGGGTTCGAAGCGCCGGGGGCCGACGTTGTGGGCATGAGACACCGTGCGGCCGACCACCGGGCCCTTACCGCAGACTTCGCACCGCTTTGCCATGTTGACTGCCTTTCATTGCGGAAGACCCGCGTAGACCGAGCTTTTTAGCATAGCAGGTTCACGGGAGAATCAGCTGCGTCGCCGGGGCCGCTTGTGTCGCCGGTGCCTCGGTGCCCGTCACCTGCAGCAACCGCGCAACGAGGTCGAGATACCCCGTCGGACTGTCCATGGGCACCGTCGTCCCGCGGGCGCCCTGCTCAATCGCGCGCAGCACGATGGCCGCCTCGCGGTCGAAGACCTTGGCGCCCTGCTCCCGCATCCGCGCCAGCACCGTCTTCAGTTCCGTCGCCAGCGCCTGCGCCGGGGGGCCCGGCGGCGTGTGCTCGTAGATGACGCCGCGAGCGGCAGTTTCGAGCGTTGCTGCGACGGCTGCGACGGCATCCGCGACGTCGGCATCAACGAGCCGCAAGAGTCCCTGCGGCGAGTACCGCACAATCAGCGTGTGGAACAAGAAGAAGAGCTGATACTGCCGTTCCGTGAGATGGCGGATCGTCGGGAGGATCTGCGCCGCGTCGCGCTCCTGCCGGCGTCTGACGACGGCGGCGGGATGCTCGCGCGCGGATGCGAGGTACCCGCAGTCGGCCGGGCACCTGATTTCGACAAGGCGCTTGGTCCCGCAGCACACCGTGCAGATGTTCGAGCCAAGCGCGGGACACGCGCGGCGCGCCTTCCGCTGGCCGCACGACGGACAGAGCATTCCACAGCTTCGCACACAGAATCGTGCCGGGCAACGGCCGCCTGTTGCCGTTATCGCGAAAAACACTTATAATCAGGCCCAATTCCTCACAGTTTGACCGGAACACGCTTTGCAGCTTCACCTGCCGCCAGGTGTCGTGCCTGCGGCCTTACAGGGGGACTATGGCCGAAGCGCTTGTTCATCACGAATCGCCGGTTGAATTCTTCCGCGACCTCGTCGAATCGGCGTTGCAACGACAGCACCTCTCTGCGCGCGAAGGCACGTCGTTCTATCTGGTCAACCTGCTCACCGGCTTCGTGCACGGCGATCGATCCGGGCCCGGCGACGAGGAGCCGCTCGGTGTGCGGTTTGTGAAGGCGCTGCAGGAAGCGGGCGCCCGGCAGCGCAACGAGCTGCGCCGGGTGGGCGATCGCTCGCTCTTCATCTCAGGGTTCTTCGCCGACAGCCTGACGCGCAGTCTGGTCGACGTCGATTACTACATTCAACTCGGCGAGCACGCGTACGGATCCCTCGCGCGGCAGGGCGACGGCACGTTCGCCGATGTCTTCGATGAACTCGCGGCCAAGTTTCCGGCGTTCGTCGACGTGCTCGGCGAGGTGAGCGAACGGACGGCGCTGACGTCGAACGCCGACCTCCTGCGCCTCTACGAGAAATGGCTTCGGACCAGGAGCCGCCGCAGCGGAGATCTCCTGACGTCGCGGGGAATAGTCCCCAACGCTTCAATCGGGAGCCGGTTTGTTCAATGATGGGCGCGCCAACCCCGGAGCAGCTCGCGGACGAGTCGCGGAGGGTGCGGAAAGTTCGACAACTTGTCGACATTGCGACAGCCCTCATCATGCAGTCGAATCTGCCGGTCAATGACGCGGAAGGTCTGGTCGACGGCGTTCGCGCACGCATCCTGGCGTTGTTTCCGGACGGCGATGAAACCTACGAACTCATTTACGCGCCGCGGTTTAGACGGCTCATCCACGAGTACGCGCTGGGCCGGCGGCCGGGTGTCGTAATCCCGTTTCCCCAGCGTCGGGTCTGAGGCTGGGCGGCCACAGCTGGGCCGTTTTTACCGTCCTTTTTATAAGACGATCCCGCTGCCGAACCCCCTGACAGCCCCTCGCGTCTAACTACATACAGGGACGGAACGAGGCACCGTTGCTGTCAGCCGTGCTCGTGTAAATCATTTTTATCTCTATAGTTGCGGAGACCTCAAACCGAGAAGACCGCACGACAGTCATATTGACATCACGGTCGCCCTTCCTGACTGGCGTCTCGTCTGGTGACGGGCATCAGAATTGCAAGTCAGGCGGCATCACTGGCCTCCCCCCTGTGGAGAGGCGTTGGAAGGAGCGGTTAGGCATCATGGCGACGACGACGAAGACGAAGGCATCAGCAAAGACGAGCCGGTACAACGAGCTGAAGCAGATGCTTGAGGACCGCCGCCGCGAGTTGATGACCGAGGTGCAGGGCCGGATTCGCGACGTGCGGGCCGATGGCAGCAAGGACCGCGACGTGCTCGACCAGGGCGAGAGCTCCGAGGTCGATATCCAGGACGACATCGAGTTCGCTCTGATCCAGATGAAGTCGGAGACGCTGAACAAGGTCAACGAGGCGCTCCGCAGGCTGGACGAAGGCACCTACGGCAACTGCTTCGAGTGCGGCGAAGAGATCGCCGAGGCGCGCCTCCGGGCACTGCCGTTCGCGGTCCGCTGCAAGGACTGCGAAGAGGCGCGGGAGACGGCCGAGCAGCGCGAGCGCCAGATGGCGAACAAGCGCGGCGGGTCAACGCTCTTCTTCGACATGTCCAACTGAGTCGTTCGGTTCGTTCGAACCGTTCGGATCGTTCGGATCGTTCAGTTCGTTCAGGGCGGCCTCGGGAGGCCGCCCTTTCTCTTTTCAGGGCTACAGATGAGTGACCGCGACGACGCGCTGGATCTGCAGGAACTCTCGCTCGGCGATCAACCGATCGCGATCCCCGGCGAGCTGCCGATCCTGCCGCTTCGCGACACCGTGCTCTTCCCGAACTCCTTCATGCCGCTCGCCGTGGCGCGCGAGAGCTCCGTCCGCCTGATTGACGAGGCGATTTCCGCCGGCAAGCTGATTGGCGTCTTCACGCAGCGCGATGCCTCGGTGGAGGAGCCGCAGCAGGCCGACCTGTTCACCGTCGGCACGGCGAGCCACATCCACAAGATGTTCAAGCTGCCTGACGGCAGCCTGCGGCTGATCGTCCAGGGGCTCGCGCGGTTGACGCTCGACCAGGTGACGGAGACGCGCCCGTATCTCAAGGCGCGCGTGACGCCGGCAGTCGAAGCGGTCAACGACGCGGACCACCTGGAGATTGACGCGCTCCTGCGGAACATCAAGACAAACTTCCAGCAGGTCGTGTCGCTCTCGCCCCTGCTGTCGAACGACCTGCAGACGCTCGCCTCGAACATCGCCGAGCCCGGCCGCCTGGCGGACTTCATCGCCTCGAGTCTCACGACCATTGCGACCTCGGTGAAGCAGGAGGTGCTCGAGACGCTGGACATTCGCGCGCGGATGGACAGCCTGAACCGGATCCTCATCAAGGAGCTCGAGGTGCTCGAGCTGGGGTCGCGGATCCAGTCGCAGGTGCAGTCCGAGGTCGGGAAGAACCAGCGCGAATACTTCCTGCGCGAGCAGATGAAGGCGATCCAGAAGGAGCTCGGCGAGAGCGACGACCAGACCAAGGACGTCGAGGAGCTCCGCGAGAAGATCGAAGCGGCGGGCATGCCCGAGGCCGTCCAGAAGGAGGCGTACCGCGAGCTCGATCGGCTGGCCAAGATGCCGGTGGCTGCGGCCGAATACACGGTATCGCGGACGTATCTGGACTGGCTCGTGACGCTGCCGTGGCAGAAGCGCACCGAGGAAATCATCGACCTGCCCAACAGCAAGGCGGTGCTCGACGCCGATCACACGGGGCTGGCCAAGGCCAAGGACCGGATCCTCGAGTACCTCGCCGTTCGGAAGCTGAACCCGGGGCTGAAGGGGCCGATCCTGTGCTTCGTCGGCCCGCCGGGCGTCGGCAAGACGTCGCTGGCGCGCTCGATCGCCACGTCACTCTCGCGGAAGTTCGTCCGCGTCTCGCTCGGCGGCATGCGGGACGAGGCCGAGATCCGCGGGCACCGCCGCACGTACATCGGCGCGCTGCCCGGGCAGATCATCCAGGGGCTGCGGCGCGCGGAGTCGAAGAACCCGGTCTTCATCCTCGACGAAATCGACAAGCTCGGGTCCGACTTCCGCGGCGACCCGGCCTCGGCCCTGCTCGAGGTCCTCGACCCGGAGCAGAACTCGACGTTCAGGGACCACTACCTCGATGTGCCGTTCGATCTATCGGAAGTGCTATTCATCACCACGGCGAATGTCCTCGATCCGGTGCCGCCGGCGCTTCGAGACCGGATGGAAGTGCTGGAGCTCCCTGGGTACACCGAGGAGGAGAAGCTCGCCATTGCCCGCGAGCATCTCGTGGAGAAGCAAATCAAGAATCACGGGCTCACCGACGAGCAGCTCGTCATCACGGATGCGTCGTTGAGCGCCGTGATCCGCGGCTACACGCGTGAAGCGGGCGTCCGCAATCTCGAGCGCGAAATCGGCGCCCTCTGCCGCAAGGCCGCACGGCGACGCGCCGAGGGGGACGACTCGGCGCTCACGATCACGCCGGACGTCGTCGCCGGGATGCTGGGGGCGCCGACGTTCATGGACGAGGAGATGGAGGAGCGCACCAAGGAGCCGGGCGTGGCCATCGGTCTGGCCTGGACGCCGGCCGGCGGCGACGTGCTCTTCGTCGAGGCCTCGCGCATGGCGGGCACCGGGTCGCTCACGCTCACGGGACAGCTTGGCGAGGTGATGAAGGAGTCGGCGCGCGCGGCGCTGTCATGGTTCCGCGCCCACGCGGCGGCCTACGGCGCCGATCCTGACTTCTTCAAGAACGCCGAGATACACCTGCACGTGCCGTCGGGCGCGATTCCGAAAGACGGTCCTTCCGCCGGCGTCACGATCGCCACGGCGCTCGCCTCGGAGGTGACAGGGCGTCCGGTGCGGGGCGACATCGCCATGACGGGCGAAATCACGCTCTCCGGCCGCGTGCTCCCGGTCGGCGGTGTCAAGGAAAAGGTGCTGGCGGCGAGACGCGCAGGGCTTCGCGAAGTCATCCTTCCACGGCAGAACGAGAAGAACGTGAAGGAGGACCTGACGGAGGAGCTGCGGCGCGAGCTCACGATTCATTTCGTCCAGAGCGTGGACGAGGTGCTGTTGCTGGCGCTGACGCCCGGCCCGCAGGCGCCGCGCGTCAAGAAGACCGATCGGCGTGTGCAGCCCAGGGTTCAATAACCCAATAACACCAGGCCGGCCACGGTTTTCAGGTCGATGATCTCGCCCGACGCGATCATGCGGCGGATCGTCTCAACCGAAAACGGCTTCGCTTCGATGTCTTCATCCTCGTCCTGCTGCGCCGCCGGGTCGTCGGATGCCGGCGCGCGCAGGCGTGCCGCCCGGTAGAAGGTCATTTCTTCATCGCAGTAGCCGGGCGTCGGGAAAAACGCCCCGAGACGTTCGACAGACGAGGGGATGAGCCCGATTTCCTCGTGGCACTCGCGGACGGCCGCCGCCCGCGGATCCTCGCCGTCCTTCAGGCTCCCGGCCGGCAGCTCCCACGCGGAGCGGCCGATGGCGTGGCGGTACTGGCGAACCAGCACAATCTCGCCTCCGTCGGTGATCGGTATCAGCACGACCGACCCCGGATGGCGGATCACCTCCGCCTCGAGCCGCCCGCCACGAGGCAGCGTGATCGATTCCACATTGACGGTGAATATCCTGCCCGTGAACACCTTGCGAATCTGGTGGGGGACGACTGGCTCATTCATCGGTCTTGCCGCCTTCGCCTGGCGGCTCCGGCGCGCCAGGCAAGTCACTGAGGATGTCATGCAGATCCTGCGGCAGCGGCGCCGTGAACTCCATCCGCCGCCCATCGCGCGGATGGGAGAACGCGAGCCGTTCGGCATGCAGGAATGGCCGCTGCAGCCGCTGAAGCGCCCGCAGGTCACCCGGCACGCGCCGGTGAATGCCGCCGTACAGAGCGTCGCCGACAATCGGATGGCCTATGGCGCTGAGGTGCACGCGGATCTGGTGTGTGCGCCCGGTGTGAATGGCGACCTGGCACAGCGTGACCCCCGGCATGTGACGGGCGCGGGTAATACGCGTGACGGCGCTGCGGGCACGGCGCGCGCGGGCCGACATCTTCTGCCGGTTGACGGGATCGCGCCCGATCGCGGCGTCGATGCGCCGGCCGGCCTGGACGACGCCCCAGACGAGCGCGATGTATTCCTTCTCGACCTCGCGGTCCTGGAACTGGCGCGCCAGCTCCTGGTGGGCGGCATCGTTCTTCGCGATGACCATGACACCCGACGTCCCCCGATCCAGGCGATGGACGATGCCCGGGCGGGCCTCGCCGCCGATGCCGCTCAGATCCGGCACGTGGTGCAGCAGCGCGTTCACGAGTGTGCCTGACGCGTGGCCGGCGCCCGGGTGCACGACCATGCCCGCCGGCTTGTTCAGCACGGCGAGGTCGGCGTCCTGGTACAGGATCTCGAGCGGCAGCGCCTCGGCAGCCGCCGTCGCGGGCGCCACGTCGGGCAGGTCGACGCTGACACGCTCGCCCTCCCGCATGGCCAGGTTGGCTTTCGCGCCACGCCGGTCGAGCGTGACATGCCCGTCCTCGATCAGCTTCTGGATCTGCGATCGCGATCGGCCGTCAAGGACAGACGTGAGAAACCGGTCCAGGCGCTGCCCGCTGAAGTCAGCCGGGACCGTGAACTCGAGCGGCACATTCAGAAACCACGAAGAACACGACGATCACGAAGGAAGAGAAACCATATTTGGTTTCGATTCGTATCCTTCGTGTCCGTCGTGGCCTTCGTGGTTAGAGACGGCGGCATTACGGCTACGCCGCGAGCTTGCGGCGGCGCTGCATTTCCTGGGGGGTATCCGGTGTGCTCCGCGACAGCCAGACGAGCATCACGATGCTGAGCGGCGCGAGCACCAGCGAGATGAACTGCGAGGTCGAGATGCCGAAGATCTCTCCGCGCGGATCGCCGCGGTAGATTTCGACGATGTAGCGCGAGATCGCGTAGAGCAGCATGTAGGCCCAGAACGTGCGGCCCGCGAAGGCACGGCCGCGGCGCTCGGTGGCCAGCAGGACGCCGAGGATGAGGAGCTCGGCGCCTGCCTCGTAGATCTGCGTCGGGTGCAGCGGGATACCGAGCGGCGTTCCCACGTTGGCCGCCGCAAGCGGGTTGGTGAAGGTGATCGCCCACGCGACGTCAGTCGGCTTCCCGTAGCAGCACCCGGCAGCCAGGCAGCCCAGCCGGCCGGTCACGTGTCCCAGCGCGATCCCGGGCGCGAACACGTCGCAGGTCGTCCAGAAGGGCAGCTGGTGGCGCGCGATGTACCAGAACGCCACGACAACGGCGAGGATCAGGCCGCCGTAGAAGACGCCGCCCGACCTGGCGAGCGACAACAGGTCCTGCGGCGACGCGCTGAACTGATCGAAGTCGACCACCAGCAGCAGGAGCTTCGCCCCGATCAGTGCGGCAATGATGATGTAGATGCCAAGGTCGAGGACGCGCGTCGGGTCGAGACCCCATTGCTTGGCCCGGCGCATGGCCAGCCACAGCCCCAGCAGGTAGGAGGCGGCAAGCAGGACGCCGTACGAGTAGATCGTGATCGGGCCGATGCTAAACAGTTCTGGGTACACGGCGTGTCCTGACGTCGAGAAGGTCGAGAATCATGAAAGCCACGCCGACGGTAATGGCTGCGTCGGCAACGTTGAATGCCCAGAAGTGCCAGTCACGCCAGTAGACATCGACGAAATCCACCACGAACCCGGCGCTGAGCCTGTCTATCAGGTTGCCGGCGGCCCCTCCGACGATCAGCGCGAGGCCGACGCGCGCCAGGAGCTGTTCGACCGGCAGCGTTGACGCGTATACCGTCAGCGCGAGGAGCGCGAGCGCCGCGACGATCGACAGGACGACCGTCTTGAACGGGAAATCCGCGGCATTCATCAGCCCGAACGCCGCGCCATAATTGTGCACCCGAGTCAGGTTGAAGAAGCCGGGAATTATCTCGATGCTCTCGTGCAGCTCGAACCGGGATCGGACCAGGGCCTTTGCCGCCTGATCCAGCGCCACGATTGCGCCCGCGATCCAGAGCTCGAGCTGGAGGCTCCGCGAGATCACCATCAGCCGTTGACGGGTTCGGCCAGCGCCTCGACGCAGCGGTCGCAGATGCCGGCCCAGTCCGGCTCGGTCCGGACCGCCGGCACATACCGCCAGCATCGCTCGCACTTCACTCCGTCAGCCTTAAGCACGCGGACATTGAATGGCGGCCCAATCATCGAGCCACCCTCCTTCGAGAATCCGGCGCTTACCCGAATGGGCCCAACACCCACATCCGACACACCAAATAAAGTCGGCAAAAAATCGATGTATTTCTCCAGCAACTCGAGTGTCTCGCCCTCGAACTCTAATTCGACGCGTGCAGAGAGATTCGAACCAATCGTTTTCGTCTGTCTCGCACTCTCAAGCTCGATGTTAACTGCGTCACGGACTGACCGAAGCTCTTTCCACCGTTCCAAGAGTTCATTGTTACGCCACGACGCGAAATCTGACGGGAACTCTTCAAGATGGACCGACGGATCGCGATGGCCTGGTAGGTTGCGCCAGAGCTCCTCCGTCGTGAACGGGAGAATGGGTGCGAGTAGCCGCGTGAGGCCATCAACGATCGCGAGAATGGCGGTCTGTCCCGAACGGCGCGCCTGCGACCTCGCTCCGAACGTGTATAACCGGTCTTTCGTAATATCTACGTAGAATGCGCTAAGGTCGACGGTGACGAACTCATTTGCGACTCTGTAGATACTCAGGTAGTCATACTGGTCGTACGCGTCTAATAGTTTAGGCACCACATCCGCATAGCGAGCCATTACCCAACGATCGATCTCCAACATCTCTTCGTGACGAACACTGTCTGAGGCGGGCTCGAAGTCGAACAGATTTGCCAAGAGGATCCGCAGAACGTTCCGGAACTTCCGGTACGCCTCCACCACGCGCGCGAGGATCTCGGGCCCGACGCGCACCTCTTCGCCGTAGTCGACCATCGCGACCCATAGCCGGAGGACTTCGGCGCCGCTCTGCGTGATGACGTCCTGCGGCGCCACCGTGTTGCCGAGCGACTTCGACATCTTCCGGCCCTGTTCGTCCACCACAAAGCCGTGCGTGAGCACCTGTCGGAACGGCGCCTGGCCGCGCGTGCCGAGGCCGATCAGCAGGGAACTGTGGAACCAGCCGCGATGCTGGTCGCTGCCTTCCAGATACATGTCGGCAGGCCAGGTCAGATCGGGGTCCGCCGGCAGCACCGCCTCATGGCTCGAGCCCGAGTCAAACCAGACGTCGAGGATGTTGTGGTCGCGCTCGAACGATCGGCCGCTGCATTCCGGGCACGCGAGCCCGTCGGGCACGAAATCGGCCAGTGGCCGCTCGTACCACGCATCCGCGCCATGCTGATCGAACACGGACGCCGCCCGCTCGACCAATGCCGGCGTCAGGAGCGGCGTCTGGCACGACGTGCAGTTGAGAGCCGGGATCGGTACACCCCAGGACCGCTGGCGCGAAATGCACCAGTCGGGCCGCAGCGCCACCATGTTGTAGATGCGATCGCGTCCCCACGCAGGAATCCAGCGTACGCCGTCAATCGCCGCCAGCGCCTGCGAACGCAAGCCGCCCGTGTCCATCGAGATGAACCACTGCGAGGTGGCCACGAAGATGACCGGGTTCTGGCAGCGCCAGCAGTGGGGATACGAGTGCTCGAAGTTCTCGCGGTGCCACAGGCGGCCCCGTTCCTTCAACGCCGCTTCGATTTTCGGATTCGCATCAAAGACGCGCTGTCCGCCGAAGCGTTCCACCGTGTCGAGGAAGTGCCCGCCCGCATCCACGGGCGCGTAGATGTCGAGCCCGTACTTCACACCCGTGTGGAAGTCGTCGCTGCCGTGACCCGGCGCCGTATGCACGACGCCGGTGCCCTGCTCGAGCGTGACGTAGCCGCCGAGCACGCCCACCGAGTCGCGGTCATACAACGGATGACGAAACGCAAGGCCGTCCATCACGGCGCCCGGGAACGTCGCGACCGGCTCGCCGAAGGACCGGCCGGTCGTCTTGCTCACGCGCTCTGCCAAGGCCTGCGCGACGATGACGTGCGTATTGCCAACCGGATAGGCACCGTAGATCACCTCCGAATGGAACGCGATGGCGAGATTCGACGGAATGGTCCACGGCGTCGTCGTCCAGATCAGCGTAGAGACGTAGCGCCCCGCAAGCTCGGGCACGCGCGCCGCGAGCTCGTTCGAGCGGTCGAGGGCCAGCCGGAACTCGACGTAGATCGACGGCGACGTGTGCGGCTCGTACTCGACTTCGGCTTCGGCAAGAGCCGTGCGGCAGTGGATGCACCAGTGGACGGGCTTCTTGCCCTTGTAAACCATCCCCTTCTCGACGAACTTGCCCAGCGCGCGCACGATCGCCGCCTGATACTGATAGTTCATCGTCAGGTACGGCCTGGACCAGAGGCCGAGCACGCCAAGCCGCTCGAATTCCTCCCGCTGGATCTGGACGTACTCGTCCGCGTACTTGCGGCAGGCACGGCGGAAGTCCGCCACGCTCATCCCGCGCTTCTTCGGACCGAGTTCGCGATCCACCTTCAGCTCGATCGGCAGGCCGTGGCAGTCCCATCCCGGCACGTACGGCGCGTCGAAGCCCGCCATGGTGCGCGAGCGGACGATAAAATCCTTCAGGATCTTGTTGAGCGCGTGGCCGATGTGGATGTGACCGTTGGCGTACGGAGGGCCGTCGTGCAGCACGAACTTGGGCCGGCCCGCGCTTTTCTGCCGGATCTGCCCGTACAGGTCCATGTCCTTCCAGCGGGCCAGCCACTCGGGCTCGGCGGTCTGCAGGTTGGCTTTCATGGGAAAGCCAGTCCGCGGCAAGTTGACGGTGTTCTTCCACTCCGGCATGGGTATCCCTAGATTCTATAATGCGAGGATGGTGCACGAGGACGTGCTCGACAACGGACTGCGCGTGCTGATCCAGGAGATGCACACCGCGCCGCTGGCGTCGGTGTGGTGCTGGTATCGCGTCGGCTCGAAGGACGAACCGGCGGGGCAGACCGGCGTGTCGCACTGGGTCGAGCACATGAACTTCAAGGGCACCACGAACATCCCTCGGGACAGGGTCAAGGGGATCATCGAGCAGTTCGGCGGCTACTGGAACGGCTACACCTGGATCGATCAGACGACGTACACGGAGACGGCCACGCGCGATGCGCTCGATCGCATGCTGTTCATCGAGGCCGAGCGCATGACGAACTGCCTGTACGACCCGGCGGATTGCGAGTCGGAGCGGACGGTCATCATCTCGGAGCTGCAGGGCGGGGAAAACGATCCGGACACGCTGCTCGATCAGGAGCTGACGGCGGCTGCCTTCAAGGCGCATCCGTACAGGAATCCCACCATCGGCTGGCTCTCCGATCTGCAGACGATGACGCGCGACGATCTGTACGGCTATTACCGCCGTCACTACGTGCCGAACAACGCGACGCTCGTGATCGTCGGCGACGTCGACGCCAGCGACGCGCTGCGACGGGTCACGCACCACTTCGGCGGTGTGCCACGGGGCGACATCGAGCGCCGGCCGCACACGCGCGAGCCGGAGCAGCTGGGGGAGCGGCGAGTGACCGTGTCGCGCGAGGGTACGACTGCGTATCTCAAGATTGCGTATCACGCGCCCGCCGCTGCGGACGACGATTTCTTTCCGATGGTTGTCCTCGATGCCGTGCTGACGGGCGCCAAGGGCTTGAACCTCTGGAGCAGCTTCCGCACGCCGCCTCCGCAGCGAAGCGCGCGGCTGTATCGGGCGCTCGTCGACACGGGTCTCGCGTCCTCGGTCTCCGGCGGCGTCGTGCCGACCCTGGAGCCGTATCTCTACACGATCTCTCTGACCGCGACCGACGGCACGTCGCTCGATCGCCTCGAGGAAGCGGCGTTGGCGGAATTGGATCGCGTGAGGACCGGCGCAGTGACCGACGCCGAGGTGCAGCGGGCGGCGCGCCAGCTCCGCGCCCGGCTGGTCTTTGAGAACGACTGCATTACGAACATCGCCCACCAGCTCGGCTACTTTCAGACGATTGGCAGCTGGAGGACTGCTGAAACGCTTCGTGACCGCATCAATGCGGTGACGCGGGAACAGGTGGCCGCCGCAGCCGCCGGGCGGCTGACGCCGGCGAACCGGACGGTCGGCCGCTTCGAGCCGCTTGCACCCCACCGCGCAAGCGTGCGCGGCGGGGACCCCGCGCCCGCCGCCGAATGACGACGGCGATCCAGCGCGGCCTCGCGCCTGTCCGCGCGGTGCTTCCCAACGGAACGGTCGTCATTGCCAAGCATTCGCCGACCACGCCAGCCGTCACCCTGCATGCGTCGGTCCGCGCGGGCAGCGAATTCGATCGGCCGGGCCAGCCTGGCCTGTCGCACTTCGTCTCCCGGACGATCGATCGCGGCACGGCGACCCGCCCGGCCGGCCGCATCGCTGACGAACTCGACGATCGCGGCGTCTCGCTTGCCATCACGATCAACCGGCACGCGATGTGGTTCGTGTGCACCTGCCTCGTGGAAGACCTCGACCCCATCCTTGCGCTGCTCGCGGACGTGGTCATGCACCCGATCTTTCCCCGTGAGGAGGTGGAGACGAAGCGCGGGGAGATCACGACGCTGATCCGCCAGGACGAAGACAACCCGGCGACGATGGCCGCCGAAGGGTTGCTGGCCGACCTGTACGGCGCGTCGCATCCCTACGGCCGGCGCCCGCGCGGATCGGTTGAAAGCGTTGAGACCATAGACGCCGCCGCGCTGCGCGCGTTTCACGCCGAACGCTTCAGGCCGGCGTCGCTGTCCCTTGTTCTTGTGGGCGACGTTGAAACGGGGCGCGCGATTGATGCGGCCGGGAGAGCGCTTGGGACGTGGACGGGGGCGCCTCCTGCCGCCTCGGCCCTGCAGGCGGTTGCGCCTGCGGCGAGCCGCCGCGTCCGCGTGATCCCGATGATGAACAAGGCGCAGGCGGACATCGCGTACGGGTTCATCAGCCTGCGGCGGTCCGACCCCGGCTATTACGCCTGTTGGCTGATGAACAACATCCTGGGGCAGTACGCCATTGGCGGCCGGCTAGGCGATCGCATCCGCGAACGGGATGGCATGGCGTATTACGCGCTCAGCGCGCTCGACGCGAACGTGATCCCCGGTCCGTTGACGATTCGCGCGGGCGTAAGTCATGACAACGTCGATCGCGCCATGGCGTCAATCGACGAGGAGCTGGAGAAGTTCGCGCACGAGGGTCCCACCGAGAAGGAGTTCGCCGAATCGCGGCAGTACCTCATCGGCTCGATGCCCAGGACGCTCGAAACGAATCCGGGCATCGCCAATTACCTCCAGACGGAGGAGTTCTTTGGCCTCGGTCTGGACTACGACCTCCGGGTGCCCGCGCTTCTCAATGCCGTGACGCGCGACCAGGTGCTCGCCGCGGCCGGGCGAACGCTCGTGCCTTCCCGTGCCACTGCCGTCATTGCGGGTCCCTATGCCGGCCAGATCCGATGACCTGTCCCGAGCGGAGTCGAGGGACCGGCCCGCCGCGCGGGCGGTGTTCTTCGACGTCGATTTCACGCTGATCTATCCGGGTCCGACCTTCCAGGGCGTCGGCTACCAGCGCTTCTGCGCGCAGTACGGGATCGACGTCGATCCCTCGCGGTTCTCTGAGGGGGTACTGGCCGCGTCGGTGATTCTCAACGACGGGCACGACCACATCTACGATCCCGATATCTTCGTGCGGTATACGCGCCGAATCATCGAGGGCATGGGAGGCACCGGTCCGCATCTTGACGCCTGCGCGACCGAAATCTACGCCGAATGGGCGGCGTGCCAGCACTTCATCCTGTATGACGACGTGACGCCTGCGCTGAAGGAGCTGGCGGCGCGGGGCATCAAGGTGGGCTTGATCTCGAACTCGCACCGCTGTCTGGCATCGTTCCAGCAGCACTTCGAGCTTCACGGCCTGATCGCCGCGGCGCTTTCGTCATCCGAACATGGCTACCTGAAGCCCCATCCGAGCATCTTCGAGTCAGCGTTGAAGCTGATGGACGTGTCGGCTGCGGAATCGGTCATGGTCGGCGACAGCCTTCCCCATGACATCGAAGGGGCAAGAAGAGTGGGGATGCGCGGCATCCTGGTGCAGCGATCGCCCGGAGGGCCGGCTGCCGCGCCGGCGGATGTGCCGGTCATCCGCGACCTGTCGGAACTGCCGGGACTTCTTTAACCCGGGGGCCAGGTCAGGCCGCGCCCGGCCAGCAGGTGCAGATGGATGTGGAAGACCGTCTGCCCTGCCTCGCGGTTCGTGTTGAAGACGGCACGGTACCCCCGTTCGTGGTAGCCGTGCTCCTTCGCCAGCGCTGCGGCCCGCCTGAGCATCGATCCCACCAGCGCATCGTCCTCGGGCTTCAACTCGTTCAGCGACGCGATGTGCTTCCGCGGCACGATGAGGACGTGAAGCGGCGCCTGCGGGTTGATGTCCTTGAAGGCCACGAGCGTCTCGTCCTGGTGGACGATGGCCCCGGGAATCTCGCCCGCGATGATCCTGCAGAAGAGACAGTCGCTCATCGGCGTTGAATGATAGCGGTTCGGGCGATGCCCTGCAGGTCGGCGCAGACGCGTTCAAGCAGAAGCGCCGGCCGTGCCTGGACGAGCATTTCGATGTGCGGTTCCTGCCCGTAGCCGAATTCCATCACGAGCCACCCTCCCGGCAGAAGGGCAGTGGCGGCAGCATCAAGCACGCCGGTGATGTCGCGCAGGCCTTCGGTCCCGCCGAAGAGCGCAACCTCAGGCTCATGGCGGACGTCGCGCGCCAGGGCCGGCTTGTCGCCGTCCTTGACGTAGGGAGGATTGGCGGTGATGACATGAAATGTGCCTTCCACGCCGTCGAGATAGGACGTGGCGACGAACTCGATGCGATCCGCGACGTTGTGCCGCACCGCATTGGCGCGCGCCACGGAGAGCGCCTCCTCGGAGACGTCGGTGGCGATGAACCGCCCTGTGGGCACCTCGGACGCGACGGCCACCGCGATGCAGCCGCTGCCGGTTCCGATGTCGGCGCACCGTGGCGTGGGCACGCCGCGCATGTGGGCGACCGCCTCGTCCACGACGAACTCCGTTTCCGGCCGCGGGATCAGCACCGAGGGTGTCACGGTGAAGTCGAGTCCCCAGAATTCACGCCGGCCGACGATATAAGCCGAGGGTTCGCGCTGAAGCCGCCGCGCGATCCAGTCTGAAAGTGTCGGCTCGAGCGACTCGGGGGTGGGGCCCTGCAGCTCGACCAGCAGCCGCGCCTTGTCCCAGCCGAGGATCGTGCGCGCGTACAGGTCGACGTCGATCGTGGCTTCCGCCTCGGAGATTCCGGCCTCGGCCAGGCGCGCGCGCGCCCGCGCAAGCACCGTGTAAAGGGGGTCGGGGGTCATTGGTCGAGGACGCCCGCCACTTCAGACAGTGGTCGCTTCCTTGAGCTTTTCTGCGTTGTAGAAGGCGATGACCTGGTCGAGGATCTCGGCCGGATCACCCTCGAGCACGTCGTGGAGCCGGTGTGTGGTGAAGTTGATGCGGTGATCCGTAATGCGGCTCTGCGGGAAGTTGTAGGTCCGGATCTTCTCCGATCGCTCGCCTGTGCCCACCTGGCCGCGCCGCTCCTTCGCGATCGCTTCCTGCTGCTTGCGCATCTCCATTTCATAGAGACGGGCGCGGAGCACCTTCATCGCCTTTGCGCGGTTCTTGATCTGCGACTTCTCGTCCTGCTGCGAGACGACGACGCCCGTTGGAATGTGCGTGAGCCGGACGGCGGAGTATGTCGTGTTGACACTCTGGCCGCCGGGCCCGCTCGAGCAGAACGTATCGACGCGCAGATCCTTCTCCTGGATCTGGATGTCCACTTCCTCGGCTTCCGGCAGCACGGCAACCGTGGCAGTGGACGTATGGATGCGGCCGCTCGCTTCCGTCGCCGGCACCCGCTGAACGCGATGCACGCCGCTTTCGTACTTCAACCGGCTGTAGACGCCGCGTCCTTCGATCGACGCGATGACTTCCTTGATACCGCCGGTGCCGCTTTCGCTGCTCGACATCACCTCGAGCTTCCAGCGCTGGCGCTCCGCGAACCGGCTGTACATGCGGAACAGATCCGCTGCGAAGAGCGCCGCCTCGTCGCCGCCAGTGCCGGCGCGGATTTCGAGGATCACGTTCTTCTCGTCGTTGGGATCCTTCGGCACGAGCAGCATCCGCAGGTCGCCAAGAATCGCTTCCCGCTTCACCTCGAGTTCTTTCAGCTCCTCCTGGGCGAGCTCGCGCATGTCGGCGTCGGCGCCGCGGACGATCTCTTCCGAGCCTTCGATGTCTTTCTGGACGGCCTTGTACTCCCGGTACTTCTGAACCAGCGGTTCGAGATCCGAGAGCTGCTTGGCGGCCTTGCGGTATTCGGCCTGGTCCGACTGCACCTCGGCCGTGCCGAGGCGGGTCATCAGGTCCTCGCACTGGGATTCAACGGTGCTGAGCTTGTCGAACATATAAGCCGCT
>Ga0209640_10000778_pt1 | contig 25468 bp, 28 predicted proteins | sample RifCSP10_1_FD_184018 | JGI IMG/M metagenome (GOLD analysis project Ga0209640, IMG submission 184018) | Soil microbial communities from Rifle, Colorado - Rifle CSP2_sed 10_1 (SPAdes) (version 2) | ecosystem: Environmental > Terrestrial > Deep subsurface > Rock core/Sediment | place: Rifle... | reverse complement strand
TGCTGCCGCTGATGATCGGCGCCAAGGACATTGCCTACCCGCGGATCAACGCCTTTGCCCTCTGGCTCATCCCCCTGGCCGCGCTCTTCATGTTCAGCTCCTTCTTCGTCGAAGGCGGCAGCGCCGCCGCCGGCTGGACACAGTACCCGCCGCTTACCGGCAAAACCTTCAGCCCGGGCCACGGCACCGACCTCTGGATCCTCGGTGTTCAACTTCTCGGCATCTCCTCCGTCGGCGGCGGCATCAACTTCCTCGTCACCACCATGACGATGCGCGCGCCCGGCATGACGCTTATCCGCATGCCGATCTTCGTCTGGATGATCGTCGTGACCTCCGTGCTGGTAGTCTTCGCGACCCCCGTTCTGGCCGGCGTCCTGACGATGCTGTTTTCCGACCGCTACATCGGCACGCACTTCTTCGACCCGCACTTCGGCGGCAACCCGATCCTTTACCAGCAGCTGTTCTGGTTTTACTCGCACCCCGCTGTCTACATCATGATCCTGCCGGCCATGGGCATCGTCTCCGAGGTCCTGCCGGTGTTCTCGCGCAAGCCGCTGTTCGGCTACAAAGCCGTCATCTTCGCCGGCGCCGGCATCGGCGTGCTGGGCTTCACGGTCTGGATGCACCACATGTTCGCCACCGGACTCAGCGTCCCGCTGAGCATCTGGACCATGATCGCCACGATGGCGATCGCGGTGCCCTCCGGCGTGAAGATGTTCAACTGGCTCGGCACCATGTGGGGCGGCAGCATCAGCCTCAAAACGCCGATGCTGTTCGCCATCGGCTTTCTGTTCATGTTCCTGATCGGCGGCGTCGACGGCGTCTTCCACGCCATCGTTCCCATCGACTACGCGATCAACGACACCTACTGGGTCGTCAGTCACATCCACTACGTGCTGTTCGGCGGCTCCGTCTTCGGCGTCTTCGCGGGCATCTACTTCTGGATGCCGAAGATGACCGGCAAGATGCTGGACGAGACCCTTGGTACGATTCACTTCTGGCTCATGCTCATCGGTATGAACCTGGCCTTCATGCCCATGCACATCCTCGGCCTTATGGGCATGCCGCGCCGCATCGCCGACTACCAGGGCGGTCAAGGTTGGGAGATCTGGAACCTGATCTCCACCATCGGCGCCTTCATGATCGCCGTCTCCATCCTGATCTTCCTGATCAACTTCTTCAAAACGCTGGCCCTGGCGCCGAAGTCTGCCGGCGACGACCCCTGGGAGGGCAACTCTCTGGAGTGGATGACATCTTCGCCACCGCCGGAGCACAACTTCCACGAGCTGCCAGAGATTCACAGCGAGCGCCCAAACTGGGACCGCCGCATGGCCCAGCGCCAGGCCTCCACCGACGTCAGACCGGCCGCGCACTAACGATGAACGAACAGAAAGCACCGACAGTCGACAGCGCGGTCACCAAATTCTTGTTCCTCGTTCCCTGTTCCCTGTTCCCGGGAAAGGGGGCGTAGGCGGGTGTTCAAGACCTGGCAGATATTCATCTTCTCGCTCGTCCCGCTCGCGCTGGTCTTCATGGGCGTGATCGTCGGCTCCATGCACGGCATCGACTCCGACAAGGAGGTCTTCCCCACCGCGGCGCCCGCGGCGACCGGCGCCGCTCCCACGCCCAGCGCCCCCGGTGAGACCGTGCTGCAGCTGCGCGCCTCCAACCTGCTCTTCGATAAGCGGGCCCTGACCGCCTCGCCCGGCCCCGTCACCATCCAGTTCGACAACGCCGACGCCGGCGTGCTGCACAACTTCGCGCTCTACAACAACTCCAGCGCCGCTCAGAAGATCTTCGGCGGCGATCTGATCACCGGGCCCGCAGTCACCAACTACAAGTTCACGGCTCCCGCCGCAGGCACCTACTACTTCCGCTGCGACGTCCACCCGGACACCATGAACGGCTCCTTCACGGTCCGCTAGCAGGCCGCGTCACCCCAAACGCCATTGCGAACCATCGCCGCTGCCCCGGCCTGTCGTTGCGAGCCATCGCCGCAGCGAGGCGAAGCAACCTCGTCCAGCGCCGGCGCGCCCAACGCGAGTTAGCCCCAACAAACGCCATTGCGACCCACCGCCGCTGCCCCGGCCTGTCGTTGCGAGCCATCGCCGCAGCGAGGCGAAGCAACCTCGTCCAGCGCCGGCGCGCCCAACGCGAATTAGCCCAAACAAACGCCATTGCGAGCCAGAGCGCGTCAGCGCGAGGCGCGGCAATCTCGGGCACCACGATCCGTTTGCGACTGACGTCAGCTTAGTGGCGACGTAGCGCCTGCCCGAGGTTGCTTCGTCGCTGGACGCTCCTCGCAATGGCAGGCGCGGGGATTTAAGAGGTCACCTACTTAAGCACGTCCTGCAGCGCCTCTTCCAGCTCCTGCATGCTGGTCGGCCCCTCGAACTTCATCGACACCTTGCCGTCCTTGCCCACCACGAAGAACCAGGGCTCGCTCTGCAGGCCCCACTCCTTGGCGGCGTCCACCAGGTCGCGGTTCGGCGACGTCGGGTTCTTGTAGGCCTCGACGTGGATGAACTCAACGCGATCCTTGTAGCGCGGGAACAGCTTGCGCATGATCTCGTACTCGGGGCCGCACAGCTGGCTGGTGCAGTAGCCAGGCGCCGCGAACAGGATCAGCGCCGGCTTGCCCGCCGCGATCGCCGCGGCGATCGTCGACGTGTGCATGTCGGGCGATGGGTTAGCCGATGTGTCGATCGTGCTGAGGTCGGCGACGTCGTTTACCGTCAGGTTCTTGCTGCGCGGCGCGTCGTGGCCAATCGGCACCGTGGTCGCTTGGTCCGAGACGCGGAAGCGAGGACGCAGCGTCTGCTTGCGCTTGCCCGTGTCGATCTTGAGCTCGACCCCCCATTCGCCGGGGACCGGGAAGTCGAGCATCGCCGTATAAACGCCCAGCTGCTCGCCGACGTTGAAGTGGTCGTGATTGGCGCCGTCCGTGTGGATGTGCGTTATCTTCTCCTCGATGCCCGCGTCACGGGCCGGCACGCGCGAGACCGCGTCCATCTCGAACATCAGGGTTTCCTTGTCGCTGCCCAGGTAGTAGAAGGCGAGGTGGACCTTGGCATCGACGATCGGCACGCCATCCGGGTCGAACAGGCCGAATGCGAAGCGGTTCTCACCGCTGACCAGCTCAGAGTTGGCAAGGATGGGCTGGATGTCGCCCTGCTTCAGCACCAGCGTTTCCGGGAACTTCTTGCCGTCGCCGCCGCTGCAGGCAGCCACCGTGAGCAGCATTAAGAGACCCGTGCAGGCCAGGACAAAGAGCTTTGTGGTCACGTTCACAATGATCCTAGCACGCGCCTGGGTATCATCGTCCTCCGATTAGATCTCTTGTAATGCTCGCGCCGATCGTGCCATACTTCTGCACGTATGAGCAATCGTTAATATGATTGGCACGCGAGCAGACGAAGACAGTTGCGTCGTCCGCCGGGTAGACGCAGACAAGATTGAGCAAGGCCGGGCTCTGCTACTGACCGACGATGTCTACAGCGACGCTGCCGACGTATTTAGCGCCCTGGGCGACACGTCCCGCGCCAAGATCGTCTTCTCGTTGCTGCAGCAAGAACTCTGCGTGTGTGACCTCGCCGCTGTCTGCGACCTCTCTGAATCCGCGACCTCTCAGCACCTGCGTATCTTGCGCGGGCTGCGCATCGTCCGGGTCCGCCGCAGCGGCCGCATGTCGTACTACAGCATCGATGACGACCACGTGCGCGTCCTGCTCGGCGTCTGCCTCAATCACCTGCGCGACGCACGTCCTCTGGAAGGCATCGCGTGACGACAGCCAACGCCAGCGGCCAGCGCACTGCCACCTGGCTGGTCGGCGCCTCCCTGGGCTACAACAGCATCGAATGTGTAGTCGCGATCGCGGCAGGTTTGCTCGCCGCCAGCACGGCACTCGTCGGCTTCGGCCTCGATAGTGCTATCGAGGTCAGCGCCAGCGCCGCGGTTCTTCTCCACATGATGACGCGCAGCGAAGAGGAATCCGCCTGGGAGCACCGCGCCGCCATGTTCATCGGCCTCACTTTCGTCGGCCTCGCGATCTATGTCGGCTTCGAAGCGGTGAACGATCTCGCGACCTCCTCCAAACCCGCTGCTTCATACTTCGGCATCGGCCTGGCTGTCGCCTCGCTGGCGATCATGCCCGGACTCGCGATTGCCAAGCACCGCCTGGCCCATCAGATCAACAGTCGCGCCCTGGAGGCGGAATCGCGCGAGACGCTGGTCTGCAGCTACCTGTCGGCTGCCCTGCTGCTTGGCCTCGTCGCCAACGCCGCGCTCGATTGGTGGTGGGCTGACCCCGTTGCCGCCCTCGTGATCGTCGCCTTCCTGGCGAAGGAAGGCTGGGAGGCCTTCACCCGCCGCGAGCTCTGCGGCCTCGACTAAGGACTTACTAAGCCTTACGAACAACGTACCGTCCATACTTATCAGCCAAGCAGGGGTCGCAGGGGCGCAGCCCACGCGCGGGGAGCCCGAGGGGTGTCCCCTCGGTTTTACCATTTTCTTTCAGGCGGAGCAGCGCGCCAGCGATGCGCAGCCAACCGCACCTCGTGCGCGTACGGAGGCTGTTCGTCATAATGACCCCAGCGGGGTGATGCCCATGATGGTCGAATGGCCGGGGCGCTGCAGCGGCTGCGACAAGCAAATCGAAGACTGGTCAGACGCCGGCCTGCACCAGAAGCGCTGGATCCACAAGGCGTGCTACGCCGACCGCTGGAACCAGGCCCACGCCCGCGGTGACACGCCGCCTGAACTGCAATCTCCGACCGACCGCGGCCGCCTGCTCGAGCTACCGATGTTGATCTTCCTGCTGATGTTCCACTTCGGCCTCGGCGCTGCTGTCGCCGGCTGGATCATGATCGACCAGGACCAGACGCCGGATGTCGGCGCTCTGCTGCTGGTCATCGGCCTCGTCGTGCCGTTAATCGGCGTCGGCGGCGTCGCGCTCAATATCATCAGCCGCCGCCGTATCGAGCTGATCCGCCAGGCGCTCGACCTCCAGGGCGGCTGGAAGCCGGGGCGCTAGCCTTGCTTCCACTGCTGCACCTCGGTACCGCCGTCAACCTCGGCGCCTGGCACCTGGAGCCGACCATCGTGGCCGGCGCCTTCATCGCGGTCAGCTTCTACACTTACGGCGCCTTCACTATCAAAGGCGCCTTCGTGCCGCGGCAGGCCGTGTACTTCTTCGCCGGTGTGCTGGCGATCTTCCTCGCCCTCGTCTCGCCTCTGGACGCCGCCGCCAACCGCCTGCTTTCGATGCACATGCTGCAGCACGTCTTCCTGACGACCATCGGGCCACCGTTGCTGCTGCTCGGCCTGACGCCGGCGCTGCTGGACCCGGTGCTGCGGCCCGGCCTCGTCTCGCGGCTGGCCGCCCTGGTTACGCACCCGGTTTTCGCCGGCACGCTCTTCGTCGTCAACATGTGGTTCTGGCACGTCCCGCCGATCTACGGCGCCGCGCTCTCCCACCTGCCTGTGCATATCCTCATGCACCTCATGTTCATGGGCAGCGGCATCCTGTTCTGGTGGCCGGTGGTGCAGCCGTCGCCGCACACCGGACGCCTCGGCGAGGGCGCCCGGCTGCTCTACCTGCTGGCCTCCGGTATGCCGATGGGACTACTGGCGCTGCTGTTCTTCGCCAGCAACGGCGTGATCTACGACCACTACGAAAAGCTCCAGCCTCTCTGGGGCATCTCGCACACGGACGATCAGCAGATCGCGGGGCTGGTCATGGGAGCGCTGGGCGAAGCCGCCAGCTTTACCGCTATCACGCTCCTCTTTTTCCGCTTCCTCGACCGCGAGGAGGCGGCGGCGCCCGCTGCGGTTCCGGGCCGAATAGACGCTCTGTAAGGCGCAGCGCCAGCAAGCTGCCGGCCAGCGCACCGACGAACGCCACGATCAGCACCAGCGTCTGCGATAGCCCGGCCACGCCCGCGAGCCCGTAGAACCCGAGCGCCCCCACGGCGGCGATCCCCCAGCGCAGCAATCGCCGGCCCACAGTGCTGAGATAGGAGCGCATATCGCGCGCAGTATAGCCTTCGGCGCTTGACGGCAAGCCGCGGCGTTGTACACTTAAGACCCGCTAGATGCAATTAGTTGCAGTTACGTAGAGCCGCTTATGGAGTCCTCCCGTGAGTCTTGATCCACTCCTGGCAGTGACCGGCGTCGGTGGAGCCGGCGTTTTCGCGGCCGCGCTGGCGCTTGGTTTCCGTCACGGTATCGACTGGGACCACATCGCGGCGATTACCGACATCACCAGCGCGGCTGCTGCCGTCGACGATGAAGACGAGAGCTGGCTGCTCGGCGAGCCCGGCCTCATGCTCACCGACGAGAGCCACCACTCGGTACACTCACACTCCCATGAAGGGCCTGAGGCACCCGCGGCCTTGAGCACCGGCGTCGGTGCCGTGGCGGCCGCCGGTGGCGCCGCGACCGCTACACTCTTACGCCCTCTCTCAACCGTGCGCGTGCTGACGGCCTCTCTGCCTCCCAGCCAGAAAGAAGCCGTCTGGCTCGGTTCGCTTTACGCGATTGGCCACGGGACGGTGGTACTTATCCTTGGCGTCATCGCCATACTCGCCGCTGAATTCCTGCCTGCCTGGGTCGACCCGATCATGGAAAAGGTCGTCGGCCTGACGCTGATCTTCCTGGCTGCTTACTTGTTCTACTCCGTCTACCGCTATTACCGCGGCGGCGGCAAGTTCATGCTGCGGAGCCGCTGGATGCTGATCTTCGCCGGCGCCCGCAACGCGATGCACTGGATCCGTTCTCGCATCGGCCACCACGAGCACGTTCACGTTGAACCCAAGAGCTACACGGCGCGCACGGCTTTCGGGATCGGGCTGATCCACGGCATCGGCGCCGAGACCGGCACTCAGGCCCTGATCATCGCGACCGCTGTCGGCGCCACCAGCAAAAGCGTCGCCATCGCCGCGCTGCTGTTCTTCGTGGTCGGCCTGCTGATCTCGAATACCGTGGTGACGATGACTTCGACCTTCGGATTCGTGTCCGCGCGACGCCGCCAGACGATCTACGTCATCGCAGGCGTCGTGGCCGCCGTCTTCAGCCTCGTCCTTGGCCTCGTCTTCCTGACGGCGTCGACCGGCGTTCTGCCGGAGCTTGACCCCTACTTCCGCTGGATCGGCGGCCCCAACTAGACGTCGGACCGGGCCAGGATCAGCGGCAGCGGAGAACGCCCCAGCATCGTTGTTGCCACGCTGCCCATGAGCACGTGACGGCTGGCGCTCAGCCCGTGCGTCGACAGCGCGATCGCGCGCGCGTTCAGCTCCAGCGCCTTCTCGATGATCGCCGTGTCGATGCCGGCGCCGCGCGGGATCTCCCGCACCAGCGTTTCGACGTCGACATCGCCCGGCAGCAGCCCCCGCGCCCGCGTCAGGTCTTCCCGGCAGGCCTGCATCGCCGCGGCGTCGTCCCTGCCGCCCGGTTCGTGCTCGTGCACGCGCAGCAAAGTCACCGCGAAGCGTCCGGGTTCGAGCAGCGGCGACAGCGCCCGCAGCACCGCCTCCGACGCCGGCGAGCCGTCATTCGCCGCCACGATTCGGTACGGCTGCGCGCCTGGCGCCTCATGCTCCAGGTTCGGGCCGCTGACCAGCAGCGGCAGCCCGGCGTTTTGCAGCAGGTCCAGCGCCACGCTGCCGTGCAGCACGTGACGGATCGCGCCGTAGCCACGCGAATCCAGCGCCAGGCAGGCAGCGTCCATCTGCCGCGCCACTCGCAGGATCGTAACGGCCGTGCTCTCTCCATCGTCCTGACGCTCAGCGCGCGCGTCCCCGTCGATCCCGAGACGCGCCAGGGTCGCTCGCAACTCGGCCTCGGTGCGTCCGTCCACCTGCGAGCGGTCCAGCACACTGAGCAGCGTCAACCGCGAGCCCAGCGCCGAAGCCAGCAGCGCCGCGTGCGGCAGCACCCGGTGCGAGTGTGCCGAGCCGTCAGTCGTGACCAACAGGGGTTTCTTCGCGTTCATCTTCACCACGTCCCGACTATGAACCATGCGACGACGCCTGGCCAAGCTCTGTTTGGCCTCTGCGCCCCGTGACGATCAGCGACGCCCCGACCGCGACCGTCAGCACCGCCGCGATCACGCCCAGCGATATCCCGATCGGCATGTGGTAGAACTCGTCCGAAGCCATCTTGACGCCGACGAAGATCAGCACCACAGAGAGCCCAACTTTCAGATAAACGAAGCGGTGCATCGCGCCCGCCAGCATGAAGTACAGCACCCTCATGCCCAGCACCGCGAAGGCGTTGGACGTGAACACGATAAACGCATCGTCCGTCACCGCGAAGATCGCCGGGATCGAATCCACCGCGAACAGCACGTCCGTCGTGGCGATCGTGATCACCACCGCCACCAGCGGCGTCGCCATCAAGACACCCGCCTGACGCACCAGGAACCGCGAACCAACGTAATCGCTGGTTATCGGGAGAATTCGCCGCAACAGCCTCAGCGCCGGGTTGGCCTCCGGGTGGACCTCCATCTCCTTCGAAAGCGCCATGCGCACGCCCGTGAAGATCAGGAAGACGCCGAACACGTAGATCATCCAGGCGAAGGCGTCCAGCAGCCCTGCGCCGATGATGATGAAGATCAGCCGGAACACCACGGCCCCTACTACGCCCATGGCCAGGATGCGCGGCTGATGCGCTGCGGGCACGGAAAAGTAGGTGAAGATCAGCGCGAAGACGAAGATGTTGTCGACGGAGAGGCTGCGCTCGATCACGTAGCCCGCGAGGTACTCGCCGGCGGCGGTGTCGCCGTGCCACACCAGGATTGCACCGGCAAAGCCGACGCCAAGGACCGTCCAGACGATGCTCCAGACAAACGCCTCGGTCAGCGAGACCTCGTGCGCCTTGCGCTGGAACACGACCAGGTCCAGGGCCAGCAGGAAGGCGATCAGGACAACGAACGCCGGCCAGACCCAGAGATCGACTGTCACAAAAAGACCCCCAGCTGATGCATTATCAGCCGAAGGTCTGTCCCGCGCTCTTGGCCGCGTCACCGGCCCCGACGAATCGGGGCGTATTGACGATGACGCTGTTCAGGGTTACTCCCCTTCGGTCTACCTAGCTTATACGCCCCGGCGAAGCTGAACAACTCGTCACGCCACTCGCCCGAAAGCGGCCCCTGGCCTGACCAGGTGATCCCCTCTCCCCGGGGGGAGGGGACGCCGGTCAAAGCAAGAGCGCCGCGAGATTCCCAAACAACCGTAGGGGCGCACGGCCGTGCGCCCCTACGCCACAACCTAACTGCCAACTGATCACTGAAAACTGACCTCCCACGCCGCCTTGCAAACCCGTTTCGAATGACCGCGTCGGACTCAGCCGAGTTTGACACTCGCCCTTCATTGCCTATGATCACCTGGAAGGATCGCTTATGTCAGACAGCGCCCGCCCCGCTACCGCTGCCATCCTCACCCTCGGCTGCAAACTCAACATCGCCGACTCCGAGGCCATGGCCCGCCGCCTGCGCGACGCCGGCTGGAACGTCGTCGACCGCGCTACCGACGCCGAAGCGATCATCGTCAACACCTGCTCCGTCACCCACGTCGCCGACCAGAAGTCGCGCCACCTCGTACGCATGGCGCGCCGCATCGCCCCCAACGCCACGGTCGCGCTCACCGGCTGCCTGCTCGAGACCGCGCCAAGGGACAAAATTGAAGCCCTCGCCGCCGACCTCGTCTACCACCAGCCCGACCAACTCGCCCTCGCCGACCGCCTGATCGAGCTCCACCCTATCTCCACCTCAACGAAAGCCCCTCTCCCCTTTTCAATATCCCCTCTCCCTCGCCAGGGAGAGGGTCAGGGTGAGGGTGCTCGCCCCGCCCTCAAGACGCGCGCCTTCATCAGCGCCCAGGAAGGCTGCAACGACGTCTGCGCCTTCTGCATCATCCCCCGCACCCGCGGCCGCGAGCGCTCAAAGTCCGTCGAAGCCGTCGTAGCCGAGGCGCTGGCCCGCGAGGCCGAAGGCGTGCAGGAGATCGTGATCACCGGCACGCAGCTCGGCGCCTACGGCCGCGATTGGGGCCACCGCACGCCCTACCCGGTGCTCAAGGCGCTGCTCGACGAGACGTCGATCCCGCGCATCCGCATGTCGTCGCTGCAGCCGCAGGACCTCTCGGACGAGGTCATCGGCCTCTGGCAGAACCCACGCCTCTGCCGTCACTTCCACCTCGCCCTGCAGAGCGGCGCCCGCGCCACCCTCCAGCGTATGCGCCGCCGCTACTCGCAGGACGAGTACCGCGACGCCGTGCGCCGCCTGCGCGCCGCCGTCCCCGACGTCGCGATTACCACCGACGTGATCGCCGGCTTCCCCGGCGAGACCGAGGCCGATTTCGAGGAGAGCTACGTCTTCTGCCAAGAGATGGGCTTCGCCGGCATCCACGTCTTCCCCTACTCCCAGCGCAGCGGCACCGTAGCCTTCAAGATGCCGGATCAGGTCACCGACCCGGCGAAGAAGCAGCGCGTGCACCGGCTTATCGAGCTCGCGGAGCGCATGTCCGCCGAGTACCGCGCGGGCTTCATAGGCACTTCAGAGCCCGTCCTCTGGGAGACGCGCCGCGACCCTGTTCCCTCGGTTCCCTCTGTTCCTGGCGAGGCGAGGGGCGTGGCGGTTTGGGAGGGCCTTACCGACACCTACATCCGCGTCCGCACCGTCTCAGACGCCGAACTGACCAACCGGCTGACGCCCGCGCTGCTCACCAAAGCGGGCGACGACGGCCTCTGGGCGGAGCTACGTCCTGAGTCCGCCGAAGGGTTACGTCCTGAGCCCGGCGAAGGGATAAGAGAATGAACCTGCTCAACCGCGCCATCCTCACGGTGCTCTGCCTGGCGCTGATCGCAGGCGCCGTCGCTGTCATCGTCCTCGCCTGGGCCATACCCGACGAATCGATCAACTGGCTGCGCGACGCCGTCGTCTGGCTGGACGACCGCAATACGGACGGCACAAAGGCGCTGATCACCCTCGGCGGCGCCATCCTGGCGCTGGCGGCCTTGGTCGCACTCCTCGCGGAACTGCTTCCGTCCGGCAGCGGCGCCGTCAAGATAACCGGCCTTCAGGTCGGCGACGCCGTCCTCACCACCGCGGCAATCGGCCAGCGCATCGAGGAGGTCGTCAACCAGGTGCCTCACGTCACCGACGTGCGTGCCACCGTCCGCGCCAAACGCAAGGGCGTCACCGTCAACCTCGACCTCCACGTCGACCCCGAAGCGAACCTCGCTGCCGTCACCGACGAAGCCTGCGCCGCCGCCAGCCTGGTCCTCAGCGACAAGGTGCACGTCGCGCTGCTGGCGCCGCCGCGCGCCCGACTCCACTACCGCGAGCTGCGCCTGCAAGGCCGGGCCCGCCCCAGCTCGGTCGCTCCCGCCGCGCCCGCGCCTGCCGCCCCGATTGAGCCGCCGGAGCCTGAAGCCGAAACTGCCGCGGAAGAGGTGAAGGAGCCCGTGAACCTCGAGGCTGAGGAGCAGCCGGTCACAGCGGCAGAAGCAGTGGAGAAGCCGGTCGGGGCATGAACAAACGCCTGCCTTCCCTCAGCAAGGACCGCCTGCCCGCCGTGATCGAAAGCGTGCTCTTCGTCGCCGACGAGGCCGTGGACGTATCGTTGCTCGCGAAGGCTTTGCGCCGGCCAACGGCCGAAATCGAAAACGCGCTTTCAGAGCTGGAACAGCGCTGCGCCGCCGGTGGCGTCCGCCTGCAGCGCACCGGCGACAGCGTGCAGCTGGTCACGGCGCCGGACGCCGGCCCCTACGTCGAGCGCTTTCTCGGCCTCGAGACCCGTCAGCGCCTCTCCAGCGCGGCGCTGGAGTCGTTGGCGATCATCGCTTACAAGCAGCCGATGACGCGCGCCGGCGTCGAGCAGGTGCGCGGCGTCAACTCGGACGGCGCCATCGCCTCGTTGCTGGCCCGCGGCCTCATCGAGGAGGTGGGCAAGGCGCCCGGCCCCGGCCGCCCGGCGCTGCTGGGCACGACGCTGCGTTTCCTGGAGCACTTCGGCCTCAGCCGCCCGCAGGACCTGCCTCCCCTGCCCGCCAACGGCTCCTTCGACCTCGACGCCGCCGAAGCCGCCCTCGAAGACGAAGAAACCGCCGCGCCCGCGTGACGCCCAGCAAGAAACGTCTCACTACCGATCCACGTGATCCCCTCTCCCACTGGGAGAGGGCTAGGGTGAGGGCGCACCACGCTCCTTCTTACTCCAGACCCGCCACTTCCTCAACCAAACGCCCGCAACCCTCTTGTTCCTTGTTGCTTGTTCCTTGTTCCCGGGGCGGGGACACGGGGAGGGGCCCATGACCGTAGCCCTCTGCCGCCTCACCCTGCGCCTGCCTGAGAACACCTCTCTCAAGGGCAAGCGCCAGGTGATCAAGTCGATCCAGCAGCGACTGCACAACCGCTTCAACGTCTCGGTCGCCGAAGTCGAGCACAACGAAAAGTGGCAGCTCGCCGGCCTCGAGATCGCCGCCGTCGCCAACAGCGGCGCCCACGCCTTGCAGGTCGTCGCCACCGCCGTCGCCTACATCGAAGCCATGCGCCTCGACGTCGAGATCATCGAAGAGGACACGGAAATCCTGGCTTGAAAGACATTTAGCACTTTCTTGATACCTTCTTAGGTCGTTAGCGCCTAGGATCGCCGAATGGAACGCATACTCATCCTGGTAATCGCTCTCGGAGTGCTCAGCCTCGGCTTCGGCGTCGTCGAAAAGCTCTGGCCCCAGGTACGCGGTCAGCGCCGCCTGCGCGCCGGCGTCTTCGTCGACGTCGCCTGGTGGCTGTTCACGCCCACGGTTGGCAAGCTGTTCACCGGCATCGTGGTCGGCGGCTGCGTGCTCGGCCTGGCCGCCGTGCTCGGTCTGCCGATAACTCCGGACCACCTGCGCGGCATCTCAGAACGCGACACGCTGATCGGCCGGCAGCCCTTCCTGCTGCAGTTCGTGGCCTTCCTCTTCCTGGCAGACCTGCTGGCCTACTGGAACCACCGCGCCTTCCACGCCTTCGGCAGGCTCTGGCGCATCCACGCCGTGCACCACTCGTCCACCGAGTTGGACTGGCTGTCCTCGGTGCGCGTGCACCCTCTGAACGACGCGATCGGCAGCGCCGTTGTCGCCACGCCGTTGTTGCTGCTGGGCTTCGCGCCGGCGGCGCTGGCCGCCTACCTGCCCTTCCTCACGCTCTACGCGATCATGCTGCACGCCAACGTCGATTGGAGTTTCGGGCCGCTGCGCAACCTCATCGCCAGCCCTGCCTATCACCGCTGGCACCACGCCGCGGACCAGGAAGCGCTGGACAAGAACTTCGCCGGGCTGTTCCCGTTCTACGACAGGCTGTTCGGCAGCTTCTACCTGCCCAGGGATCGCAGGCCGGTGCACTTCGGCATCATCGGCTCCGCGCCACCGAAGGGCTTCATGGGGCAGATGCTCTATCCCTTCCGCTCGCCAAAACCGGTTCCAGTGGCTGCGGAGGTGTAGCCAGAGCATGCATGCGCCCCTTTAGCGGGGGTATTGGGGGTGTCCCCCATCTCAAAAGTAGGACCCGGGCATTTGGCTCCGCCCGCCAACATGCCCGTCCAACGAAGAGGCCGGTCTCTACGACCGGCCTCTTTCGCGTCTCCCGGCTTCTGCTGGCTTTTCGACAAAGGCCGGAGAAAGTTGACCCGGCGGGCGATCACGGACGTTCCGTGGGCTTCAAAAGAAGAGACGGCGGTACGGTTGCCCCGCCGTCTCTTCGTGGTTCTGCCGTAAGGCAGTAGATCAGCTCTTGGGCGCCTCGCTTGTAAAGGTGCCGGCGGCGGCGAATGACGCAGCCCGGGCGTTTGTGGCCTCGATCATGTGAGCCGGAATCGGCTTCGGCCCGCCCAGGCCATAGGCGTAGAGGCAGATTTCGGCCGCCTCTTCTATCGTGACGTTGGCTCGCACAGCGCCACCGAGCGAGTCTGCAAAGACCAGCACGCCGTGGTTCTCCAGCAGCAGGCCTTTGATGCCCTGGTGCTACGCGAGCACCTCAGCAATGTTGTTCACGGACTGATCAGATCCGCGCGGACCGTACTTGGCGAGCGGCACGCCGTCCACCATCCCGTTGCGCACCAGCGCTTCGTACGCGCCGGGAATTGCCTTACCTGCCACCGCGAAGCCTGTAGCGAAGGGGGAGTGTGTGTGCACCACGCTCTGAAACTCGGGCCGCTGCCTGTAGACAATGCCGTGCATCTGGATGATCTCGGCGCCCACAGGCATGACTGTGCCCTCGATGAGGCTACCGTCCAGCCGGAACAGAGCGATGTTCTCCGGCTGCATGTTCGCCAGGGAGCCACCCGCGGTGAGCAGAAAGGCGTCCTGGTCCGGCAGCTTCAGGCTGACGTTACCGTGCAGGCTCTTGGTCATGATCCCGCTCTGCACGATCTGTTTGGCGGCCTCGATGACCTCCTTCTTGTAGTTGGCCATATTGGCGCTGGTCAAACGAAGCCCTCCTCGCAACAAGCGGAGCCACTTACTCGGGACCGGTAGGCGATGGCAGTATGTTAGCAGCCCTTAAGGCGGTCAAGCTATGGAAACGTAATATCTTACGTCTCAAGGCAGCAGCTGGCGTTACGAAAGTCATTCAATGAAGACCGCGAGTGCGGAGCACGCTAATCTAGACGTGCTTCATCGTTTATGAGAGCTTCCTGGGCAGCCCTGATACTCGCGGCGATTACTGCCGGCCTCATCCTGGCGCTGGCCTTGCTGCTCGGCACCTGCGGCCCATCCGAGGACATCGCCCGCGAGCCCCTGACCATCGTCGCGGCCAACGGCACCACGGCTCGCCTCCAGGTCGAGATCGCCGACAGTGCGGAGGAGCGTCAAACCGGACTCATGGGCCGCACCGAGTTGGCGCCGGACACCGGCATGCTCTTCGTAATCGAGCCACCCGGACGTGGCTTCTGGATGAAAGACACACGCCTGCCACTCACGGTCGCCTTCATCGCCGAATGCGGCCGCATCCTCGCTTTCGCGGACCTCCAACCGCTCTCAGAAGAGATCAAGAACACCAGCCTGGACTACAGATTCGGCCTCGAGGTCGACCGCGGCTGGTTCGAGCGCAACGGCATCGCCGCCGGCGACATCGTCAGCCTGCCCCGCAGGTTCAGGGCCTCGACCTGCTGAAGCTCGAACCTCCCCTATTCAATCTGTTCCCTCTGTTCCCCTTGTTCCGGGGCGGCAGGGGGAGGGGAGGAGCGCTAGCGGCGAATCAGCGGCAGGATAATCGCGAAGGCCAGCGCGGCCGGGAAGGCCAGCCAGCCAAGACCAACGACCCACGCCGCGCTCAAGCCGACCTGGTCCCCCAGACCGTTTGCCGCCGCGACTTGAGTCGTCGTCAGCAGGCCCGAGATGCCGGCGATTGCTGTGAGAAGTCCTGTCTTTGCCATTCCAGAGTCTCCTTACCCTGCGTTAGTTCGATTAGTGGGGGCCATCCACGGCCACGAGTCCTGAATCCTCGCCCTTGCCGGAGGTCTCTGCCTCGCCACTCACCTGCCGGATCGAGCGGATCAGCTTCAGTGCGTCCTCCAGGTCCGCCAGCAGCTCTCCTACAGCCAGCTCCAGCCGCTCTTGCTCCGGCGGCTCCTCGGTGGCCGCGACGGTTGACTCCTGTGCGGGCGCGGCCTTCGCCTCCTCTTGAGGCACCAGCGACGCCGACGCCGCGCCGGTCAGCACCAGGCCCAGCGTGCCGGCGTTCGCCTCTCGCAGGGCAGCCGCGGATCGCCTCGCGGCGTCACGGCCCGTCTTGCCCGCCTCCAGCACCAGCAGCGTCGTGTCTGCCACGTGCACCAGGCGCAGCACCTCCGGCCAATCCAGCGCCGAGGGCGCCTGGAAGATCACGTGGTCCGCCAGCCCACGCAGGGAGTTGACCACCAGCGGCAGGCGCGCCGAGCGCATCAGCGTCGACGATATGCCGGTGACGCTGCCGGCGGGCAGCAACTTGAGCTTCTGTTCCATGGTGTGCACCACCGCGCTGCTCGCTGTGCGTAGCTGGTTCACCAGCAGTCCCGCGAAGCCGCTCGACGCCGGGCCGTCGCCAATCCGGCGACGCGTTGCGACGCGCAGGTCCGCCTCGACCAGCACCACCTTGCTGCCACCTTGCGCCAGCAAGGTCGCCAGGATCAGCGCCACACTCGATTTGCCACCGCCGGCCTCGGCGTCGGTCACCACGATGACGCGGCCCCTGACGTGAAAGTCGGGCACGCGCACCGCGTCGACCAACCGGCGGTAGGCTTCGAGGGCTTCCGGGTAGCTTGCTTTGGGCAGGCTGGAACCCGGCTCGGCGTCAAAGACACCAATCGCGCCCAGGACGGACAGATCCAGCGAGAGGGCGTCTTTCAGGTCTCGAATAGACCCGGAGCGCCGGCTGAAAAAGGAAAGGGGGATTCTCAGCATCCTTGCAGCATTCCTATTTGGGCCGCATTCGCTGAAGCGCGGCTTAAACGAGTCCGTTCAATGGCTAGAACGCAGCAACCCTGCTGACATTTCGCCCGCCCCCTGGTTCCAAGGTTCTAAGGTTCTACGGTCCGCGCTGCTAAGCGCCCGCGCGCCGCTTCTCCTCGGCGATGATCTGCAGTACCCGCCGCGCTGTCTCCTCGAGTTTGTCGGTTTCGTTCACGACCACGTGGTCGAAATGACGCGCCGCCTCCATCTCGCGGTTGGCGATCTCGCGGCGGCGCTGCTGTTCCTCCTCCGTGTCGTGACCGCGGTCGTGCATGCGCCGCGCCGTCTCTTCGACCGACGGAGGCGCGATGAAGATCAGCAGCGCCTGGGGCACCAAGCGCTTCAGCGTCTCGGCGCCCTGCACGTCGATGCGCGCGATCGCGTCGTGGCCGAACGCCAGCGGGTCCTCGATTTCGATGCGCGGCACGCCGTTGCGGTGGTCGTAGACGAAAGCGTGCTCCAGGAAACCGCCGCTCTTCAGAATCTCGTCGAACGTGGCTTCGCTGATGAAGTGATAGTCGCGTCCCTCGACTTCGCCCGGGCGCGGCCGCCGCGTCGTTGCCGTGACCACGCGGTGCATGCCCGGCTCCCACTCCAACAGTAGCTCGCGGACGGAGTCCTTGCCGGCGCCCGACGGCCCCGACAGCACGATCAGCAGCGGCGGCTCGGCGGGCAGCTCTGGCAGGTCTGCCGGCTTCTCGCTCATCCGGCGTAAAGCTCGTCGCCGGTCAAAGCCCGCCCTGTCCTCGCGTCCAGCACTGTCGCGCCGAGGCCGTCGGGCGCCGGCGCCGCCAGCTTGGCGTAGAAGTTCGGGAACGTCTTGCCGGCGCAACCGGGGTTGCGGATGCGCATGCCCGGCACCTTAAGCCCCAGCGTCGAGAAGCACATCGCGATCCGGTGATCTTCATACGTCTCGATTTCGGCGCCGTGCAGCTGCGATGGCTGAATCTCCAGCGTATCGCCCGCCTCCACAACCTTGGCGCCGCACTTCGACAGCTCCAGGTGCAGCGCCTCCACGCGCTCAGACTCCTGGATGCGCAGCCGCCCCAGGTCCACAAAGCGCGACGGCCGCGGCAGCAGCGGCGCCATCACGATTGCCGTCATAATCGAGTCGCCCAGGTCCCGCATCCGTGACAGCGCCGGGTATGGCGAATCATCCTGCCTGTCTGCCTCTTTGAACCGCCGCAGAAACTCCACGAAGCGCGCATCGACCTGCCAGCCGCTCTCCGGCCAGGCCGCGACCTGCAGCTTCGTCTCCGGCAGCAGCGCTCCGGCCGCCAGGAAGTAGCTGGCGCTGGAGCAGTCCGGCTCGATGCGAAACTCGCCACCCTGCCGCGGAAACACCTCGATAAGCTTCGAGGTCATCGCCACGTAAGCCGACTCCTCGGCGTCCTCGCCCACGACCTTCACGTCCCAGCCGCCGGCGCGCGCCGAAAGCAGCAGCGCCGAGGCGAACTGCGAGCTCTCGTCGATGCTCACAGAGCAAGCGCGCTTCATCGAACGGCTCTCGCCGGAGACCAGGGCCGGCAGACAGCCGTCGTTTGCGGAGATGCGATAACCAAGCTGGCTGAGCGCATGCACCAGCGCGCGCTGGGGGCGCTGGTGCATTCGCGGCGTGCCGTGCAGGCGGTAGACGCCATCGCCCAGGCAGAGCATCGCCATCAGGAAGCGTGCCACTGTGCCGGCGTTGCCAACGTAGATTTCCAGCGGTTGGCCTGGCATGCCGGCGTTAGGGATGCGACCGCCGAGCCCGGCTACGGAGATCGTGCGGTTGCCTTCCTCGCCGGCGTCCGCGTCGACCACAACGTCGAATCCCAGCGCGCGCAGCGCATCGACCATGATCTCGGTGTCTTCGCTCCACAGCGCGCCGGGCAGCGTCGTCCTGCCCTCGGCCAAGGCCGCGAGGACCAGCGCGCGGTTGGTGATGCTCTTGGACCCCGGTACCGTCACCAGCACCGGCGCCGGATGCGCCGGCGGGACTATCTCAATCAGGCTGGGCAGTGACATCTAAGCGCGAAAGCGAATTCCCTCTCCCTGGAGGGAGAGGGTTAGAGCCTGCCCTGAGGTTCTCGAAGGGGTGAGGGGGCGTACCGTCTCTATGAATTGCGCCGCGAGGTCCAGACCAAGGAAACCCACGCTTGACTCTCCGTCTTCCGTGAACGCCTAATCGTCGTCCAGGGACTTGCGGCGGCGCATCGACTCCTCGCGCGCTCTTTCTCTCGTCCTCTCGACGATGGCCTCCTGGGCCTGCTTGGCCCGCTCCTGCCACAGCGCGCCGGTCATCATAGTCATGAAGGCGTCGGACGCCGTCGGCATCTCGACCGCCCACCTGGCGTCCTCACGCTCCGGCAGCCGGTCCATGAACTGTTCGCGCTCGATCTGCGCCTCGGCCAGCGTCCTGAACAGCGCCTCCTCCTCGGACTCGGCCTCGATCAGGTCCGAAAGACGCTGCAGCTCGCCGATGTAGCGCTGCAGCCAGTGCAGCACGTTCTCGCGATTGGTCAGGAAGATGTCATGTCCCAGCTCCGGCTCGCCGGATGCCAGGCGCGTCAGGTCGCGGAAAGCCGGCCCGGAGATGTTCGCCAGCTCCGGCCAGGCGTTGCTCTTGCGAGCCAGGTTGAACAGCGCCACAGAGCTCACCAGCGGCACGTGACTGATCGCCGCCACATACGCGTCGTGTTCTTCCGCGTCCAGGAAGAAGGGTCGCGCGCCCAGCGCCATCGCGAATCCGACGACGGCGTTCACCGCGCCGTCGATCGCTTCGACGCTCGGGACGATGCAGTACGGCCGGTCATCGAATAGGCCCGCCTCGGCCTGGTGCAGGCCGCCCTTCTCACGGCCCGCCATCGGGTGCCCGCCCACGAAGTAGACGTTGTGCGGCAGCTCAGCCTTGGCCCAGCGCAGCACGTCCTTCTTGGTACTGGCCGTGTCGGTCACAACGCACTTGTCCTGCAGGTGAGGCGCGATCTCGCGGAAGATCTGGCGCATCGAGACGATCGGCGTCGCGACGATCACCATCGTCGCGTCCTTCACGGCGCGCTCCAGCGTGCGCTCCACCTCATCTACGACACCCGCCTTGAGCGCTCGGCCCATGACCTCGGGATTCTCGTCGTAGCCGACAACCGTGGTGTTCACGGGCGCCGCGCGCTTAAGCGCCAGCCCAATCGAGCCGCCGATCAGCCCCAACCCTACAATCGCCAGCCTGCCCATATCTCCGCCTCCGCCTCTATCTTAGCAACACGCCGCGCCCACGCCCCCAACCCCCGGGGAACAGAAGGAACAACGGGAACAAATGGAACAAGATCGCGCCGCACGAGAACTTTGTTCCTTCTGTTCCCTTTGTTCCCTATGTTCCGGTGGTGGGAGGGACGTAGGGGTGGCTAGCTCGCATCGTCGGCGGCGGAGAGCAGGGCGTACATCCACGCCTCATCCGGCTCCACATGGCCACGGATCAACCGCACCGTCGCCGGGCCGCAGCCCGCGGCCTCTGCCTTGGCCGCGCCGATTTCGGCGTGATGGCGCAGCCGGTACGCGGAGGCTCGCCAACCCTCGCCCCCGGCCGCCGAAACCGCCTCTACCAACCGCGGCGCGATCACGTTCAGGATGCGCAGCCAGACCGGCACGCCGCCCTTTCCGCAATCGTGCAGAAGCGCTGCCACCAGCAGCGAGCGCTCGTCGGTACCGGCGCGGAGGCGGCGCAGGACCTCCAGCGCGTGGCGCTGATCGCGGCGCTCCATCGCGAAGAACAGGCCTGCCTCTGCATCCGAAAGCAGATCGCGCGCCTGCCTCAGCTCGCCCTCGTCAATGCGCCCAACCAGCGCGTGCATGACCTGGCGGCTGCGGTACAGCGGCCTAGCCAACCGCCCCGCCTTGCCCGGAGATCACATCCACGATCGTATTGACCACCGGCACCACCACTTCTCGCAACAGGCTTATCTGGCCGCCCGTGATAATCGGCAGGGCGATCAGCAGCATCAGGATCGCCGGGCCTGCCCGTTCCAGCCCCGCAAGGCTGCGCGACAGGTCGCGCGGCAGCACCCCCACCGCGACCGCGAAGCCATCCAGCGGCGCAATCGGCAGCAGGTTGAAGGTGCCGAGCAGGACGTTGAGTAGAATCAGGGTCCCCAGGTACGTGGATGCGTAGTCCGTCATGTCCCACGTTCTCACGTCCAGCGGCACGCCAAAATGCAACAGGCCTAGCTGAAACGGAATCGCGGCCAGCGTCGCGATTACGAAGTTAGACACCGGCCCCGCCGCCGCGACGATCGCCCGTCCGGTCACCGGGCCGTGCTGGAGACGGCGTGGGTCCACGGGCACCGGCTTGCCCCAGCCGAAGCCGATGATCATCATCAGCACCGTCCCGGTTGGGTCCAGGTGCCGTAGCGGGTTCAGGCTCACGCGCCCCATCATCCGGGCCGTACCATCTCCGAGACGGTCAGCCGTATAAGCGTGACAGAATTCGTGAAAGGCGATGCCGGTCAAAAGCGCAGTGACGGCGGAGCCAAACAGGACGAGGAAGACGAGAATGCCGTCGTCTAAGTAATCGGAGTAGGCAAAGAGCAAGCGCTACCTCATTTCGATTCTAGCACGCGGCTTCTGCGCGTCCGTCTGGCAGAGAGTTAGCCCCACCTAACGCGGCCGATTGACCCAAACAGGAGCGCTTACTACAGTTGCGTAATTAGCAGTCCTGCGAATGTATGGACGTATTGAATAGTTAGCGGTGGAGCCCGTGCCCATCGAGATACCCGCAGTCGTCATTGATCGCCTCCCCGTCTACGCGCGCGCCCTCACTGCGCTCGAATCCCGCGGCCGCGACGTCGTCAGCTCTCAGGAGCTCGGCGAGATGCTCGGCGTGACGCCGGCCCAGATCCGCAAAGACCTCAGCTACTTCGGGCGATTCGGGAAGCAGGGCCGCGGTTACAACGTCGTGAGGCTGGTCCAGGAGCTGCGCCAGATCCTCGGCCTCGACCGCCAGTGGTCGATGATTCTGGTCGGCGTCGGCCACCTCGGTCAGGCCATCCTCACCTACGACGGTTTCCACCCCCAGGGCTTCATCATCGTCGAAGCCTTCGACAGCGACCCCTCGATCGTCGGCAAAAAGGTCGGCGGCGTCACCGTGCGCCCCACCTCCGAGCTCAAAAGCTTCCTCGAGAATCGTCAGGTCGACATTGGCATCGTTGCCGTGCCGGCGACTTCCGCCGGCCCGATCATCAACGAGCTGATCGAAGGCGGCGTGCGCGCCATCCTTAACTACGCGCCGACCTCCGTCGCGGTTCCTGCCTACGTCGAGGTCAAGAACATCGACCCCGTCCTGGCGCTGCAGAGCATGACCTTCTACCTCAAGAGCGCCCAGCAAACCGGCCGGTAGCTCTCAGCTGTCAGCATTCAGCTTTCAGCTTTCAGTCATTAGCTATCATTTTTCTGTAGTCAGTTCTCGGCCTGGGGAAGGCGTGCTCCATTTGCCATTGCGAGCCAGAGTGCGTCAATCGCGAGGCGAAGCAACCCCGGCGCTCCCGGCCCCAACCGCCGATGACGTCTCGGCCAACCACTTGCGGCTGCATGCTCTGAAACTGAACCTGTCTACTGAAGAGCTCCATCTGCCATTGCGAGCCAGAGCGCGTCAAGCGCGAGGCGAAGCAACCCCGGCGCTCCCGGCTCCAAACGCCGATGAGGTTTCGCCCGGCCAATGCGGCGCCCGGACTCTCTCTGTAATCTGACCGCTGGTAGCTGATGGCTGACCGCTGACAGCTCGCCGCTACGGGTAATTCGAGACGAGCAGCTCTTCTTCGGTCGGCAGGGAGCGTTTGATCACGTCCAGGTAGTCCAGCGCCGCCCCGGCGCCGATCGCCACGCAGTCCAGAGGGTTGTCCGCCACCTGGCACGGCACGTTCGTCTGCTCCGCGATCAGCTCGTCGAGGCCGCGCAGCAGGGCGCCGCCGCCCGTGAGGATGATCCCGCGGTCGACCACGTCAGACGCCATCTCGGGCGGCGTCTTCTCCAGCACCGACCTGACAGCACCGACGATCGTCACCAGCGTGTCCTGCAGCGCCTGCGTCACCTCGTTGGTCGTCATCTTGATCGTCTTGGGAAGGCCCGTCACCTGGTCGCGGCCGCGCACTTCCATCTCCAGCTCGTTGTACACAGGTACGGCGCTGCCGATGCGCATCTTCACTTCTTCCGCTGTGCGCTCACCGATCGTCAGGTTGTGGCGCCGCTTCACGTAGGTGACGATCGCTTCGTCCATGGCGTCGCCCGCCACGCGTACCGACTCCTTGACCACGATGCCGTACATCGAGATCACGGCCGCTTCGGAGCGCCCACCGCCGATGTCCAGGATCATGTTGCCGCTGGCCGTGCCCACCGGTATGTGCGCCCCAATCGCGGCCGCCAGCGGCTCCGGGATCAGGTGCGCCGGCTTTTTGGCGCCCGCCTGCTCGGCGGCGTCACGCACGGCGCGCTGCTCCACACTGGTTACGCCGGCCGGGATGCAGATCATCACCTCCGGACGGATCAGGTTGAAGCGGCCCACGACTTTGCCGATGAAGTGCCGCAGCATCGCCTCCGTGATCAGGTAGTCCGCAATCACGCCATGCTTCATCGGCCGGATCACGCTGATACTGCCCGGTGTACGGCCGATCATGTCGCGCGCCGCGGTGCCAACCGCCACGACCGTGTTCTCACGCGTCGCCAGCGCCACGACCGCCGGCTCCTTGATCACAATGCCTTCGCCCTTGACGTAGACCAGAACGTTGGCCGTACCCAGGTCGATTCCAATTCGTTTGATGAGCATTCGGGGTCCCTAACTCACCTCTCGACTTTGGCGCCCAGGCCTTGGAGTTTGCCCACAAGGTCCTCGTGCGCCCTGTCGAGGTGATACACATCGTTGATTTCGGTGCGGCCCTCGGCTACCAGGCCCGCCAGAACCAGCGAGCCGCCGGCGCGCACGTCCAGCGCTCGCACCGCTGTCCCGAAGAGCTGTCGCGGGCCGGTGATCAGCGCCGTCTGGCCCGCGGTGATTACGTCTGCACCCATCTTGCGCAGCTCGCTGACATAAAGCAATCGATTCTCGTAAACCCGCTCCTGGATGATGCTGACTCCCGGGCACTGCGTCAGGAACGCCGCTAGCGGCGGATGCAGATCCGTGGCCAGGCCGGGGTATGGCACCGCCTGGGCGCGGATGCTGCGAAACTCGCGGCCGGCGCCGCAGACCTGCAGCGAATGCTCGCCGGCCTCGACGCTGACGCCGGCCTCGCGCAGCTTGTGGATCAAGGCGTCCATGTGCTCCGGCTCCACGCCATCGATCGTTGCGTCTCCCCTGGTGGCAGCCGCCGCCAGCGCGAACAGCCCGGCTTCCAGCCGGTCGGGGATCACCCGATGCCGCGCGCCTTTGAGCTCCGGCACACCTTCGATCTCGATAACGCTGGAACCGGCGCCATCTATCTTCGCGCCCATCGATCGCAACATTTCGATCGTGTTGACGATCTCCGGCTCCGCCGCGGCGTTGACCAGCGTTGTGCGCCCTTCGGCCAGGGCCGCGGCGAAGACGAGGTTCATCGTGCCGGTGACGCTCGGGTAGTCGAGGAAGATGCGCGCACCCCGCAGCCTTGGAGCCTCAGACTTCGCCCGGAACTGCTCCGCCTGACGCGTCATTCTGGCGCCCAGCGCCTTGAGACCGTCGATGTGCACGTCGAGGGGCCGCGCGCCGATCACGTCGCCGCCGGGCGATGCGCAGGCGGCCTCGCCGAAGCGCGCTAGCAGAGGCCCCATGACCAGGAAGCTGGCGCGCTGGTTCACCGCCAGATCGCTGGGCGCATCGAAGCGCGCGATCTTGGCGGCACGTACCCGCCAGACGCCCTTGCCCTGGTTTACCGCCTCGGCCCCGAGAGATTGCAGGATGCGCGCCATCAGGCGCACGTCTTCGATGTCAGGGACGTTTTCGAGGATGCATTCGTCGCCGGTGAGGAGGCAGGCAGCCAGGGCGTAATCAGCACCGTTCTTGGAACCGCCGACGTGCACGCTCCCCTGGAGGGGCCGCCCACCCTCAATGACCAGAGTAGAGGTGCTCAATCTATCTATTGCTTTCGCTCCGTGCGCCCCTTCAGTGGGGGCTCCGGGGGTGTCCCCGGCTTTCAAAGCCTTCCTGCTCAATCTAATGCTTTCGCTCCGTGCGTCCCTTCAGTGGGGGCTGGGGGGGTTGTTCAACGCCGTCCCCCGGTTTTCAATATCAAATCGCTCTTTTGTTCCCCTGTTGCCTTTTCTGCAGGATACGGTAGCCCCGTAGCCGTGGCAACCTTATGTCGGCTCGGCCCCGCACCACTCTTCCCCAATCCTGCAGAACGTAGCCGAGGCTTTCCAGCCTCGGCGTCTTAATGCCATCAAGGCACCGCCTGCCGCCTGTCCCCTCCCAGAGAGAGCATGATTCAAGTTCAGGCGCCCGAGAGGAGCCGAAAGCCCAGCCGAAACCGCAACAGTCCTCTAGCACTCTCTTGCGCCGCGCGTTTGCCGTCGCGGCGTAGAGTCTATACGTTAGTTTGAGAGGCGGAGTGAACCTGAAACGACTCCTCAGCAACCGGCTCGCGCTGGCCGCCGTCGCAATCGCATTTGCGGTCATCGTCATCCTCGCGGTCGCCCTCGCGAGTGGCCGTAGCGCCGACGAAACGGTGTTGGCGCCAACCCCCACGCCATCACCTTCGCCTTCGCCGTCAGCCACACTGGAGCCCCAACCCACGGTGACGCCGACGGTCCCGGGCAGCGCGGGCGACCGCATCGTCATTGAGAAGATCAAGGTAGACGCGCCGATTACCTGGAAGGCGGTCCCCGCCAACGGCGGCGCCCTGCCTTCACCCAACGGCCCCGATGACGTCGCCTTCTACGACTTCGCAGCCTTCCCCGGTCTCGGCGGCTACCCGGGCTCCGGCGGCACAATCGTGCTCTCCGGCCACGTCGATTACGGCGGCGGCTACTGCAAGAACGGCACCGTGCCGCCGCCCTGCACCGCCGT
>Ga0209640_10000777_pt1 | contig 25475 bp, 29 predicted proteins | sample RifCSP10_1_FD_184018 | JGI IMG/M metagenome (GOLD analysis project Ga0209640, IMG submission 184018) | Soil microbial communities from Rifle, Colorado - Rifle CSP2_sed 10_1 (SPAdes) (version 2) | ecosystem: Environmental > Terrestrial > Deep subsurface > Rock core/Sediment | place: Rifle... | reverse complement strand
AAAACCGTAGGGCGGGCCTTCACGGCCCGCCTGGCGCGGCGTAAAGCCGCGCCCTACGTGAGTTTGAAACCATCTCTAAACAATCGTCCGTCTGCCGCTGATCAAGTTCACGAGAAACAGCACGACGGCAATCACCAGCAGCACGTGAATGATGCCGCCGGCCACGTCGAACGCGAAGCCGAGCAGCCAGAAAATCAACAGCAGGACGATGAGCGTCCACAACATGAAATTGCCTCCTCAGGCGGCGCCTCATGCGTTCGCCCACGGACGTTGAGCCGCAATTGGAGTGCCAGATGTGGCGTTATGGGACGCGGCGGATACGGTCCAGTGAGCCTGCGGCTACAGGCGAGTGCCGCGAGAAGTAGTCGGCGACCACATCGACGTCGACCCCGACCGTAACCGGCTCGGTTCCCCGGCTGAGCCCGCCGAGATCGTCTCCCCCGGTCCACAGGAAACTGTTCGTGGCGACCCGATAGCGTCGGGCCGGGTCCAGCGGCGCGCCGTTGATACGCACCGACGATCGGTCGATGCGCTGGCCACGGGGACGCCCCGTGTCGTACGCGTAGATGAAGCCCTTTGACACCTGCATGATGCGGGTTCGCTCAGAGCCGAACTGCTGCTCCAGCACCTCGACCAGCGCGTCACCGGTTAGAGATTTCACGATGACTTCGTTGCCGAATGGCAGGACGGAGAACAAGTGCGCGTACGTGACGGGCGACGGCCCCATGGAGTCGCCAGCGACGACATCGGCGCGGATGCTGCCTGGGTTTGTGAATGCCAGCTCTGCACCACCACCGGGCGTTTGCCCCGCCTCGAGGAACGCATCGGCCACAACGTTGCCCAACGGAAATTCGCCGGCATCGCTGGCCCCTCGCAGCAGGCTCGACACGATCGTTCCGACGACACGATTGCCGACCTTTTCCGCGAGCGGACGGTAGCGTGCAATGAGCGCCGACTGGCGGGAGTCCTTGTCAACGTCGCGCGTCACGACGACATTGCGCGCCCCCTTGGCAACCACTTCCCCGTCGGATCGCCGGAGACGGAGGTCGATGTCGGTAATCAGCCGGCCGGTGGATGCTGCGCTCGTCACGAGCTTGCCGTCGATCGTGCAGTTGTAAGCCTGGTGGGAATGGCCGGATACCACAACGTCGATGTCGTCGGACATGCGGCTCATCAGCTCGACCTGGTCCCGCGACATACTGTCGCATCCGTTGATGTCGCTGCCACGCTGGTCGCCCCCCTGGTGCATCAACACGACGATGGCGCGGACCCCTTGCTCGCGCAGGACGCGCGCCGCATCGTTTGCAGCCTCGGCTTCGGGACCGAACGTGAGTCCGCGAATGCTCGCGGGAATGATGACGGTCGGGGCTGCCTGCAATATGAGTCCAATAAAGCCGATGCGAACGCCGTTGACCTCGCGAATTGCGTACGCGGGGAGCAGCGGCCTCGGCTCGGTGCCCCGTACGTCCGCCAATTTCAGAAACTGTGGGTCGGCCTTCTGCGGGTCGAGCGTGACATTGGCCGCCAGATAGGAAAACGACGCTCCGGAAAAAGGCGTACCGTCCTGGCAGCCATCCACCGGATGACAGCCACCCTTCTGAATGCGGTACAGCTCCCACCATCCTTCATCGAGCTCGTGGTTGCCGAGCGCCGACACCTGCAAACCGGCCAGGTTCAACGCCTCGACTGACGCCTCGTCATGAAAGAGGCTCGACAGGAGCGGGGTGCCACCGATGTTGTCGCCTGCCGACACGATGACAGTGTTGGGATTGGCCGCTTTCAGTCGCGCAAGATGTGCCCCGAGGTACTCGATACCACCTGCATCTGCGGAGGCAATTCGCCCGACGCCGCCCGATGCGGGCTCGAGCGCGCCATGGAAATCGTTGATGGCGAGCAGCTGCACATCGACGGTCGCCTCCGGCGCCTGCGCGAGTTGTACGGCGGTCGCGGTCACGATCGCCACAGCACAGGCCACGACACACCGTATCCAACGCGTCACGATCGAGAATGATAGCTGAAACATGCTTCGCATAGGCGCGCACATGTCGATCGCGGGCGGCGTTTCCCGGGCGGTCGATCGTGCACTCGTCCATGGATGCGAAGCGCTCCAGATCTTCGCAAAGAACGCCAACCAGTGGCGCGGCAAGCCGCTCGATCCTGCCGACGTCAGGACGTTCCGCTTGCGCATCGAACAGACGGGCATCACGCCGGTCGTGTCGCACGCCAGTTACCTCATTAACCTGGCCACGACGTTCTCCATGCTCCGCGAGCAATCCATCGTCGCGTTCGTCGACGAACTCGATCGCGCCGACGCGCTCGGGCTTCTTGGCGTGGTCATTCATCCAGGCACGTGCACGGCGGGCTCTGAGGAGGACGCGCTTCGTCTGGTTGCCGACGCGATCCGGCGAGCATTCGAGGCGCGGCCGCGGCGCAGGACCATGGTGATTCTCGAGCACACAGCCGGTCAGGGACGAACGCTCGGCTACCGGTTCGAGCACCTCGCGTCGATAATCCGGCACCTCCGCGGATCGGCGCGTATAGGGGTCTGCCTCGACACCTGTCACCTCGTCGCGTCTGGTTACGACATACGAAACGAGCAGGGTTACCGGGACACGTTCGAGGCGTTCGACCGTATCGTGGGCGTCAAGCGATTGAAAGTGTTCCACGCGAACGACTCCAAGAAGCCGTGCGGGAGTCGCGTCGACCGTCATGAGCACATCGGGTGCGGATGTCTCGGAGAGGAGCCATTCCGCCGCCTTCTTCACGACCGTCGCTTCGCCGGTCTGCCGATGCTGATCGAGACGGAGAAGTCGAGAAACTACGAGAAGCGCGGTACCATCGAGGCTGACCCGCTTGACATGCAGAATCTGGACACGCTCAGACGGCTGCGCGGCGGCAACACCCCTAGTCCTCTGTCCGTCCGCCGTCCCTGACAACCGTCGAGGCTTCGAAGCGCGCTGGAGTCTGCCCGGCGAAGCGCATGTCCCCGACCGTCACGCGCGTGCCGCCGGAGGTTGGCGTCAACGTCCAGAACGGAAACCGTGACCAGATCAGAAATCCACGGATACCTGGCGCTTCACGCGCGCGTGACACGCGCGGATCGGCGTCATTTTTCGGGACCGTCGCCCGGTCGAACGTGACGCGTGGCGGCAACCATTGGAACGTGCCTCTCTCGTAATGCGGCCCCGCGTCGACGACGACATCCCGGCTGAACGGCGTGACGGGCATGGGACCGACCATCACGGCATCTGGATTGCGCCCGTGCTCATTCCGCCAGGCGTCCACGACGATGTCTCGTGCTGCGCGCGCCGCAACAACCATGGCGACAATGTACATCGCAGCCACGACGAGCGCCCGCCGCGCCGGCGCAACGGCCAGGCGCCTGCGCGCGATCCAGACGCCGACACCAAGCGTGAGCCACAGCCACGGGTCGATGATGAAGAGCGTATCGCCGTAGAACCAGCGCCAGTTGAACGGCGCCAGGATCCGCAAACCGTAGGGGTTGAGGAGGTCGAGCAGTACGTGCGACAACACGCCAACATACGACAACAGCAGCAGCCGTCCCGCGCGCACCGGCAGGCCGTTACCGCGAGCCGGGTACGCCCGTGCAATCAGGAGCGCTGCGGCGGTCAACGCGATAGGCAGCAGAGCTTGAGCGACTGGGCCATGCGTCCAGCCGCGACGGAACGCGAGCGAAGGAGTGAATGTCGCGAAAACCAGGACATCCATGTCGGGAAGATTGGCCGCAATCATCAGCGTCGCGTTGCCGAAACGTGTCCGCTTCTTGAGGCCCGCCTCACCAAGTGCGGCACCGACGAGCGTATGACAAAGGTTATCCATCGCGGTGTTCCATTATCATCGGGTATCCACATGGCACGACGGGTGACACACATGGGTCTGTTCAAAACAGTCGGGCACGCGACGGTCATAGCAGCCGCTGCGGTTGTTTGCAGCGCGTGCGGTCTTTTCGACAAAGACGAATCGCCAACCGCGCCGTCGGCGCCGGGCGCTCCAGCCGCGACTGCCCCTGTCCGGTACGCCGCCATCGGCGCTAGCGACGCCGTTGGCGTTGGCGGGAGTGCGGTGTGCGTCCCATTCGCGCCGTGTGAGGCGGGCACCGGCTATGTGCCCGTGCTCGCGCGACGGATCGGTGCATCTCGCGAGGTAACCCTCACGAACCTGGGCATTCCGGGTTCCGTGCTCAGCCCGACCATCCATCAGATCGCGCAGGCGCACGGGCGCGACGTCCCGGCGAATTTCATCGATCGCGAAATGCCGTTCGTGCCGTCCAATGCAACGCTCGTGACAATCTTTGGAGGGGGCAACGACACGAATGCCCTTGGTGACGCCGTCGAACGGGGAGCCGGGGGCAACGACGTGCGCGGATACATCGCGACGCAGGTTCGCGCCTTTGGCGCCGACTATGATCGGCTGGTTCGCGGGGTCCGCTCTCGCGCCCCCGACGCATTCGTCATCGTCCTCAACGTCCCCAACATGGCGGGATTGCCCTATGCGGCGGGCTACTCACAATCACGCAGGCAGGTGCTTCAGGCGATTTCGCTCGGCTTCGCCCAGGAGGCGAACCGCCAGGCGAGCGCCGGCGTCGTCGTGCTCGACCTCCTGTGCGACTCGCAGGTGTACGATCGCGCGCGCTTTTCGTCGGACGGGTTCCATCCGAACGACGCCGGCTACGCGCACCTGGCCGAGCGGCTGCTGGCCGTGGTGAATGGCGCAACGCCGCAGGTTGCCGCGTCCTGCGGCCAGATGACTCTGGTGCCCGGACTGTAGATCTCAGGCCTGACTGAATTCGCTGAAGACCTGGGCCTCGAAGACGAACAGGCGCGCGCCACGGAGCCATGCATCCGGCGCCAGCGCCGCTTTCCTGCACGTGTGCGACGCGAACGTTTCGCGATCCCAGCCCTGCTCGGCCGCGACCTGCGGGAGCAACAGGCCGCGTCGATGGCCCTGCTCCACAATCAGGCCGTGACGCCCCAGCTCGATTTCCGTGATCGACCGCACCTCGCGCTCCGGGGTGAGGACCGAGATCTCGATGTCGATCTCGTGCAGTTCAACGGCTGCGACCGGTTCGAAACGAGGATCGGAATCCGCCACCGACCCGGCAAGATGCAGGATTGTTTCTGCGAGCGGCGCACTGGTCTCAATGCGTCCGAGACACCCGCGAAGCTCGCCGTGGTAATGAATCGTGACAAATGCCCCGCGCGGCAGCCCCAGCGCGCCGCCGCGCGCCGCCGCAGGCGGTGGGGGCTCTCGTCGAACACGCGCCTCGAGTGCCCGACGTGCAAGCATCAGTAGATGCTGCTGATCCTCCAGGCCGATCATGTCAACTCGCAGGTCTGACTCGGAATCCCATCATTCATCACCAGATCGCGGCCGCCATGTAACCAACGACGGCGGACTTGTCGCCCGAAACGTCTCCTGAGTCCGCGTAGCAGAGCACGCGCGACTGCGTGCACCCGAGCTGCGCGGCGGCATGCAGGACCGATACCATCGGGCCGCCGCCGCATGCGTGTCGCGGCTCGCGTTCGAGCGCATCCATCAGCGCTTCAGCGTTGAGTTTCTCGACGCATCCGAGCACGACGCTGTCCAGCTTCGACGCCGTGTCGGCGTCTTCATAGTGCGATAAGTCGCTGCTGGCGACGAGCAACACCTCGCCATCGCTGTGCGCTTTGACGGCGCCAGCGAGCGCATCGCCGAATCCCATCGCGGTCGCACGGTCCTGGTACCCCATGACAAGCGGAACGATTGGCACGCGCGGCAAGACCCGAGCGATGAACGGCAACTGCATTTCCAGCGAATGCTCGCGGCCGTGTGCGGCTGGATGCTCCGTGACATCCCTCGACCGGGCAACGATGCCGAGAGCGAGTTCTTGGGCAACCTGCACATTTCCAAACGGGCTCTCCCATGCACCGCGGGGCCAAATCGACACGCCGCGAAAGCTTACGTAATGCGAGGGGCCGACGAGCACGGCTGCTGAGTATCGACATCCGCGTACCAGCGCGTACGCGTACGCCGCGACCGGCCCCGAGTACACGAGGCCGGCGTGGGGCGCAATGAGCGCGCGCGGACAGGGACGACCGGGTGCAGGCGCAACCGCGGCGAGGTGCGCATCGACAGCGGCCTCGAGCTGCGCCTCGCTGCCCGGATACCAGCTGCCTGATACAGCCGCGGGCCTCACGTCGCGCATGGCGTCACCTGGACCGCGATACGGCCCTTCATGAGAATTCTGTACCCGCTCATCACGAGCGGTCCAGGGGCGCGCGGAGCGCGCCAAGCGATACTGCCGACCGGTCATGAGCCCTGAGGGGACCGCACGGGCAGTGCCCACGACCGGCTAGCGATGATAGCATCGCCAATCATGTCTTCGGGCCTTACTGTCGCCGACGTCGAGCGGATTGCCGCGCTTGCACACCTCGAGCTCACCGAAGAAGAGAAAGCGCTCTTCACGCGACAGCTCGCCGACATCCTCGCGTACGCCCAGCAGGTCCAGGCCATCGACACGAGCGGTGTTCCAGCCACGGCGCACGTCCACGTCGACGAGCGCTCCGAACGCGAGGATGAACTCCGACCCTCGCTCCCGCTCGAGGACGTGCTCGCCAACGCGCCTGATGCGTCGGCGGAGGCTGGCCTGTTCCGTGTCCCGCGCGTCATTGGCTGAGATGCTGGAATCGAGCGCCCGTGCCATCCGCGACGAAGTCGCCGCCGGCCGCGTGTCCGCCGTCGACGTGTGCCGCACGTTTCTCGGGCGGCTCGACACCGTCAATGGAGCGCTGAACGCGTTCAATCTGATCGCGGCGGATCGCGCGTTGGCGCGAGCCGCGGAGCTCGATCGGCGCCGCGCAGCAGGTGAAGCACCGGGACCGCTGGCAGGAGTGCCGATCGCGATCAAGGACAACCTGTGCGTGCGCGGCATGCCGACCACCGCCTCGTCGCGCATCCTCGAACGATTCGTGCCTCCCTACGACGCGACGGTCGTGCGGCGCCTCGAGAAGGCGGGAGCGATCATCGTCGGCAAGACGAACTGTGACGAGTTCGGGATGGGCTCGTCGAACGAGAACTCCGCGTTCGGCCCGGTCCGTAATCCGTGGGCGACGGATCGCACGCCCGGCGGCTCGAGCGGCGGCTCGGCGGCGGCCGTCGCGGCCAGGTGCGTGCCGCTCGCCCTTGGGTCGGACACCGGTGGGTCCATCCGGCAGCCCGCCGCCTTCTGCGGCGTAGTGGGCCTGAAGCCAACGTATGGCCGCGTGTCCCGATACGGCCTTCTCGCCTTTGCCTCGTCACTCGATCAGATTGGGCCGATCGCCCGCACAGCAGCGGACGCCGCCCTGGCGCTCACGGTGCTCGCAGGCGCCGACTCGGCGGATGCGACGTCGTCGCGTCGGGCGGTTCCTGATTTCACAGCCGCCCTGACCGGCGATGTCGGAGGCGTCCGCATTGGAGTCCCCCGCACGTTTCTCGCCGCCGGCGTCGACGAAGGCGTCCGTGGCGCATTCGAAGCGGCGCTCGACACAATGCGGAATGCCGGGGCAACGCTCGTCGATATCGGTCTGCCGCATGCGAAGTACGCAATCCCCGTGTATTACTTGGTGGCGACGGCTGAGGCCAGTTCGAACTTGGCACGGTACGACGGAGTCAGGTATGGCCATCGTTCATCCCACGACAAGGAACAGGGACTCAAAGCGATGTACTCCCGCACGCGCGACGAAGGCTTTGGTGCCGAGGTCAAACGTCGCATCATGCTGGGCACGTACGTGCTGAGCGCGGGTTATTACGACGCGTTTTACCTGAAGGCGCAGCAGGTGCGGACGCTATTGCGGAATGATTACCAAAAGGCCTTTGAAAAGGTCGACGTCGTGGCGATGCCCACCAGTCCCATACCACCATTTCGCCTGGGCGAAAAAACGGACGACCCGCTCCAGATGTATCTGGCCGACGTGTTCACCGTGAGCGCGCCCCTCGCGGGACTGCCGGCGATCAGCACCCCGTGCGGCTTCGTCGAACGATCCGAACGCTCCGAACGTCTTCCAGTCGGGCTTCAGCTCACCGGTCGGATGTTCGACGAATCAATGCTGCTGCGTGTGGCTGACGCGTTCGAGCGGACGACGGACTGGCACACGCAGACTCCGCCACCTATTTGAAGATCGCTCTGAGCGCGTCGAACTGAGCGGGGTCCGTCTCGTCGACGCTCATCGGCGTGACTGACACAAAGCCGCTTTCCACGGCCCAGAAATCAGTTCCTTCGGGCTGCGGTGCACTCTTTCGCTCGTTGTACACATTCCAGTAGATCGTGCGGCCCGACGGATGCTTCATTTCGGCGAAGCTTTCCGTTCCCGTGCGCACCTCACCCTGACGCGTGATCATGTAGCCCTTATAGCCGCCTGCCGGCACACCCGGAATGTTTACGTTGAGGAACGTGTGTGGCGGCAGCCCGTACTGCTTGACTCGACGGGCCACCCACACGACCTCCTCGGCCGCAAAGACGAGGTCACGGGGAAAGGCCGCCCCCGACATCGACGCCGCGATCGCCGGAATACCGTGCGCGGCAGCTTCGCGCGCCGCGCCCACGGTGCCCGCGACGTGGGTCGACAGACCGAGGTTGTACTCGGTGTTGACACCCGACACGACAAGGTCGGGCCGCGGCATGACGATGTTTCTAATCGCGATATTGACCGTGCTGGCCGGCGTAGCCGTGAGGCCGATCGCCGGAAGCCCATTGGGCAACGTCAGATCCTGGCGAAACACCGGCTCGGTCGTGATGATCGAGTGCCCCTTCCCGGTCTGATTGTCGGCGGGCGCCACGATGATCGGCGTGCCGATTACCTGAAGCGCCTGCGCGACAGCGGCGATACCGGGCGCCCGCACGCCGTCGTCGTTGGTGACGAGGATGCGGTACGGCGGCGGTTGACGGAACTGCTGTGCATCGATAGGTGCCAGCAGGCAGACTGCGACCAGCAGAACGAGGAGCGTGCGGCACGTGTGCATGCCGCGAGATTATCAGATTAGGAGACGTCGTCGCTGCCCTGCGGCAGATCGTACAGGACGAGGCCCTGACGTACCTCCTCCATCGCAATGCGCTCGGCCTTGTACGGCTGGGGACGGTGGATATCCGCCGGGCCGTCCGCATCGAGGCGGGGCAGCGCGCCGCGCCGCAGCTGTTTCGCACGCATCGCGGCAATGTCGACGAACAGGAACCGACTCTCGATGGGGGGAGCCTTCGGACGTGGCCCAGGAGGGGCGTCGGATTCGGTGCTAGAACCAAGCACGTCGTTGGTTTCCATAAGAGGTGAGACTACATCAAACGAGCGGGATCCGGGACCCGGGACCTGGGATCCCGGATCCCGGTCCGTGCCGCCGATCTGGAGCCATCGGCGGCCCGCAAGGTTATGCGGCGACTTCGACGTTGACCGTTCGCGGCTTTGCTTCGTCGCGGAACGGCAGTCTGACCGCAAGGACACCGTTCTTGTATTCGGCGCTCACCTTCGAGGCGTCGACGGTGTTCGGCAGCGCAAACGAGCGGCTGAATACTCCGTACTGGCGTTCGACTCGCCGAAACTGTTCGTCTTTGACCTCGGTGGGCAGTTTCCGCTCGCCACGAATGGTCAGGGTGTTGTTCTCGACCGTCACCTCGATGTCCTCTCGAGTGAGGTCGGGAAGCTCTGCCTTGACCACAAGGTCGTGGGTGTCGGTTTCGTAGATGTCGACCGCCGGCACCCAGCTAGGACGCCCGCTCACATCCTCGTCCCGAAGATAGACGTCTCCGAACAGACGATTCATCCGATCCTGCAGTGTCGCGAATTCACGGAATGGATCAAGTCGTGTGATGGCCATTGTCTCCTCCTCAAGGCGGATCCTGAGGCCCGCCTCTGCGCTCGATTCATGCATCGACGACTTCGCCTTCCTTGACGTCGTCGCTTGTGTCTGCCGATGCCGCAGCATGCGCGGCGTTGGCCTCTGCCTGTTTGTAGAGCCGCTCCGCCATCGCGTGCGACGCTTTATGCAACGTTTCCGTGGCGCTGCGAATCCTCTGCACATCGCCAGCCTTGACGGCTTCCCGTACTCCACCAATCGCCTCGTCGATTCGGCTGACATCTTGGGCCGATAGACGATCGCGGTTCTCGTTCAGGGTCTTTTCAACCGCATACGCCAGCGTGTCCGCTTGATTGCGCGCGTCGATGAGCTCGCGGCGGGCGTGATCCTCGCTCGCATGCGCTTCCGCGTCCTTCACCATGCGATCGACCTCATCCTTCCTGAGACCGGACGATCCGCTGATCGTGATCTTCTGCTCCGTGCCGGTGGCAACATCCTTTGCCGCTACGCTCACGATGCCGTTTGCGTCGATGTCGAACCCAACTTCGATCTGCGGAAGACCGCGCGGTGCCGGTGGGATGCCCACCAGGTGAAAGCGACCGAGGGTGCGGTTGTCGCGCGCCATCTGCCGTTCGCCCTGGAGCACATGCACTTCGACGCTCGTCTGGTTGTCGGTTGCCGTGGAGAAGAGCTCGCTCTTGCGCGTTGGAATCGTTGTGTTCCGCGGAATCAGCGTCGTCATCACGCCGCCCAACGTCTCGATGCCGAGTGACAGCGGGGTGACATCGAGCAGTACCACGTCCTTGACTTCGCCCTTGAGGACACCGCCCTGGATGGCCGCGCCAACGGCCACCACTTCGTCGGGGTTCACCCCTTTGTGCGGCTCCTTGCCGAAGAACTCCTTCACGAGCTGTTGAATTCTTGGCGCGCGCGTCGATCCGCCAACCAGGACGACTTCGTCGATGTCAGACGGCTTCAGTCCCGCGTCCGCCAGCGCCTGCCTGACCGGCGCCATCGACCGCTGCAGCAGATCGTCGACCAGTTGTTCGAACTTGGCGCGGGTCAACTTCATTTGCAGATGCTTGGGCCCCGTCTGGTCGGCAGTCACGAACGGGAGATTGATCTCGGTTTCCAGCACGGTCGAGAGCTCGATCTTGGCCTTCTCCGCCCCTTCCTTGAGGCGCTGGAGGGCCATTCGGTCTTTGCTCAAATCGATGCCGTCGCTCTTCTTGAACTCCGCCACGATCCAATCGATGATGCGCTGGTCGAAATCGTCGCCACCCAGGTGCGTGTCACCGTTGGTCGACTTCACTTCGACGATGCCGTCGCCCACCTCGAGGATGGAAATGTCGAACGTGCCGCCGCCGAAATCGTAGACAGCGATCGTCTCGTCCTTCTTCTTGTCGAGGCCATAGGCGAGCGCCGCAGCCGTCGGTTCGTTGACGATTCGAAGGACGTTCAGGCCGGCAATCCTGCCGGCGTCTTTCGTCGCCTGCCGTTGCGCGTCGTTGAAATATGCGGGGACAGTGATGACGGCGTCGATCACCTTCTGGCCCAGGTAGTCCTCCGCCGCCGCTTTGAGTTTCTGAAGAATCATCGCGGAGACTTCCGGCGGTGAATGCTTCTTGCCGCGCACTTCCACCCAGGCATCGCCGTTGTCCGCTTTCACCACGTCGTACGGCACGCGACCGCGCTCTTCGGCGACCTCGCCGTGCTTGCGTCCCATGAAACGCTTGATCGAGAAGACCGTGTTTTCGGGGTTGGTGACGGCTTGACGTTTCGCGACCTGACCGACCAGCCGCTCGCCGTCCTTGGCGAATCCCACAACCGAGGGTGTCGTGCGGCCCCCTTCCTGATTCACGATGACGGTGGGTTCGCCGCCCTCCATGACCGACACCACCGAGTTGGTCGTGCCAAGGTCTATTCCTATGACTTTGCTCATGCTCAGTGACTCCAACCGAATGATAGCAATATATTAGTATGTGTCAAGCATTTAATATTAGTAATACACACTCAGATATAGTCTGAGAGACACCTCTCCCAAGCCGGATGAGTTAACAGAAGAGCTACGGAAACGGCCGCCCGGAACCGGGGGTAACTCACCAGCGACCGCGACCCATGTGAGATCATGGCGCTCAGCCTCCGATGGCAGCGTTTTCACTTATTCCGTCCGACGAGGCGACCGAGCTCGCCGATGACATCCACCGGCTCTTCGACGATCTCGCACAAGCGCTTCCGCCCGAACACGGCGTCTATTCGGGCGAGTGCCATCCGACGCTCGACGTTCTCGAGACCGAAGCCGTTGTTGAGATAACGGTGGATGTGGCGGGAGTCCGGATAGACGCGATCCGCGTGCTCTTCCGTGCCGGCATCCTGCTGATCGTCGGCGAGAAGGCGCCACTCCGAAGCGGTGGCGAACAGACATACCACCTGGTCGAGCGCGAGTTTGGGCGGTTTGCTCGCGCCGTGCGTGTGAACGGCGCGTTTGACGTCCAGGGCGCCCGCGCGACGCTTCGCGATGGCGAGCTCACGATCGTGCTGCCGAAAATGGCGGACCGGCGCGGCGCCGCCCATCGCATTCCCGTTGCGCCGTCCGAGCCGCGGCCATGAACATTCTGCTGATCGGAGATATCGTCGGACGCCCCGGCCGCGAGCTCGTTCAGCGCGGCCTTCGCGCACTCATCGACCACCACGGACTCGACCTGGTCATCGCCAACGTGGAGAATTCCGCCGCCGGCTTCGGCGTCACGAAGGATATCGGCGATACGCTCCTCGAAGCAGGCATTGACGTCATGACATCAGGCAATCACATCTGGGACAAAAAGGAGGTCCTCGAGTACATCGCCGCCGAGCCCCGGCTTCTCCGCCCCGCAAACTATCCGGCTGGCGTCCCCGGACGAGGAACCTGCGTAGCGCAAACGGGTGACGGCCGCGCCGTCGGTGTCATCAACGCGATGGGCCGGGTCTTCATGCCGCAGATTGACGACCCGTTTGCGGTGGTGCTCCGCGAAATCGACGCCATCCGCCACCGCACGCGCGTCGTCATCGTCGACTTCCACGCCGAGGCAACCAGCGAGAAGATGGCGATGGGATGGCATCTCGACGGCAGGGTGACAGCCGTCATCGGCACGCACACGCACGTGCAAACGGCCGACGAACGGATTCTGCCCAACGGCACAGCGTATCTTACGGATGTCGGAATGACAGGACCTCACGACTCGATCATTGGAATGGAAGTGGCCCCTTCGCTCACGCGCTTTCTGACCGGCATGCCCTCGAAGTTCGAACCCGCGGCTGGCAACCCCCGACTGCATGGCGTCATCATCGAAGCGGACGACCGAACAGGCCGGGCGGTGCGGATTGCCAGGATTGGCTATTCGGAGGGCGAACTCGGGAAGCTGGCAGACCAGGTGGGCGCAGCGAAAGGTGCGCCGTTACGCGCATGACTTCTCTGTTCGATCTGCCCTTCGAGGAACCCGAACCGCACGCGCTCGAGTCCGAACGTGTCACACCGGCACCGCGGCGGATTCTCACCGTGTCCGAACTCACAGGACGAATCCGTGTGCACGTAGAGGAACGGTTTACGGATGTGTGGGTCGAGGGCGAGCTCTCCAACTGTCGCCTGTGGAACACGGGGCACATGTACTTCACGCTGAAAGACGGCGGCGCGCAAATCAAAGGTGTCATGTTCCGGTCGGCCGTTCGGGCGCTGCGCTTCAAACCGCAGAACGGCGTGCGCGTCGTCGCCCGCGGCCGCGTAAGTGTGTACGACGCGAAGGGTGAGTACCAGATCGTCTGCGAGCGTCTCGAACCCGAAGGGCTCGGCGCACTGCAACTGGCGTTCGACCAGCTGAAGCAGCGGCTCTCCGCGGAGGGCCTTTTCGATGAGCGGCGCAAGCGGCGGCTGCCCGCGTTGCCGCGAAAGGTCGGCGTGGTGACGTCGCTCGAGGGCGCAGCGGTTCGCGACATCATACAGGTGTTGCGGCGACGTTACTCCAACGCACACATCGTGATCCGCCCGGCCCGCGTGCAGGGCGAAGGCGCAGCGCTCGAGATAGCCCGTGCGCTGTCGGCCATCGGCAAGGTTCCTGGAATAGATGTCGTCATCGTCGGACGGGGTGGCGGCTCGATCGAGGACCTCTGGGCCTTCAACGAGGAGGTGACCGCACGGGCGATTGCTGACTGTCCGGTGCCGATAATTGCGGCGGTCGGGCATGAAACGGATGTGACGATTGCCGATTTCGTCGCCGACGTACGCGCGCCCACGCCGTCCGCGGCTGCCGAAATGGTCGTAGCCCGCAAGGACGACTTCTACGCGCGTATCGATCGGCTGGCGCACCGCGTCACTGCCTCGATGCGGATGCGGCTGCACCGGTTCGAGTCGCGTGTGCGGACGCTCGAGGCCCGCCCGGGGTACACGGGCATGCGTGGGCATGTGGCGCTGCGCGGGCGGCATGTCGCCGACCTGACACATGATCTGGGACACGCCATTGGTGGGCGCATGGCATTGCGCGAACGTGCCTACCAATCGTTGCGTCTTTCACTGGAGACGTTCGACCTGCGGCGGCGGCTCGCACACGTTCGCTTCAGGCTCATCGAAGCCGACGGACGGCTCTCCAGTGCCACCGCACAGGCTCGGCATCGGGCCGACGGCCAGCTTCGCGGCGCGGCGGCGCGCTTGGAGGCGCTCAGCCCCTTGGCCGTGCTGGGTCGCGGCTACGCGGTGTGCTGGAACAGCGAGCGAACGGCCATCATCCGCGATGCAACCACGATAGCCGCGGGTCAGCACGTGCGCGTGACGCTTGCGCGCGGCGAACTGGCGTGTGAAGTAAAGAGTTCGTAATGGACGACACGATCAAGGACTTCGAGGCGGCAATCGCCGAGCTCGAATCAATCGTGAAAAAGCTCGAAGAAGGCGACCTGCCCCTCGAGACATCTTTGCAGCTCTACGAACGCGGCGTGCAACTCTCCCGCTTCTGTCATTCACGCCTTGAGGAGGCGGAGCGTCGCATCGAAATCCTCAGCGAGCGCGGCCAGCTGAGACCGGCCCCGGACGCATTTGGCGAGGATGATGAGACAAAGTCGAAGGTCAAGGGATGAAGGTCGAGCGTGGATTCCTCGTTCAACGCATACATCCAATCGCGCCGCGCAGAAGTTAACGCCGCGTTGGCCGCCGCCCTCCCTGCTCCGCCCGACTGCCCCGCCGTGGTCGCCGACGCGATGCGGTACAGCATCACGGCCGGCGGAAAACGGCTGCGGCCGATCCTGTGCTTGGCCAGTGCCGAGGCAGTGGGCGGCGACCGCTCGGTTGCAATGCCCGCGGCGTGCGCGATCGAATTGATCCACACCTATTCGCTGATTCACGACGATCTGCCCGCCATGGACAACGACACGATGCGGCGCGGGCAGCCGACGCTGCACGTCGTTGTAGGCGAAGGGATGGCCATTCTCGCCGGCGACGGCCTGCTCACTGAGGCGTTCGCGCTGATGGCACGTGCGCCCGAGAGCAGCGACCCCATCACGCATTCACGCAAGCTTCGCGTCATTGGCGTGGTCGCCCGCGCCGCCGGCCCAAGCGGCATGGTTGGCGGCCAGGCTCTCGACCTCGCAGGCAGCGCGGCTTCTGACGAGGCGCTGCCGACCAACGCCGAGCGGCTTCGTGCAGTGCATGCCAAGAAGACCGGGGCGCTGATTCGTGCCGCCGCCATCGCCGGCGCCATCATGGGCGGCGGCGACGATGGTGTCCTCGCCACGATCGACGCGGCGGCGACGGAGTTCGGCCTTGCGTTTCAAATCATCGACGACATCCTCGATGTCGAAGGCGCCCCTGCGACACTGGGCAAGACCGTCGGGAAGGATGCGGCTGCGGGTAAGCCGACGTATCCCGCCCTGTACGGGCTCGACACGGCACGCCGGATGGCAGCCGAGTGCGTGGAGCGGGCAGAACGCAGTCTTCGCTCGGCGCGTCTTGCGGATTCACAACTGATGGGCATCGGCCAATGGATAGTGGATAGATCGAATTGACGAATTGACGGATTTGATTGACGACTTGGATTTGCGAATGGCCAACCCTCAATCCGTAGATCCGTAGATCCGTAAATTCGTCAATGTCCAAGGTCCGGCTCGATGAGTTAGTCGTAGAGCGCGGCTTGGCGCCTTCCCGCGAGCGGGCGCGCGCGTTGATTCTGGCGGCGCAGGTGAGCGTTGACGGGCGCGTGCTGACCAAGGCGGGTGCGCAGATCGAGCGTCATGCAAAGCTCATGTTGATTGCACCCGATCATCCATACGTTGGACGCGGCGGCCTCAAGCTGGCGCATGCGCTCGATACGTTCGGCATCGCCGTTGCCGGCCGCGATGCGCTCGATATCGGCGCCTCGACCGGGGGATTCACCGACGTGCTCCTGCAGCGTGGCGCCGCGCGGGTGGTCGCGCTCGACGTCGGACACGGCCAGCTCGACTGGAGCCTGCGAAACGATCCGCGCGTCGTGGTGATCGAACACTTCAACGCTCGGCACCTGACCCTGGCCGACCTGCCTGGATCAGTCGATATTGTCTGCATCGACGTGTCATTCATCTCGTTGCGCCAGATTCTTCCGGTCGTGCCGCCCCTCCTGCGGCCGGGCGCGGACGTCGTCGCGCTCGCCAAACCTCAGTTCGAGGTGGGTCGCGCCGAAGTAGGCAGCGGTGTCGTCCGCGAGGAACGCTTGCGCGCGCGCGTCATCGACGAGATTCGCGCCGCGGCCGCTGCGGTAGGATTGACGACGGCGGCGGTCACACCCTCACCGATTACCGGTCAAAAAGGGAACGTGGAATTCCTGCTGCATCTGCGCTCATGACCATTCGACGCGTTGGCATCGTCGCCAAGCACAATCTCGTCGCGGCAGCGGAACATGTGGCGCGGCTTGGCGCCTGGCTGGCGGCGCGTGGGGTCGAGGTCGTGTACGAGCGGGAGACACTCTCGCTGGCCGGGGTAGCTGGAGAGAACGTCCGGACGATGAGTCGTGACGCGCTGCCATGCGAGGTCGACCTGATCGTGGTGCTCGGCGGTGACGGAACACTGCTCGCGATGGCGGCCCGAATCGCCAAGACGGGCCGCGACATTCCAATCCTCGGCGTCAACTTTGGCAGCCTCGGCTTCCTCACCGAGATCCGCATCGACGAACTGACGCCGTCGCTCGAGAGCGTGCTCGGCGGCACCGCGACGTTCGACGAGCGTGCGATGCTTGCGGCCGAGCTGGATCGAAATGGCGTTCGGGTCGATTCGCGGGTCGTGCTGAACGACGTCGTATTCACCAAAGCCGCAATCTCGCGGATGATCGAGCTGTCGGTCTCGGTGAGCGGCGGATTTGTCACGCGCGTAAAGGCCGACGGTTTGATCGTTGCCAGCGCAACGGGATCGACGGCCTACAACCTGGCCGCCGGCGGTCCCATCGTGCATCCCATGGTGGACGCAATCGTGCTGACCCCGATTGCTCCGCACACGCTCACCAATCGCCCCGTGGTCATTCCCGGCGGTGCGGAGATCGAAGTGCGGCCGCACGGGGGCGCCGACGCCGACGAAGTCTTCGTGACCTACGACGGACAGTCGGGCTATGCGCTCAACGACGGCGACGTCGTGCGCGTGAGGAAGTCGGACCGGATGCTGCGGCTGGTAAAGGCGTCCACGCGCGGTTATTTCGAGGTGCTCCGCGAGAAACTAAAATGGGGCGAGCGATGACGAACTCGGGGCAGCCCTCGATGCCGCTGGCGACCCGCATCAACCATTTCTTTCAGCACCGATCCGAGCGCGAGCGCATCGTCTTCGAAAAGGTGAGGCAGACCTTGAGTCTGCCCACGATGCTTCGCAGGCGCGCGGCTGCGCGCGAGCTCATGGCCGATCCGCCGTTCACCATCGGGACCGTGTGCTTCGTGGACACGACGCAGTGCTTCCATTTCGGGAGCCGCGTGAAACACGGAGTAGCGCCTCGCCTCGTCACGATGATTCAGTACCTGACGCCGTCGTCCTTCATGCTGCCACGCGACCATCGGGCCGGCTCGCCGTACCGACACCTTGCGACGCCGGACAGGTCCCGAAGCCAGCGGCTGGTGTTGGGCGACCTCTGATGAACCTCAGATTTGCAGCCGCGACGGATCCAGGCCGCGTCCGGTCGCGAAACGAGGACTGCTTCGTCGCGGAAGGCGACCTCCGGTTCTTCGCGGTTGTGGACGGGATGGGGGGGCACACCGGCGGTGACCTCGCGTCGATCACGATCGCGGAGGCCGTCACGACGTTCATCCGCGATACTGCGCGCGATTCCGACAAGACCTGGCCCGACGGGCTTGACGCGCGGCTCTCAGCGCTGGCGAATCGTCTTCAGGTGGCGATCCGCAGCGCCAACCGCACTCTAGCGGCGCGCGCGCAGACGAATGCAGCGCTCGACGGAAGTGGCGCCACCGTGGCGGCCGCGCTGTTCGGCACCGACGATGTTGCGATTTCACATGTGGGTGACTGCCGAGCCTATCTGCTGCGCAACGGTCATCTCTCGCAGATGACCCGTGACCATTCGGTGGTGGCCGAACAGATGGCAATGGGCCTCATCGATGCGCAGGCGGCGCGGACTCATCCGCTCCGTCACGTCGTGACCCGGGCCGTTTCCGGTCAGGCCGGCATGGCGGTGGACACGCTCGAACTGAAGATCGAATCCGGGGACCGTCTGCTGCTGTGCTCGGATGGAATTCACAGCGTTCTGACCGATAAGGAGATTGCGGACATCGTTGGGGACCTGGAGCGGCCGCTCGACGAGCTCTGTCGCGCCGTCATCGACCGCGTAAACAGTCGAGGCGGGCCGGACAACTCCACGGCGGTGATGATAGAAGCAGACTGATCCCTGACCTTATAAACCGCAGACACTGCAGGGGTTAGTGGCAGTTTTCCCCTCCCGAATCAGCACCTTCGAGGTCATTCGCCAAATTGGCTCTGGCGGCATGGGCGCCGTGTACCTTGGCCGGGATACGGAGCTCAACCGGCCGGTCGCCATCAAGGTGATTCGGGAGGAGGTTCACGACCAGGAGGTCCTGGACCGGTTTTTCCATGAGGCGCGCGCCGCCGCGGCGCTGCGTCATCCCAACATCATCACGATTTACGCAAGCGGCCAGCACGAACACCAGCCGTACATGGTGATGGAGTTCGTCGATGGCGAGTCGCTCGGGGAAATCATCCGGAGCCGCCGCAACGTCTCGATTGGCAACAAGCTTTCCTACCTCGAGCAGGTCTGCTCGGGCCTTCACTTTGCGCATCGCGCGGGGATCATCCACAGGGACATCAAACCCGCCAATGTGATGGTGGATAAAGAAGGGATGGTTCGCATCCTCGACTTCGGCATCGCGCGCATCGAAGGGTCCGTGATGACGCAGGGCGGCGCGTTGATCGGGTCTGTGAATTACATGTCGCCGGAGCAGATGCTCGGGCGCTCGATCGATCATCGAAGCGACATCTTCTCGGTGGGTTCGCTCGCCTACGAGCTCTTTTCCTATCAGCAGGCGTTCAAGGGAGGACTGAACGACGGACTCCTGCAGCGGCTGCCTTACGAGCATCCGCCGTCGATCGGCGAGATCTGCCCCGGTCTTCCTGTTGGTGTCGAAGGGGTGATCGTGCGCGCGCTGCAGAAAGCGCCCGAAGACCGCTTCGAGGACCTCGCTGAAATGCGGACAGCCATCATCGATATTCAGCGCCGCCTCGATTCCACCGGGGATCAGAACACCATCATGATTCTGCGGGAAGCGCTGCAAGCTTCGCTGGGCGCCGTCGATGCTCCGCCTCCGGCATCGACGCCCTTGCACGTGGAACCCGACCACACTCCAGACCTGATGCCGCTCGAATGGGAGCCGGAGGTCGACGTCTTTCAGCCGGTGGACGTGCTCGCGCCGCCGGTGATCCCCGAACCACCTGTCCCCGGGCCGCAGACGTGGCAGGTCAAGAAGAGGTCTTCCGACACATCGGCAAGACGACCGCTGACGACAGCGACCCCCCCGTCGTCCGGGACGTCGCGGCCTCCGAGTTCACGGACGTCGAAGTCACCCACTGCCGGAACGTCCCGACCACCGAGTGCGGTGCTCCGGCCGGCACCCTCGACCGCTTCCTCACGTACGTGGATCGTCATGGGGTCCGCCGCGGTCGCACTGCTCATCGGCGTGGCGGTGGCGATACCGTGGCTCACGGCGGCACCGTCGGATCCACTCGACCACGAGCGACCGGGAATTGAAGCGGCGATGGAGCGCTTCCGAATCGGCTACCGGAACCGCGACCTGCGAGCGGTGCGCGAGGCCTTCCCCGCACTCCCGCGCGATGTTCAGCAGACGATGCAACGAACCTTCAGCGACTGTCTGGTGTACGAAGTGACTTTCGACCGGATGGCGGTCGCGCTGACGCCGGGGATTTCAACGGCGGCTCTTGCCGATGTTCGCAGCACGCATACCTGCACCCCGCAGTCCACAGGGCGGCAAACCACGGCTGTGCGGCACGACATCTACGCGCTTGGAAAAGAGGGAGACACCTGGGTCATCGAGGGTGTCGCGGCCGCGCCCGCCTCCTCAGTCGACCGTTCGCAGTAGCGCTGCTCGCATCGCCGCGGCGTCGGGCTCCAGGTGAAGCGCGGCGAACTCCCGCTCGACGGCGTCAAAGAGATCGATCATGTCCGGGTCGAATTGCCCTCCGCTCTTGGCGCGGAGCTCCATGGCGGCTTCGCCGGCCGTCAACGCACCCCGGTAGGGACGTTCGCATGTCATCGCGTCGTAGCTGTCGGCCACCGCCATCAGCCGCGCATGTGGATGGATATCGCTGCCGAACAGCTGATCCGGGTACCCGCTGCCGTCCCACCGTTCATGATGACCGCGCACGGCCGGCAGTGAGGCGCCGAGGAAGGCGAGCGATTCGAGCATCTGGTGCCCGATCATCACGTGGGTCTCGATCAAGGCGCGCTCGCGTGGATCGAGGGAGCCTGGCTTCAGAAGTACCGAGTCGGGAACACCGACTTTGCCGATGTCGTGCAACATCGCGGCGCGGCGGATCGTCTCGAACTCCGTCGAGTACTTGCCGCTGTGGCGCGCGAGCACCAGCGAGTACGCGGTCACACGTTCTGAATGGCCGGCGGTGTAATGATCGCGCGCGTCGATGGCTTTCGCAAAGGCCTCCAGCGTCGCGCGGAAGTGGCGCTGCCGATCGTCGTACAGCTGCGCCCGTCTCGAGCGCAGCAGCGGCGTGCCCGGCGAACGCGGCGGCGTAATCGGCGAGCTCCGGCGCGAACTGCTCAGCGCCGAGCTTGTCGGCATAGAGCGCGCCGATCGGGCCGGTCCGACCGAGCAGCGGCACGCAGATGACCGACCGAACACCCGCAAGGAGGACGCTTGCCGCCTGATGGAGTCGAAGATCCATCCGGATGTCGTGCACCACGAACACGTCGCGCGCCGTAAGCGCCTGTTTCACGACGGTGGAGCTGGCGAACTGCGATACGGACGAATACGGCGCCGGCGGGGCGCACCGCGCCTGGAAGCAGCGCGCCGGTCTCGCGGTCGATCAACAGAATCGCCGTGCGATCCGGTCTGACGATCGAGACAAGACGGTCGAGCACGCGGCACGAGGCGAAGGGGCGGCATCCCCCTGGAAATATCACCCAAGAAAGGTAGTTGTACGGGGCGGGCTATCGGCGGAAAAAGAGGACCTGAAACTCGCGGACGTTGCGATTGTGCTCGGCGAGCGTGTCAGAGAACACGTGTGAACCATCATTGCGGCTTACGAAATACAAGTAGCTGACGGAAGCAGGCATCAGTGTCGCTTCGACCGATGCCTTCCCCGGCGCCGCAATCGGGCCGGGAGGCAAACCGGCATAGCGGTAGGTGTTGTATGGCGAGTCGAATGCCAGGTCCGAGCGACGGATGTTGCCGTCGTATCGCCCGGCCTTCTGCAAGGCGTAGACAACCGTCGGATCCGCCTGCAGGCCCATGCCAATCTTCAATCGATTTCGGTACACCGCAGCGACGAGCGGTCGCTCCTCGGGTTTCCCTGTTTCCTTTTCGACCAGCGACGCGAGCGTCATGAGCTGACGCGTGGTCAGCCCCTGCACCTGCGCGCTTCGGCGCAAATCGTCGGTATATACGGCGCGAAAGCGATCGACCATCAACCGGACGAGGCGTTGCACCGATGTTTCCCGCGTCAGACTGTACGTCTCCGGAAACAGGTACCCCTCGAGATCGACAGCGCCGGGATCGAGATCGTGGATCAACGAGCCGTCGCGAGCGGCCATGAGAAAGCTCGAAGCGGATCCGAACCCGCGGTTTTCGTACACCTGACTCATCTCGTGGATCGTCAGTCCTTCGGGAAAAGTGAGCAGCCGCGCGTACACGTCGCCGCGCGCCAGGCGCCCGATGACATCCACCGGTGTCATCGCGCGATCGAAGCGGTACTCTCCAGCCTGCAGGTCCTGCGAGCGCCCGGTCCACCAGAGCGCGGCACGAAATGTGAGTTCATCGCGGACCAGGCCGGCCTCGATCAGGCGGCGTCCAATGGCGGCGGTGCCCATGCCCGGCGGTACTTCCAGAAACTGCTCCGCTGCATCGAAACTCTTGTAGGGTTCATGGATCCGCTGCCAGACGAATACGGCGGCCGCGCCCGCGCCCGCGAACAGGAGAAACAGGAGGACGATTGCCGGTGTGATGACCTTTCGCATCACAGCTCGGGCTCGGCGGCGAGCGACGCCGAAGGTCGGCGCTGCGTATCCAGGTAATCCTGAAGAATGATGGCAGCGGCCGCAGCGTCGAGGCGACGTTTGCGCAGCCTCCAGTCCTTTTCGGTGATTGCCAGGCGGCTTTCCGCCTCGCGGCTCGTCAGCCGCTCGTCCTGCAGAACGACTGGAAGACGCGTGATTCTGCCCAGCTCCGTCGCGAACGCGCTGACACGCGCGGTCATCACAGTCGCCGATCCGTCCAGACGTCGCGGAAGACCCACGACGATTGTCGTCACGCCGTCCTCTTCATTTGCCAAGCGCGTGATCTCGGCAGCGGCGAGGCGCAGCCCGTCGGTCTCGAGCGAAGTCGGCCGCAGGACGCCCACTGGACGTGCAAGCGTGAGCGTCGCGTCACTGACAGCCACACCGATGCGCCGCTCTCCGACGTCAAAAGCGACCATGCGCACGCTATAATTCTCTCACCCTTCCAACATGATCGAGCGCGCAGTTACGTGCGGTGTCGCCTTGTTCGCGCTGTCCGCCATGGTTGCGGCTCAGACGATTCAGCGCGCGCAGCCGCAAGCGCAGGCGCAGCGGGTCAACGAACGCATCCGCGCGCTGCAAAGCGAAGCCGATCGGCTCGCGGGCCAGTCGCGTACCCTGCTCGGTGATTTGCGTGCGCTCGAAGTCGAGCAGCAGCTGCAGACCGAGCGCGTGAAGGAGGCGCGCGACGCGGTCGCGCGCGGCCAGGCGGCAATCGAGAACCTGATGGTGCGTCTGCAGTCGCTCGAGGAGGAGCGCCTGGCGCAGTTGCCCGATTTGCGTGCGCAGCTCGTCGATATCTACAAGCGCGGTCGAAGCGGATACGCAAGGCTGCTCTTCGGCGGACGCACCGTGCGCGACTTCAGTCGGGCGACGCGCGCCGTCGCCGCGATCGTCCGCATCAACGAGCAGCGCGCGGCCGAGCATCGCCGTACGCTGGACGAGTCGCGGCGTGAGGGCGCTCAGCTCGACGACGAGCTTCGTGGGCTGCGGGCCCGCGAGGCTGGAGCGCTGAAGGCACAGGCTGCGGCAGACCGCGCCCTCGCAGCGCGCTCGGCACTCATCGCGCAGATCGATGCGCGCCGGGATCTGAACGCACAGTTCGCAGGAGAACTTCAGCTGGCGTACGAGCGGCTGCAGCAACAGGTCGCCAACGTCGCCGCCGGAGCCTCGGCCGAGCCGGTCGCCGTCCCGCTGGCCCCCTTCCGCGGCGCTCTCGACTGGCCGGCCCAGGGTCGTGTCGCGGTTCGTTTCGGTCAGCTATCCGGGCGTCCGGGCGATGCGACGAACAGAAACGGTATCGAGATCGTCGCGCCCGAAGGCGCCCAGGTATACGCCATCCATCCCGGCACCGTGTCATACGCAGATCCGTTCTCCGCTCTCGGCAACCTCGTCATCGTCGACCACGGACAAAATGCGCAATCGCTGTACGGCTACCTCGCGTCGATCGCCGTCTCGACTGGCACGTCCGTCGACGGCGGGACGGAGCTGGGCCGCGTAGGGTCCGCGCCCGCGGGGCCACCGGCGCTGTACTTCGAGATGCGCGTCGACGGCCGCTCTGTCGATCCCGTACAATGGTTGCGACCCCGGTAATGGGGTAGGTGGTAGTCGGTAGCAACTACCAACCTGACTGGGAGCTGACATGACATCGCGCAGTCGCGTATTCGTCCTTGCCCTTTCGACGCTGATCATGGTGTTTGCCTTTGTCGGCGGGTACCTCGGGCAGGCTGTCGCAAAGGACGACACATATCAGCACCTGCGCGTCTTCGAAGACGTTGTGTCGCTCGTCCTCAACAATTACGTCGAGCCCGTCGATGTGCGTCAGGCGATGCGGGGTGCGATGAAAGGCCTGGCCGACAGCCTCGACGCCGAAAGCGCGTACCTGACAGCCGACCTGGTGCGGAGCCTCGAATCGAACGACACGGGCGGGACGGCCGAAGTGGGCGTGGATCTGACCCGGCAGTACTACCTCCGGGTTGTGGCCGCACGCGACGGCACGCCAGCCGCAAAGGCAGGCCTTCGCGCTGGTGACTTCATCAGAGCGATCGACAACCGACCCACGCGCGACATGTCGGCGTACGAAGGGGCCCGACGGCTGCGTGGTGCGCCCGGGTCGAAAGTCGCGCTGCTCGTCATTCGAGGCAACGCCGCCGACCCGCACGAAATCGCTCTGGTTCGGGAACGGGCGTCGGCGTCCGACGTTTCCTCGAGAATGGCGAACGGAGCGACGGGGTACGTTCGCATCGCCGAGTTCGCCAAGGATTCCTCCACGGGAGTGAAGCAGGCGATCGACAGCCTCACAAAGAGCGGCGCAACTCGCTTCGTCATCGACCTCCGGAGCACCGCACGCGGCGATCTGGACGATGGCATTGCCGCCGCTCGCCTGTTCGTGAAAGGCGGCACCCTCGCCGTTCGTCTCACGCGAGGAGACACGCGCGACATGGTCTCGAGTGGTGCCGGCGACGGCGCCGTGACTGCGCCCCTGGCGTTGCTCGTCGACCAGGGCACCTCTGGAGCGGCCGAAGTCTTTGCCGCAGCACTCGCGCAGAATGATCGCGCCGATCTCGTCGGAGCTCACACACTTGGGCGCGCCGCGCGTCAGCGTCTCGTCAAGCTGCCCGATCAGAGCGGCCTCTGGCTGACGTACGTGCGCTACCTCGCACCGGACAACGATCCCATTCACGAGACCGGACTCGAGCCCGACGTCCAAATGGAGCAGCCGGAAATCGAGTTCGGAAGCCAGCCGCCGACGACCGACGCGGCACTGCAGCGAGCAATCGAGCACCTCACTCAGAAGAAGTAGCTGCGCTTTTTGTTATACTGGCGGTTCGGGTTAACGCCTGAATTTGCAACAGATAGGCGCGTAGCTCAGTTGGTTAGAGCGCCTCCCTGACACGGAGGAGGTCAGTG
>Ga0209640_10000775_pt1 | contig 25513 bp, 21 predicted proteins | sample RifCSP10_1_FD_184018 | JGI IMG/M metagenome (GOLD analysis project Ga0209640, IMG submission 184018) | Soil microbial communities from Rifle, Colorado - Rifle CSP2_sed 10_1 (SPAdes) (version 2) | ecosystem: Environmental > Terrestrial > Deep subsurface > Rock core/Sediment | place: Rifle... | reverse complement strand
CCAAGGGCGAGGTGCCGCATCATCTGCCCGGCGAGAATCCGTTCCTGAAGGAGTTCGTCGAGCGGACGGGAACCCCGGCGGCGGCAGCTCGGGGAGGCCCCGAGACGATCTACCCTGAGTACCAATACGAGCTGCAGCAAACGGTCCGCCTGAAGGCGGACACTACGTCCGCCACGGTCCGCCTGAAGGCGGACACTACGCGCCGCGGTGAGTCCCCGCGGGTCAGCCAAGCCAGAAATCCGGACACCGGAGGAATCGAGATCCTGCGCGTGCAGGGGAACGTGTATCTGCTCGCCGGCGGCGGTGGCAACGTGACTGTCCAGGTGGGACCATCGGGGTCGATCATGGTCGACTCCAAGTCCGCCGCCCTGACCGAGAGGATCCTGTCGGAGATCAGGAAGCTCTCCGTGTCGAGCAAGCCGGTGCAGTACGTGCTCAACACCAGCGCCGACCTGGATCACGCAGGTGGCAACGAGAGCCTCGCCAGGGTGCTCGGCTCCGCGGCCAGCTGGCAGATCATCAACACCCCGGGCGCCACGCAGACCGCGGTGAAGATGCTCGCGCACGACAACGTACTCGGCCGCATGAGCCATCTGCCCGCGGCGGCCTGGCCGACCGAGACCTTCATCGGGCGCGAGAAGGAGTTCTATTTCAACGGCGAGCCGGTGTTCCTGTATCACGTCCCAGCCGCCCACACCGACGGCGACAGCATCGTCTTCTTCCGGCACTCCGATGTGGTGGCCACGGGCGACATCATGAGGACCGACAGCTATCCGGTCATCGATCTCCAGAGGGGCGGGAACGTCCAAGGGGTGATCGACGGACTGAACCTGGTGCTCGACCTGGCCGTGCCCGCGCACCACGAGGAGGGCGGCACCTTCATCGTCCCCGGCCATGGCCGCATCTGCGACGAGTTCGACGTGCTCGAGTACCGGGACATGGTGACGATCGTGCGCGACCGGATTCAGTCGATGCTCGGCAAAGGCCTGACGCTCGAGCAGGTGAAGGCCGCCCGGCCCACGCTGGACTACGACTCCCGCTACGGCGCCACGACCGGTGCATGGACGACCGACATGTTCGTGGAGGCTGTCTACCGGAGCCTCTCGTCGCCTCGAGCGGGTTCGTTGTGACGCGAGCGCGCCACACACCGCTCGACCGTGACGATGATGAACCTGCCGGAGGCGGCTCGCTGAGCCGGGATCACCGGTTTGAATGCGCGCGGGCGCGACGCCAGACAGGAGGACGCGTGATGGCGAATGAACTGCAGCTCCGAGTCAACGGCAGGATGTGGACGGTCACGGCGTCTCCCGACACACCGCTGCTGTACGTGCTCACGGATGATCTGGCGCTGAAAGGGCCGCGTTTCGGGTGCGGGCTTGGTCAGTGCGGATGCTGCTCCGTGCTGGCGGACGGCGTGGAGATTCGGTCGTGCATCACGCCGACCTCTCGAGTCGTCGGGAAATCGCTGACAACGCTGGAAGGGCTGCCCGCCTATTATGCGGCAAGGATGAAGGTGACCCCTGCACCGGAGCTGCATCCGCTGCAGGACGCGATGATCGCCGAACAGGCCGCACAGTGCGGCTACTGCTACAACGGTCAGATCATCAAGGGCGCTGAGTTGCTGTTCAGGACCGCCGAACCCACCGAGACGCAAATCCGATCGGCCATGAACGGCCACATATGCCGGTGCGGGACGTATCCGCGCATCATGTCGGCGATCCAGCGCGCCGCGCGCGCCATCGCGTCCTCGAAGCGGACTGGGGCCCTGAGCGGGACGAAGGAGGTGACCCATGTCTGAAGGAGCCAATGACCAGCCAGGGCTGGCCCGCCGTGAGTTCCTGAAGACGACGGGAGTCGTCTTTGTGGGCCTGAGCGTTGCGGAAGGGGTTGGAGCGCAGGCACCTGCCGGCGACGCGTCCGCGGTTCAGCGCGGTCTGGTGTCCGGTCCGCCCGATCCCGCGCAGGTCGATTCCTACATCGCGATTCATCCAGACAATACGGCGACGATCTTCGCAGGCTACGTCGAGCTGGGGCAGGGAGGGCCGACTGCGCTCCGGCAGGTTGCGGCGGAAGAACTAGGCCTCGACCTGGCCCAGGTGAAGGACGTCAGGGCCGATACCTTCGTCTCCACCAACGGCTTCACCGCCGCCAGCCGGACAGCCGGCATCGGCGGCACGGAGCTCCGCGCGGCGGCAGCCGAGGCTCGTCGGGTACTTCTGGAGCTGGCGTCGGAACGGTTGAAGGCGCCCGCAGGCGATTTGATCGTGGCCAAGGGCGTGGTGTCGGTGCGCAGCGATCCACAGCGCTCCGTCACGTACGCCGACCTGCTGGGGGGCAAACCGTTCAACCGCAAGTACGAGCCGGTCTCCTATACAGGAGGGATCGAGCTTCCGCGCAAGAGCCGCGACAACGCGATCCCCAGGCGCCGGGACGACTATCGGATCGTGGGCACGCGCGTTCCGCGGCCGGACATCGCCGAGAAGGTCAGGGGCACGTATGAGTACGTCCAGCACGTTCGCCTGCCCGGGATGCTCCACGGTCGAGTCGTGTGGCCCCGCGGACAGGGAGCGCACGGCGTCAGCAATCCGACGGTCGCCGGCGTCGATGAGGCGTCGATCAAGGGCATCCCAGGGGCGCGGATTGTTCGCCGGCGCAACTTCGTGGGCGTGGTGGCCGAGCGCGAGTGGGACGCGGTCCGCGCGGCAAGACAGTTGAAGGTCACGTGGGAGCCGTTTGCCCAGGCACTTCCCGGTCACGAGGGCCTGTTCGACAGCTTCAGGGCCGCCAAGACGAACGACGCAACCGACACGGCGACTGGCGACGTGAATGCGGCGCTCTCGCGGGGAGTCCACGTCGTATCTGCCACGTATCGTGGGCCCTATCAGTCACACGGGACAATGGCGCCGAACTGCGCCGTCGCGGATGTGACCAAGGACGCGGCCCTGGTGATGTGCTCCGATCAGGGAATCTATCAGACGCGCAACGGGGTGGCTCGGGTGACCGGCCTGCCGATCGACAAGATTCGGGTGCAGTACTACGCCGGCTCGAACACGTACGGCAGCAGTTGCTACCGTGACGCGGCACAGGCAGCCGCCATCATGTCGCAGGAGGTCGGCAAGCCGGTCCGCTTGCAGTTCAGCCGGGAGGATGAATTCGGGTGGGACAACTACGGTCCCGCGCATCTTGCCGACCTACGCGCTGCAGTCGACGCCAGCGGCAAGCTGGTCGCATTCGAGTACCAGGCCTGGGGCCACGCTGGCGGAGGGATGGATACGGCGATGCAGCTGGCCTTCGGAGCGGCTCCACAGATCAACCAGGCCGGCGGTGGCTTTGGCGCGCTGTTCCAGGTGCACGTCTCGCAGACCGACATGTACGACGTCCCGAATCGGCTCATCGTCAACCGCCGCGTGCTGGGTAGCGGGTATCTGCGAACAGGCGCTCTGCGCGCGCCGATGGATCCGTCGGTGTTCTTCGCCCAGGAAGGGGTGATGGACGAGCTGGCCCACGCAGCCAGGCTGGATCCCTGCGAGTTCCGCACACGGAACATCTCGCACCCACGGTGGCTCGGCGTGCTCGAGGCCGCGACTGATGCTGCGAAGTGGACGCCGCGTGTGGCGGCCTCAGAGCTCTCCGCCGGGAGGGTCGTCCACGGCCGCGGGATTGGGCTGGGCACGCACCACCTGCCCCAGAACCAGGGTGATCGAGTCACCTTCGCAGCGGCCGTGGTGGACGTCGAGGTGAACAAGGACAACGGAATCGTTGTCGCCACACACGTCTATGCCGCGATGGATTGCGGACTGGCGATCAATCCGGGGATCGTCGAGAGCCAGATCGTCGGCATGTCCAATCACGGTGCCAGTCTGGCGCTGAAAGAGGAGGTGCAGTTCAACCGGACGAACGTGACGAGCGTGGACTGGAACACGTACCAGACGCTGCGGTTCCGAGAACATCCGGCGGTGACGGCGATCGTGGTCCAGCAGCTCCATGAGAAATCCAGTGGCGCCGGAGAGGAAGTGCTGCCCGCCGTGGTCGCCGCCATCGGGAACGCCTTTTTCGACGCGACCGGCGTGAGAATCCGCGAATACCCGCTGACACCGCGCCGTGTGCTGGCAGCGCTGAAGTCGACGAGGAGGGCCCCCGGCCGGAGCGCATAGGACGGCCACGATTCGTGCCTACACGCCTGCAAATCGATTGCGTCGACAAGGACAGCCAATTGAGTCCATATGAGTGCGTCCGTCGTGTCGGCGGACCCAACCTGCCGGGAGTGTCGCCCCCGGACGCGTCCAGATTCGTCTCCGAGCTTCAGCGGCGCGGGGTCACCACCAGAGACAGCCCTCGGTGGACGCTGTCCCTGGACGAAGCGATTCAAGGCGTGCTCGACGGCAAATGGAGCTTCTTCGTTCAGCTCGGCGCCTACGACACCGTGAATGTCGAAGTGGCCACGTCACCATCAGGACGTCCCTATCTCAAGACCGAGGTGGACCAAGACACGCCGGACGAACTGTTGTTCCTGCCACAGTGTCGATGATCGTGCGTAGCCAAGCCGAAAGCTGAAGATGCTCTGACCACGTCATGACGTGGAGCAGTCTACCTTCGACTGTTCGGTGACCAGGGGAGCCTACACCTTGGTCACGCTACACGGCAGACGAGTGGGGCGTGCGAACGGGCATCTCTGTCCAGGATCAACCAGCGGCCGCCGCGACGCGTCGACGGGAACTATCGGACGAATGCCCGCTCGCAGGCCCTCTAGCGCAGTCGGGACCACTCCTCGATCTTGATGCGACCCAGAGGCCGGCTCCGGCCCTTGTCGTCTGAACCTACGATGACGACCTCGCCATCTGCCACTGCGCCCCAATCCGGAAAAGCACGTGCGATGTTCGGCATGTGCGTCACGATGATCGTATTCGTGCCTTTCGGAAGCCGCGTCGCTCGCTCTCGCAGCCAGGCACCCTGCGCGTCACTCACGCCCTGCATGCTCTGCCCACCGTCACCGAGCTCCACGTAGGTTCGCGGATTCGCAAGCTGCGCCAGTCGCACGGTCTCCAATGCGCGGTACGTTGGACTGGTCAACACGTCACCCACGGGGATCTTCAGATCGCGCAGTGCTCTGCCCATCGCCGTCGAGCCGCTCCGCCCGGCTTCGTCCAACTGGCGCTCCAGCTTCACGTTGTCGGCGTTCGCCGTCCGCTTGTCCGGAGACTCCCGCGGTGAGCTCGCGTGCCGCATGACCATCACGTAGCCACCCTGTCGTAGGGATGTCACGATCGCGTCAGCGGACAACGTCTGCCCTTGTACGACTGTTGGCGCACGAATGGTCAGGCCTCCGACAAACGCCACTACGCCTACTAATCCCACGATCACTCTCATGAACCCTCCGCTCAACGTCAACCCCTCTGCATGGGCCCACTGCCGCACGTCATGGTCCTAAACGTCGACGCGGACGGGATCCCCTCTGGACACGAAGAGCTTCTTGGCTGCGCTGCCACGGTTGATGCTGATTTCGAGTTTTCCGGTGCTGCCGACGATAGCAAGGACGCCGCCAGCTTCGACGTCGCCGTATGTGTCGCTGGCGGTCGATGGCAGTGCTGCCGACGGTGACGCGTGGGCGCGCCGGCACTTGAGAGGCGTGAATGTTGGTGACGAGATTCCCAAAGCGGTCAATATGGACCACTTCGCCGGTGATGCTGCCATCCGGCTCACGGCTGGCAGCCGCACGTGGGAGTTGCGTCCACTGCGACAGGGTAGGGCGCCGAGCCCGGGTCCGTTAAGACGAGGTGTACGGTTTCTGGCGGAAAATAGGGGTACGCGGCGATGAGCAAATAGGCGGCTGCGTAGAGACTGCCGGATTCAGCAGCATGGACAAGATCGACCAACCGCGCGTGGGGAGCGCGGGCGAGAAGGATCCCCTTCACGATGCCGACGTAGGCATCGGTCGTGCCGAAGTCCGTCAGCAGCGTGATGACTTGTGGCGTCGTCATCTACATGCCTCCCGGCCTTGCGAGACAAAGACCACACAACGATGGATGACCGCGGCCTTTACTCGGGCCTGATCCGGTGCCAGTGGTCCCCCTGTGGCTCTGTGTCTAGCTCTTGGCAGCTGTCGCGGTGACCTTCGTTCCCGGGCGAATCTCGTCGTTCCCCCTGCGCACCACAACGTCGCCTTCGCGCAAATCGCCAAACACCTCGATCACGTTGCCGTTCAGCTCGCCCCGCCGGACGTCCACCCATTCGGCCACGCCGTTTCGAACCCTGACGACGAACTGACGCTCCGACGTGCGAACGACGGCGGTCGTCGGCACGAAGAGACTGGCGCCAGCGCGTGACACCGGCCACTGCACCTCTGCGAACATTCCTGATGCCAGCGTGAGCTTCGGGTTCGCCACCTCGAGCTCGACCAGCATGCTGCGCGTCTTCATATCCAGCGAATGCGCGGGTCTTGCAATGACGCCCTGGAACGTCTGGTCGGGAAACGCCGATACGCGGAACTCCACTTTCGTTCCCTTCACGATGGTACCCACGTAGGCTTCGGGCACCGGCACGGTCAGTCGCAGCCGCGACACTTGTTCGATCCTGAGCAAGGCGCCGGTCGAGGGACCGACCAAGCTCCCGGGATGAACGTTGCGCTCGGTGATGACGCCATCGAACGGCGCGGCCAGCTCCAGATACGCTTCCATTTCCGCGACAGCTTTGACAGCAGCTTCTGCCGCCCCCCCACCGCTCTTCAGCGCGTTGACGTGGGCACGTGCTGCTTCGAGGGTACGCTCCGCGATCTCGACGTCGTGCCCGGCGACCACACCGGGCGTCGCGCTCGCGGCTTTGAGGCGATCGTACGTGCTCCGGGCAGCCACGGTCTTCGCTTCCGCCTCGGCCTCCTGGGCACGAACGGCCTGGAACTTCGCCTCGGCCTCCAGTCGCTGGGCGCGCAGTTCAGGAGCCGACAGTGTGCCCAGCACCTGGCCGCGTTTGACCCAGGATCCGCGATCGACCGCTATCGATTCGACGAACCCCGGCACCCTGGCATTCATGTTCACGCCCTGATACGGCGTCAAATCGCCGGGGATGGTAATCGTCTTTTCGAGCGCTTGGGAGACGACCTTCGTCGTGTCCAGCGAGGCCGTGGTGCCTTGTCCGAACAGCGAGCCGGCGCCCAGACACAGCACCGAGACACAGATGGCGAAGGATGCAGAGCGCTTCATGCGACTTCTCCTGAATGATGGCGGCTCATGACGTCATCGGGATCGAGCGACGGCGAGGCGACGCCGGCTCGACTCTGCACGAGCGCGAAGAGAGCGGGGAGCACCAAGAGCGTTGCGACCGTCGAGGCCGCCAATCCACCGATGACGGCCCGGCCAAGCGGCGCGAGCTGCTCAGCCCCCAGCGCCACCGGGATCATGCCGGCGATCATCGCACACGTTGTCATCAGGATCGGTCGCAGCCGGCTGGTCGCACCGCGAGTCGCCGCCACGTCCGCCGCCGCACCTTCCTGTCGATACTGCTCAGCGAACGTCGCCAGCAAGATGGCATTCGCCACTGCCACGCCAATGGCCATGATGGCGCCCATGAAGGACTGAACATTCAACGTACTGCCCGTCACGAAGAGGCTGAGCGCGACACCAGCTATCACGGCCGGAATCGTCCCGACGACGATCAGGGCCACCTTGAACGACTGGAAATAGGCAGCCAGCAGCAGGAAGATCGCGACGATCGCGAGCCCCAGACCAGACCGAAGACCGTCCAACGTCTGCTGCATGGGCGCGACCTGGCCTCGGACACTCACGGTCACGCCGCCCGGAGGATCGCCGGCGCGGGTCACCGCCGCGAATACGTCGTCGGATGCCGTGCCGAGGTCCTCACCGTGCACATTGGCGGTCAGCGTGATCATGCGCTGCTGGTTGTACCGGTTGTACTCGCCAATCGCCGTCTGTTGAGACACCGTCGCCACATCTCCGAGCAGCGGGCGCGCCGCGCCGTTCTGCATGACGGGCACGTTCAAGACATCCTCCATCGACGACATCGTATGCTGCGGGATCTCGACTTGCACCTGATAGGCGATGCCGCTGTTCGGATCGGCCCAATAGTTCGGCGTCACGAAGCGGCTCGACGAGGTGGCAGCCACCAGGGACCGGCCGACCTCCTCGACGGTCACGCCCAACTGCCCGGCCCGCTCGCGATCGATCTGGACCTGCATGACGGGATAGTCGAGTGCCTGTCCGAACTGGAGATCTCGCAGTCCCGCGACTTTGGCCATCTCTGCCTTCAGTTTCTCCGCGTACCCGCGACTGGCGGTCAGATTGGCGCCGGTTACGGCCACCTCGATCGGAGTCGGCGAGCCGAAGCTCATGACCTGATTCACCAGATCCGCCGCTTCGAAGGACACGACGGAGCCGGGCGCAATCTCGTCGATCTTGCCGCGAAGCATCTCCTGGAGAGCGTCGGTGGAGATCTTCCGCTCCGGCTTCAGCGAGACCAGGAGCACCGCCTCGTGCGGACCGCTGGTCCACAAATAGATCGTATTCACGGGATAACTGGAGGGTTGGGACCCGACGAATGCGAGACTCGCGTCTACGTTCTCCGGGCCCACCGCCTCCGCAATCGTGTCGAGCACCTTGAGCGTCATCAGTTCCGTCCGCTCGACGCGGGTCCCCGTCGGCGCCCGCAAGCGGACCTGGATCTGACCGGAATCGGCACTCGGGAAGATTTCAGTACCCAGCGATCCGCCGACGACATACACGGTCATCGCCGACACGACGAGGTACACGGCAAGAACGACCCACCGCCCCCGCACGACGGTCCCGACGACGCGCCCGTACGTGTCCCGCAATCGGTCAAAGAAGCCACCCTCGGTGGCCGGCTGATGCTCACCGCCAATCCACGTATACAGGATCGGCACGAACGTCAGCGCCAGGATGTACGAGGCCGCCATCGCAAACCCAACCGACAGCGCCAGGGGGACGAACAGCGCCCGGCCCACGCCGACCATGAAGAAGGACGGCGCGAAGACCGCCAGAACGCAGAGCATCGCGAGCATCATGGGGACGGCAACTTCCGAGACGGCATCGAACACGGCCCGCGCGCGTGTCTTGCCGCGCGCCACATGGGTGTGAATGTTCTCGATGGCGACAGTGGATTCATCGACCAGGATGCCAATGGCCAACGTGAGACCGCCGAGCGTCATGATGTTGATCGTCTGGCCCGCGGCCCACAGGGCCACAACGGCCGCCAGCAGCGCCAAGGGAATCGTCAGGATGACGATGATGGAGCTGCGGAGATGCCGGAGGAACAGCAGCACCATGAGGCCCGTGAGAAACGCCCCAAGCGCGCCTTCAGTGGTCAGCGATCGAATCGCGTTGGTCACGTAGCCGGACTGGTCGAATCTGAAGTCCACAGTGATGTTGTCGGGGATTGCGGCGCGCATGCGCGGCAACTCCGCCGTGACACGCTGGACGACCGCCAGCGTCGACGCGTCCGCCCGCTTCGTGACCGGGATATACACGCTGCGCTTGCCGTTGATCAGCGCGTAGCTCGTGAGGATGTCCGAGCTGTCTTCGACATAGCCGACATCGCGCAGAAAGACCGCCGGGCCGGCACCTACGCGAACGGGAATCTCCAGCAGCTCCTGCACGTTCCGCACGACCGAGTTCACGGGAACCATCTGCGTGAAATCGCCGATGCGCACATTGCCGGACGGCGAGACGGCGTTCCCCCTGGCGAGCGAGCGCACGACTTCCTCGCCGGACATGCGAAACGCGCGCAGCCGGTCGGGATCCACGCGCACGACGACCGTGCGCTGGTTGCCGCCAAAGGGCGGCGGCGCTGAGACGCCGGGCAGCGTCCCGAACATCGGACGGACGCGGTTCAGCGCAAGATCCTGAATCTCCCCGAGCGCGCGCGTCTCGCTGGAGAAAACCAGATACCCCACGGGCACACTGCCGCCATCGAAGCGCACGACAAAGGGGGGCACCGTCCCCGGCGGCATGAACGCCCGGGCGCGATTCACTTGCGCGACGGTCTCGGCGACCGCCTGGCTCATGTTCGTGCCTTCATGGAAGAACAGCTTCAGGAGCGTCGTCCCCTGGATGGACCGCGATTCCACGTGCTCGATCCCGGTGACGTACAGGAAGTGGTACTCGTAGTAGTTCGCGATGTACCCCTCCATCTGCGCGGGATCCATGCCCCCGTACGGCTGGGCGACATAGATGACCGGCGTCCCGAGATCCGGAAAGATGTCGATCTTCATCCGCTGCACGGCGAGGAGCGACATCAGCGCCACCCCGAGGATGACGATGAGGATCGTGATCGGTCGCCGCATTGCCGCACGGATGAGCCACATGGTCTTGCCCTCTCTGGAACCGGATGACTATTTCAGCAACTCTGACACGTCGCCCTTGGCTGCAGCGTCGGTCACGAGCGCCCGCCAGACCCCCAATCGGGCCACCGCATCACCGACTTCGGCTTGCAGGAGCAGCCGCTGTGAATCGGCGACCTCGATGATGGTGGCCAGTCCTGCATCGTACCGGGCGCGCGATTGTTGTTCCAACACGCGCGCGGACGCCAACTGAATCGGGGTGTTCTCGGCCACGCGACGCGCCCCGTCCATCTCGGCCCACGCCTGCTCCGACTGAGCTGTCAGCTGCTGAACGATGCGGTCGTACGTCGCGACCTCGGCACGCTCGGTGTGAGCCTCGATGCGCTGCCGCTCCCGGAGCGAGAACCAGTCGAAGAGCGGAAAGGTCGCCGTGAGACCCACGGCCCAGTTTGCCGTGTCGAAGTCGAGACCCCGTGAGCCGCCGAGATTCGTGCCGCCGGGCCCGGCTGCCGAAGCCCCGGTTCCGCGGAGCGAATAGGCCGTCTGGAAGTTGATGCGGGGGAAGTATGAATGGCCGAGCACGTTCTGAAACGCACGACTCGCGTCGACCGTCGCCATTTGGGTCTCCGCCAAGGGATGAGCAGCGGCTGTGGGCGGAGCCACGGGCGGCGCCGGCGGCATTTCCAACAGCGGCCCTCCGGCAATCTGGACAGCAGGAGGGGCGACGCCGAGCCATTGCGCGAGATTCGCCCGAGCGATCTGTTCCGCCTGTTCGGCCTGGATCAATTGAATGCGGGCGAGCGCCAACTCCGCCTGCGCACGGGAGTCATCCGCGCCGGGTCGGAGTTGGTTCTTCACAAGCACCGCGACCGAGTCTGCGAAGACCTGCTGACGTTCGACGTTTGCGCGAGCGGCGCGGACGGTCTCCTCGGCGGCAGCTAGACGTAGAAAGCCGTCAGCGGTACCGACGCCCACCTCCACACGTGTGAGCTCGGCACCTGCGGTCGCACGTGTGACGAACGAGCGCGCCAGATTGACCGACGCGCCGCGCAACCCGAAATCAAACGCCTCCCATGACAGCAACAGCGCGTTGGCACTGCCCCAGATCGTCGACGACGATGCGCTGTCTGATGCCGGGCCGGAGATGGCGGGAGTGATTGTGCCTGGCAAGAGCAAGCCCGGGACGTTGTTGCGAGTTGCGCGATTGACCTGAACGCTCCAATCAAGGCGTGGCAAGTACGCCGTCTGTGCCAAGTCCACACCGGACTGCTGGGCCGAAATTCGTGCAGTCGACGCCCGAATCGCGGGATAGTTGTCTATGGCGTACTGAATCGCCTGCTGGAACGTGACCGGGAAGGATGGACGCGCCGGCTGTGCAGCGACCGGCCGCACGAACGCGAATATGACACATAAGAGGATAGGGCCCAGCGCGATCGCTCGACAGCGATCAGAGGCTGCCCGATGCCGTTCTTCACGGATGTCTCTGTTCGCCAATCGCATCTCCTTGCGTTCTCCTCTTCATCCGTGCCTGCAGCCGTAAGGCCAGTATCGATGACCGTAGATGATACTCGATACAATGGCGGCGCGCACGGACACGCGTACGACACTCTCTCAGACAGCGTGGGTGGGTCCACGCGGCGCTAACCCTCGCTTGACCGGCGATGCGAAATTGCTTACCGGTTCCGCTGTCGGCGTCTGCCGGCTCGAACCGATGCCGCGCGCGCGGCAGCCGGTTTCTTCTTGCCGGCAGATGTGTGACTCTGGGCCCTGCCCTCTGCGCGTGCCACCAGGTGTACGGGTCTGAGTCGAGCGTGGGTGTCGGCCTCCTCGACCACTTCGCGATGGAGCTCCACGACTGTCTCACGCACGACCTCCAACACCGCAGCGCCACCCGCCGTCAGGTGATAGTACCGCCGCCCACGCGGCCCCGCATTGGCCTCCCTTTCGCACCGCAGCCACCCATTGCGTTCCATGCGCTTCAGCAGCGGGTACAGCGTGCCGGGGCTGATGTCGTAGCCGTGACGGCGAAGCTCGCTGAGCACCCATTGGCCGACGACCGGATGTTCGGCGGCGTGGTGGAGGATGTGCACCTTCCAGAAACCCAGCAAGATCTCGCGCGTCAGCAGCTTCCTGTCGACTGTAGTCATCGGCTCCACTCTAGAGGGCAATCTCCTGGCACGGGCAAGAGGAGCTCAGATCCTCCGTCCCGACCACGACAATTATTACGTCAACCGTAAACGGTATGCGAGTATAATCCCAGCCCCTTGCCACGATCAACCGAACACGGACGCACCAGCTCACCGGCCGTCGTTATCCTCATCCGGCTCATGGTCGGCGCAGTGTTCCTCTCAGAAGGCATCCAGAAGTGTCTGTTTCCGGATCAGCTCGGCGTCGGCCGCTTTCTGAAGATCGGCTTGCCCGTGCCAGAGCTCCTCGCGTCGTTCGTGGGCACCTTCGAGATTGTTTGCGGCAGTCTCGTGTTGTTGGGCTGCTGACCCGTCTCGCAGTCGTTCCGCTCCTTGGCATCATGGCCGTCGCGCTCGCAACCACGAAGTGGCCGATCCTTTTGGATCAAGGCTTCTGGTCCATGGCGCACGAGGCGAGAACCGATTGGGCAATGACGTTGGGCTCACTATTTCTCCTTCTCGTTGGTGGCGGGCCGTGGTCGATCGACGCATGGTTGTCAGGTCGTCGGTGATGTGGGAACCTCTCCAAGCAGACATTCGTCGGCACGGCCACGGCGATTGGCTTGTTCGCCTTCCTCGGTTGAGGGTGGACGGGCGCAGAGTCCTCCGCTCGGCTGCGGGAACCTGTGATCTGTGCCACACATTCCGCGGTTCACACACTCCGAGCGAGTGGTCGCCACGTGACATAATTCGCGCGCTGCGGCGACACCGACGTCTGCACGAGGACTTGCGATGCCCTTTCTGCCGTCTGTCAAGGTCGATGACAAGGTTCCACACGTTCTGTCGAAGTTCAACACAGGGACGGGCAGACCACTCATCGAGTACCACGAGGCCCTCCTGCGCGGCGACTCCCCGTTCACTGTCGCGGAACGGGAGACGATGGCGGCATACATTTCCGGTGTGAACGCCTGCCAGTATTGCCACGGCGCGCACACAGCGGCCGCCAGACAATTCGGCGTCGCGCCCGAACTGATCGCGGATCTGCTCAAGGATGCTGCGACGGCCGGCATCCCGGCCAAGATGGTCCCTGTCCTCAACTACGTCCGCAAGCTCACGTTGACGCCGACGCGGATGACACAGGCCGATGCGGACGGGGTGTACGCGGCCGGATGGAGCGAGCGCGCGCTGTACGACGCCATTCAGATCTGCTGCCTGTACAACTTCATGAATCGCTTCGTCGAGGGGATCGGACTGACACCGATTCCCGAGCAGTTCGACATGGAGGGCAGACTCATCAAGGAAGGCAGCTACAAAGGGATGCTCGACGCATTCGGCATCGTCTAGTGACTATATGGAGTCTCGACGTTCTCCAGCGTCCAGGCCGCGCTGGGGTACCGACGGGCGGATGAAGGTCCGCTCCAGTCTCCAGGACACGCACCTCGCATCGGATGAGGCAGGAACGGGCTATGTCTATCACACGCCCTACCCGGGAGAAGATCAGGACGCGTTGAGGCTGGATGTTCGGCCGGAACCGGGCCCCCACATGGAGGTGCTCGCCTTCTACTTCCCGAATGTTGAGGGCAAGGACGCGGTTCTGCGCTTGCACTGGGGCACCGTGGTGGTGCCGCTCTCGATCCGCGTGCCCTGATCGGCTGCTTCGGCCGGCCGTTATCCAGGAAGCCGGCGGGTGTAACGCCTTGGGAGTGTCGGAGACTATGTCTCGGAGCCGGCCATCGCGATGGCCGCGCAGCCGCTGCCCTTCAAGTCGGGGGCGATGTCTTTGCCACGATTCACGATGCTTCACGACACGATCGCCGGCGACTGTTCGGGTTGCGCCGGCGCGCTTCGCACGGCACCTCCAGGTGTCCGCGTCGCGATGGCCGCTACATTTCTCCTCCTGTTGGGCGTGGCCCTGTTCGGTGGAACGGAATCACAGCACGCAATGGGTCAGGTTCAGGGTTCAGCGACCCGACACCCTGCGATCGGACCGGGCTTCGACCACGAGCACCGGACGTGGACCGCCGTCCTTGGCGACTACGTCAAGGATGGCGCCGTCGAACGTGATCTCGATGCCGGACAAGTGGGAGTATCCCTGGTACGCCGCGTGGGACCTTGCGTTTCATTGTCTCCCGCTTGCCCTGGTTGACGCGGACTTCGCCAAGCGACAGCTCCTGCTCCTCACCCGTGATTGGTACATGCACCCCAATGGGCAGCTTCCGGCGTACGAGTGGGCCTTCGGCGACGTGAACCCGCCGGTGCATGCCTGGGCTACCTGGCGTGTGTTCGAGATCGATCGCGCGCGCCGCGGAGATCAGGGTGACCTCGAGTTCCTCGAACGGGTGCTCCACAAGCTCCTCCTGAACTTCACCTGGTGGGTGAACCGCAAGGACGCGCACGGGCTCAACCTGTTTCAAGGGGGATTCCTCGGGCTCGACAACATCGGGGTGTTCGACCGCAGTGCCCCGCTTCCAGTCGATGGACACGTCGAACAGGCGGATGGAACCGCGTGGATGGCCATGTACGCGCTGAATCTGCTGCGGATCTCGATCGAGCTGGCCAAGCACCGGCCCGCGTACGAGGACATCGCCAGCAAGTTCTTCGAGCACTTCCTCTACATCGCCGGTGCGATGCGCAACGTCGGTGGGCGCGGTCTCGACCTCTGGGACGAGGCCGACGGCTTCTTCTACGACATCCTGCACTGCGACAGCGCCGACCGGAGCCGGTGTGAGTCGGTCCCGCTCCGCGTCAGGTCGCTCGTGGGCCTCGTGCCCCTGTTCGCGGTGGAGACGCTGACAGAGGACGTGCTCGAGCGGTTGCCGGCGTTCTCGGCACGCATGGACTGGTTTCTGCGTCATCGTCCTGACCTGGCAGCGCTCGTATCGCGCTGGCAGACACCCGGCGCAGGCAGCCAGCACCTGCTGTCGCTCCTGCGCGGCCACCGGATGAAGCGACTGCTGCGACGGATGCTCGACGAGACCGAGTTCCTGTCCGACTTCGGAATCCGGGCACTGTCGAAGCATCACCACGAGCATCCCTATCGGCTCGAGATCGGCGGCGCGACGCACACGGTTGGCTATCAGCCTGGCGAGTCGGACAGCGGCCTCTTCGGCGGCAACTCCAACTGGCGCGGCCCGATCTGGATGCCGGTCAATTACCTGCTCATCGACTCGCTGCACCAGTTCCACGACTACTACGGCGACGACTTCCTCGTGGAGTGCCCGACCGGGTCCGGGACGATGCTGAATCTGCGCCAGATCGCCGACGAGTTGTCGGCGCGGCTGTGCCGATTATTCCTGCCCGGAGCCGCTGGTGACCGTCCCTGCCTCGGGCCCCACGACAAGTTCCGGCACGATCCCCGCTTCAGCGACCACCTCCTATTTCACGAGTACTTCCACGGAGACGACGGCCATGGCATTGGCGCGTCGCATCAGACGGGCTGGACAGGACTGATTGCGTCGCTGCTGGCGGAATCGACGCCGCCTCGAGACGCGTCACGAAGGGATCCGGTGTGAAAGCCATTGCTGTACATCCTGGACGCACCGGCAGCATCCATCTCGCCGATCTCGACCCGCCGTCGCTCGACGAGATTGCCGGAGGCCAGGGCGTTCTCGCGCGCGTGCTCTCGGTGGGCGTCGACGCCACGGACCGGGAGATCGCCGCCGCGGAGTATGGCGCGGCCCCGCCCGGCGCGGACTTTCTCGTGCTTGGACACGAGAGCCTGTGCAGGGTGGAGCAGGTGGGATCGAAGGTCAGCGGTCTGGCGCGCGGTGATCTGGTGGTCTTCATGGTCCGGCGCCCGGGACATTCGATTTATGACCTGATGGGGCTGCAGGACCTGACGACCGACGATGAGTCGTTCGAGCGAGGCATTTCCAGGCGTCACGGATTCCTCACCGAGTATGTCGTCGATCACGCCGACTACGTAATCAAGGTGCCGGACTCCCTCGGTGCACCGGGCGTGCTGCTGGAGCCCACATCGGTCGCGGAGAAGGCCATCCGTCAGGCGTACAAGATCCAGGAGCGGCTCGGCGTCTGGAGGCCGAAACGGGCGATCGTCCTCGGCGCAGGCCCACTCGGGCTGCTCGCCACGATGGCCCTGCGTGTCCGCGGGCTCGAGGTGGCCACCTTCGCCCGGTCCCGTCTGCCACACCTCAATGGCGAGCTCGTGCAACACATCGGCGCCCGGTACGTGAGTGCTCAGGACGGGGATCTCAAGGCACTGGCCGAGTCGATGGAGAGCGTCGATCTGATCGTCGAAGCCACGGGCTTCAGCCCTCTGGTCTTCGAGGCGATGGAGCGGCTGGGCCGTAACGGCGTGCTCGTGCTCACAGGCATTGCCGGTGGGAACCGTGTGGTGGACGCGGTCCACGCGGATCACATCCTTCAGAGCTTCGTGCTCGGGAACAAAGTCGTCGTCGGAAGCGTCAACGCGGCGCGTGTCGACTTCGAGCAGGGCGTCTCAGACCTCGTGATGGCCGAGGCGCTCTGGCCCGGCTGGCTGAGTCGGTTGCTCACGCACCGGATTGAGGGGCTCGATCGATTCGAGGAGATGATGCGCCTGCTCATCGAGGACAAGAGCGCGATCAAGATTTACGTCGAAGTGGCCGGGCAGTGAATTGAGGACATGCCGTCGAGTCACGCGCGCCTCAATCGGTATACCGGACTCGCCGTGGCCGCGTTGCTCGCTGTCTACATCACGCTGGAGGCGCCGCTCTCGGGCATGAGCCTTAACCCGGCGCGCTCGTTCGCCTCAGCGGTGCCAGCGTGGCTGTGGGACGGGCTGTGGGTCTACTTCGTCGCACCCGCCTTGGGGATGACAGCGGCAGCCGAGGCGTACCGCAGATGGCCCGGTACGCACCGCGTCCTGTGCGCCAAGCTTCACCACGACAATCATCAGCGATGCATCTTTCGCTGCGACTATCCCACCATGCGCGGCAGGTGATCCATGCGCGAAGGCCGTCACTATGACGTCATCATCATTGGCACCGGCGCGGGAGGCGGCACACTGGCCCGCAAGTTGGCACCATCGGGCAAGCAGATCCTGCTCCTCGAACGCGGCGGCTACGTGCCTCGTGAGAAGGACAACTGGGACGCTCGCGCTGTGAACGTCGCGGGCAAGTACGCCGCCAAGGAGGTGTGGCGCGACCGGAAAGGACAGCCGCTGCACCCGCACACGAACTACAACGTGGGGGGCAACACCAAGTTCTATGGCGCCGCGCTGTTTCGCCTCCGGGCCGAGGATTTCGGCCTACTGCACCACCACGGCGGCGTCTCTCCCGCGTGGCCCGTGGGGTACGCGGAGTTCGAGCCCTACTATACAGAGGCGGAGCGTCTCTTTCAGGTGCATGGGCGTCGCGGCGAGGACGTTACTGAGCCGCCGGCCAGCGCGCCCTACCTGTTTCCCGCGATTCACCACGAGCCGGTGATCCAGGAACTGGCCGATGATTTCTCCGCTCTGGGGGCACGGCCGTTCCACGTCCCGCTTGGCGTGATGCTCGACGAAGCCAGTCCGCGCACCAGCCGCTGCATTCGCTGTAACACGTGCGACGGCTACCCGTGCCTGCTGCACGCCAAGGCCGACGCCGAGACGTGCGGAGTCGAACCGGCCCTCGCGTATCCGAACGCACGCCTTGTGACCGGCGCCAGGGTCGATCGCCTGATGACCGACGGAACGGGCCGGCGGGTCACGCGTGTCGAGGCGACCGTGGACAGAGCGCCGGCCGAATTCGCCGCCGACATCGTGGTCGTGGCCTGCGGCGCCATCAACTCGGCCGCGTTGCTGCTTCGATCGGCCAATGATCGGCACCGGCATGGGCTGGCCAACAGCTCCGACCTGGTCGGGCGCCATTACATGGGTCACGTCAATTCGGTGCTCATGGCCGTATCAAAGTGCGCCAATCCCACGGTGTTTCAGAAAACCCTCGGCCTCAACGACTTCTACTTCGGGTCAGCCGAGTGGCCCCATCCGATGGGCCACATCTCCTTCGTCGGCAAACTCGATGGTGTGACGCTCGAGGCTGGCGCACCGGCGGTCGCCCCGGGATGGACACTCGACCTGATGGCCCGCCATTCCCTCGACTTCTGGCTCACGAGCGAAGACCTTCCTGATCCGGAGAATCGCGTGAGCCTCAACTCCCACGGAGAGATCGTGCTGTCGTACCGGCCAAACAACGAAGAGGGACACCGGCAGCTTGTCGGTAACCTCAAGGACCTGATGAGCCGGCGCAGGACCTGTCCGCATCATGGTCACGCCTGTCATCAGGGTTTCTTCGCGAGGAATCTCTATCTCGGTCAGCAGATCCCGCTGGCTGGGGTCGCACATCAGAACGGGACGTTGCGGTTCGGAACCGATCCCAGGACATCAGTACTCGACATCCACTGCAAGGCCCACGATCTGGACAACCTCTATGTCGTGGACGCGAGCTTCTTCCCGAGCAGCGGAGCCGTGAATCCGGCCCTGACAATCATGGCCAATGCCCTCCGGGTTGGCGATCATCTGCTCGAGAGGCTCGGATGAATCCGATCCACGGCATGGACGAGCAGGCCGGCGGCGTCATCCCTTCGCTCAGCATCGAGCAGATGGTCGAGGTCGATCGCGCGATGGTCGAGGACTTCGGCACCCTGCTGCTGCAGATGATGGAACTTGCAGGCCGTCATCTCGCGCACCTGGCACGCGAACGCTTCCTCGCCGGTGACGCGCGCGGCCACGACGTTGTCGTGCTGGCCGGCACGGGCGGCAACGGCGGTGGGGCCCTGGTCTGTGCGCGACGGCTCGCGGGCTGGGGCGCCCCTTCAGGTCTCGACGGAACGACGGGGACACCCGGCGATCCGACGATCGAGGCCACCGCCACACTGACGCTCGCGCTGCCGAAGCACGGGTTGACCGCGGTGTCGGCTCGCCCGTACGTCGGCGAACCGTATCTTGCCGACATCGGTGTGCCGCCACAGCTCTATGCCCGGCCACGACTGGGGATCACTCTGCCACCCGTGTTTGCCGTGAGCGATCTGGTGAGGCTGCGATGACGGCTCTGGCCCCGGTCGCGCCCCTCCCGGTCAGGTACGGACGCGATGATTGCGGCGACCTCGGGCGCGCCGAATCGCTCGAGTGGCTCGTAGCGAACGGCATCGGTGGGTACGCGTCGGGTACGGTCGCCGGCCTGCGCACACGCCGGTATCACGGCCTGCTGGTGGCGGCGCTGGATCCCCCAACGGCCCGGACGGTCATGGTCACCGACGTCCATGAGCAGGTCCAGATTGCTGGCGGCGCACACGCACTCACGACAGCTCGCTGGCGCGACCAGACGGTGAGTCCACGGGGCTTCGAGCGCATCGAGGCGTTCTGGCTCGAAGGCCGGACGCCCGTGTGGCGCTTTGCCATTGGCGAGCACAGCATCGAGAAGCGTGTGCTCATGGTGCCCGGCCGCAACACGACGGTACTGACTTACCGGTTGGCCCGCGGCCACACATCGGTCCGCCTCGAAGTGAAGGTGCTGGCCGCGTACCGCGACTATCACGCGACCACGCGCAGCGGCGGATGGCGAATGCAGGTTGAGGCCCGCGGTGGCGAGCTGCGCGTCGTACCGTTCGCCGGCGCGCGCGAACTTCGCGTCACCGGCCCCGGGATGACCCTTGAGGCCGCCCACAATTGGTACCGGGGTTTCGATCTGGCGCGCGAGCGCGAACGCGGTCTCGACTTCCTCGACGACGCGCTGCACGTGGCCACGGCCAGCGCGGATCTCGCCCCGGATCACGAGGTGATTCTCATTCTCACGGCCGAGCCCCATGAGGTCGACGCCGAGCGCGCTCGACACCAGGTGGCCGCGCACGAAGAGGCGATTCTGGCCGATTACCGCGCGCACCAAGGACCACTGGCCGACGAGGTGGGAGCACGCCTCGCGCTGGCCGCGGATCAATTCCTCGTGCGCCGCGACGCGGCGCACGAGGAGGGCGCCACGGTCATCGCGGGCTACCACTGGTTCACGGACTGGGGCCGCGACACGATGATCGCGCTTCCGGGTCTGACCCTGGAGACCGGACGCCCAGCGGTCGCCCGCCAGGTCCTGTCCACGTACGCCCGCTTCGTTGACCGCGGCATGCTTCCAAATCGGTTCCCCGACGCGGCAACGGACCTGGAGTACAACACCGTGGACGCGACGCTCTGGTTTGTCGAGGCCCTGCGAGAGTATCTGGAGGCGACGGGCGACACGACGATTGTGCACGAGTTGTGGCCCGTCCTGGAGCAGATCGTCGCACACCACGAACACGGAACGCGCTATGGCATCCTTGTCGATGCCGCTGACGGGCTATTGCGTGCCGGCGAGGCCGGCATACAGATCACGTGGATGGACGCCAAGGTCGGTGACTGGGTGGTAACGCCACGCACGGGCAAGTGCGTCGAGGTCAACGCGCTCTGGTACAGCACGCTCGTCACGCTGGGCGAGTTCGCGCCGCTCGTTGGGCAGGACGCAGGCGGGTGGCAGGCGCGAGCCGCGCGTGTGCGGGAGAGCTTTCAGCGTTTCTGGCGTGACGATCTCGGCTACCTCTGTGACGTCATCGATGGTCCGGAGGGCGACGACACCAGCCTTCGCCCGAACCAGATCCTGGCGGTCGCACTGCCTCGGAGCCCGCTCGAGTCCGGTCGGCACCGGGCCGTGGTCGATGCATGCGCGGACGCGCTCGTGACGTCCCACGGTCTGAGGAGCCTGGCGCCGACACACGCGAGTTACCGACCGATGTACGGCGGAGATCCCCGTGCGCGCGACGGAGCCTACCATCAGGGCACTGTGTGGGCCTGGCTGCTCGGTCCCTTCGCCCTGGCGCACCATCGCGTGTACGGCAACCCCAGGCAGGCTCGCGCGTTCCTGGAACCCCTCATCGATCACGTGCGCGCGTACGGAGTGGGCTCGATCGCCGAAATCTTCGACGGCGCCGCGCCCCATCGGCCTCGCGGCTGCATCGCCCAGGCATGGTCTGTTGCGGAGACGCTCCGCGCCTGGGTACGGTTGCGACGACAGGAAGTCCAAGAGTGACGTCTCCACCAGCGGCCGTGGCGATGACCGGCAAGGCGAATCGGACGTATCAATCCATGCCAACACACTACGATGCCATCGTGATCGGGACCGGCCAGGCCGGGCCTTCCCTGGCGGCACGGCTTGCGAAAGCCGGCCGCAAGACCGCCGTCCTCGAGCGCAGCCGCTTTGGCGGCACGTGCGTGAATGTGGGATGCATTCCGACGAAGACGCTCGTCGCAAGCGCCCGGGCAATACACGTCGCGCGGCGCGGCGCGGAGTTCGGCTTCTCTATCGACGGCGCCGTCCGCGTCGACATGGCGCGGGTGAAGGCACGCAAGGACGCCATCGTCCGCCAGTCGAACGAAGGAATCGAGCGATGGATGAAGAACACGCCGAACCTGACGGTCTACGAGGGGCACGGTCGATTCACCGGCCCGCACACGGTCACCGTCGACGGGACTGAACTGCACGCCGATCAGATCTTCATCAACGTCGGCGCCCGCGCCATCGTCCCCGACATCCCCGGCGTCCAGGAGGTCCCCTTCCTTACCAACACGGGCCTTCTGAACCTGGACGTCGTGCCCGAGCACCTCACCGTGGTCGGCGGCAGCTACGTCGGGCTCGAGTTCGCGCAGATGTTCCGCCGCTTCGGCAGCCGCGTGACGGTGATCGAGCGCGGCGATCGACTGATCGCGCGCGAGGATGAAGACGTCTCGGCGACCCTCCAGGGGATTCTCGAATCCGAAGGCGTGGCCGTTCGGCTGAACGCCACTTGCATCGCGCTGCGTCGGACGCTGCAAGGAGCAGCGGTGGGCGTCGACTGCACACAGGGAGCACCAGACATCGACAGCACGCACGTCCTGCTGGCCGTGGGCCGGCGCCCGAACACGGACGACCTCGGCCTCGAGGCCGCCGGCATCGCGCACGATGCCCGGGGCTTCATCACCGTGGACGACCAGTGCCAGACCACGGCCCCGGGCGTGTGGGCGCTCGGCGAGTGCAACGGGCACGGCGCCTTCACGCACACGGCGTACAACGACTACGAGATCGTCGCGGCGCAGCTCTTCGACGAGGACGCGAGGCGAATCAGCGACCGAATTCCGTGCTACGCGCTGTACACGGATCCTCCGGTCGGCCGCGCCGGCATCACCCTGCAGGAGGCCCGTGGCTCGGGGACACGAGTGCTCGTCGGCTACCGGCCAATGACGAAGGTCAGCCGTGCCAGGGAGATGAGTGAAACCTCAGGATTCATGCGCGTGCTCGTTGACGCGGACACCCGGCAGATTCTCGGCGCCGTCGTCTTCGCCGTGGGCGGCGACGAGATCGTGCATTCCATCCTCGACGTCATGTACGCGCGGTCGCCCTACACGGCGATTTCACGCGCCGTGCACATTCACCCGACGATCAGCGAGCTCATCCCGACGATGCTTCAAGAACTGACGCCGCTTGCCTGACCGGCCCGGGCCGGATCCCGGTATACTGCCAGCGTTGTCCCGAGGGGCAGGAGCTGGAGGTTGTCAATGAAACGTACCGTTCTCGTCGTCGTCGCCGTCATGACTGTTTCGACCGGTGTATTGGCTCAGGAGGGACGCGGCGGCGCACCACCGCCGCCACCGGCGTTGAACCCGGGGGCGTCGCAGGCCGACGTCGACAAGGCGCTGCTCGCCGCTCCCGCCAATCTTCGCGGCCAGGCGACCGTCGTCAAGTGGAAGCCCGGCGACTGGACCTACGACACGCTGAGAAAAGGCACCAACCGGCTGGTCTGCTTCGACAAGTCTGGACTGCCCGGACAGCTGCCGTTCTCGATCGAGTGCACCAGCATCGCGAACCTCGATCGCGTGACGCAGAACATGAAGTCCGAGGCGGAGCCCGACAGGGCGAAGCGGCAGGCCGCCCTTGATGCGGCTGAAAAGGATGGCACGCGGGCAAAGCCCGAGTTCGGCTCCGTCTGGTATCACCTGATGGGAAAGGACGAGGCGAGCGCGCGCCCCCATTCGACCGTTGCGGTCCCCGGTGCCACGACGCAATCGATGGGATTGCCGGATAATCCGAAGATGGGTGGCGTGTGGATCATGAACGCCGGCACGTCCACGGCACACCTCATGATTCCCGGCTATTAGCGCGAGGACGAGTGATGAAACCGGTGATCGTCGGTCTTTTCGTGCTTGCTCTGGTGTCTGCGGGGCAGGGAAAGCAGACGTTCACCGGCGTCATCACCGACGACATGTGTCCCCTGGGCGACCACTCTCGCATGCAGATGGGACCGACCGACGCCGAGTGCGCCAAGGCGTGCATCAACGCTCATGGCGCGACCTATGTGCTGTACGACGGCAAGAGCGCCTACGTTCTGAGCGACCAGAAGACACCGGAACGGTTCGCCGCGCAACGCGTGAGAGTCATCGGCACGCTGGACGCCCGGACGATGACGATCCAGGTCGAGTCGATCGCGGCCGTGCGCTGAACCGGGCGACGAACGAGCGACGCCAGGGGCTCAGACTTGCTCGCTGGGCGAGTATGCCGGGCGCTTGTCACGGAGCAGCGCGCGCACCGTGGCGAGTACGGCCCCGACACCACCTGCCCCGCGGCGCCACGCCTGGAACGCCGCGAGAAACGCCCATTGACCCTGTGTGACCGTCCCCCGCTTCCAGGCGCCCGCGGCGTACCGGTTCGCCTCCGCCATCGTCGGATAGATATGAGTCGTGCTCAGAATCTTGTTCAGCCCCAGGCCATGCTTCATCGCCAGGACGAATTCGGCCAGCAGATCGGCCGCGTGCTCGCCGACGCACGTTGCGCCCAGGATCTGGTCCGTGCCCGGCCGGGTGAGCACCTTGACGAACCCGTGCGCCTCCTCGTCGGCGATCGCGCGATCGAGCTCGTCGATGTCGTAGCGCGTGACCGTGTGGGGGATCTGTTGCTCGGTCGCCTCCTGCTCGTTGATCCCGACACGTGCGACCTCGGGATCGGTGAAAGTCGCCCACGGAATCACCCGATAGTCGGCTTTGAATCTCCTGAAAGTCCCGAACAGCGCGTTCACCGTCGCATACCAGGCCTGGAGACCCGCCGTATGTGTGAACTGGAACGGCCCGACGACGTCGCCGCACGCGAAGATGTTGGGGTAGATCGTCTGGAGGTACTCGTCGGCCTGCACGGTGCGGGCCTTGGTCGTGGCGATGCCGAGCTCCTCGAGGCCGTAGCCCGTCGTGTTCGCAATGCGGCCGACCGCGACGAGCACCACATCGAAAGGGATGGCCACCTCTGAGCCTTGGTGTTCGGCGACGAGCGTCTTCTCACCGCCTTCCGTGACGAAGCGTCTGGCGGTGTGTCCCGTGAGCACCCGGACGCCCTCGCGCTCGAATCGTCGCTGAACAGCCTCGGACACGTCAGCGTCTTCTCGCGACAGGAGGCGAGGCAGCATCTCCACCTGCGTCACCTGGCTTCCCAGCCGGGCAAAGGCCTGTGTGAACTCTGAGCCGATGGGCCCTCCGCCCAGGACGAGCAGGCGTCCAGGCCGCTGCCGCAGGCTCCACACGGTGTCCGACGTCAGATAGCCGACCTCCTCGAGGCCGGGAATCGGAGGGACGAACGGACGCGCCCCGGCCGCGATGACGATGTTCCGCGTCGTCAGCCTTCTCGGACCGCTCGCCGTCTGCACGTCCACGGTCCACGGTGACACGATCGTCGCGTGACCGTTGATGACGTCCACGCCGAGCCCGACGTACCGTTCGGCCGAATCGTGAGGCTCGACGGTCTTCACGACCCGCGCGACCCGTTCCATGACGTCGGCGAACTCGAAGCTCGCGCTCGCCTCCGCGATGCCCATCTCCCTCGCGCGCGCGATGTGCGAGAGCAGCTTGGCCGATCGAATGAGCGCCTTGCTCGGCACGCAACCGGTGTTCAGGCAATCTCCGCCCATCGCGTGCTGTTCGATCAGGGCGACGCGGGCCCTGGTCGCGGCGGCGATGTAGGCCGACACCAGCCCGGCTGAGCCCGCACCGATCACGACGACGTTGTAGTCGAATCCTCGTGGACGTGTGTGTGCCCATCGGGCGTAGACCCTGCGTGCCTTCAGA
>Ga0209640_10000773_pt1 | contig 25578 bp, 18 predicted proteins | sample RifCSP10_1_FD_184018 | JGI IMG/M metagenome (GOLD analysis project Ga0209640, IMG submission 184018) | Soil microbial communities from Rifle, Colorado - Rifle CSP2_sed 10_1 (SPAdes) (version 2) | ecosystem: Environmental > Terrestrial > Deep subsurface > Rock core/Sediment | place: Rifle... | reverse complement strand
GATGCTCGGCCAGTTGACGGCCCTGGGGGATCTCTCATTCGCCAACTACGGCGACTGGACCGATCGGATCGCCAAGGGCGAGCTGCCCTTCGCCAAACCACCCCGGCCCCAGGGCATCGAGCGCAACATCGTCGTCACGCTGCGCGACTGGATGAACGACAAGCAGTATCTGCACGACTTGATCTCGAGCGACCGCCGCAACCCCACGGTCAACGCATACGGTCCGCTCTACGGGTCGCCGGAATACAGCTCGGATATGCTGCCGATCCTCGAGCCGGTCAGCAACGTGGCGACCACGTTCAACGCGCCTGTGCGCGACGCGCAGATGCCGTTGAGCCTCGGGCCTGGCCACGCGGCCGCACTGGATCCGGCCCTGCCCTCACCGTACTGGGGCAACGAGCGCATCTGGGAGACGCGCGCCAACAACCACAACTCGATGTTCGGTCGGGACGGCAAGCTTTGGCTCGCCGCGTCTGTCCGGGGCGCCGAGAATCCAGCCTTCTGCAAGCAGGGCTCGGAGCATCGGTCGGCGAAAGCGTTCCCGATGGACCGCGCCGTCCGGCATCTGGCAGTCCTCGATCCCAAGACGCGGAAGTACACGTTCGTCGAGACGTGCTACTCGACACACCATCCGCAGTTTGGTTACGACAGCAACGACACGCTGTGGACGAGCGGCGGCGGGCCAGTCGTCGGCTGGCTCAACACGAAGATGTTCCTGGAAACGGGCGATGCCGCGAAGTCCCAGGGGTGGACGGCGCTCGTGCTCGACACCAACGGCAACGGGAGGCGCGACGCGTACGTCGAGCCGGATCAGCCAGCCGACCCGACAAAGGACACGCGCATCAACTCCGCGTTCTATGCCGTCATGCCAAGCCCGGTTGACGGCTCGATCTGGGGATCCACGCTCGGGGTGCCCGGCGCCGTCGTTCGCCTCGTGCCGGGCTCGGATCCACCAGCCACTGCACTCGCCGAGGTCTACCGGGTGCCGATGCCAGGGTTCGGCGCACGCGGCGCAGACATCGACCGTCAGGGCGTCGTCTGGGTGTCGCTCGGCAGCGGACACATGGGCAGCTTCGATCGCCGCAAGTGTAAGGGTCCGCTCAACGGACCACAGGCCACGGGCGATCATTGCCCCGAAGGCTGGGCGTTCCATCAGTACCCTGGTCCCGGCTTCAGAGGGATTGGCGAGAACAGCGCCGAGTCGAGCTACTACTCGTGGGTCGATCAACACAACACGTTCGGGCTGGGCAACGACGTGCCGATGTCGACAGGCAACCTGAACGACGGCATCATCGCGTTCGCTGGTGGCCGGATGGTCGTGCTGCGCGTCCCGTATCCGATTGGCTTCTACGCGAAGGGCTTTGACGGCCGCATCGACGATGCGAGCGCCGGCTGGAAGGGGCGAGGACTGTGGGCCGCGAACGGCGACCGCACCCCGTGGCTCATCGAGGGCGGCAAGGGGACCAAGCCGTTGGCGGCGCACTTCCAGCTGCGCCCGAATCCGCTGGCGAAATAGCATTCAACTCCCAACTTCCAATTCCCAACGCCCAACGGGCCTCAGCGTTCTTAGGAGTTGGCGTCTTGAGAGTTGGGCGTTGGCTTCTTGGGAGTCAACGCGCTACGCCCCCTTCGTGATCCTCGTGCCCTTCGTGGCCCCCCCTTCGTGATCCTCGTGCCCTTCGTGGCTTCTCTCGTGGTCGTCGTGGCTCCCCCTACCAGCACGTCATCGCGTCCTCGAAGATCCGCGCGAGCGACTCGGCGTCGACCGGACGCGGCGACAGCTTCGTCAACCGCTCCTGCGCGAGCGCGCCGTCGACGAGTGCCGGAAGGTCCGCTGACGAAAAGCCGACCTCCCGAAGTCCGTTCGGCACATGCAGCCGCTGCATGAACCAGGTGATGCGGTCGGACAGAACCTGCCCCGCATCCTCGCTCCGGCACGTCGACACGTCTGCGCCGAGCGCCGCAGCCGCCTCGAGGTGCCGCCCGGGATTAGCCGGCGCCGTGAAGCGGAACACCGCCGGCGCGTTGAGGATCACCGAAAAGCCGTGTGGCACGAGCGGATGGTCCGGGTACCCCGGCGCCCGGTAGCTCTTCACACCACCCGCCACCGGATACGCCATGGCGTGCGGCAGGTGCACCCCGGCGTTGCCAAAGCCGACGCCCGCGAACGAGGCTGCTAGCACCATGCTCGCCCTCGCCTCATCGTCGCCAGGATCCTCGACGGCGCGCACGAGGTGCTCGGCCACCATTCGCAGCGCCTGCAACGACCACACGTCGCTGATTGGGTTGGCGCCTTGATAGGGCGGCCGCGCCGACGGACGCGGCGGACGCGGCCGTGCGGTGAAGGGAATCGCCGTGTAGGACTCGACCGCGTGGCACAGGATGTCGAGGCCCGCCGAAGCCGCAACCGCCGGAGGAAGCGTCCGCGTGTGATCGGGATCGAGAAACCCGAGCGTGGGCTTGAGCAGCCGGCTCGAGATGCCGGTCTTCACGTGCAGCCGGGTGATGTCGAAGATGGCCACGCCCGTCGTTTCGCTGCCGGTCCCGGCCGTTGTTGGCACGGCGAAGAGCGGTTTGAGCGGACCAGGCACGGCCAGCCCTTTACCGATCGGCGGGTTGACGTAATCCAGGAAGTCGGCCGGCGGATAGCTCGTGTAGAGGTTGACTGCCTTGGCCGTGTCGATCGACGAGCCACCGCCAACGGCGACAATCGCGTCGAACGGCTCGCTGCGGGCAAAGGCAATCGCGTCGAGCACCGAGTCCTCGGTCGGCTCCACCCGGACGCGGTCGAACATGACCCATTCCACGCCGTTCCCCTGGAGCGAATCGACGACGGTGGTTGCCGGCGGCAGCCGGGCGACCACGGGGTCGGTCACGACCAAAACGCGGCGCACCCCTCGATCGGCCAGGTCCATTCCTACTTCGGCCGTCACACCGGCGCCATAGCGGACCGATGAGGTGGCCATCTCGAAAGCAATGTCGTGCATGTCAGGGTAGCTACCGCGAACCTCACGTGAGTTGACGATCACGACACACCGAGGCTGAGAGACACCGAGGCAAGAACCACAAGGAACAGGCGACAGCCCGGTTGACTATCGCCCGCGCGCTGGCGACACGGCCACGCCGGCCAGCTTGGCCCGTTCAAGCGAGGCGCGAATGAACCCGGACGCTCTCAGCTCGTCGACGAAGGCGTCGAGGGCGGTCGCCTTCTCGCGCTCGCCCTTCTTCACGACGAACGACTGCTCCACGTCCATGAAGCTTCCGGGAACCACTCGCAGTTCAGCACGCGACGCGGCCACAGCCTCCTCGGCGCGCTGGGAGTTCACCCCGAACGCATCGAGCTCGCCGCTCACGAGCAATCGCTGCACTTCAGCCGGCGGGGGCATGGCGTCAAGAACGACGACGCTCGCCCGCTTCAGGTTGGCGCTCAGGTAGATCTGCTGGGACTGTCCCTTCACCGACGCGATTCGAAGGCCGGGCTGATCCGCGTCGGCGACACGCTGAAGGGGTGAACCGGCGCGCACCAGGAAACTGTTGAGCATCAGGGCGAACCCGCCGGCGAAGTCGACCTCCCTGGCGCGCTGCGCCTCGTAGGCGAGGAAGCCGACGTCGGCAGTCCCGTTCTGCAGATGCTCAATCACAGACCGCGCGTCTGGTGCGGGGATCAACCGGTAAGGAATACTCAGCCGACGCGCGAGTTCCTTGACCAGGTCGGCAACCGGCCCGGTCACTTCCCCTGTCTGGGCGTTCACGCGCGCCTGCACGGGGTTCGTGCCGAGGAACACCGCGCGCAAGGTTCCAGTTGGCGCAAGGTCGGCGCCGAGCGCGGTGCCTGCGGTAGCTGCTACGAGAAGTACGGTAATCAGGAACAAGCGGGTCTGCACGGCGGCGATTATTCCACAGAACGGCCGCGCTCGGCCTTCTTCCAGACCAGCACCACCGAGCGCATCCAGTACCTCACAGCGGTCTGGGCGACGGCGCGGTCCACGCGATCGGCCAGCCTCATCAGGGCGTTGTCGGGCGAGGCGAAGAGGGACGAACTCGCCATCCCTGCGGGCACCGAGACGAGGTTGAAAAACAAATGCCGCGAGCGTCCGAACAGGTGGTCGGCGAACCGAATCTGATCCGCAGACAGCGGGAGCTCGTCCTTGGTCCGCGCCCAAGGCGTCAGCAGCCGTCCCAACTTCAGCAGCGGATTGTCCCGAAGCGGCTCTACAAAGACGGCCACCCCTCCTGGCGCCAGCACGCGGTGAATTTCCCGAATGGCGGCCTCGTAATCCAGGTGGTGGACAATCGACCGTCCGACGACGAGGTCGAATGACTCCGGCTGAACCGCCAGGGAGTGCGCGTCCATCACGGAGTAATCGGCCGCGGGCCCCCACTCATGCTTGACCGCCTCGACCTCGGTCCTCGAGATGTCCACGACCACGAAGCGGCGCGGGCCGCCTGCCACGACCGCCGGCATCAGCAGGTTGCCACGCACGCCTCCGTAGCTGAGCACCCGCGTCCCCTTGGCCGCCTCCGTGATCAGCCGGCTGAACTGCTCTTCGGCGGCGCGCGAGTTGGTCCCCGTGAAGACGTGCTCGAATCGCGCGTGCAGCCGCGCGCTCGCCTCGAACACACCACCTTCGTCGTAGGACTGCTTCTCCCGCAGAGCCCGCTCTCTCGTCATCGGTCCCTCAATGGCCACCAGCCGGCGCATGGCCGGGTGGTCATCGCCATATCTCTCTCCGTAACATATTGTAACTAAGACAGTTATAGACTGTGACGACGACGCGATGGTGGGATATGCTGGATCCGGGTGGTCGGGTGCATGTCGCCTTTCTCCTGAGCGACACCCTCATACCATCCCTCGATCGGCTCGGGGACGACCTGAGCCCGTCGAGGGGCAGCCTCCGATCACCCACGCGGCCCCGGTCAGCGGTTTCGCCCCGCTGGCTGCGGGTCGCACGTAACCCCTTCCTCAGTGCACCATACCTGGACCGGGCCTGGCGGGCATGGCCTCGTGGACCATCACGCGCCCGATCATCACGCTGAGGTCGTGCTCGGCAATGTCGAAGGGCCCGGCCACCACGACGCCCAGTGACAGCTCGAGCGCAATCACGACGCCGCCATCCTCGAACGGATTGACGATCCAGCTGAAGCCACGCAGGGACACCGGGCGATCCTGATCGGCGGCCGGGTCCTTGGCCCGCTGGAGCGCACGCAGCATGCCCACCAGCACCGCCGCCACGTCCCCATCCGTCCACGCCCGTGGCTCCCGTCCGACGGGGTCAATCACGTGCCTCGTTGCATGGTTGTCACCGCGCAGCCAGATTTCAAGGTGGATGTTCATCGATCCTTGTAATGCAGAATTCAGAATGCAGACCGCATATGACTCGCAGCCACGGGGTGAGCTCCGCCTCGCTTACACTCCACACGATCGATGCCTGAAATGTCTACATTCTGAATTCTGAATTCTGCATTATTTCCTCTCCATCACCGTCTTCAACTCCCCAGCATCCGTCACGGGCGCCTCGCACACGAAGTCTCGGCACACGTACGCCGTCGCCACGCCCCCGCGCATCTGCATGCCCTCCACCCAGGGAAGCAGCGCCGACACGCGCCGATGATTCGAGGGCGCAACAGGCACGACGAGCGCGGTGGGCACGTAACTCCGCCGGACGACCTGCTGCAGGGCTTGCGTGTCACTCGCGCCAGGCTCACCGAGGATGACAATCTGCGGCATGCCCGAATGATACGTGGAGAGCGCGGTCAGCATCATCGGCACTGCGCGGGAGGCCTGGCTCAGGCGCGACGCAAACGCTCCCAGGGTGCGATCGACCTTCCCTTCGTAACTCCCAACTCCCAACGTCCCGACTCCCAACTGCCCGACGTCCGAATTCCCAACTCCCGACGGTCCAACTCCCAAACGGGCGGCAGTGCCGACCAGATGCGCTAGCGCAAGCAGGTTGAGCACGCCGACTGAGCTCGCCGCCGGCTCTGCTCCGTCGTGATCCTCTCTGAGGCGCAGGAGCACCGACTGGTCCTCTCCCGTCGTCGCAAACCAACCGCCGTCGACAGCGTCCCAGAACAGGTCATCCTGTCGCTGCTGGAGCTCGATGGCCCAGGAAAGCCAGTCCGGGTCGCCGTCTGCCTGAAACAGCTCGAGGAGCCCAAAGACGAGGTACGCGTAGTCCTCTGCATACCCACTCACGGCAGCCTCTCCGTGGCGGTATCGACGACGAAGTGTCCGGCTCGAACCGTCCCAGAGGTGCTCCCGCAGGAACCGGGCTGCACGTTGCGCGTCTGCCAGGCACGCGTCACCGTGGTCCAGGGTGCGGGCAGCGCGGGCGAACGCGGCAATCATCAGACCGTTCCACGCCGTCAACACCTTATCGTCGAGATGCGGGCGGGGGCGGAGCGCGCGCCGTTCGAAGAGCGCCGGCCGAGCGCGTGCGAGCACGGCCTCGACTTGGTCCGGCGAACGTCCCGTCGCCGACGCCACGTCTGCGAGCGAACGCGCCGTGTACAGCAGATTCTTGTGGGTGAATTCGCCCTGCGGGTCAGATGGCGCGTTCCCGTCCAGTAGGACGCCGAACCTCGCGCAGAACACGTCTCCCTCGCCACCGAGCGCCTCGTGAATCTCGTCGTCACGCCAGGCGTAATAGGCACCCTCGACTTTGTGCGGGTGGGCGTCCTGCGCCTGCTCGGGAGGCACGCTGTCGGCATCCTCGGCCGAGAAGAAGCCCCCGCCCGGTCCGGTCAGGTCCCGGCGAACGTAGTCGAGCGTGTCGATGGCTACCTGCCCGTAGAACGGATCGCCCGTCACCTGTGCAGCATCGACGTAGGCGAGCACGAGCTGGGCCTGGTCGTAGAGCATCTTTTCAAAATGCGGCACGCGCCAGTCAGCATCGACGGAGTACCGGTGAAAGCCTCCTCCGAGATGGTCGCGCATCCCACCGAGGGCCATCGCTCGAAGCGTGACGAGCGCCATGTCGAGCGGCTCGGTCGAACCGGTGCGCGCGTGTTCACGGAGGAGGAACAACAACTCGCTCGGGCGGGGAAACTTCGGCGCGCCTCCAAACCCACCTCGACGAGGGTCGAACGCGGCCGCGGACTCCCCGACGGCGCGGTCGAGCGCTTCGGTCCCGGGCACGTCTGCAGACCCGGTCTTCGCGTGCAGTCGGCGAAGGCGTTCGACGATCGCCGTGGCTGACTGCTCGACCTTCTCCCTCTCGTCACGCCAGACGCGCGCGATCTCCTCGAGGACCTCCACGAAGCCGGGGCGTCCCCACCGGCTCGTTGGCGGGAAATAGGTTCCCCCGTAAAACGGTTGCAGCGCGGGCGTGAGCCACACGCTCATCGGCCATCCCCCGGAGCCGGTCGTCACCTGCACGAAGGCCATGTAGACGCGGTCGATATCAGGCCGCTCCTCGCGGTCCACCTTGATGGAGACGAAGTCCCGTCCGAGCACCGCGGCGATGGCGGGATCCTCGAAGGTCTCGTGCTCCATCACGTGGCACCAGTGGCAGGTCGAGTAACCGACCGACAGGAAGATCGGCTTGCTCTCGAGGCGGGCCCGGTCAAACGCATCCTGCCCCCAGGGGTACCAGTCGACGGGGTTGTCTTTGTGCTGGAGGAGGTACGGACTCTGTTCGGACGCGAGACGATTGGCCACTCAAAGAATTCTAACTTTTCGCGCGCAGTCGCGCGTGCGCCGCCGTGAACTCGACGCCGTACATGAGGATCACCGCGGAGACGTAGATCCACAGTAGGAACACGACGATCGCCGTGAGAGAGCCGTGGATCATCCTCAGGGACTCGCCCTGGCGGATGTACCAGGAGAAGCCCGAGAAGGCCGCGCGCCACAGCAGCCCCGTCAGCAGCGCACCCACCCACACGTCGCGAAAGCGCGTCTTCTCGTTTGGGACGAAATAGAAGACGAGCCCCAGACCAACCACGAGGAGGAGCATCGCCAGATACCTGAGCACGATCGCCTGCAGCGCACCGAGCCACGACACGCTGGCCAGCAACTCTCCGAACCACGAGACCTGCGCCACCTGAAGGATGCTGACGATCGCCAGCGCCACCGCCATGGCGCCACCGGCCGCGAGGAGCATGACAAACGAAATGAGTCGATGCTTCCAGAAGCCCGGGCGCCGCTCGACGCCCCACGCCTCGTTCACCGCGCTCGTCACCGCCGCGAAGACGCCAAGCGAGCCCCAGACGAGCCCGAGCACACCCGCCACGCCAATCCCGATCCGGGCCTCGCGCAACGCGTCGAGCTGGTCGGTCAGAACCTCGAGGCGGCCAGGAAAGTACTGAAACAGAAACGACACCACCTTGGCGCGATCGGCTTCATCGGCCGTCACCGTACCGAGCAGTGAAATAATGAGCAGGAGGAAGGGGAAGAACGACAGCAGCGCGTAGTAGGCAATCGACGCAGCGTGCGTCAAGTCGTTCTTGCTGACGAGACCGACGGCCGCGCGCCCCGCGGCCAGGACTGAGAGACCAGCCTCCCTCCGCAGCCGCTGCCACACCCGACGCGCGGAGGGGCCGATCAGCGGCGCGCCACCCGCCGGAGCGCCCGCGCGTCGCTGATCTCGTACTTCTTCATCTTGCTGTAGAGCGTCGGGCGATACAGGCCCAGAATGTGGGCCGCCTCCTGCTTGTTCCAGTTCGTCCGCTCGAGCGTCTGCAGGATGGCCATCCGCTCAATCTCCGCCAGGGTGCGATGTGGCGGAACCGTAAACTCCTGGACGCTCGCGGTGCTCTCTCGAAGCGACTCTGGGAGATCCGCAGGCGTGATCTCGCTCCCCTTCCCCACCAGCACCGCGCGCTCGATGGCGTTGGCCAGCTGGCGAACATTGCCCGGCCAGCGGTGCCGAATCAGCAGGTGGTACGCCGCGGGCGAGATGGACCGGACTGACTTCTGATATCGCCGGCTGAATATCGAGAGGAAATGATTACAGAGGAGCGGCACATCCTCGGTCCGCTCACGAAGCGGTGGCACGCGCAGCGTGATCGTATTGATCCGAAAGTAGAGGTCTTCGCGCAGCTGGCCGGAACGCAGCGCCCCCTCGAGATCCACATTGGTCGCGCAGATCAGCCTGAAGTCGACCGAGACCAATCGGTCCCCGCCAACCGGCCGGTACTGCCGTTCCTGCAGCACACGCAGCAACTTCGTCTGCAGGTACGCGGGCATCTCGCCAATTTCGTCGAGTAGCAGCGACCCCCGCTCGGCCATCTCGACGAGCCCGACCTTGTCGGTGGTCGCGCCGGTGAACGCGCCCTTCTTGTACCCGAACAGTTCGCTCTCGATCAGATCCTTCGGAATCGACGCGCAGTTGATCGAGATGAAGGGTCCCGCCGCGCGCTTCGAGTGCTGATGGATCGCGCCGGCGACGAGCTCCTTCCCGGTCCCGCTCTCGCCCTGGATGAGAATGTTGGCATCGCTCGTCGCCACGGTCTCGACGAGCTCGAGGAGCGCCGTCATCACGCCGCTCTGCCCGACCACATTGGCAAATCCATCCCGGCCGCGCACCTGTTGCCTGAGGCGCTGATATTCCGCGCGCTCGTCCGCTCGCTTGATGGCCTTGCCGAGTAGATCCGCAAGACCCTCTCGCGACACCGGACGCTCCAGAAAGAAGAACGCACCCACACGGCCGGCCTCGACGGCGCGCACCACGGCGCCGTGGCCGCCCACCACGATGACCTCGGGCTCGGGGTTGATCTGTTTCAGTCGCCGCAGCAGGTCGATGCCATCGACATCGGGGAGCGTGAGTTCGATCACGACCACGTGGGGCCGCCACTGCCGGAACGTCTCCTCGCCTTCTGCCCCCGTGCGCGCGCCGCGCACCTCGTAGCGACCAGCCACAGCGGCGTCCCGCAGCCACTCGGTCATGACGAGCGTTGCGTCGATGGTCAGAACGCGGTGCTGGTGCTGATGTGAGAACATCTGTGCAGAATTGATCCCCGGGCGTAAGACTACCGTCGGAGATATCTAGGATCAATACACATCTGTAGCGTCTGTAGCAATACAAGACAGTCGGTATTTCTTACGCGATCCCCATTTCTTTCCTGATACTCCTTCTATAATCCCGTCGGTTGCCATGGACGTCCTGAAAACCCGTATTCAGCCAAACAGTCCCGCGTTCCGAGACAACGCGACACGGATGACCGCGCTCGTTGCAGAACTGCGCGATCGGCTCGATCTGGCTCGCAGGGGCGGGGGGGAGCGGTACATTCAGCGCCACCGGGACCAAGGGAAACTGCCCGTAAGAGAACGCATCGAACGACTGCTCGACCCCGGCTCGCCCCTGCTCGAGTTGTCGCCACTCGCCGCCTGGGGCATGTACGACAACGAGGCGCCCGGCGCAGGCCTCGTGACTGGCATCGGTCGTGTCGCCTCGCGAGATGTGGTCGTCGTCGCCAACGACGCCACGGTCAAAGGCGGAACCTATTACCCGATCACGGTCAAGAAGCACCTCAGAGCGCAACTCGTCGCGCTCGACAACCACCTTCCGTGTCTCTACCTCGTCGACTCGGGAGGCGCCTTCCTGCCCCTGCAGGCCGAGGTCTTTCCCGATCGCGACCACTTCGGGCGCATCTTCTACCACCAGGCGAAGATGTCCGCGCTCGGCATCCCGCAGATCGCCGTCGTCATGGGCTCGTGCACGGCCGGCGGCGCCTACGTCCCCGCCATGTCGGACGAAACGGTGATCGTCAAGGGCACGGGCACGATCTTCCTGGGAGGGCCGCCACTCGTGAAGGCCGCCACGGGCGAAGACGTCACGGCTGACGAACTCGGCGGCGCCGACGTCCACACGCGGCTGTCTGGCGTGGCGGACTACCTCGCCGAAGACGATGACCACGCGCTGCGCGTCACCCGGACGATTGTGAGCACCCTGGGAGCACCAAGGGCCACAACCGCCGACCGGACCACCCCGGAGGATCCCGCCTACGACCCGGCCGAGGTCTACGGCGTCATCAGCTCCGATTCACGCAGGCCCTACGACGTCCGCGAGATCATCGCGCGCACCGTCGACGGATCGAGATTCGACGAGTTCAAAGAGCGCTACGCAACGACGGTCGTCACCGGCTTTGCGCGCCTGGACGGTTTCCTGGTCGGGCTGGTCGCCAGCAACGGCGTGCTGTTCTCCGAGTCGGCGCTCAAGGCCACGCACTTCATCGAGCTCTGCAACATGCGGGGCGTCCCCCTGATCTTTCTGCAGAACATCACCGGGTTCATGGTTGGCCGGCAGTACGAGCGTGGAGGCATCGCCAAGGACGGCGCCAAACTGGTGCACGCGGTCGCCAACTCGGTGGTGCCCAGATTCACCGTCGTGATCGGCGGGTCGTTCGGGGCTGGCAACTACGGGATGAGCGGCCGGGCCTACGATCCGAGATTGCTGTGGATGTGGCCGAACGCCCGGATTTCGGTGATGGGCGGGGAGCAGGCTGCGGCCGTGCTGACGACCATCAAGCGAGACCAGGTCGCCCGCGACGGCAAGGTGCTCAGCGCCGAGGACGAGCAGGCGATCCGCCGCCCTCTTCTCGAGCAATACGAACGCGAGGGGTCACCCTACTACTCCACCGCCCGGATCTGGGACGACGGGATCCTGGATCCCGCGGCGACGCGAGAGGCGCTTGCTCGTGGGATCGCGGCGGCGTACAACGCGCCCATCCCAAAGCCGTCCTACGGGATCTTCCGCATGTAGGAACCCGAACCCGAACGTGAACCTGAACCCGAACCGAGAAGTGAGAACATCAGAAGCGCGAACTCTCCGAGCTATCCTTTCGATCCAACCGTCTGGTTCGAGAGATATCGCTCGTAGCCCATCTCTTTGATCTGGTGCAGCTGGGCCTCGAGCCAATCGACGTGTTCTTCCTCGTCCTTGAGCAGTTGCGAGAACAACTCCCGCGATTGGTCATCGCCGGCATCCCGCGCGACCTTGACGGCCGCGTTGTACATGCCCACTGCATTGGTTTCGAGCGCCAGATCGGCCTCGAGCTGCTCCTTCACGCTCTGGCCGACATTGAGGTCCAGAGGCTTCATCTGGGGTGTGGCATCGAGGAACAGGATCCGCTCCATCAGTTTCTCGGCGTGCCTCATCTCGTCGATGGACTGTTTCCTGATGAAGTCGCCCAGGCCGTGGTACCCCCAGTTGTGGCACATCTCGGCGTGCAGGAAGTACTGGTTGATCGCCGTGAGTTCCTCCTCGAGCGCCTTGTTGAGTTGAGCAATGACCTGAGCGTTCCCACGCATTGAACCGCCTCCTCTTTGCCTGTGGGACACCACAGGCGCGCCGACATCGTACGCCGAAGGGTGCCCGCGGCTCAACCGCGGGGGAGTGTGTTACCCTAAACGGGTCCTTCGGGCGGCAGCGCCCGGAGGCGCTTCGATATTGATGGCCGAGAAACCGCTCGACATCACGCTCGAGATCGAGCCCAAGGCGCGATTCGACGTCGTCGATCTTCGGTCTCACTTCGCGGCCGAACACGAGGCGCTTCGAGCCTACCCGCACTGTCTCTACTGGTCGTTCCACACCACTGCCGGTTTTCTCGACCGGAGCCTCTCGGCGCGGTTGAGCGCGCAGCACGTCCCGAACTACGTCGACGCGTTCCGCGCCGTGTTCCCGGAAGGGGCCGGCTACGAGCACGACCGACTGGACCGGCGGCGCGATCTCGATCCGGCACAACGGGCCGTGGAGCCGCGCAACGCGGATTCGCATCTGGCCTACATCGCCGGCGGACTGCGGGCCTGCGTCACCCATCCGAACCGCGACGGCGAGGCGGTCTGCTTCGTCGATCTGGACGGGATGAACGAGGGCCGGCCGCGACGCCGGCTGGCTAGACTGATCCCGTTCAACCGCGAGCGGGTCGTGTCGAGTCTCCGGATCGATGTCCCGGTCTCGACCCACGCCATTGACTCGGTCAACCTCAAGGACCCCCGACTGGGCGTCTACGCGCAGCTCACGCAGTTTGTGAAGGACGCGGGCCTGGCCACGGGCCGTGTGCGGATTTCACTCGACCCGGCGGAGCGGCACTCGGCGCTGACGGTCAACGAGTACGAGACGCTGCTGATGAGGCACGACCTCGCCGAGGTACTGCGCAATCCGCTGCGGTTTGTCGCAGAGAAGTCTCGCCACGCGTTGGCGAACCCGCGCGCCGTGCCGGCCAAAACCCTCGACTACGCCAAGTACGATCTGGTCCGCGTGCTCAACAAGGGGCTCGACACGCTCGGGCTGCGGGGCTCGATCGTCGAGAAGCTCGTCGCGCGGACGCTCGCCGTTCCGGCGGCGCGCTTCTTCCGCATGCGCCGCTCGGTCAGTCTCCTTGTTTCAACCGGCGAGCAGGGCACACCCGATATCGTCGAGGGCCCGTACCAGAGCCCGATTCTCGTGCAATGGCAGCAGGCGCCAGGTGAGTCCCGCGCGCTGCACGTCACGCTCACCGAAATCGAGTAGAGCCGGGGCTCGTAGAGCGGGGGCTTCAGCCCCCGCGGAGTCCTGAAGCCTGCGCCCTACGACGTCACTGGCTGGAAGTACGACGGCAAGCTCCGCTTGGTCTCACGCAGAATCGAGACAACGGCCTGGCGATCCTGGAGCGAGAGGATCCGGTAGCGCGCGGCGGTGTCGCGGCCGGAGAGCACCTCCCAGAGCCGGCTGTACACCGCATCGAGCGCCGTCTCGGGCATGCCGTCAAACGCCGGCGTGTAGATCATGTAGCTGCAGGGATACTGAAACACCCGGCGCCGGAGATCCAGCTCGCGCAGCGATCGACCCTGCCCATCTCTGGGGCCCTGGTCCACAAAGACCTTGGAGAAGCCCGACGTACCTTGCACCGGGCCGACCAGAGGCGCCTCGTCCACAAACAGCATGTAATCCACCAGGTCACGCGCCGCCTCGGCGACCCGCGCTGAGCCGTCGCGGCTCGACGTGGCAGCGGCCAGACGGGCTTCCCAGCCGACACGCGTGATGTGGTTCGTCATCTGCGTCTGGTGCGCCAGCACCAGCATCGCCACCACATCGCTGTGGGGACTCTGGAATCCCTTCAGATCGAACAACCCCTCGACCGAGGCGAGCGGGCGTGTCGGATTGGCGAGTTTCGATCGACCCTTGTCGGCTGGCATCACGGGCACATTGCCCATGTGCGTGGCGCCGCCATGGTCGCCCGTCACCCACCAGCCTCCCCACCGCTGCTCGAAGGGACTCCCCTGAACGGTCGTGTAGCCGTTGACATAGGAAATCTCGTCGGGCAACGGATGCACGCTCTGGACCGTGAGCCCCGGTACCCCAAGTGTCTCCCAGGACAAATGGCAGGCCAGACACTGGTCGTTGCGCCTGAAGCGTGGAGCGACGGCGGAGCTCTGCGGTAGTTCGTAAAAGGTCACGCCCTGCCGGGGATCCTGAGCGGCGATTTCCAGAACGTGGCCGCCGCGCACCCATCCGACCGCTACCGTGTCGTTGAAGTAGACCGCGCGCGGGTTGTGCATGTTGATGAGCGGCGCCTGAAAACTGGTCTGGGAAAACACGAGCATCTGCGACTGGACCGGTACGCCGAGGGCATCGAGCACCGCTCGCAGGTAGCCGCTCGTTTCGTCAAATGCCAACGAGAGTGTCCCAGCCTCGAGCCGCGCGTCCAGCGCCGACACGGGGTCGGAAACCGGCGCTGAGGAGTAGCCGATAGCGGCGTGGTCTCGGGACTCGAGAAACACATCCCGCCGCTGCGCCGCCGCCGTGAGTCCCCACGTCAGGAGACACGCGACACACAAGAGCTTGAACGCGGACGTTCTGGCGCCATCGGGGCACATTCTTGAAGGCTACGACTTCGCCGGCGCTCCCGCAAGCCCCCCGGGGAACGATATGATGAGGGCCGATGAACCATGCCGTCACGCTCAGCCTCGACCACGGGGTTGCGCTCATTCGCATCGACAACCCTCCCGTCAACGCCCTGAGCCCCGAGGTCATCGAAGGCCTCGACGCCGCGCTCGCCTCGGCCTCTCGCGATCCAGCCGTTCTCGCGATGGTCGTGTACGGCGCTGGCCGCACGTTCGTCGCCGGAGCGGACATCAAGGGACTCGAACAGCTCGCCTGGGGCAGCGGGTCGGGCGCGCCCGACATGCACGACCTGCTGCAGCGCATCGAAGACGCCCCCAAGCCTGTCGTCATGGCCCTGCACGGCACCGCGCTCGGCGGCGGTCTCGAAGTCGCCATGGCTGGTCACTATCGTGTGGCGGTTCCAGACGCGCAGATGGGGCAACCCGAGGTCAATCTCGGCATCATCCCGGGCGCCGAAGGCACGCAGCGACTCCCGCGCCTGGTCGGACTCGAAAAGGCCCTGACGATGTGCGTGTCGGGTAAGCCGATCAAGGCGCCGGAGGCGCTTGCTGCCGGCTTGATCGACCGGATCGTCGAAGGCGATCTCGCGGGGGGCGCCAGCGCGTTCGCGCGCGGGGTGGCGTCAGGGGGAGGGCCGCATCCGAAGACGCGCGAGCGGAGGGACAAACTCCCCCAACCCGGCGAGATCGCGGGCTTGCTCGCCGCTGGCCGAGAACTGGCGCGCACGACCCGCCGTCGCCTCGAAGCCCCAGTGGCTGTCGTTGACGCGCTCGAGGCCGCGGCCACGCTGCCATTTGCCGAAGGGTGCGCCCGCGAGCGAAAGATCTTCTTCGACCTCGCGCAGTCGGAGCAGTGCAAGGCGCTCATCCATGCCTTCTTCGCCGAGCGCGGGGCCTCGAAGGTACCGGGAATCACAAAAGACACCGCGGCGGCAACCGTCGCCAGGGTGGGCATCGTGGGCGCCGGCACGATGGGCGGCGGAATTGCCATGGCCTGCGCCAACGCCGGAATCGAGGTCCGGATCACTGATGCCACGGCCGAAGGCCTCCAGGCCGGCTTGGCCACCATTCGGCGTAACTACGACGTCTCGGTCAAGCGCGGCCGTTTCACGCCAGCCATGGTCGAAGAGCACCTCGGCCGGATTCAGCCCGAACTGGGCTATGGCGCGTTCGGCGACGTGGATCTGGTCATCGAAGCCGTGTTCGAGAACCTGGCGCTCAAGAAGGAGGTCGCCACAGCTCTCGACAAGGTGGTCAAGCCCGAGTGCATCCTCGCGACCAATACGTCAACACTCGACATCGATAGCATCGCCGCGGCGACCAGCCGGCCAACCCAGGTCCTCGGACTCCATTTCTTCAGCCCCGCCAATGTGATGCGCCTCGTCGAGGTTGTCCGCGGATCCGCAACAAGCCACGAGACACTCGCCACGGCAATGGCCCTCGCCAAGCGACTCGGGAAAGTCGGGGTCGTTGTGGGCAACTGCCGCGGCTTCGTGGGCAACCGCATGATGTTCCCCTATATGTACGAGGCGCAGTTCCTCGTCGAGGAGGGAGCCACGCCGCCACAGGTCGATCAGGCGCTGACCGAGTTCGGCATGGCGATGGGCATCTTCGCGGTCGACGACATGGCAGGGCTCGACATTGCCTGGCGGGTGCGGCAGGAACTCGGACAGTTCACCGAGCCGGGCGCCAGAAAGCCACTCGTCGCCGACCGGCTCTGCGAGATGGGGCGCTTCGGCCAGAAGACCGGCAAAGGCTGGTATCTGTACGGCGACGACCGGAAGCCCGTGCCCGATCCGGAAGTGCTTGCGCTCATCGAGACGCTGGCCGCCGCAAGTGGCGTGGCTCGCCGCTCCTTCACCGCCGACGAGATCATCGAGCGAACCATCTACGCACTCGTCAATGAAGGCGCCAGGGTGCTGGAAGAAGGCTTCGCACTGCGGGCGGCAGACATCGACGTCATCTATCTCAGCGGCTACGGGTTCCCGGCCTGGCGGGGTGGCCCGATGTTCTACGCCGACCGGGTCGGCCTCGCGACGATCTACGACCGCGTCGCCTCGTTTCACCGCAACCTTGGCCAGAGATGGGCACCTGCTCCGCTGCTCGAACGCCTGGCGCGTGAGGGACGGACGTTCAAGGACTGGGACCGGGGCCGCGCCGGCGCTTCGACGGGCGCTTCAGTGTCGTAACCCGCCGACACATGCCATCGACGAGGCGCATCAGGCCGGTACACATCCGACCGATCGACATCACGGTCCGGCAGGGACAGGGCGGCGTGGTGTACCTGAAATCGCCGCAGCCGCTCGGTTCCTACCCGGTCCGAATCACCGACCGCCTCGAACACTGGGCGATTGAGGCGCCAAGCCGCACCTTCCTCGCACAGCGCGACGCGAGCGGAGGGTGGCGCACGGTGACCTACGCCGAAACCCTGGAACGCGTGAGGCGCCTGGCGCGCGCGCTCGTCGAGAGACGGCTGTCACCCGAGCGTCCGATCCTGATTCTCTCGGGAAACGGAATCGACCACGGACTCCTGGCACTGGCGGCCATGTACGTCGGCGTCCCCTACGCCCCCATTGCCCCGGCCTACTCACTCCAGGCCCGGGACTACGGCACCCTCGAGCAGATCGTCGAACGACTGAAGCCTGGGCTCGTCTTCGCCGCAGAGGGCGCCGCGTTCGAGCCCGCTCTGGCGCAAGTCCTCCCCTCAGGAGTCGAACTCGTGGTCTCGACTTCTGCGCCCTCGACGCTGCCGGCCACGCCGTTCGAGCACTTGCTGGCGCAACCCGCGACGACAGACGTAGACGAGGCGCGCGCACGGGTGAACGGCGACACCATCGCCAAGGTCCTCTTCACCTCAGGATCCACCGGGCGGCCGAAGGGCGTGATCAACACCCAGCGGATGTTGTGCGCCAATCAGGAGATGATCCGGTCGGTCATGGCCTTTCTGTCGGACGAGCCGCCGGTCCTCTGCTGCTGGTTGCCCTGGAACCACACCGCGGGCGGCAATCACAACTTCGGGCTCGTGCTCTACAACGGCGGGACGTTCTACATCGACGAAGGCAAGCCGACGCCGGGCCTCTTCGACATCACGCTCCGGAACCTTCGGGAGATCTCCGCGACCGCCCACTTCACCGTTCCGCGCACCTACGAGATGCTCCTGCCCCACCTGCGAACCGATGCGGTGCTGCGTGAGACGTTCTTCAAACGGCTGAAGTTGTACTTCTATGCGGCCGCGGGCCTGGGACAGCGCTTCTGGGACCAGCTCCGCGACCTGGCACTCGAGGCCTGCGGCGAGGAACTGCTAATTGTGACCGGGTTCGGCGCCACCGAAACGGCTCCTTTCGCATTGAGCACGGGCGGCGCCGGCGCAGTGGCCGGCATGATTGGCCTGCCGGCTCCGGGCATGGAGCTCAAGCTCGCGCCCGTCGGCGCGAAGAAGGAAGCGCGAGTGCGCGGCCCCAACATCACGCCGGGCTACTGGGGCGACGAGGCGCTCACGCGGGCGGCCTTCGACGAAGAGGGCTTCTATCGCATGGGCGATGCCATGGATTTCGTCGATCCCGCCGACCCGAGCCGGGGTCTGATGTTCGACGGCCGGCTCGCCGAGGATTTCAAGCTGTCGACCGGAACGTGGGTCAGCGTCGGGCCGTTGCGATCGCGGATCCTGGTGCAGCTGGCTGGCTACGCGCAGGACGTCGTCGTGGCGGGCCCCGACCGCGACTATGCCGCCGCCCTGGTCTTTCCGAACGTGACGCTCTGCCGGGAGCTGTCCGGCCTGACCTCTTCAGATACTCCGACCCGGGATGTGCTCCGCCACCCAGCCGTTGTCGCGCGTTTTCAGGACGCGTTCGACGAGCTCGCCCGTCAGGCCACCGGGAGCTCGACGTTCGTGGGGCGCGCCATGCTGCTCGAGACGCCGCCCTCACTCGACGCACGCGAAATCACCGACAAGGGCTCGCTCAACCAGAAAGCGGTGTTGCAGAATCGCGCCGCATTGGTGGAGGATCTCTACGCCACTCCCCCGCCCGCCCACGTCATTGTGTGTGGCCGGATGGGATTCACCGCTTCCTGAATTCATCATGCCGGCATCCGCGATCAACCTTGATGAGCTCGTTGCCTTCGATGTTCACGTCCACCTCGAGCACACCGGCGACGAGACCGACGCCGACAAGCATGCGGCGGCCTACTTCAAGGGCGGCGCCGCGCGCGATGCCGCGTCGCTGGCCGAGTACTACCGCTCGCGCAAGATGGCCTGCGTCATCTTTACGGTTGATGAAACACTCACCGGCATGCCCAGGTTGTCCAACGACGCCGTCGTGGAGTTCGCGCAGAACAACCCGGACATCGCACTCCCGTTCGCCAGTCTCAACCCCACGCGCGGCGCCGATGCCGTGCGCGAGGCTCGCCGGCTCGTCGGGGCGGGAGCTGTCCGAGGCCTGAAGCTGCATCCTCCAATCCAGCAGTTCTTTCCCAACGACCGCCTGGCGTACCCGCTCTACGAGGTGTTCGCCGAGGCCAGGCTCCCGGTCATCTTTCACACCGGGCACAGCGGAATCGGCACGGGGATGAAGGGGGGCGGCGGCATTCGCCTGAAATACGGCAACCCCATGCCCATTGACGATGTGGCGGTGGATTTTCCGGAGATGCCGATCATCATGGCGCATCCGTCGTTTCCGTGGCAGGATGAGGCCATCTCGATTTGCCTCCACAAGCCGCAGGTCTACATCGACCTGTCGGGATGGTCGCCCAAATACTTCTCGCCCACGCTCGTGCAGTACGCCAACACGCTGCTCAAGCACAAGGTGATGTTCGGGTCCGACTATCCGTTGCTCACGCCGGACCGGTGGCTGGCGGACTTCGAGACGCTCCCGATTCGCGACGAGGTGCGGCCGCTGATTCTCAAGGAAAACGCGATACGGTTGTTGGGGCTCCGCGCAGGCTGAAGCCTGCGCTCTACGCGTCGAACAGCCGAACAGAACGTAGAGCGGAGGCTTCAGCCTCCGCGGGACCAGTTCACATGACGCGACAATTCTTGGAAGTTGGGCAGTTGGGACTTGGGAATCGGGAGTTGGGAGTTGGGAGTTGAAAAGATGCTGACGCGTTCGAGACCGTCCACCACACTCGCAGGTGTCGCAGTGGCGACGCTTCTACTCTGCTCGGCGGCTTCCGCGCAGTACCTCAAGCACCGGGACCCGCGGGTTCCACGGCTGCCCGACGGGACGCCCAACCTGACCGCGCCAGCCCCCAGACTGCCGGACGGAAAGCTCGATCTGGGCGGACTCTGGAACGCCACCGACGGCAGGTTCCTCACCCACCTCTCACGGAGAGCCGGCATCGAGGCGCCGTTCACGCCGTGGGCCGCGGCCCTCTTCAAAGAGCGCCAGGAGAACCAGGGCCGCGATAGGCCCGCCGGCCGCTGCCTGCCGCACACGATTCCGAACGCCATGCTCGTGCCCAACTACCCGTGGAAAGTCGTTCAAACACCGGGGCTCACGGTCGTCCTGTTCGAGAATTTCACGCAGTTTCGGCAGATCTTCACCGACGGCCGAGACTTCCCCACCGAACGTCAACCCGCCTGGTTCGGCTACTCCCTCGGCAAGTGGGACGGCGACACCTTCGTCGTCGAGACGATCGGCTTCAACGACAAGAGCTGGCTCGACGATGGTGGGCATCCGCGGAGTGAGCAGATGCGAACAACCGAGCGTTTTCGGCGGGTCGACTTTGGGCACCTCGAGGTGGAGTTCACCTTCAATGACCCGGTGGCCTACACGAAGCCCTGGTCGGTGACCGTGCCGTTCATCCTGCTTCCGGATACCGACATCATCGAGAACATTTGCGAGAACGAGAAGGACGTCCAGCACATCTTTTTCGACGGAGTGAAGCCGAAGTAGCCCGCGGGCGCGGGGAACGAACGACCACGGCGTGTCGCCAGGACGCGAAACACTGCGTCTGTTACGGTGGCCGCGTGTCGAGGGCCGGGTAGAGCCAGGAGTGCTCCAAGCCCTGGTGACGCTTCCCGTATCGCGCAGGCACGTCCTGCGTCCAGTTGCTCGGCAGGGTCAGACAGAACAGCAGGACCGCAACAAACACAGCCTGCTGGAGCCGCGAGGGTGGTCGATCCGTTCGCGCCTCCGACGCGGCGGCGGCCTGGTTCACCCGAGGCGCCAGGCGCCCAAGCCGCCGAAGACGGGACCGCACCAGCAAGACAATCCCGACCAGGGCCATCAGGATGTTCAGGGTTTGGCCGGTGCCGAGTGCGAACCGGTGGGTCGGATAGTCCCTGAAGAGATCGACGAAGATTCGCGCGAACGCGTACCAGAAGACGAAGCGCGCCGCGACCGCTCCCGGCGTCTGGTTCGTGCGGCGTACCCACATCAGGTACGGGATGAGCAACAGGTTCTTGGCCCCGTCGTACAGCACGACCGGATGGCGGAAGCCGGCGGCGTCAGGAAACTGCACGCCCCACCACACGTCGGTCACCGCACCGACGATTTGGCCGTCGATGAAGTTGCCGATCCGCCCGATGCCCATCAGTAGGGCGCCTGGGATGACCAGCTCATCGGCCAACTCGAGGAAGGGCTTCCTGTAGGCCAGCGCATAGACCGTCGCACCGGTCGCGGCGCCGACGAGCAACCCGTGGGTCGCCATCCCCCCGAGCCAGTAGGCCGGAATCAGCGAGAGATGGTTGCGATAGAACGACCACTCGTCGAAGGACACTTCAACCGCTCGGCCGCCGACCAGCACGCCGATGGCCACGCACAGGCTCAGTGCGTAGACCTCGGACCGCGTCGTCGACAGCCGCCCACGCGCCCGCATCAGGTAGACGTGGATGTGCAGGAACCCGAGCGCGTAGCTCAGGCCGTACCACCAGAGGTGCAGCCCTCCAATCGATCCGAGGATGGGATCAATCCGGTGAATGAAGCCGCCCGACACGATCACAAGGGTATGCGAGGACGCTCTGGGCGAGCGAGAATACACTCGACGTGGCTGGGCTGACTCTCACGACGTTCATCCTGACGGCATGGCTCCCTCTCCTGCAGGCCGCTGGGAATCCTGATGAGCTGTATGCCGCTCGCCAGGACCTCGCGAGCGCCCTCGGCGCCGGCGACATCTGGGAGCGACGCCTGTCGGCGGACACGCTCGACTTCGAAGCGGCCTGGAAGCTCGCGCGGGCCTGTTACTGGCTTGGCGGCCACGTACCCGCAGACGAACGTCGACGGCAATACGAGCGGGGCATCGAGGCCGGGAGGCGTGCGGTGGCGGCCCAGCCAGACCGGCCGGACGGCCACTTCTGGATGGCGGCCAACATGGGTGCCCTCGCTGAATCCTTCGGCTTGCGCGCGGGTCTGCGGTACCGGGGCCCCATCAAGCGCGAACTCGAGGCCGTCCTCCGTATCGACCCCGCCTATCAGCAAGGGTCGGCTGACCGCGCGCTTGGACGCTGGTATTTCAGGGTGCCGGGCTTATTCGGCGGCAGCAAGCGGAAATCCGTCGAGCACCTGCAGCGTTCCTTGCGGTACGATCCCGAGAGCGCTGCGTCGCACTTCTTCCTCGCCGAGACCTACCGTGACATGAAGCGCCTGGACGAAGCGGATCGGGAGATTCAGAGGGTGCTCGACGCGCCGCTTCATCCCGAGTGGGTGCCAGAGGTGCTGGAGTTCAAGCAGAAGGCCGCGGCGTTGCGGGAGCGGGTCAAGTGATGCGCGTTCACCCCCCGGAGGCGTGTCCTATGCGCGTCGTGCTCGTCGCCCTGCCCATTGCGCTCGTGCTGCTGGCGCCCTCTCTCGGTGCGGCCCAGCCGCTCCAGTCCTTTCAGGACCTGGCGCTTCGGGTCAACCTCGATGACCAGCTCCGGGTCGAGGACCGGTCGGGGGCCAGGGCCGCCGGCCGCCTCACGCGCCTCACGCGTGATGACATCACGATCCAGACCGATGCCGGCGAGAAGCGTTTCGCGAGCGAGACCGTCCGCGAGATTGCCGTACGCGGCCACGCGCTCCGCAAGGGCGCACTCATTGGGTCTGGGGTGCTTGCGGTTCTTGGCGCGGTGGCGTCCTGCTCGCACGAAGGGGGTGGCGCCTGCCTCCTCATCGGACCGCTCGGCGCCGCCCCGATTGGCGCGGGCGTCGGACTGGCGATAGGGGCACTCATCCCTCAGATGCGGACTGTCTATCGTGCGCCGGAGAATGCCGCTCCCATTCCGCGGTCCCGGAACGCCATCGGCGTTCAGGCCAACCTCCTCGAGGACCTCGCCCTTCGGGTCAACCTCGACGACGAACTCCGGGTCGAGGACCGGTCCGGGGTCAGGACCACCGGTCGCCTCACTCGCCTCACGGCCGACGAGATCACGATCCGCACTTCTGCCGGTGAGAAGCATTTCACGCAGGAGACCGTTCGCCAGGTCGCCGTGCGTCACCGGCCACTCCTCCGCATGGGCGTGCTCATCGGGGCCGGCGTGGGCGCGGCCACCGGTGCGGTGGCTGCCTGTAGGGGTCCAAATCGCGAGGAATGCGCAGACGCTCCGATCATGGCCGGCGCCCTTGGTGCGGGCGTGGGACTTGCCGTGGGAGCGCTCATCCACAGAACGACGATCGTCTACCCTGGGTCGGAAAAGCGGACATCTGTGTTGCCGCTGATCTCACGCAGCGCCGTCGGCGTCAGGGCAAGCCTGCGCTGGTAACGCAGCGCTGCGCCCGCCGCTCGGCCACGGACGAGACGTCGTGGTCATCCCCGAAGCCAGCATTGGTCTTTGAGGAAGTTTGGCGGCCTCGACGACTCGCCCCTGGGAGTTGGGAGTTGACGTCCGCTCAAGGCGCGCGGTGCACGGGCCTGACGTCCCACACTTTTTCGGCGTACTCTCGTGCGGTCCGGTCGATCGAGAAGTGGCCCATGCCTGCCACGTTCAGGATGGCGCGTCTCGTCCACTCGTCCGGCTGGAGATACAGATCGTCCACGCGCGTCTGACACGCCACGTAGGACGCGTAGTCGGCAAGCACCATGAAGTGATCGCCGCCCGAGGTCAGCGCGTCGAAGATGGGCCGAAACAATCCCGGCTGGTCGGGTGAGAAGCAGCCACCGGCGATCATGTCGAGCGCGTGCCGCAGCTCCTCGTTGGAGGCGTACACCTCCCAGGGGTTGTAACCCGACGCCCGGCGCTCGGCCACGGCCTCGGCGGTGAGCCCAAACAGGAAGAAGTTCTCCTCGCCGACCGCGCTTCGCATCTCGACGTTGGCCCCATCCAGCGTGCCAATCGTCAAGGCGCCGTTGAGCCCCAGCTTCATGTTGCCCGTGCCGGAGGCCTCGGTCCCGGCCGTCGAGATCTGCTCGGAGAGGTCGCACGCCGGGATGATGCGCTCCGCATTCGACACGCTGTAGTTGGGGATGAACACGACCTTGAGTTCCTCGCCAACAGAGCCGTCATGATTGACCACATTGGCGACTTCGTGAATCAGCTTGATGACCAGCTTCGCCATGCCGTAGCCGGGCGCGGCCTTCCCGCTGAAGATGACCGTTCGCGGCACCTCTGTCCGGGGCCGGCCCTCACGGATGCGGGTGTACCTCACCACGACGTGCAGGATGTTGAGGAGCTGCCGCTTGTACTCATGCATGCGCTTGACCTGCACGTCGAACATGCTCGACGAGTCGACCCTGACGCCGACCCGCTCCGCAATGAACGCCGCCAGGCGCTCCTTGTTCGATCGCTTGACGTCACGGAACCTGGCACGGAACTCCGGATACTCCGCGAGTGGCACGAGCTCACGCAGCTGAGTCAAGTCGCGCGTCCATCCCTCCCCGCTGAACTCGGCAATGAGTGCCGAGAGCCCGGGGTTGGCCTGCTGCAGCCATCGGCGCGGGGTCACGCCATTGGTGATGTTGATGATCGCGCCCGGCATGAGCCGCTCGAAGTCCGACAGGATGGTCGAGCACATGAGGTCGGTGTGAAGGCGGGAGACCCCGTTCACCGAGTGACTGCCGACGACCGCCAAGTGCATCATGCGCAGCGAGCGGCTGCCGTCCTCGCTCACGATCGACACGCGCCGGATCAGATTGGTGTCGCCGGGACAGCTCCGCGACACCGACTCGAGGAACCGGTGGTTGATCTCATAGATGATCTGGAGGTGCCTTGGCAGAATCCGCTGAAACAGGTCAATGGGCCAGGTCTCGAGCGCCTCCGGCATGAGCGTGTGATTCGTGTACGCAAAGGTCCGCCGGGTGATGGTCCACGCCTCGTCCCATTCCAGGCCGTGGATGTCCAGCAGCACGCGCATCAACTCGGGGATCGCGATCGATGGATGCGTGTCGTTCAGCTGAATGGCGACGCGATCGGGAAACTGGCTCAGGTTCGAATGGTCGGTGAGGAAACGCCGGAGGATGTCCTGGAGCGACGCGCAGACGAAGAAGTACTGCTGCTTGAGACGCAGCTCACGCCCGCGGCTCGTCGAGTCGTCCGGGTACAGGACCTTGGACAGATTCTCGGACCCGGTCTTCTGCTCGACCGCTCTGATGTAGTTCCCTTCGTTGAAATACTGCAGGTTGAAGTCGCGGGATGACTTGGCCGACCAGAGCCGCATGTTGTTGACCGTGTCGGTTCCGTAGCCGGGGACCGGTGTGTCCGACGCCATCGCCATCACTTCCTCGGCCTCGACCCAGTCATGCCGCAGTCGGCCGTGCTCGTCGGTGGACGCGGTCACGCGGCCGCCGAACTTCACCGGGTAGAACACTTCGGGCCGCAGCAGCTCCCACGGGTTGCCGTACCA
>Ga0209640_10000772_pt1 | contig 25583 bp, 23 predicted proteins | sample RifCSP10_1_FD_184018 | JGI IMG/M metagenome (GOLD analysis project Ga0209640, IMG submission 184018) | Soil microbial communities from Rifle, Colorado - Rifle CSP2_sed 10_1 (SPAdes) (version 2) | ecosystem: Environmental > Terrestrial > Deep subsurface > Rock core/Sediment | place: Rifle... | reverse complement strand
ACGCCCCACGCGGCGCAAGCGGTTCCCGAGAATTTTCTGCACGTAACGCAATGACAGAATCTCGCGCTATGGATAGCTCCGTGAATCTCGTAAGAGACTCTCCCACATAGGCACCTTCCCTTCAGCATGTTGCAGCCCTCTCCAGTCGCCTAACTTTGAAATCTATCGCTGCGGAACGCCATACCCCATAGATCATGCCTTGACCGGCGCTCCGCGGGCGAGCCACCCCCACCACACGGCGGCGCAAGCGAGCCCGGCGAACGCCATCGTCGCCGCGAGCGGCAGCGGCGAAGGCTCGCGCACGAGGCTCAACGCACCCGCGACGATGCCGCCGATCAGAAACTGATTGACGCCGAACACGGCGGAGGCCGCGCCTGCGCTCGCGGGGAAACGGCTCATGGTTCGGGCGACGGCGTTGGCAAACACGAAGCCGACACCGAAAACATACACGAGACAAGAGATCAGGAGCGGAATGAGCCCGGCATCCGTGCCGGCCGTCAACACCGCGAGTGTGCCGCCGGTTGCGAGCAGCGCGGTGCCGATGCCGAGCATGCGCGATATGCCTAGGCGCGTGACGTACCGGCCGTTGGTGTAAGCGCCGATCGATCCCCCGAGCATGACGAACGAGAAGCAATAGCCGTATTGATGCGGCTCGAGGCCGAAGCGCTCGATCAGCACGAACGACGAGTTGCTGACGAACGCGACTACGCCGATGAACGCGAGTCCCGTGCAGAGCATGTAACCGAGCGCTTGCCGGTCGGTGAGGATGGTGCCGTAAGCGCGCATGCTCGCAAGAACGCTCGCCGCATGAACCTTGTGCACGCGCGGCAGCATGGCGAACGTAACCGCGAGGCACAACGCGCCGGCACCGGCTTGCAGCCAAAACACCGCCGGCCAATGGTCGAATGCCGCGACGTAACCGCCGATCACCGGCGCGACCACGGGCGTGAAGAACGTGAAGATCGACACCCACGAGATCGCGCGCGATGCCTGCTCGCCGCTCCAGCGATCGAGAATGATCGCGCGCGACAAGACCATGGTCGACGATGCGCTGAAGCCCTGGAGCGCGCGAGCGAGCACGAGCTCGGCAAGACTGCCCGACAGGGCCGCAAGCACGCCGGCGATCACATAGAGGGCAAGGCCGAAGCACAGGATCGGCTTGCGGCCATAGCGATCGGAGAGCGGTCCGTAAATGAGGCAGCCGGCCGAAAAGCCGATGAGGAGCGAGCTCATCGTCAATTGCGCGGAGGCGCCGCTCACGCCCAAGCCCGCGGCGACCAGCGACAGCGACGGCACGTACAAATCGTTCGACAGAGGCCCGAGCGCCGCAATGGCGCCGAGAAACGGGATCAGGATCGTAAACGTCGCCGTGTGGGACGCGACGGGTTCCTCGGGATGGTTCGTCAAGACGAGACTATCTTGCGGAATCGCGGCGAGACGCCGCTCCTACCGTCATCACGGCGACCGTGCAACCCACGGCGAAAGCCGGAATCGGCGCGTAAAAAAGCACTTCTCCGGTCGAACCTTCGGTCGCTCCGGCGACGGCGATGAAGGTGCGAATCTCGAACCCGCCTTGACCGGCGTCGCGAAAGGTCTCCTCGTCGCTGTAGGCGACCAACTCGTCGCTGCGGTTGTGAACGAATTTATCGAGAAACGCACGGTCCCACGTTTCGTTGATGACGCCGGAATCGGGCGTCGCCGGCCAATGCGAAATGCCGCCCGTGCCGACGACGGCAATGCGCTCCGGCTGCGCATCGCAAGCTCGCCGCAGGATGCGGCCGAACTCGTAAGCGCGGTGCAGCGGCGTCAACGGCGGACCCTGGCAATTGATGTTCACGGGAATCACGGCCAAGTCGTAGCGCGGCGTCAGGAAATTGAGTGGCACCATGATGCCGTGATCGAACTTCCATTCCTCGGCGTAGGCAAGATCGATATCGTGCATCATCCTCTTGACGATGCGCCGCGCCAGGTCTGCATTGCCCGGCACGCGCGTGCGCTTGATGGCGAGCCACTGCTCGTCCTCGATCGGCCCTTCGTACTGATCGGCCATGCCCATGCAATACGCGGGCATGTTGTTCATGAAGAAATTGGCGAAATGCTCCGCGGCGATGACGATCAAGGCATCGGGCATCGCCGCCTCGAGCCGCGCGCGCAACTCCGCGAGCTTGGCGTAGAAGGCGTCACGGACTTTGGGATCGGCGCGCTGCGCGCGGCCCGTGATGCCGGGTGCGTGGCTACAGACGCCCGCGAACACGAGACTCACGGTTTCCTATCCTCGAGCATCGTGTAGAGCCCGCCGCGTACCGGCCCATGGATCTTGACGCCCCCACGCATCGCGGCGATGTACTCGTCCCAGTTCTGGCCGATCAATGCCGAATAGTGCATGAGGATCTGGCCGTTGACGCCCATCACGTAGAGCAAGCCGATATCGCCGTCGGCGATCGCGTTGCGCTCCTCGGCGGTAAGCTCGTATTCGCTCAACAAGGAATCGCGGCTCGACGCGAAGCGTTCCCGGACGTGAGGATCCCTATTGAGTTGATAGAGCAACTTCTGGACGTAATAAAGACTCATATGCGCATCTGCATCAACGCCCGAGCGACGGCACGCGGTGCGTATCCATCGCGATACAGATGTTTTTCGTCTCCATGTAGAAATCGAAGCTGTAATCGCCGCCGTCGCGGCCGATGCCGCTCGCCTTCATGCCGCCGAACGGCGACGGCAAGTGCCGATTGTTCTCCGAATTGACCCACACCATGCCGACGTCCAATCCTTGCGCGAACCGATGCGCGCGGCCCGTATCGCGCGTCCATAGGTACCCCACCAATCCATACTTGACGCCGTTCGCAAGCCGCAGAGCCTCCGCTTCGTCGTTGAACGGGATCACGGTCAACACGGGCCCGAAGATCTCTTCCTGGGCCACGCGCATGTCGTTGTCGGCGCCCGCGAGCACGGTCGGCTGTACGTAGTTCCCGCCGAGCGGCGCCAAGCTGCCGCCGATCGGGATCGCGACGCGCTCGCTCTTAGCGACGTCGATAAAGCCCAGCACTTTCTCGACATGGCGCGCATGAATCAGCGGCCCGAGCTCCGTAGCCGGATCGAGCGGATGGCCGACCTTGATGCGGCGCACGCGCTCGACGACCGCCGCGAGAAACTCGTCGTAGATGGAACGCTGCAGCAGCAAGCGGCTCGACGACGTGCAGCGCTCGCCGTTCAAGCTGAAGATCATGAACACCACGGCGTCGAGCGCCCGCTCGAGATCCGCGTCGTCGAACACAACGACCGCATTTTTGCCGCCGAGCTCAAAATGCACGCGTTTCAACGTCGGCGCGCCTTGCGCCATGATGAGACTGCCCGTGGCCGATTCCCCGACGAACGCGACGGCCTTGATCGACGCGTGCTCCGTCGCCGCCTTGCCTGCCGTTTCACCGAACCCCTGCACCGTATTGAGCACGCCGGGCGGCAATCCCGCGGCCGAGCTCAACTCGGCGAGCAAGGTCGCGGTCAATGGGCTCCACTCCGCAGGCTTGTGAACGACCGTGCATCCCGCAGCGAGCGCCGGCGCGATCTTCCAGGTCGCCAGCATGAACGGCGTGTTCCACGGCGTAATCGCGGCGACGGGCCCGATGGGTTGACGCATCGTGTAATTGATGTGGTCGCGTGCGGGCAGCGCGAGGCCGTTGCGCGCCTCCGGAGCACGGTCGGCGAAGAAGCGAAAGTTCTCGGCGCCGCGCTTTGCCGCCGCCGACATGAAGCGAATCGGCTGGCCCGTGTCCATCGACTCCACGAGCGCGATCTCCTCCGCCCTCGATTCGATCGCATCCGCGATCGCGTGCAGCAAGTCGCGACGCTCGGCGCCGGGCATGCCGCGCCAGGCGGGAAACGCCCGCTCGGCGGCGCGCGCCGCCGCGTCGATGTCGGCCGCCCCGCCCGCGCTCACGCGGCCGAGCAGGCTGTCGTCGACGGGTGTGCGGTTCTCGAACGTCTCGTCGGACGCGCCCGCGCGGAGCATGCCGTCGATGAAGTGCCCGAGCGGCCGCGCCGCGAAGCGTTCCAAGTACTCGCGCGCCTTTGCGAGATTCGCATCGCGGCGTTCAGTCATGCGTCGGTGCCTTGACGCGCCGGCGGCTTAGGCACGTGCTCGTGGAGGTTGTTCTTCTTGAAGCTCAACTGCGGATGGGCCTCCTGCATGTAGAACGATATCGCAAGCGGCGTCGCGCGAAAAACTTGGTCGAGATGCTCGCTGAGCGTCGCGAAGAGTTCCTCGCCGACGCGTTGCCGCACGTCGAGCGGTCGTCCGTGGCCGACGATCGCCGTCATGTGCACATAGCCGTTGTCGGGATGGCAATCGGCGATTCTGTAATGCTCCATACGCACTGCGCGCACGCGCAACCCGCCGAGCGGGAAGATGCCGGAGCGCAAAGCGCTCGCATGCAGCTTATCGAGCAAGTCGTCGAGCGCGATCTTGTGCTCGATGTTCGCGGAGTACTCGACGATCAGGTGCGGCAAGGAAGTCTCGTATTGAGTTGCTGTGAGGGCGCGCGTAAAGTTAACACGATAAATGATCATCCGAGAAAAAGGAACATGAAGCGCCCCATCGCCGACCTCACGCGCCTCAAAGGATCCATCCCGCCGTTGATCACGCCGTTCACCAACGGCAACGTCGACTACGTGCGGTACGCGGCGCTCGTGCGCTACCAGATCGAGCGAGGAACGCACGGTATCCTCGTCAACGGCACGACTGCGGAGCCGTCGACGCTCACGCTCGACGAGCGCAATCGCCTCGTGACGCTCGCGATCGAAACGGTCGCCGAGCGAGTTCCCGTCGTCGCGGCGACGGGCTCCCAATCGCTCGCGGAAACCGAGATCCTCACGCGCCATGCCGTCGAGGCGGGCGCCGATGCGTTGCTCATCGTGACGCCTTATTACATCAGGCCGCCGCAGCGCGGGCTCGTGCGCTATTACCTCGAGCTTGCCGCGCGGCACGAGACGCCGTGGATGATCTATCACATCCCGGGCCGGACGGCCGTGAGTGTGACGCTCGACACGTTGCGTGCCATCAGGAAGGAGTCGAAAACCTTCGTCGGCATGAAGCACGCCGTCAACGATCTCGGCTTCGTGTCCGAGTGTCTGCACGAGCTCGGCGCCGACTTCAAGATCTTCGTCGGGCTCGAGGAGCTGAGCTTCCCCATGATGGCCGTGGGCGCGTGCGGGCTCATGAACGCCGTCGGCAATTTGCGCCCCGGCGTGCTCGCGCAAATGTGCGACGCCGTGGCCGCCGGCGACATGGGAACAGCGCGGGCCCTGCACGACCAGTTGCTCGAGCTCAACCAGGCGGTTTTCTTCGACACGAATCCGATTCCCATGAAGTACATGATGAAGCGCTGCGGCCTCCTCGAGCGCAACGAGCACCGCTTGCCGATGATGCCTGCGACCGAAGAGCTCGAGCGTCGCCTCGATGCCGTGCTCGAGCGGGCGGGCCTCTTGTCCGACACGTCGCTCGCATGCGCTTCCTGAGCTTCCGTCACGCCGCTCGGGAAAGTTATGGTGCGATCGTCGGCGACGGGATCGTCGATCTCGGCGCACGTCTCGCGGCGCAGGCGGCGACGCTCAAGGCGCTGCTCGCCGGCGGCCGGCTCTCGGCCGCGATCGAGCTCGCGTCCAACGCGGCCGGTGACGTCGCGCTCGCCGACATCGAGTATCTGCCGACGATTCGCGATTCCGGCAAGATCGTTTGCATCGGCATCAACTACGGCAAGCGCAACGAGGAGTACGGGGACGATGACGCCGCGCCGCGCTATCCGAGCGTCTTCTTGCGCACGCCTGAAAGTCTCGTCGGACACGACCAACCGATTCTGCGTCCGCCGGAATCGGAGCAGCTCGACTACGAAGGCGAGATCGTGCTCGTTATCGGCCGGCAGGGCCGGCGCATTCCCGAAGCGAAAGCTTGGGAGCACGTGGCGGGGCTCTCGCTCATGAACGAAGGCTCCGTGCGCGACTGGCTGCGGCACGCGAAATTCAACGTCACGCAGGGCAAGAACTTCGCGCGGTCGGGCAGTCTCGGGCCGTGGCTCGTGACGCGCGATGCCATCCCGGTGCCCGAGAACCTGCACTTGACGACGCGCGTCAACAGTGAGCTTCGTCAGGACGACACGACGGCCAACCTGCGCTTCCCGTTCCGATTTCTGATCAGCTATCTCTCGACGTTCATGCCGTTGAATCCAGGCGATTTGATCGCGACCGGCACGCCGACCGGCGCCGGTGCGCGCTTCGATCCGCCGAAATACTTGCGGCCGGGAGACGTCGTCGAGATCCATGTTCCCGAGATCGGCACCCTCAGAAACCGCGTCGAGGACGAATGCATGTAGGAGCGAGCTTCGCTCGCGATCTTCGTCTTCGCGAGCGAAGCTCGCTCCTACAGGGCCCGAATCGCGAGCGAAGCTCGCTCCTACAAGGCAATAGCAGACGCCGTGGCCGTCGTTAGGGCGGCCCGCCGATCTCGATGAGGTGGCGCAAGTCGTCGTATAGCGCCTCGAGACGTTCCGGGCGCAGCTGCTCGCGAAGCTTCGCGTACTCGAGCTCGACGATCGGGCCCACGGTCTCGACGAGCCGTTGACCCTTCGCCGATATTCGCACTTGGAGCTCGCGCTGATCGTTCTTCGAGCGATTGGCGATCACCAACCCCTGCTCCGAAAGCTTGCGCAGAATGCGCGTCATGCTCGGTGCCAGAATCGCGCATTCCGCGGCGAGACCCGCGGCCGTGAGCTCACCGAGATCGTTGAGGGCGCGCAACGCCCGCCACTGCTGCTCGGTGATTCCGTAAGAGTGCAAGACCGGACGGAACCGCGCCATCGCCGTCTCGCGAGCGCGTAGCAACAGCATCGGCAGTGATTCGCTGAAGCGTCGAATGGCAAGCATCGTGGCGACGAGCATAACACGTTGATGATTCTGCATTATGCTTAAGCGCATGCACGTCGTGCTGTTGGTTCTTGCATTGCTCGCGCTCATCGTCGGGCCCGGCCTGTGGGTTGCCGCCGTCATGAAGCGCTATCACTTCCCGCAGAACCGATACGCTAAAACCGGCGGCGAAACGGCGCGCGAATTGCTCGATGCAGTGGCGCTGTCCGAGGTACGCGCAGAGATGACGGAGGGCGGCGATCACTACGATCCGCTCGAGAAAGCCGTGCGTCTCTCGCCGGAGAACTTCAACGGCCGCTCGCTGACGGCGTTGACGATCGCCGCCCACGAGGTCGGTCACGCGATTCAAGATGCGGACGGGTTCATGCCGTTGCGCTGGCGCACACGCCTCGTGCGTTGGGTGAGCCCGATCGAGAAAGTCGGCGCCGGCATGCTGATGCTGTCGCCTTTCGCCGGCGCCGCGACGCGCGCGCCGGCGATCGGGCTGCTCACGTTTCTCGGCGGCATACTCGTGTTGGGATCCGGCGTCGTCGTGCATGCGCTGACGCTGCCGACCGAATTCGACGCGAGCTTCCGCCGCGCGTTGCCGCTCGTGAAAGCCCGGGGCATCTTACGCACCGAAGACCTGTCACGTGCGCACACGTTGCTGACGGCAGCGGCGCTCACTTACGTCTCGGGCGCGCTGCAGAGCCTGCTCAATATCGCGCGTTGGTGGGCGATCCTGAGGCGTTGATCAATCATAAGTAGGAGCGAGCTTCGCTCGCGATTCTTAGCTTCGCTCACGAAGACGAAGATCGCGAGCGAAGCTCGCTCCTACAGGGCCCCGAATCGCGAGCGAAGCTCGCTCCTACACGCGCGCCTCGGCCTCCATCGACTCGAGCTTGTGCGCGACGGCGGCCGGGGATCCGGTCCGACGCGCGAACAGGTCGTAAAACGCCGGGATGATGAAGAGCGTGAAGAGCGTCGCGAACGTGACGCCCGAGAATACGACGGCGCCGAGATGCACGCGGCTCGCCGCGCCCGGCCCCGAGGCGAGAATCAACGGTATCGAGCCCATGACGGTCGCGAACGACGTCATGACGACGGGGCGAAAGCGAATCCTCGCGGCCTCCGTCACGGCAACTCTGAATTCCTTGCCGGCGTCGCGCAGCTGATTGATGAACTCGACGATCAACACCCCGTTCTTGGCCGCAATGCCGACGAGCATGATGATTCCGATCTGGCTGTAGATGTTGAGCGTGAGCTCCCCCAGCCACAGGCCGAACAAGCCTCCCGCGACGGCAAGCGGCACGGTCACCATGATCACGAGCGGATGCACGAAGCTCTCGAACTGCGCAGCCAGCACGAGAAACACGACGAACAGCGCGATCCCGAACGTGAAATAGAGCGCACCGGACGATTCTTTGAACTCGAGCGACTCGCCGCGGTAGTCGATCTGGGCCGTCGCCGGCAGCTCGCTGCGAATGATGCCTTCGAGATACGCGAGCGCATCGCCGAGCGCATAACCGGGCGCAAGGCTCGCGCTGATCGTGACTGCGCGCAAGCGATTGTAGCGATTGAGCGTTCCGGGGCCGGCTTGATCCTCGAGGCGCACCAAGTTCGACAACGGAATGAGCTCGCCCGAGCGCTCCGAACGCACGAAGATATTGCGCAAGTCCGCATACGTGGCCCGCTCCTCGGGCTTCGCCTGCAGGACGACGTCGTACTCTTCGCCGTCGACGATATAGGTCGTCACTTGGCGCTCGCTCATGATGGCTTGCAGCGTTTGGCCGATGCTCCTCGCGGACACGCCGAGCGCCGCCGCACGCTCGGGATCGACGCGCACGAGCACTTGCGGCTGGGTCTCCTTGAGATCGGAATCGAACCGCAACAAGCCGGGGTTCTCGGCGGCGCGCTCAATGATGATGTCGCGCCAACGGGCGAGCTCTTCGTAGTTCGGCCCGCCGAGCACGATCTGGACGGGCTGGTTTCCGCCTCCGCCGCCGCCGCTGCGGCCGCCCGGGCCGCTCGACCGCGCAAACGCCAACACGCGCAGATCCGGAATCTCCGCCCACTTCCTGTTGAGATCCTCGAGCAATTCTTGGGTCGTAGTCTCGCGCTCGTCCCAAGTGGTCAACGTGACGTTGACGATGCCGGCTTGGTTGTTCCAACCGGGCACGCTGATGATGCCTCGTTGGATGAGCCCCGATTCGAAGTAGGGCTGCATCGCCTCCTCGACCTTGAGCGCTTCGCGCGACAACCGCTCGTAACTCATCCCCTCCGGCGCTTGCAGCATGCCGCCGAAGTTGCCTTGATCCTCGGCCGGCGCATATTCCTGGGGAATCGCCTGCAAGAGCGCGTACGCGCCGAAAGCGATGACGACGCTCGCGAGCACCGACAGCCAAGGCGCCCGCAACGATACGGCGAGCACGGATTGATACTTCGACGCCATCCAATCGAACGCGCGATCGAGCTTGTGCGCGAGCGCGCTCTCGGTGGCGCTCGTACGCAGGAGCTTCGAGCACAGCATCGGCGCGAGCGACAGCGCCACGACGCCCGAGATGATCACCGCCGCGGATACCGCGACTGCGAGCTCGGCGAACACACGTCCGATGCTGTCCCTCAAGAAAGCAACGGGCGCGAACACGGACACGAGCACGACGGTGGTGGCGATAACGGCGAACGCCACCTGGCGCGTGCCGTTGAAGGCTGCGAGCAGAGGCGGCTCGCCGTTCTCGATGCGCCGGTGCGCATTCTCGAGCACGACGATGGAGTCGTCGACGACGAGACCGATCGCCAACACGAGCGCGAGCATTGTGATGAGATTGATGCTGTAACCGAACAGGGCGAGCACCGTAAACGAGCCGATGAGGCAGATCGGGATGGTTACGAGCGGGATGATCATCGCGCGCAGGCTGCCCAAGAAGACGAAAATGACGAGGCCGACGAGGACCGTCGTCACGGTGATCGTCTCGTACACGGCTCCGATGGCCGCGCGGATGAACAGCGAATCGTCGCCGCTCGTGATCAGACGCATGCCTTCCGGCAAATCGGTATTGACGAGATCGACTTCGGCCTTCACTGCATCGAGCACCTCGACCGTGTTGGCCGTAGATTGCTTGACGACGCCGAAGCCCGTCGTGATGCCGCCGTTCGTGCGGAACATGCGCTCGATCTGCCGCGGCCCCACTTCGACGGTCGCAACCTCGCCGAGCCGCACCAGGTGCTCGTCGGCCCCTTGCACGAGGACGAGATTGCGGAAATCCTGCGCAGTCTGGAAGTTGCGCGCGATGCGCACTTGGAAATCGCGATCCGCCGACTCGACGCGGCCCGCGGGCAGCTCGAGATTCTCGCGTCGCAATGCGTCCTCGATGTCCGTCACCGTGAGATTGCGCGCCGCCATCGCGAGCGGATCGAGCCAGACCCGCATCGACGGTCCTCCCGAGCCGAACACGTTGATCTGCGATACGCCGGGGATGACGGCAAAGCGGTCGAGGACGTAGCGCTCCATGTAATCGGTGAGCTGCAGCATGTCGAGCGAGTCGCTCGCAAGCGTCAGCCACATGATCGGCTGCGTATCGGAGTCGGATTTCGAGACCGACGGCAACTCCACGTCCTCGGGCAACCGATCGATGATGCGCGAGACGCGATCGCGTACGTCGTTCGCAGCTTCGTCGATGTCGCGCGTCAATTCGAACTCGACGTTGAGGCTCGCTTGCCCGTCGCGGCTCGTCGAGCGAATCGTCTTCACGCCTTCGATGCCGCTGAGCTCGCCTTCGAGCACCTGGGTGATGCGCGTCTCGATGATCTCCGCGGACGCGCCCGGATATGAGGTCGATACTTGCACGACCGGCTGCACGACGTCCGGATACTCGCGCACGGTCAAATCGCGGAATGACAAGGCGCCGAAAGCAATGATCATCAGGCTGATGACGGTTGCGAATACAGGACGCTTAACGGAAGTGTCTGACAGCCACATCGGAAACGCCTTCTTTCGGGACTAGCTGCGTTAGCCTCGTGCCCGTCGCTCGCCGTGCGTTCCCGTCGGGTCGACGGCGCCGCTGACGGCTGATTCGGGGGTTTCGACGCGGACGCGCACGCCGTCGCGCAATTTGACGATGCCTTCCGTGACGATACGATCGCCCTCCTCGAGGCCGCCGAGCACCTCGACCGAGCCGAAGCGCCGGTCCCCGAGTCGAATCTCTTGCTCGTGCGCGACCATGTCCGCACCGACGCGAAACACATAGGCCCGATCTTGTATCTGATAGACGGCGTTCTCGGGAACGACGAGCGCCGAGCGCTCCGCCATGACGACGCGCACGGTCAGCAGCATTCCCGGCCGCAACGCGCGATCCTCGTTCGGAATGTGCGCGCGCACTTGAATGGCGCGAGTCACGGGATCGACGCGCGAGCCCACGGTGCGCACCACGCCTTCGAACTCGCGATCGGGATAGCTCACGCTGCGGGCGAGCACCGCGGCGCCGGGTTGCATCGCGCCGAAAAACGTCTCGGGAACCGTGAAATCCAGCTTGATGATCGAAATGTCGTCGAGAGTCGTGATCGCCGTGTTGGGCGCAAGCATCGTGCCCGGGCTGACTTGGCGGAACCCCAAGAGGCCGGAGAACGGAGCTTGAATCAATCGGTCGCGCAGTCGTGCAACGACCGTATTGAGGCGCGCTTCCGAGGCCGCCGCGCGCGACCTTGCGACGTCGAGGTCGGCCTCCGAGGTCAGACCTTGCGCCGCGAGATTCTCGACACGGCGCAGCTGACTCTCGGCGTCGTCGAGATTGGCGCGCGCCTCGGCAAGCAGCGCCTGCTCTTCCTGATTCGTCAGTTGCAGGAGGACAGAGCCGGCCTCGACATAATCTCCGTCCTCGAAATCCACGGAACGCACGGTATCCGTAACCTTGGCCGTCAGCGTCACGGATTCGTTCGCCTGCGCCGTGCCGATGGCTTCGACGATGTCGTAGAGTTGCTCGCGCCGCACTTCAGCGATCGTAACGAGCGGCACCTCTTGGGCGCCGAAACCGCCGGGCCCTCCGCGTGCCTGCCCGGGAGGCGCGTCGGTTTCGCCCGCCATGAAGTAATAGATGCCGCCGCCAATGGCGACTACGGCTAATACGATGAGCCCCGCGTACTTCATGTCTTTCCTGTGCAGCCTCCCCGTTCGCAGGCCGCGCGGCGATTATGCCATAGCGTCAGTTTGCGCATGCGAATCAAGCGCGTAGCCAATGGACATCGCGCATCGGAAAACGTTCCGGCGCGGCCAAAGTTTATTGCGCTACCATATCGAGCATGGGTAGCAGCGTCATCCATGGCGGCGCCGACATCGACGCGCTCGTCGCGATCAAGGCACACGTCCCCGAAGACGCCATGAGCGCGGGAATCCTCGGTACCGAGCGCGTCGGACACGGCGTGCGCATTCGCGAAGACGGCCTCATCGCGACGATCGGATACTTGGTCCACGAAGCCGAGACCGTTTGGATCACCGCCAACAACGGCGCGACCGTACCCGGTTTCGTCGTCGGTTACGACTTCGACAGCGGTTTCGGTCTCGTGAAGCCGTCGATGCCGCTCGAAGGTCCCATCATCAAGCTCGGCACCAGCGCCGACCTCGAGATCGGCGACCAAGTCACTGTCGCAAGCAGCGGCAGCGACGGGCAGCGCATCACGGCGGAAGTGGTTGCGAAACAGGAGTTCGCGGGCCGCTGGGAATACCTCATCGACGAGGCCGTATTCACGGCGCCGGCCCATGAAAGCTGGTCCGGCGCGGCGCTCATCGATCGCAAAGGCAAGCTCGGCGGGCTCGGCTCGCTCGTCATCCAGGGGTTCGAGGCGGGAGGCACGTTGCGCACCGTCAACATGTTCGTACCGATCGATCTGCTCGCGCCGATCATCGACGACATGTGTCGATACGGCCGGCGCAACACGCCGCCGCGACCTTGGCTAGGCCTCCTCGTGCACGAGGACCAGGACGATCAGCTCATGATCGTCGGCGTCTATCGGAATTGCCCGGCGGACCGCGCCGGATTGAAGCCCGGTGATGTGATCGTCCGTGTCAACGACGCGCCCGTATCCGGGCTCGCCGAAATGTTTCGCAGCGTATGGAAGCTCGGCAGCGCGGGTGTCGAGGTTCCGATTCGCGTCGTGCGCGAGTCGGAAACGCTCGACAAGGTCGTCGAATCCGACGATCGCGCCGTGTTTCAGCGCATCGGCACCGTTCAGTAGGAACGAGCTTCGCTCGCGATTCTTCAAACATCGCGAGCAAAGCTCGCTCCTACCGACATTAAGATCGCGAGCGAAGCTCGCTCCTACAAGAAGTCTCGCTCCTACTCCGTGCGCTCGCGATAGGTCCTATGGCAGCCGCCGCAGGTGCCGGCCGCTCCTTGCACGAGACCTTGCGCGGCCGCAAAGCCGCCCGATTGCACGGCATCGGCGAGGCCTTGCGTGGCACTCTGCAAATCCGCGGCCTTCTGCTCGAAATCAGCCCAGTTCGTCCACACTTCAGGCAGCGCGCGACTGCCCGTCGGAACGCCTTGCGGCATGAATCCTTCGGTGAGCATGCCGGCGACAACGGCGAGATCCGTTACCGCCTTCGCGAATACCGCTTCGTCGAGCGGGATTTCTTGCCGTGCCATGCCGCCGACCGTCGTCATCTTGTTCGCCGCGACGCGCATGACCGCCTGACGAAATTGGAATGCTTGTCCTTCGGGCGTGTCGGCATCGGCGGGCGCACCGCCTTGTTGGCCGGACCCGCAAGCGGACAATAACGACAGCGAGAGCACGGCTCCCATCAACGCAGATGCTTTTTTCATGCTTGGACCTTTTTTCTTACGGCGAACACTCGAGGCAGAATAGACAAATCGTCATTGCGATCGCAAGTAGACACGCGCGCGTTGCTCAATCGCCCGACGTCAATATTCGGTGCATTCCCTGAATGTTGAGCGGCAACCACTCGAACGAGCCCCAATCGCTGTAGGCTTCCATCTTGATGCTGGCCGTAAGCTCCTCGAGACTCCGACCGGCGGCGATACCGGCAGCAACTTGGTCGCGCAACTCTTCGAGATAGACGCGATGCTCGACGACGTCCTGCTTGTTGCCGATGGAGCCGTGGCCGCCGACGGCGATGTCGAAATCGAGCGCTTCTACGTCGCGGATAGTCGCGGTGAGGTCGTCGATGTCGACACCCGGGAGCGTCTGGAACGGCAGCCGCTTGACGCTCAAGAAATCGACGAGAAACACGGCGCGCTCGGCGGGAAAACGCAATACCGTCATGTCCGGCGAATGAGTCGGCCCGATATGAATCATCTCGACGGTCTTGCCGCCCAGAGTCACCGTGCGGCGGTCGGCGAATAGGCTCTGCGCCGGGTACACGTCGCTGACCGGACCGCGCGCGATCTCCGCGCCGCTCAAGGCGCCGTCCTCGTTCGCATCGTAGAGCGCGAATTGTCCTTGGAAGTTGCCCGTCGCTTCCGTTTGCTCGATACGGCCATTACGGTTTGCATCCATGGCCGCCGCAGCGTCGGTCAGCGCAGTATCCGCGGGCCGCAACCGCAGCGCTTCCGCCATGGCTTCGTGCCCGACGAACTCGGCCGTATCCGCGAACACTTCTCCCCCCGAGGCATGGTCCCAGTGATGATGGCTGTACAGCACGTAGCGAACCGGAACATCGAAACGTTGCTCGAGCTCGCCGCGCAACCACTCTGCGAACGCGCGGTTGATGGGATCGGAGACGATGATCCCTTCGGACGTCACGAGGAAAACCGTGAAGTGCTGATTGTTTTGCGCCCGGTACAGATCACCGGCCACCTGAACGATCCCGCGCTCGGGCTCCTGCGCGAACGCAGCACCGCATACAGCGAGAATCGAAACGCCGGCGAGCACCGCGAGACCTTTGTTGTTGTTCATTGTCGCTCTCCTGAACGTGGCTTCAACGCCTCGTCGATGATGAAAACATCAGTGAGCAGCGCGCGCAAGTGGATCGACGCATTGAGGTTGTCGACGATCTGCGAGCTGATGTCGTCGAGCGCGAGCACGAGCCGGATCGCGCTTTGCGCGACGCGGGCATCTCTGTCGAAGGCGTCGAAGAACGCGGCGCCGCTGTCTGCGAGCGCTGCGCTGCGCTGCTTTGCACAAGCGATCGCGACGGCGCTCACGTCGCCGAGCGCGGTCTCCATGTTCTGCAAGAAGTTCCGCACGTTGCGCTCGGGCGCGGCGCCTCGATCCGTGTGGCGCCCCTGGGCCGCATACGCGAGCAGGAACTCGTAGCCGGCCTCGATCGCGTCTACACGCTGCTCGAAATCCGCGTAAACGGGGGCGTTGCTCTTATTCGTCATCGATCCACCTGCCAGCGATTCGGATCATGCTCAGCGCGATACTCCGCGCGCGTAATCCACCCGAGAATCATCGAGCGCGTGAAATGCAGCTTTTCCGGGCGCAGCGCGAAGTAGACGTGCGCCATGACCATCGTCACGAGGCAGAGCGCCGCCAAACCGTGCACGACGTACACGACGCCCCACTGACCGTCGCTTAGCCAATAGGGATTGCGCTGCCACCACGGCGTATCGATCTTGACCATCATGAGCGCGCCCGTCACGGCGGCGGCGAGCACGACAACCGTGAACGCAAGATGGATGAGCTTCTGCGCAAATGAGTATTTGCCGGGCCTCCCCGGAGGCTCTCCCCCCATGCGCCACGTCCTCTGCAGGATCGCCACGGCGTCACGCAGGTCCCGCCGGTCGAACCACATCGAGCGCCGGTCTTGCCAAACCACGGCGCGCACAACGTGCACGACGACGATCGCGATGAGCACGAGGCCCGCAACCCAATGGATCGTGACCCAGGCGAATTCAATTCCCAAGATCGGCAGGAACGCCGTAAAGAGGAGCGTCAGCACGCTCGCCGCGGCGAGCCAGTGGATCGACCGATCGAGACCCGTATGGCGGACGATTCTATCCACCGGGGCCCGACTCTCGGCCTGCGCTTGCCGGACCCGATTCATTGCGGCTTTAGCGTTACGCGCGCCGGCGGTCCGGAGCGAAACGCCACCGATAGACTGCATGAAGGATGATGAGCGCGGCCCCTAGGCTTACGAACACCCACAAGAGGTCCCAAGACATCCCCTGCAAGATCTCCCGGCCGTAGACATCACGACTAACGCGAAAGAGCTCCACGCGACTCGTGTTTCTGGCGCGCCGGCCGGCTCAAGCGTCCCGAATTGCGCGCGTGACGAGGTTCTGCAACAACGGGATCTTGAAGTGATTGAAGTTCAGAGGCGTCGCCCCGCGCACTGCGGACTGTCCCGCCAACGCGGCCGTGGCTTCATTCTTCGGCTGACCCGTCACGACTTGCTCGACGACGCTCAACCTTCGCGGGACGGCCTGTACGGCACCTGCGGCCATGCGGATGCGCTCGATGTTTCCGCCTTGCACGAACATAGCGGCGGCCACGTTGACGAGCGGGAAATCCCACGTGTTGCGGTCGGCGACTTTCTCGAAGTAGAACGTCGCACCGGACCACTCCGCCGGAATGCGAATCGAGGTCAACACGTCGCCGCGCTCGAGCGCCGTCATGCGCTCGATGTCGACATCGGGGCCGATGAAGAATTGCTCGGCCGGAACTTCGCGCTCGCCTGAGGCGTTACGGATGACCATGCGCGCATCGAGCACGACCATGGCCGGTGCCGTGTCGGACGGCGATACGGCGACGCAGCGGTCCGCACCCCACAAACAGTGCTCGCGGTTCTGGCCGGCCGGCGAATCGGCATAGCAGGAATTGCCGCCGGCGCGATAGCAGTCGAGGCCGTAGCGGTAGTACCAGCACCGGGCGTCCTGGCAGAGGTTGCCGCCGATCGTCCCGGAGTTGCGGATCTGCGGGCTCGCGACGCGGCGCGCTGCCGCCGCGAGCACACCATAGCGCTCAGTGATGAGCGGGCTCGTCTCGACGGCCGTCAACGTCGTGAGCGCCCCGATCTCGACGCCGCCGTCGGAGGCCTCGCGGATTCCTTTGAGCTCGTCGAGACCCGCGAGGTCGACGACGACGCTCGGCCGCTTGATGCGGTCCTTGAACCAGTCGAGGCTGTCGTTGCCTCCGGCAAGCGCCCAACCGCCTTCGCCGGCGTCGCTCAACAGCTCAATGGCGCCGTCGACCGTATCCGGTTGATACAACTCAAATGCCGGCATCATGTCTTTGGACATGCTCGCGCTCCTTATTTGTACGCTTGGCCAGTGGAGAACGACATCGAGATTACGCCGTCCCCGCTGCGCGCATGACCGAATTCAGGTAGTGATCGTAAGCACCGCAACGGCAGAGATTCCCGGACAAGGCCAGTCGCGCTTCGTCGCGCGTGGGCCGTGGATTGACCTTGAGCAGAGCCACGGCGCTCATGACCTGGCCCGGCGTGCAGAAACCGCATTGCGGCCCGAGCTCGTCGATCATCGCCTGTTGAACCGGATGCAATTGGCCGTCGGCGCTTTCGAGGCCTTCGATCGTCGTGATTGCCTTATCGCGCACGCTATGCGTGAGCGTCGAGCAGGAGTACGTGGCAACGTCATCGACGAGCACCGTGCAGGCGCCGCATTCGCCGCGGTCGCAGCCGAGCTTCGTGCCGGTGAGGTTGAGCTTGTAACGCAACGTCATCGCGAGCGTCTCGTTCGGCAGCACGTCGACCGTGCGCATCGCGCCGTTGACGCGGAGCATGAGCATGCGCTCCACGCCGCCGACCCCGGCACGATCGGGCGCGCAACCGGACAAGCCGCCGAACAGCACCCCGGCGCCCGACACGGCCGCACCCGATGCGATGACGCCCTTGATGAACTGCCGGCGCGACGCCTTGACCGACGCGATCTTGAGAGGCCCGCCTTCCGAGCCGGTATCGAAGCGCGGTTCCAGGTACGCACCCACGCCGTGGTCGTTGGTCTTGTCAGCCATGAGGAAGTCTCCGTCTGATGGGCCTAAAGCCCCATGTCGCCCAATAGATGCTAGGTGAAATGCCGCACATGCTCAACCGCTATGCCGTGTTGACTTGCAGCGGCTGATGCGACTGCGGCCGGCCCGCCGCGACGTTCACGATCATGTCCGTGACGACCGGCATGCGGTTGAAATAGTGCCCGCCGAGCGCATCGGAAATCGCACACAGTAGCGCCGCCGTCGCACAACCCTGCACCGGCTCGCCGATGCCCTTGGCGCCGATCGGGTTCTGCGGGTCCGCGATGTCGACGGCCGCCGTCGCCATGTGCGAAGGCACGTCGAGATACGAAGGCGGTTTCGCCTGCAACAACGAGACGTTGCCCGGCAGACCGTTTTGCGGGTCGTAGATGTGCCGCTCGTAGGCCGCGAGCCCGATGCCCATGACGGCACCGCTCTTGATTTGCGTCGCGAGGCCCATCGGGTGAATCACGGTGCCGCAGTCGGCCACGCCCAAGTAATCGACGATCTCGTATTTGCCCGTTTCGAGGTCGAGCTCGATTTCGATGAACCCGGCCGCGAGCGCGGGGACCGTGCCCGAGCCCGGGATGTTGTCCTTGGCGACGCCGACGAGCCCGGTTCCTGCGACGCCGGCGGCGGCCGCGGCCGTGAGCGGGTTCAAATCCTGCGGCAACTCGTGGCCCGCGTATTTGCCGCCCAAGTCCATCGCGAGCTGCGCGGCCTGCGCATAGCTCAGTCTCTGCCGAGGATCAGACTTCAAGAACACCGCTTGGCCGCCGATATCGTAATCGTCGGCCGAGCCCCCGAGCTCCATGGCGGCGATTTCCTTGAGCTTCGCGACTGCGTCCATCGCCGCGACGTAATTCGTGCGTGACATCGTGAACGAGGTATTGCTGCCGAACTGGCCGAAGTTCCACGGCAGATGACGGCTCGAGTCGCCGCGCACGACGACGCAATTCCCCCAGTCCATTTTCAAGACCTCGGCGGCGACGCGCGCCGTGCCCGAATGCGAGTACGTACCGAGATTGCCGACGCCGGTATGGATGTTGAGCTTGCCGTCCGGCGTCAAAACGACGAGGCCGTCAAAACCGCGGCCGCCCGCCGAATGGTAGGCCGTGCCGACGCCGATGCCGGTCACTTTCGAGCCGTTGCGCTGACCGCTGCGTGCTTTGCGCTGCTCCCAATCGAACGCGGTCGCCCCCTGGGCGAGGGCATCCGACAAGTAAGCGCTCGTGACGGTGCTTTGCTGCGCGCCGTACTTTGAATCGTTGTTGGGTGCATTGATGCGCCGGATGGCCACTCGGTCGAGCTTAAGCGCCCGCGCGGCTTTGTCGATGAGCGGCTCGATCGCCCCTGCGATCTGATTCTGACCGGGACCGCGCTGCGGGCCGCGCGGCGGCGTGTTCGTCAACACGGGGACGCCGCGGAAACGCATCGCCTCCGGCGTATACACGAGCGCGATCGCGTCGGCGGCGGACAGCCAATCGGAGAAGCCCGCATTCGGGCCGTTCTCCTGAACGATGTACAAATCGACGGCCGCCACCCGGCCGTCGGAACGGAATCCCATCTTGATGCGGCCTTGGAAACCGTGCCGCGCCGAGCCGATCGCATATTCCTCGTGGCGCGCGATGCGCATCATGACGGGCCGATTGTTGAGCTTCTTCGACAACAGCGCGGGTACCGCGACGATCGGATAGCCGCCGCCCTTCGAGCCGAAGCCGCCGCCACAATACTCGGCGATGAAGACGAGCTGATCCGGCTCGATGCCGATGTAGCGCGCGACCGTCGGAATCGGGAACGTGCCGCTCTGCGAGGAGGCGTGCAAGTGGCATTTGCCGTTTCGCCAGTAGGCCATCGCCGTGCGCGGCTCCATCGAGTGATGTGCGATACCTTGGGTTACGAAGGTCTCGTCGAGCATGACGCTCGCCGCCGCGAACCCCGCGTCGATATCGCCGTACGACCATTCCGTCGCGGCTTTGCCCATAGGCAGCTGGCCTTCGCTCGCGGCCGCGAAATCCTGCGCCGTCCATTTGAGCTCGCTGAGCTGGCCCATCATGACGATGTTGCCGTCCGTGCGCGCGCTCTTGCCGCCCGGGTACAGGCTCTCGAGGGGGTCGACCGTGAACGGCAGCTCCTCGTATTGAATCTTGATCGCTTCGAGCGCGTCCGCGGCGATGGCTTCGGTGTCGGCCGCGATCGCGAGAATCGGTTGGCCGACGAACACGGGCTCGTTCGTCAGAATACCGTCCTGCGGCTCGGGGATCGGCGTAACCTCGTCGGCGGTGAGGATTCCCGCGACACCCGGCATCGCGAGCGCTTCGCTGGCATCGATGTTGACGACTCGCGCGTGCGGCATCGGGCTCGTCAAGAGCTTGCAGAACAGCATGCCGTCGGGACGGAAGTCTTCGGAGTACCTGGCCGTGCCCGTGACCTTGGCGCGGACGTCGGGGGGGGTGAAGTTCTTGCCGATCAAGGTGTACGCCATCTTCTTCTCCCGTAGTTTCCCGGTGCCGGCAGCCGCATCGAGCGGATGCGGGCTAATTTAGGATCATACCCAAGATCGTCGCGGGGGGCATCCTCTTGTGGGAGCGGGCTTCGTCTTTGTGGGAGCGAGCTCGTCTTTGTGGGAGCGAGCTTCGCTCGCGATTCTCAATATTCGCGAGCGAAGCTCGCTCCTACGGGAGGGACAGGTTCGGCTCGTCGAGCGCGGCGCGCTGCTCGCGCAGCGCGAGCACGTGCTCCTCCCAGTACTTGGTCTCGGCGAACCAGGGAAACGCGCGCGGGAAAGCGGGATCGGTCCAGCGCCGGGCGATCCACGCTGCATAGTGGATCATGCGCAGCGTCCGAAGCGCCTCGATGAGACGCAGCTCGCGATAGTCGAAATCGTGGAACTGCTCGTATCCCTCGAGCAAGTCCGCGAGTTGCGCACCCATGTCGTCGCGGCTTCCGGACAGGAACAGCCACAAGTCTTGGACAGCCGGGCCGTTCATGCAATCGTCGAGATCGACGAAGTGCGGCCCGCTGTCCGTCCAAAGCACGTTGCCGGGATGACAGTCGCCATGTATCCGAGCTTCGCGGTACGGCATCGTTTCCTCGAAATTGCGGGCCACTGCCGCGAGCACGTCCGCGGTGATGCCGCGGTAGGCGTCGACGAGGTGCGGCGGCAGCCAATCGCCGGCGAGCACTTCGGCCGCGGAAACCGTCCCGAGCCGCTCGATGGAAAGCGTCGGGCGAGCCTCGAACCGGCGCGTCGCGCCGACCGCGTGGATGCGCGCGAGGAACCGGCCCATCCATATGCGCTCGTCGCTCGTGGCGAGCTCGGGCCACCGTCCGCCGCGTCGCGGGAATACGGCGAACCGATAGCCTTCATACTCGTGGAGCGTGCGCCCCTGCAGCACCTGCGGCGCCACGACCGGAATCTCGCGCGCCGCGAGCTCGAGCGAGAACTCGTGCTCCTCGAGGATGGCCGCGTCGCTCCAGCGTGCGGGCCGATAGAACTTCGCGACGACGAAACCTTCGTCCGTGCCGATTTGGTAGACGCGGTTCTCGTAGCTGTTGAGCGCGAGAATGCTGCCGTTGCAAGCGATGCCCGTCGACTCGATCGCGCCGAGAACGAGATCGGGAATGAGCCGTTGGTACGGCAGCTCCGCGCTCATTATCGTTCCAAAGCGCCGCAAAAGACCTGGAGTGCCTCGTCGAGCGAGCGGTGCCGAGGCAACGTAGCTCGAGTTTCCGCGGCCAACGGCGTCCGTGCGAGCTGCGCGTACACCCATTCGGCACCGCGATGAAACTCGGGGCTCACGCCCACGCTTTCGAAGGTAGCCGCAATCTCGCGCATCTCGCCGACATACCGCTTCGCGGTGGCGGCAAGATACGGGATTCTCGCGGCCATGCGCTCGGCCTCGTGCGTTTGGCTCGCGCGAAACTCGGCCATGAGCTCGCCGCGCACGCCGAGCCGCTCGGCCGCCATGAGCACCGCCGTGTAGAGCGCGTCGACCCCCTTGTTCATGGCCGCGTACGCCATCTTGATCGCCGAGGCCCGGCCGGCCTCGGGCCCCATGTCGATCATGACGAGCTCCGGAACTTCGAGCGCAAGCACAGGCGCGCGCGCCTCGCCCGAGACGTAGAACCGCGTCGGCGTGGCAACACCCGCGCGCGGCGCGGGACCGACGATGCCGACGTCGACGAAGGTGGAGTCTGAGCTCTCGAACAAGGCGCCGATCGAGCGCGCCGTCGAGGGCGAGACCGCGTTACAGTCGACGAATACTGTGCGGGCGCTCGCTTGCTCGATGGCCGCGACAGCGCGCCGCGCAAAGTCGGCCGCGGCGGCGGGCGGAACGATCGACAGCACGATATCGGCTGCCACAACGAGTGCCGGCAACGAACCCAAGTCCTCGATGCCGGCGCGCGCGGCAAACTGCCGGCTCTCCGGGCTGCGGCCCGTGAGGTCCGTGACCACGCGATAGCCTTGCCGCAGGCACGCGGCTCCGACCGCGCTGCCCATGTCGCCGACGCCGACGACTGCGATGGTGCTCGTCATTGCCTTCCCTTTCCGCCCTTCGAATCGATAGTCCCGAGCCACGATGATATGTGAACGGTTCACACAATGACCTACGGGCGGCACGCCTGGTTTATGATCTAGCGACGATGTCGAGCTCCCGACCCAACGACACGAAACCGCGGGCACTGCGTGGCCCAGGCGCGGCATTGGCTGCAGCCGCGGCATTGCTCTACGCCGTGCCTTCCCATCCACAGACCGACGAGACTCCTGTGAACGGAATCATCCCCTATCGAACCGTCGTCACGACGCTCGACAACGGCCTCGAAATCATCGTGATGCCGATGCCGGGCGACGGGCTCGCGACCTTTTGGAGCATCGTTCGCACGGGATCGCGCGACGAGTACGAGCCGGGACGCTCGGGCTTCGCGCATTTCTTCGAGCACATGATGTTCCGCGGCACGGAGCGCTACCCCGCGGACGTCTATCAACGCATCCTCACCGAGCTCGGCGCGGACGCGAACGCCTATACCACCGACGACCTCACCGCCTATCACGTGTCGATGACGCGCGCCGACCTGGAGCGCGTCATGGAGCTCGAGAGCGACCGGTTCAAGAACCTCGCGTACTCCGAAGCGGGCTTCAAGACGGAGGCCGGCGCCGTGTACGGCGAATACCGCAAGGGCAAGACCGATCCGTTGTTTGTGCTCTACGAGACGATGAGATCGACGGCGTTCGAGCGCCATACGTACGGGCACACGACGATGGGCTTCGAGCGAGACATCATCGCGATGCCGACCATGTACGCGTACTCGCGGACCTTCTTCGCGCGTTACTACCGGCCGGAGAACACGATCCTGTTCGTCGCCGGCGACGTCGATCCGGCGGCCGTCAACGCCCTCGCCGAGAAGTACTACGGCGATTGGGAGCGCGGCTACGTGAGCCCGGATGTTCTTGCCGAGCCTCCGCAACGAAACGAAAGGCGCTTCGATCTCGGCTACGACGGCAAGACGTTGCCGCTTTTGTGGGTCGCTTACAAGATCGACGCCTTCGATCCGTCCAATCGCGTGCGTGTCGCTGCGGACTTACTCGCCGAGCTCGCGTTCGGCTCGACGAGCGATGCGTACCAGCGCCTGGTCCTCGAGGAGCAAGTCGTCGAGTTCCTGGCGGCGGATCCGAATCTCAACCGCGAACCAACCTTGCTCGACATCTACACGCGCATCAAGGATCCGGAGCAAGTCGACTACGTGCTCGCGGCGATCGATGCGACGGTCGCGGAGTATCGAGACGCTTTGGTCGATGCGGATCGTCTCGCGGCGCTGAAATCGCGGTTGCGGTACGGCTTCCTCATGGGGCTCGAGACGCCCGACCAAGTCGCGCAGCAGCTCGCGCGGCATATCGCGATCAGCGGCGGACTCGAGGGCATCGAACGGCTCTACGCAGCCTACGCCGGCGTCACCGCTGAAGACGTCCGTGAAGCGGCGCGGGCGTATTTCGTTCCCGGTGAGCGGACGATCGGCGTGCTCCGATCCGCACAATGAAGGCCCACGCAGCTGCCCTGGTGCTCAGTGCTTCGCTCGCGGCTTGCGGCGACGATCCGCCGCCCGCACCCACGCAAACGGAGGAAGCCAGTATCGTGTTGCTACCTGTTGCCGAAGATCCCACCGTCTCGTTTTCGGTGTCGTTTCGCGTCGGCTCGCAGAACGATCCGCGCGGCAAGGCAGGTCTCGCCTACTTGACGGGGCAAATGCTGGGCGACGCCGCGACGGAAGCGAACACCTACGACGCAATCCTCGAGAAGCTCTATCCGCTTGCGGCGTGGTACGGCGTGCGCGTCGACAAGGAGATGACCACGCTGACCGGGCGCACGCACCGCGACAACTTGGACGCCTACGTGCCGCTCTTGACCGACGCATACTTGCGCCCCGCGTTTCGCGACGACGATTTTGAGCGTATCAAGAACGACACGATCAATTACCTCATGAACACGTTGCGCTATGCGTCGGACGAGGACCTCGCCAAAGCCGCGCTTTATGAGCGCGTGTTCGCGGGCACGGGCTACGCTCATCCCGAGGAGGGGACGGTCGCGGGGCTTCGCGCCGTCACTCTCGATGACGTGCGTGCGTTCTACGCCGAGCATTACAGGCGCGCGAACGCGCTCATCGCGCTCGGCGGCGGGTTCGGCACCGACCTCGCTCGGCGCATGCAGGCGACGCTCGACGATCTGGCCGCAGGCGCGCCGGCTGCGCCGCCGCCGCTCGAGGTCCCGCCGCTTGCCGGCCGCCGCGTGCTGCTCATCGACAAACCCGGCGCCGACGCCTCGATCAGCTTCGGTTTCCCAATCGACGTCCATCGCGGCGAGCGGGACTTCTATGCGCTCTGGATCGCCAACTCCTGGCTCGGCGAGCATCGCAATCAGTCGAGCCATCTATTCCAAGTCATCCGCGAGGTTCGGGGTCTCAATTACGGCGATTACTCATATATAGAGAGCTTCCCCGACGGCGGCGAGCTCAGCATGCCGCCCGTCAACGTGCCGCGCCGCCGGCAAATCTTCGAAGTTTGGGTACGCACGTTGCCGAACGATCAGGCGCTGTTCGCATTGCGAGCCGCCGTCCGCGAGCTCGAGAGGCTCGTCGACGGGGGTCTCACGCGGGAGCAATTCGAGCTGACCCGTACTTTCTTGAAAAAGTATTCCCTGCACTTCGCCGATACGACGTCGATGCGGCTCGGCTATGCGGTCGACGACCGATTCTACGGCATCGAAGACGAAGGGCATCTCGAGCGGTTTCGCCGCATGATGGATGAGTTGACGTTCGACGAGGTCAATGCGGCGATCAAGAAACATCTTCAATACGCGAACCTCGAGATCGCGATCGTCACCGGCGACGCAGCAGGTCTCAGCGCGGCGCTCGCCACCGACGCGCCGAGCCCGATCACCTACGCTTCGCCACAGCCGCAGGAGATTCTCGGCGAGGACGTCGAGATCGCGAATTTCGCGCTCGGCGTTCCCGCCGACCAAATCGAGACGCGCCCCATCGCCGCCGTCTTCGAGGGCCCCTAATTCCCGCTCTCGCCTCTTCGTAGGAGCGGCCTCCGGCCGCGATCCTCGTCTTGTGGGAGCGAGCTTCGCTCGCGATTCTTACTCTTTCCGCCGGCTGTCCCACGCTGACAGTCATCGTGCCGGGGTGCTCGTGGAGGGGCTCGAATGCGACCGTCTGCCGGCAGGGCCGCAATTTGCTCCTGCAATTGCGGCACGTCCGCCATC
>Ga0209640_10000771_pt1 | contig 25619 bp, 19 predicted proteins | sample RifCSP10_1_FD_184018 | JGI IMG/M metagenome (GOLD analysis project Ga0209640, IMG submission 184018) | Soil microbial communities from Rifle, Colorado - Rifle CSP2_sed 10_1 (SPAdes) (version 2) | ecosystem: Environmental > Terrestrial > Deep subsurface > Rock core/Sediment | place: Rifle... | reverse complement strand
AAGCGGTTTACTCGGTTTCTACAACCCCACCGGTCTTTGGGCGCAGGATTTTTATAAGGGCAAAACCATTCGTTTCATCGTCGGTCAGGCGGCCGGCGGCGGCTACGACACCTATGGGCGCCTGATCGCGCGCCACATCAGCAAACACATTCCCGGCAATCCCGCCACCACCGCGGAAAATATGGAGGGCGCAGGCAGCTTGATATCGGCCAACTACATCTACAGACAGGCGAGCCGCGACGGCCTCTCCTTGGTGATGTTCAATAATTCACTGGTTGTTCAGAATGCGCTGGGCGATCCGCGGATAAAAATCGATTTCCGAAAGCTCGGCTGGGTCGGCGCGCCGAGCGTCGGCGTGCCGGTGTGCATGGTCATGGGTTTCACCGGGTTGAAGACGGTGGACGACGTGCTCAAGACTAAACAGCCGCTCAAGGCGGGCGCCACCCGAGCGGGTTCCGCCGGCTATGATCTGCCGCTGATTCTCAACGAGACACTCGGCACCAACATGGAGGTGATCAGCGGCTTCACCGGCACCGCAACCACGAGGGTCGCGCTGCAGAAGCGCGAGATCAATGCCTTTTGCTCGCAATGGGAATCCATGCGCGTGACGGCGCGCGCCATGTTGGATGCGCCAGGCGAGGACAAACTCATTCCGTTTATCATCAGCGAGCGCTGGGAAGATCCCGAAGTCAAAGACCTGCCGCTGTTCAAGGACGCCATTAAAGACCCAAAAAAATACGCGATCTTTCGCGCATGGGCGGCGCAGATGGATTTTCAGCGGCCGTTTACCGTTGCGCCCGGAACGCCCAAGGACCGGCTGGCGATTTTGCGCAAAGGCTTGGCGGATACGCTCAAAGACCCCGAGCTGCTCGCCGAAGCAAAAAAGTCGAAGCTCGTGATCACCCCGGTCTCGGGCGAAAAAACCGAAAAGCTGGTCGACGAGATTCTCTCGATGCCGGCCCAGGCAAAAAAAAGCTTGGCATTTCTCGTGCGCAAGAAGGGCAAGTGAGATGAAGCGCGGATTGTTGGTTGCAACTGCCAGGCGAGGCGGCCTGGCGCGGAGGGACTCGTAACGATTCAGTGACGGCTCGACCCTTGGAGATGTCGAAAGTTCGATAGAGTTGCCGCGAGAGAATGGCGTTTTAACTGTTTCGAGGTGGAACATGCGCCGACCAAAAAAATTTTCATTGCCGGCAGTTTTAGCGTTCTTGGGTTTTATGACATGGCTGGTTCCCGCCGACGCTCAGGAATCCTTCTATAAAGGGAAGACCATACGCCTCATTGTGGGACTCGCGCCAGGGGGCGGCTACGATCTCTACGCGCGGACAATTGCCCGCCATATGGGAAAACATATTCCCGGCAATCCGACGATCGTGGTCGAGAATATGACCGGCGCTGGGAGCATAATTGCAGGGAATTATATGTACAAAGCCGCCAAGCCCGACGGGCTCACGATCGGCCATATTCTGGGCGGTCTTTTCTTGCAGCAGCTTCTCGGAAATTCAGCGATCGAGTTCGACGGGCGAAAGTTTGAATACCTAGGCGTTCCCGCTCAGGACCATTTCTTGATCGGCTTGTCGAAAGCGACCGGCATCACGAGCTTCGATAATTGGATGACGACGAAAAAGCCAGTCAAGCTCGGCGGCGTCGCTCCAGGAGGAGCTACGGATGATCTCCCTAAACTGCTCCAAGACGCATTGGGACTGCCGATTCAGGTGGTCACCGGTTACAAGGGCACGGGTCCAGTTCGTCTGGCGTTCGAGAGCGGCGAAGTTGACGGGGTTTGCAATGCCTGGGAGTCGTTCAAGTCAACTTGGCGTAAGCAAGTGGATTCGGGAGACGTGGTGATGATTGTCCAAGCGACCCTCAAAGCGCATCGGGAACTCCCGAATATCCCGGTCGCTTACGATTACGCCAAAACAGATGAGGCGCGAAAGTTGATGCAAGTGGTCACTCGCGTTCATGGACCTTCGGTGCGGCCTTTTTTTCTACCGCCGGGCACACCCAAAGAACGTGTCATGCTCCTGCGCAAGGCGTATATGGATACCATGAAGGATCCAGAGCTGTTGGCTGAAGCCAAGAACGCCAAACTGGATATCAATCCCGATGATGGTGAAGGGCTCCAGCGAAACGTCAACGCGATTTTTGATCTCGAGCCCGCCTTGGTCGCGAAGCTGAAGCAAATACTCAAATAGCCGTTGAGCTCGCGAAGGAAGAAACAAAATCATTTGGAGGCATAGTTGACCGGCCCTGCTAGCGACATTCTGCAAATATTCATCTCGGGGTCCCCAAGAGATGGCAATCTAATTGCCAAGGAGGACTTGGATGGAAACAAAGACGCGCAGCTTACCCAGCTCGGTTCAATTATGGACGGGCGCTTTTCTGGCTCTATTCTTATTGCTTCCGGGTCCGACTCCTGCGCAGGCGCCGTTCTATCAGGGTAAAACCTTAATGATCATTCAAGGTCGCGATCCCGGCGGTACGGGGGACGTCCGGGCCAGAACGGTAGTGCCTTTTTTACAGAAACATATACCCGGGAATCCGAATATTGTCATGGAGTATATGCCCGGAGGCGGGAGCCGCAAAGCAGCGAATCATCTCTTTACCGCGGCGAAGCCGGATGGTCTCACGATTGGCAACGTGAGTAACGGTATGGTTGCCTCCGCCATTTTGAAAACCAAAGGCGTGTTGTACGACCTCAGCAAGTTTGTCTACCTGGGCTCACCCTTCAGCAGTCATCATGCGGTTTTTGTCACCAGGAAAGAACTCGGACTGAACAGCCTGGAAAAGCTCCGTGCCGCCTCCGGACTTCGAATCGGCGGCCAATCGGTTGGCTTCTCGACCTACAATGAGGGGCGTCTGTTTGCTTATGTCTTGCGACTCAATGCCCCGACCTTCGTAACCGGCTACGGCGGAGCCGAGCTGGACCCGGCGCTCATGCGCGGTGAGATCGACGGGCGCGCGACTAGCGCCGACACCGTGCTCAGGCGAAACCCCGATTGGCTGAGAAAAGAGCTCGTGGACTTTCATAGCATCATCGAGGTCCCGAAAGGGGACAAGCATCAAAACTTCATGAAAGTTCCGGAGCTAGAGACTCTGGCAAAATCGGAACTTGAGCGCAAGGTAGTGTCGTTGCAACGCTCGTTTCGGGTGACGGGACAGCCCTTCGTGGGGCCTCCGGGCATGCCCCGGGAGCACGTTGCCGTTCTCCAGGAAGCCTTCCGAAAAACGTATCTCGATCCTGAATTTCGAAAGGAATACAAAAAAGTGACGCGCGACGATCCGACGCCACTGCTGCCGGAAAATCATGAGAAAGCCATTCAAGAAGTTCCGCGCGATCCCGAAGTGATCGAAGTCTTCAACAAACTCATAGGCGCGGGGCCGCTACCGACGCCTGGTTAAAGCGGTCTGCCGTGAAATGAGAACAAATTTTCCGACAGAGCGCTTTTAATCAAGAAAACAGTACGGATCATTCACGGGGATAGCGCCGCCATATGGCAAACCAACATATCAAAGATAGAGCAGACGGGAGGTAAGTTATGGGCATCTTGATTTTTCCGGTTTTGCAAATTTTTCTGCTGGCCTCTTTGGCGCTCGCCCAGGCGAAGCCGACCACGGTCACGGAATTAGCTGCCTACCGCGGCGCCGACCGTGAAGAGATCCTCAAGGCGGGCGCGCAAAAGGAAGGCAAGGTGGTCTGGTACACGACCCTGATCGCTTACAAGGAGATCTCGAAAATATTCGAAAGCAAATATCCCGGCGTCAAAGTGGAAGCTTACCGCTCCAACTCGACCGATCTGCTCAAGCGGTTTTTATCCGAAGCACAAGCGCAACGCCATATCGTCGACGCCATCGAAACCACGCCGCCCACGCTCATGGCCGGGCGCGAAGCCAATCTGCTGGCGCCGTACTATTCGCCGCATCTGAAGCATTATCCCGACGAGTCCAAGGAAGACGCCGACGGCGGAAACGTTCTTTGGACCACCGACCGGGAATCGATCATCGGCTTGGGCTTCAACACGAAGCTGGTCAGCGCCGCCGACGCGCCGAAGAGCTTCGATGATCTATTGAAGCCCGAGTACAAAGGGAAGTTTGCCGTCAGCGGAGATGCCACCGGGGCGCGCATCATCGGCGCAATGATCAAAGTGAAGGGCGAAGAGTTTGTCAAAAAACTCAAAGCCCAGGAGATCAAAATGCATATGATCTCCGGCGGAGCGCTGCAGGAGCTTCTGGCCGCGGGCGAGTTTCCCATGTCGTTCTCGATCTTCCGCAACCACGTGCTGGTGTCCCAGGCCAAAGGCGCGCCGACGCAGTGGCGGCCGCTTGATTTGACGGTGGCCAACGCGGGCGGTGCGGCGCTGCCGGCGCACGCCAATCGGCCGCACGCGGCGCTGCTGTTTATCGATTTCTTGATCAGCCCCGACGGGCAGAAGATCCTCGAAGAGAAATTTCGCTTTGCCAGCTCGATGAAACAATATCCTTTCAAGCGCTGGTATCCGGAGAAGGGACTGACCATCGCGCAGTTCGAAAAACAGTTCAACCATTGGCAGAAGCTGGCGCGTCAGATCGCCCGGCGTTAGTTGATAACAAGCTTATTCCGGCGGCGCCATGAATCATACGCTGGACATCGGTTCGAGAATCACGATTTCACCGTGGCGGATCGGCATCCATCGAAACTTTCTGCTGTTCGCGGCCACCAGCGCCGTGGTGGCTTACCTGGTTTTACCGCCGTTCTTTTTTATCTTGTCGGCGAGCTTGACCGCCGAGACCGGCCCGCAGGCCGGCGCGTTCACCGTCCAACATTACAGCAGCATCTTCGGTTCGCTGGATGATTTCGGCGTGCTCTTGTGGAATTCGCTGCTGTTTTCCACCGGCAGCGCGCTCGGCGCGCTGGCGATCGGCACCTTGCTCGCGTGGCTGGCCGAGCGTACCAACGCGCCGTTCAAGAGCGTTGCATATATTTCCGCCTTCATCGCGTTCGGCATTCCCGGCATCGTCAAAGTGATCGGCTGGATACTGATGCTCGGGCCCGAGGCCGGATTAGTCAACGTCATGGCCGAAGCTGTGACCGGCGTTTCCCCCGTCTTCGATATTTTCTCTCTGCCCGGAATGATCCTGGTCGAAGCATTCGTCTGGACACCGGTGGTGTTCCTGCTCATGTCCACGCCGTTTCGTTCAATGGACCCGTCGTTGGAAGAAGCGGCGCTCACGGCCGGCAGCACGAACTGGCAGGTTTTTCGCAAAGTGACCTTTCCGCTGGCGCTGCCCAGCGTGCTCGCCGTGTTGTTTTTGACTTTTGTGCGTTCACTGGAAGCCTTCGAAATTCCCGCGCTGATCGGCCTGCCGGCCGGCGTCGAAGTGTTAACCACGAAGATTTATCTGCAGATCCGCACTGGATTTATTCCGCGCTACGGCGAGGCGAGCGCTTATTCGGTGCTGCTAATCGCGGTGGTCGGCTTCGTGTTGTTTTTTTACCACCGAATCACTTCCCAGGGGCATAAGTTCTCGACGATCACGGGGAAAGGATTTCGGCCGCGCCGGATCGATCTCGGGGGTTGGCGCTGGGTCGGTGGTGCGATCATGCTGCTGCTGCCGCTCCTGCAAATCCTGCCGCTGGCGGCGCTCATGTGGTCATCATTTCTGCCGTTCGTCCAGGCACCATCACGCGAAGCTTTCGCGTTGCTCTCGCTGGAGAATTATCGAGTGGCCTTCAACGACGGTTCGATCATCTGGGCGGTTTTGAACAGCCTGATCGTGAGCATCAGTTCCGCCACGGCCGTGGTGGCGCTGACGTTCGTCGCCGCGTGGATCGTCGTCCGCACGAATATTTCAAAACGCTGGCTGCTCGATCAACTGGCGACCTTGCCGCTGGTGTTTCCCGGCCTGGTCATGGGCGTGGCGATTCTAAAAATGTATCTGACCCTGCCGGTCCCGGTATACGGCACGCTGTGGATCATCGTGCTCGCTTTCATGGTGCGCTATCTGCCCTACGGCATGCGCTTCGGGCACGCCGGGCTGCTGAGCATTCATCGCGAGCTCGAGGAAAGCTCGGCGGCGTGCGGCGGCAGCTGGGGACAGACCGTTAGAAAGATACTTTTTCCGCTCATGCTGCCGACTTTATTCGCGAGCTGGATCTACGTGTTCTTGATCACCATTCGCGAGCTTTCGGTAGCGCTCTTGTTGTACAGCCCGGGATCGCAGGTCGTCTCGGTGGTGATCTGGGAGCTGTGGGAAAACGGCCGGATCGGCGAAGTGGCGGCCTTCAGTTTAGTCTTCACGCTCGGCACGGTGCTGTTGGCTGCGCTGTTCAAACAGCTCGCCCATCGTTACAGCCTCAATGAATAGGATAAATTAATGGCGCACCCAGGTGACGCTCTTTAGGAACGAACAAAAACAAGGGGGAATCATGAGGAATAATTCATTGAACGCACTGGTCTTCGGCAGCTCGATTCTTGTGTTGGCGGGCATGATGGCTTGCTCGAGTGCCGACTCGGCAAAACCAGGCGGCATGACGCCTTCAGCGAGCCAGGCAGGCATGTCGGAGTCGAATCGCAAGGCGACGTCGTCGCAGGTGAGCCAGGCGCAGGCACAAACGAGCTTGGATGCGTTGCGTCGCGGCGAGTCGGGTAAAACACCGGCTGGAAGCCCGCTCAAGGAAATTTATTTCGGATTTGACAGTTATGATCTCGCCGGCGATGCGCGCGCGACGCTGCGTCATGCCGCCGATTGGCTGAGGAGCAACCCAGCGCCAAGAGTCGAAATCGAAGGCCACTGCGACGAGCGCGGCACCAATGAATACAACCTGGCACTGGGCGCCAAGCGGGCGCAAGCCGCAAAAGATTATCTCGTCTCGCTCGGTGTCGCGACCGAGCGATTGTCGACGATAAGCTACGGCGAGGAAATCCCGGTGTGCCGCGAAAAGAGCGAGACCTGCTGGCAGAGGAATCGCCGCGACCGGTTTGTCGCATCGGCGCCCAAGCCGGGAGTTTAGCGAGGATTGTGGTTGGCGAAGTGATCGTTTCACCAAGAAGGTTAAAGATAGGCGCAAAGGGGACAAAGGTCATGAACAGAAGCATAGGGGCGCAGCATGCTGCGCCCCTATGTATTTTTGGCCGCTCGAGGTTACAAACCGATAGGGGCGCGGAGCGCACCTCCGAAAACCTTCGTGCTTTTCGCGCTTTCGTCGTGCAAAGGGGTCATGGGTCGAATGAAGGACGCGCGAATTTGCGCGATCTGCGAAAAAATTCTAGCATCGTATGACGTTAACGATGGTCATCACTGACACCGGAAGATTTCGCCGCGGGGTTCGCATGCCGGCGTTCCTAGCGCTCGAAGAAGAGAAGACCTGGACGCCGATGATTGAAGCGGCGGCGATTTTTCTCTTTCTCGATTTCGACGGTACGCTCACGGAGATTGCGCCGCGCCCGAACGAAGCGTACTTAAGCTCACGCCGCAAGCAACGTATTCGCGCACTGCTCGCCAATCCGGCATTTTCCGTCGCCATCATGAGTGGGCGGCCGGTGGACGATCTCAAGTCCTTGATCGGGCTCGATGAGGTGTTCTATGTGGGTAGCCACGGCCTGGAATGGCTGGCACCGGATGGAGCTAAGAACCGCTGTGCCGTCGGCGCGCCGGTGGCGGACGCGCTGGCGTCATTGCGCGATCAGTTTCGCGACCGCCGCGCTGACGTAAGAGGAGTCTTTCTGGAAGACAAAGGCATCGCCGTCGCGCTCCATTATCGCATGGCGGCGGAGGATACCGCGCTGGCAGCCAAGAGCGAATTCCTGCGCGCGGTGCATCGCCATCAACAGCAGGGCGTGGCTCTGGAGATCGTCGCCGGAAAAGAGGTTGTCGAGGCCAAACCGGCGGCACAAAATAAAGGCGAAGCGGCGGTGCAACTGCTCGAGCTCTACGGCCACGGCGCCTTGCCGATCTACTGTGGCGACGACTTCACTGACGAAGTCGCGTTCCACCGCTTCGACAAAGAGGGCATCACGATTCTGGTTGCGGAAACGCCGCGCCCCACCGCCGCCTCCTATTATTTGAGAAGCCCCAACGAAATGCACGAATTTCTCCGTCTCCTGGGCCACGTGAAGGCGACGGCACGCTGACGGCGAATTCAACTAAACTGCGCTAACAAGCAGCGCTCGTTCGAATCCCATCTTCCTCCGAACGTTCCGGGCTAATTGCCAGCCGGCCAGGGGTAGGAGGAACATGCGCCCCGAATGAAAAAAGGTGATTGGCGGCGCGACTAAACGCTTTGCGCGGATACAGCTTGAAACTTAAAACTTGCTTGCCTGCCGGCGAAGTAAAGCACATCGATCGAATCGGCATAATCGAAGGTCTTCTTGCGCGCCAATTCGTCGAAACAGGGTAAACAAACGACTTTCTTCTGATACTCGCGGGGCACGACCTCGCGCCATACCGGGTCCGGCACATAGAAATTAAATTTGTCGGTGCAATTGCACACCATGCATTTTTGCAGTTTAAAACCCTTCGCATCAGTTCTCTCGCGGCGCATCGCCATGATCGCCTCCTTCTGGTGTTGCCGGACATTCCTTATGATCACCGGACGCAACGACCATACCAGCAGTTGAAATCATTGGTGATATCCAACGACTCACACACGCGCATCACCGATGATGTCGGTGGTTCCCCTCCATACGGGGAAATGATTTTACCGACACAGCCAAATATTTTAAGAACCGCCTTGTTTCGGCAAATAGCGGAATATAAACTGGCCGTTGATCAAACGCGATAACTTTTCTGCATGACTGAAGGCTATCGAAAAGCGATTGGCAGCGAAGTCTGGCATTTCTGCTCTAACTGCAGGACATGGCCGGTAGAGGATTACATCGCATCGCTCAATCCTGAGCAGATCGGACGCGAAGAGTTATGTACTGAATGCGTTGCTCGTCACGACGTCGGCGATTGCGAAAGCTTCATTAATGCGAATCTTGCGGCGGCGAGGAAATGCCCGGTCATCCATGACGGTAAAGAATGCGGCCGTGACCTGCGGCGGGAATTAACCGCCGGTATCCACGTCTGCGCGGTCGGCCATCGCGTTCTCATGGTCCCTCCGCGCCATTCGAAAAAGTAGTGTAGCCTGCATTGAAAAACGGGTCACAGTGTGTGACCCGTTCCTGCCAAACTCCGCTGTAAAGCGCGATCTCAACATTCAAGGTTCTGCACATCCTGATGACCCCGGGTCTCCGTTGATGACCGTGCTGAACGAACGATAAGTCCAGTTGTCGTCGAAGGGTTTAGAAGTTAATCACGCATGTGAATGAACTCGACCGGCGGAGATTGTTTTTAATATTATCTTCGTCCGCGAAGTGCGGCCCTAAGCGGCCTCGCTCGACCATTGTTCGCGTGTCAGCTTTTGCCGGACATTGGTGTCCTCGACGCTGCGCCGATAATCCTTGGAGGTAGGCAGCAGAATCGTAAAGGTAGTTCCGATCCCAAGCTCGCTTTCAGCGGATACGCACCCGCCGTGCGCCTCGACGATGGTTTTGACGATGAACAGCCCCAATCCCGTTCCTTCGCTGGTCGCTGCTCCTTGGAGGCGCTGAAACTCAGAGAATAGTTTGGACAAATCCTTTTCGGGTATTCCGACGCCTGTGTCTTGCACTTTTATGGAAAGCTGTTTGTCAACCATGCGGGAGGTTACGGTGACCGTGCCGCCCGAGGGCGTAAACTTGACGGCGTTGCCGACTAAATTCCACAGCACCCGCTGCAGTTGGCCTGAGTCGCCCAGCATCGGCCTCAGATCTGGATCCAGCTCAAGAATGAGTTTGATGTTCTTCTCCCGAGCAATGACCCTCTGCTGGAGCACAACGTTCTCGGCTAGAACGTTTATCTGAACTAGATCTTTCGCGGAACTCGGCTTGATCGTCTCCAGTTTCGAAACGGTCAGAAAATCAGTGATCAGCTCAACGATTCGATTGGTATTTTCGCGGATTGATTTAAGCGAAGATAGCCGCTCCCTAGGATCGGGCTGGCCGCCGTACGCTCCCGCAAGGAGCTCCGCATGGCCCAGGATGACGTTAAGCGGTGTTTTAATGTCGTGGGCGAGCGCGCAAACGAATTGACGTTTGAGCCTCATCGTTTCTTCCAGCTGTTCCATTCGCTTTTTTTCTTGCTTAACCTGACCCGCCATATGGCCATAAAAAATCGAGATGCCGAACATGAACGGCACGCGAAACAATAGATTCGGGTCTACGGTCACTAGGTCGACCGCATCGCGTGAAACGAAGATCAGAAAAACCAGGCTCAAGAGAATGGCAGCAACGCCGATCTGGATGATATTCTCGCCGATCGCTGCGATGAACACGCAGAAGAAAAAGAGCGCAAGCAAGTCCCAGGGGACTTGCTGCGATAGCGTGATCGCGCAAACAACAAGAATGGAGTTTAAAACCAGCAGCCCAGGCTCAACGACACGTTTTTTAAAGATTGTGTCAGGGAGGCGCCGTAGCACGACGGCCGAGAGAAGGCATATCAATATCAACAAGGCCGGGACTGGTTCCGTCACGCTCCAGTCATTTACGGCGAAGACCAGATAGGAGGTGCCGATTGCAACCAACCACTGGACCGCGATGATCGCGTTCTTGTCCTCTGGGATAGAGGTAGCGCTAAGACGATTTGTTTCCCACAGATCACTCCACCACGACATGACTCTACTGCGTGTCTTTGCGATGCGGTTTTCGAGCAACGCTGCGCTCATCTTTTGCCTCGCTTCCGTCGGATGGTGACGACCACCGATCCGTGAGCCTGACTGACGCAGCTACCATGCCAACGCTATGAGGCAATAATTCAACGTAATTTCAATAAGTTAACCGTAGAACGTTTGAATCTCGGGGAGCGTGTCGGAGCAATCTTGGAAAAACTCTTCAAAAATGAACTGCGCGGCGCACCCGAGCTATGAACGAGACGGCGCCGATGGAGATGATTCGGGGCGGCTTTTTACGAAGACGTGGTAGCCGAAGGCCGTCAGTGTCGAGCGGCGAAGCCGCTGGCCTGAGCGACAATCTCGTCGACGTTCTTGTCAAGATCGAGGGGGCGGTTGATACGCTCCGCGTCGCGTTCGGCAACTAGAGCGTAGATCTCCAGCCGGTTGCCTTCGGGATCGAGAAAATAACACGAGACGGTATTGCCCATTTCCTGATAGGCGTGGCTGACGCAGTGGTCGATCGGCACGCCTTGTGCTTTAAACTTTTCATAGAACTCTTTCACCTCGGCGGGTGTGTCGACGCGCCAGGCGATATGGCCGATGATTTTGGCATTGCCCTCGCGCCCTTTAGCCAGTGCAATCTGGTGATCGTCGATCTCCGGATCGGAAGTTAGAAACACCATGCGCCCGGCGTTCTCACGGTACTTCACGAGCCCGAGGACGTCCCTATAAAACCCGACCATTTTGTCCAGATCATTGACGTAAAGCACGATATGGCTAAGCCCTTTGATCGTCGGCATATGAGTACCCTCCTTTGCGAGAATTACGCTTGCCTGCGGTTCGATGGTTTGCGATCGATTGGCGTCATTTCTCGTCCGCGAGCCTGAGCCGAACGTATCCGATTGCTTTGCCGTATGTCAATGCAAAGACGGTGCGCGAAGCACCAGCTTCGCTCGATTGACAATTCAATCTTGTTCCAGGTCGATGCCCCTAACCTCGCTGTTTTGAGTAAATTGTCGGACCTGAACTCGTCATGCTTTTATCGGAATCGAGGCGATTCCCGAACTGGAGCTGAGACAAGAGTAGATTCGGGGAGACGCCTTATAGAAATCTTATCGCCGAATTTTAATTTTTCTCAGCTTGCTGCGGGATATTCATTGGCCCTCGAATCCCTCGACAAGACCACTCACCGTTGTGTTATATCAAGACCAGCGGCCGAACCGTAGGAGTGGATCGAAATTTATCAGGCAGACGAAAGGAAAAGGCGATGATGCTTACCCGAACGTTTATTGGCTGCGCGCTGGCGCTAATCATGTGTGGCGGAGCGAATTCGTGGGCTCAGAAAAGCGAGAAACTGCAGGTGGGCGGCGGCTCGGCTTCGGCAACACAAATGTCGCTTTGGCTGGCGAAGGAGGGCGGCTACTACGAGAAACATGGATTGAACGTCGAAGTCATCAGCATCCCGGGCAGCTCGCTGGCGATCCAGGCCATGCTGTCGGGAGAGCTGCCGATCATCCAAGCGGGCGGAGCGGGACCCATACAAGCGACTCTGTCCGGGACGGACACCGTGATTATCGCGACGATCGCGAAAAAATTTAACTGGTGGATTTTCGGCCAGCCGAATATCGCTCGGATGGAGAACCTCAAGGGTAAAGTTTTCGGCGTCACGCGCTTCGGCACGCAGTCGGATCTCGCCTCGCGCATCGCGATTCGCCGGTCCGGCCTTGAGCCCGACCGGGACGTGACCATGGTTCAGACCGGCGGGCCGGCGGAGACGGTTGCCGCGATGGCGGCCGGTAAAGTGCACGCGGCGGCGATCACGCCTCCGGCGACGCTGCAAGCAAAAAGATTGAAGCTAAAAGAGCTGATGGACTTGTCGCAGCTCGATGTCGAGTATCATGTCAACGGCGTGGTCACCACGCGCCGGTACCTGAAATCCAATGAAGACACGGTGCGGCGTTTTCTGCGGGCTTACATCGAAGGCGCGGCGCGCGGCATGAAAGACAAACCGTTCGCGATCAAGACGATGAGCAAATACTTCCGCAGCGACGATAAGGAGGTGCTCGACGAAACCTACGAGTTGATCATCAAGACCGGCTTCACCGTGCCGCCCTATCCGGCAGGGATTTCCGACTTGTTGGAAGATCTCGAGCGCACGGTGCCGAAAGCGAGGGGAGCCAAGCCGGAAGATTTTATCGACAGCCGGCTCGTGCGCGAGCTCGATCAGAGCGGTTTTGTTAAGTCGGTGCTGGCGGGACGATGAGGGATACGTCGGTCGCGCGGGCGCCCTGTGGCAGAAATTCGCTGAGCGAATTCAGCACGGACTACGCACCGCGTCAACCATCGTCGTCCGAAACGACAGTGAACGAGCTGCTGTAACGGATTCGCGATCCCATCGCAGAATTGGATTGATTTTAATCTAAGCCGGTGATAAGCGGCGAACAACGGCCACATTCTTCGGGGCCATGGGCGCAGAGCTGGCGATTTCGTTGTCAAGCCGTTCAAGCGGTATCATTCGTCGAAACCGGCGCACCAGAAAAACGAGGCGTACCCCTTCTATGAGGGGTACCGTCGCTGATAAAATCATAGCCAGCTACCGCGAGTCCCGGCGCGAGGATAATACCAATAGCGGAGTGTCTCAAATGTCCAATGCAACGAAAAAACCGGACGTGGGAAACGTTACGATCGCCACCGTGGGTAGTGAAGAGGAGGCGCGCCGAGTAACGGCTATGCTCGATTCCGCCGGGATCAAATGGACCAAAACCAAGGAGCGGGGCTCAACCGGCGAAGGCGCGGCCAAGCGACGATTAGGCGGGATCAAGATTCTGGTCAGCTCGTCCGATGCTCGGCGCGCCGTTCAATTACTAGGTGAAAAAGGAAGCAACGAACGGCCGTCTCCGCCGCGTGATGATTCAGCGCCGCGTGTCACGCGCTGGCACATCGGTATCGATGGTTGGAAACGAAGCGCGATCGAGGTCGTCGCCCTCGTGGCTGTTGCGGGGTTGTTGGCGGCGTTGGTTTTCTATTGAGATTCAGTCGCGACAACGCGGCGCGGCGAAGCCGGAACAAAAACTCAAATTGTCTCCCGCAAAGGCGCAAAAGTAAAAACAGTTGGCATTTTGCCCCGTTCCGCAAGCTTACGGTAAAGTCGGGAGCAATCTTTCCAGATTCGTCGCATTCGCTCGGGATGATGAGCTTTGCCTCAGTTTGTATCTTGCTGGGCGCGAGTAGATCCACAGTTCAGGGGTCTACGGCGACCAGAAAATTTGCCCAAGCTGCGAAAACTTTCAGCATCACAAGCGATTCATCGAAAGCGAGAAACTAGATGCTCGACGGCAAACTGAGAATCGCGCCGACCTGTTATCACGTGCTTCACCAGGTGCCGGTGATGACGGCGCATGAAATGAATTTCTTCTACGACGAAGGGCTGAAAACCGCGGATGGGTCGCTGGGGTACGAGATTTTGACCGATGCCATGGTGCCCTTCGGTCTCGAGAAGCTCGGCATCTCGCAGGCGATGAAAGAAAAATCGGTCGACATCGCGCTCGATGTTCAGTCGCGCACGGTCTTCTACCAGCGCGCGCGTGGCGCCGATCTCTACATCATCTCCGGCTGGCGCAACCAGCACACCAACGTCTGGATGGCGCCGCCGCACGTCAAGTCGCTGCAAGAGTTGAAAGGCAAGCGCGTCGGCATCAGCGACTTCAACAGCATTCGCCACTGGGCCATTCAGATTCAATTAAAGAAGGCCGGCCTGGATTTGGAGCGCGATATCGAGTGGGTGCGGATCGGTGTCAATTCGCGGCTGCACCTGGAAGCGATTCGCAACGGCAGGGTCGAGTGCGCCCCGGTGCCGCCGTGGTATGCCGAGGACTTGCTCAAAGAGGGTTGTAACGCGCTGGTCTCACCGGCCGATCAGTATCCCGACGGGCGACCGGAACGGATCATCGCCGCGACCGGACGCATTCTCGAAGAACGGCCGGATCTGGTGAAAGGATTTCTCAAAGGCATGATTCGTTCGTATTGGTTCGTGCGCGATATGCCGAAGAATTACGAATACATCTCCAATCTCGAAAAGCGCCTGCGCGTACGAAGTCCCGATCCTGAGGAACGCGCGGTAAAGCACTTGCGTTCGGCGCGCGATTTGGAGGCGATGCCGTTTCCGCTCGACGGCAAAGCAACAGGTTTTGAAGACATGCTCAAGGAAGAAGAACGCCTCGGCGAGCTCAACTACGAAGTCCCGCCGATCAAGGACGTCTGTGCGCAAGATCTAGTCACAGAGGCGTTCAAAGAGCTGCGCGCCCGGGAAGATCTAGCCGACGAGTTCCAGCGGCTCAAAGTGATCGAGCAGCGGTGGGGGTATTAAAATTAACGTTCCAACTGTTCCAAATGGTTCAAGCCGTTCAAATTGCTCAAAAGCTTCGAGCACGAACGACAATAAAACAGCGCTGGTTGAAAGAAATAGAATTTTAAAGCATTACGTGTGCTTTTTTAAATGTTTACTTGAATTGCCTTGAGTCGCCTCGCCCTGCTCATCGATTTCGGCAGTACCTTTACCAAGCTTGTCGCTGTCGATCTTGATACATCGCAACTCCTCGGCCAAAGCCAGGCGCCGTCCACGGTGGGCACGGACGTGCGCGAGGGATTGTTGTGCGCGCTGATCGCGTTGCATGAGCGTCATGCAGTCTTCGATCGAACACCGAACGATTTGTCGATTCTCGCAGGAAAAACCGTTCTCGCCTCCAGCAGTGCAGCGGGCGGGCTGCGCATTGCGGTCGTCGGCAACGTGCCTGGCTTGACGGTCGAAGCGGCGCATCAAGCCGCGCTCGGCGCGGGCGCGAAGATCGTCGGCTCGACTGCCTTCAGGCTCACTGCAGATAAGATACTTGAGATCGAAAAACTCCGGCCCGACCTGGTTCTCTTGACCGGCGGCGTCGACGGCGGCGACGCCGCGACGATCGTTCACAATGCTCGGCTATTGGCACATTCGGCCCTCATAACCCCCATCATCGTCGCCGGCAATATCGCCGTGAGAGGCGAAGTCGCCGGTATCCTCGAGCGGGGCGGCAAAGAGACGCGCCTGGTCGAAAACGTCATGCCGCGCGCCGGTACAGTTGCGGTGGGATCGGCGCGTGAAGCAATCCGAGATCTTTTCATGGAGCGAATTACACACGCCAAGGGCCTCAATGAAGTAAAGGAATTCGTTCAGGTTGTTCTGCCGACGCCGATGGCCGTGCTCGAGGCGATCCGGCTTGGCGCCGATGGTACCGGGAGCGAAGAGGGATGGGGCGATTTGCTTGCCGTCGACATCGGCGGGGCGACGACGGATGTGCATTCGATCGGCTATGGAGTTCCGGCCGGGGAAAGCGTGATCGCGCAAGGCTTGGCCGAGGCTTACGCCAAAAGGACGGTGGAAGGCGATTTAGGCATCCGTTTCAATGCCGCGACTCTATCGGCGCGGGTTGGTTTGGAAAAGCTCGCCGCCGATTTGCGCCGCGACTTTCCGGCCGAATCGGTACCCACCGCGGCGCTGGGCGATTACATCGAGCGGATCAGCGATGACACGGCCACGGTGCCGCAAGCGCGATGGCACTTGGCTGCGGACGCGGTGCTGGCGCGCGCCGCCGTCGATCTCGCCGTGGCGCGCCATGTCGGGCGGCGCGAAAGAATTGTCGCGCGCCAAGGCGAAGCCTGGGTGCATTCGGGCAAAGATCTGCGCGATACGCGGACCTTGATCGGCACCGGCGGAGTGTTCGTGCACAATCCGTTCGCCGCCTACATTCTTTCGCCGCCGCCGTCCGGCGTTGCTCCGTTCGAGATACTGCGGCCGCGAAAGCCAAATCTCTGCTTCGACTCCTCTTATCTGCTTTACGCCGTAGGGTTGCTGTCGCAACGATTCCCTGACGTAGCGCTGGAACTGTTCAAGCGTTACCTAACCCCGGCAGATGATCAAAATCCCAAATCCGAAGCACGAAATCCGAAACAAACTCCCAAGATGTAATTTCAATGATCGAATAAAGCGTGAGACCGGGGGCCCTAACAATGCCGTAGACGCGGCGGTATGTGGCGGTTCGAACGGCCGTGTTTCGCCCGTCATCCAACCCAGCGGGGTCGGCGGCTAATGCACCCGCGCGGCGATCTCCGCGAGGAGATCCATCTGATCTAAATCCTCAGCGCAGGGCCGCAGGATAAATTCATCCACGCCCATATCGGCCTGGCGTTGGATCGCGTCTTCTACTGCGGTGATCGAAGCAGGCAACGTGCGCAACCGTTTCGCGGCGAGCTCCGGATTGTACCCATAGTTGGCGCTGATGTAGCGCGTCGCGTGATCGACGGCGTTTGGCCCGAGCGCGAAGTAGCTGGCGCCGACCCAGCGCGGGTTTCCTTGCCGTCGATTCTTTTTCCAAGCTTCCTCGATGTCGCGCCACATCTTGAGCATTGCTTCGGGCTCGCCGCCGCCCGGAGCCATGTAGCCGTCGCCCCACTTGGCGATGCGCTCGACGATCGCCGGCACATAACCGCCGATCAGCAACTCCGGTCCGCTCGGCCGCTGTGACCGCGGCCCGATCGGGCCGATTTCCTTCGACAGCGCTTCGCCGGCCCAAAGACGGCGCAGGATCGGCAACTGTTCTTCGGCGCGCTTGCCGCGCCGGTGAAAATCGAAACCGCTGGCCTGGTAGTCGTTAGCGCGCACGCCGATGCCGAGTCCCAGAGTCAGCCTGCCGCCCGAGATTACGTCGAGGGTCGCCGCTTGCCGCGCCAGCAGCGTGGTCTCGCGCGTCGGCCCGATGACCACACTGGTCATCAGACCGATGCGTCGCGTTGCGCCGGCCGCAAGCGCCAGGACTGAGAGCGGTTCGAGTGATTGGGACACGATCCGGTCGGTGACGACCAGACTGGAAAATGGACCGGCCTCGGCGCGAGTGGCCCATTCGAGCATCAATTCGCCCGACGCAGCGGGGATGCGGCTGGGTAATCCTATAGCGATGCGCATGTTTCCTCCGATCAGAAGCGTTCGATGTAACCCGGAGACTCCAGCAGGAGTTCGCCTGGAATCCCGCTAAACGCATGCGGGATTGACGGACAAGCATCCCGCATTACGCAGCAAGCTGGGAAAATTGCTCCGGCGCGATCGAACATGAATGCCCGCACCAAAGTATCGATTCGTGGCCGGTGATGTCAACGTGATCACGCAGGTCGCCGGGCAAAATTGCGCCCGCCATGATATCTTGAATTGCCGCCGCTGGTTTTTGGTGGCTCGATCATTGGGAGATGAGCAAATGGTTTGGTTGCAGCAGTGGCAGAAAGTTCGCGCGTCCTTCGCGCATACGCCGCAGGCGCTTCGGCTCGTATGGCAAACCGACCGCCTTGCGACCGTAGGGCTGGCGCTTCTGACCCTGGGCGGGGCGCTGCTGCCGGCGAGTCAGGCGTGGGTCGGTAAGCTGATCGTCGATGGCGTCGTGGCGGCGATTCAAAAAGGCAACGATCCGGAACAGGTAAGAACCGTCTTTTACTATTTGATCCTCGAGCTGATCCTGTTCTTGCTCAGCACGGGTATCAGTCACTCGCGCCGGCTGATTCAACAGCTCATTCAACTTGAGCTCACCAACCGGATTCGCGCTGAAATCATCCGCAAGGCGCTGACGTTGGACTTAGCCTTCTTTGAACACCCCGATTATTACGACCGCCTGCAAAACGCACGGCGCGAGGGCGGCTACAAACCGGTCGAGCTGATCAACGATACGTTTCAAATCGTTCAGAACGTGATCACCTTGATTTCCTTCGCCGCGTTGATGCTGCGCTTCAGCCCGTGGCTGGTTCTGATTCTCCTGGCGACCAGCATCCCCTCGTTCATCGCCGAAACGCGCTTTTCCGAGCAAGGTTTCCGGCTGCTGACCCGGCGCGCGCCCGAGACGCGTCAGATCAATTACCTGTCGCGGCTGCTGACCGAAGACAGCGCGGCCAAGGAGATCAAGCTCTTCAATCTCGGCGGTACGCTGTTGGCGCGCTACACCGACTTGTTCGCGAAATTTTTCGCCGAAGACAAATCGCTCGCGGTCAGGCGCGCTGCGGTCGGATTTAGCTTAGGGCTGATTGCAACGTTGGGTTTTTACGGCTCCTACGCGTGGATCGTCTGGCGCACGGTTCAGGGCCAAATTTCCCTCGGCGATATGACGCTCTATCTGACAATTTTTCGCCAGGGCCAATCGACCTTCCAATCGATTCTCGCCGGTCTCAATAACATCTACGAGAATAATCTCTTCATGGCCAACTATTTCGAGTTTCTCGATCTCAAACCGCAGATGCAAGTCGCGGCAGGGCAGCGAAAGATGCCCGCTTCGATCAAACATGGCGTCGAATTTCGCGGCGTCGGATTTCGCTATCCGGAGAGTGAGGAATGGGTATTGCGCGGCATCGATTTGACCGTTCGTGCCGGCGAGAAGATCGCGCTGGTCGGACACAACGGCGCGGGAAAAACCACGCTGATCAAATTGTTGAGCCGGCTCTACGACCCCACCGAGGGGGTCATCTTGATCGACGGCGTCGATATTCGCGAGCTCGACCCGCTCGATCTCAGGCAAAAGATCGGCGTCATTTTTCAGGATTTTGTGCGCTATCATTTGCCGGCCCGCGAAAACATCGGTTTCGGCCAGATCGAAGCGGCGGACCACATGGATCGTATCGTCGAATCGGCGCGCAAGAGCGGCGCTCATGCGATGATTGAAGATCTGCCCGAAGGATACCAAACCATGCTCGGCCGCTGGTTTCACGGCGGCCACGAGCTATCGCTCGGGCAATGGCAGCGCATCGCGCTGGCGCGCGCGTTCATGCGCGACGCGGAGATCCTGGTCTTGGACGAGCCCACCGCGTCGCTGGACGCGCAGACCGAGTATGAGATCTTTCAGCATTTCAAAGATCTCACCGAGGGCAAGATGGCCATCCTGATCTCGCACCGTTTTTCCACGGTTCGTATGGCCGACCGCATCGTCGTCATTCAAGGAGGTCGTATCGCCGAATTGGGCAGCCACGAGGAACTGCTGCGCCGGGAAGGGATCTATGCCGAGCTGTTCGGGATGCAAGCCGAAGGATACCGTTAGCAGGCTGCTGAAAAAGACTCATAGGCTTGGTTGCGCGCAATCGCCTCGCTCCGGCGTACTGGCTATGTACGCCTCCGCTCCTCGATTTTTTGCGCGCCTCGCCTCTGAGATCTTTTTGAGCAGCCTGTAATCCGGGTTCCTCCACACCTGTTAGATGATGCGGAGTTGCGATGGAGAAGAATCGTTGAACCCTCAGCGTCCGGGATGGGATCAATGGAGATCGACCTACCGCCCGCGCAATGAACTCTCGATCGTAACTGAGTTGATGAAACTCTTGCTCAGCGAATTCCTTTTCGTTCGAGAAATGCTTTGAATCCCTCGCGCGGTGAGTTGGGTTTGAGCTTGCTGCGCCGGGCGTTTTGCTCGGCGTCGAAACGTTCGCGCCAGCCCAACCCGACGTCGTCGTTGAGCAGCCGTTTGATGCCCTGGACCATGCGCGGATCGTTTTCGCTGATCTGTCGGGCCATGGCGAGCGAGGCTTCGCGCAGCCCGGCGCAGGGCACGAGCTGATTCAGCAAGCCGATGCGCTCCGCTTCCTCGGCTTTGACCGGCCGTCCGGTATAAAGCAACTCCTTGGCTTTAGGCATGCCGACGACGAGCGGCAAAGACCAGGTGGAATTCGCGCGGCCGTACTTGGCGGCGAGAAATTGAATCTCGGCGTGCTCGCAGCCGATGCGAATATCGAGCATGCTCGTGAGTTGCGCGCCGGCGCCGTAGGCCAACCCATTGATCGCGCCGATGATCGGTTTGGTAAACGTGGCCAGGTGCCAATTTGCTTCGCGCCGGACTTCGCTGCGGGCGGCCATCTCCTCGGGAGTTGATTTCACCATTTGCATGATGTCGCCGCCGGCGGAGAACGCGCGCGGTCCGGCGCCGGTGAGAATCACGACGCGGACATCGTCGTCGCTCTCGATCCGAGTCAGCTCCTGATCGAGCTCGCAGGCAAGCTCATAGCTGAGGGCGTTTAGTTTTTCCGGGCGATTCATGGTGATGATGGCGATTGTTTCTATGCGCTCGGTAAGAATGTTTTGATAGCTCATGGCTGACTCCTTGAATTCAGCGCGCATTACAACAGAAAGGCTTCAGTCGAGCAATCAGGCGATCTGACGGCGAGGCTTGTGTAGGGGCGACCGGGCAGTCGCCCCTACGGATCGGCTCCAAACACGAGACACGCGACACGAAAGCGGTTTTATGTTCTCACCGGCTCATACACCAGCGCCTGTTTGATGGCGGCGTCGATCTGCGTGGCCATCGGATTCTGAATTTCTTCGGCGATGTGGCCGATCGCGCCGAGCGTGCGGCCGATCAAGGCGAACGCTTTGGTGATCTGCCACGGGTAGCCCATGTCGAGCGCAATGGCGCCGATCGCGCCGGTGACGTTGACGGGAATCAATCGCTTGCGGCGCTCGGTCGCGACTTTCGATAGGGCCTGCAACAGCTCGCAATATTGGCCATAGACGCCGGTCTCTTTGGCAATGCCGAAAAGGGTATCGGCGCGCGGGTCGCCTTCGGCATGAGTGCGATGGCCGATGCCCGGCATGCGCTGTTTTCGTTTCGAATAGTCATCGTAGATCGAAGCCGCAGTAGCGGCTAAATCGGGATTTTGCGATTCGCGAGGAAGCGCTTCGATCAGCATTTTGGCCGACCATTCCGACGAGCCGAGATGCACGCTGCCGGCGCCGCAGAGCGCGGCCGCGACCGCGGCTTGCATCGCCTCGGGGGCGCAGTGATAAATGAGCCGCGCCGCGACCACGTGCGAGACCATGCCGTGCTCGACTAGAATGACCAGAAGGGCGTCGAGCATTTTTGCTTCATTCGCGGTCGGCAGCCGCCCGCGCAGGATGAGCGACGTCATATCCGTGAAGGTAATTTTTCCGACCAATTCCTTATTGAGATCGTAGCCACGCACGAGAATGCGATGCAGCTCGGCCTTGCCGATTCCAGTGACGATTTTAGCCTGTTCCGCCATGAGTATTTTCCTCCGTGAGTAAGTTCTGCTGCTCGGATACTAAGCCAGGCTCGCGCGCAGCGTCAAACGCGTAGCGCGCGATGGGTTTATTTCTCGCGGTTTTGTGCATAGAATGCCGGCAAGTTTCCCTGGGACACTGTGGTTGCGATGGGCCAAATCACTCGTGTGTCATTCTGACTCCTGTCATCTGAGATGTTCCAAAGAGCTGAAGTGGCCGAAGTGAGAGCGAGGTGAGCAAAACAACGATGGGCGATTATATTAAGGAGCACTACGATTTTCCGCTGACCAAGCTCAGCGAGAATAAACCGCTCAAAGGCGTGCGGGTGATCGACGCCGGCAATATGGTGGCGGCACCGTTCGCGACGGTTTTGCTCGCCGATTTCGGCGCGGACGTGATCAAAATCGAACACCCCAAGTACGGCGACGGCCAGCGCAAGCTGGAACCGATTATGGACGGCATCCCGCTCTGGTGGAAGTCGGTGTCGCGCAATAAACGCTGCATCACGCTTGATCTCGGCAAGGCGCAAGGCGCGGAGATTTTCAAGCAGCTCATCAAAGGCAAAGACGTGATCGTGGAAAACTACCGGCCCGGCACGTTCGAGAAATGGGGCATCGGGCCGGACGTGATTTGCGACATCGATCCGCGCATTATCCTCCTGCGCATTTCGGGCTTCGGCCAGACCGGGCCGTATAAGAATCGCGCCGGGTTCGGCCGCGTCGCCGAAGCGATGAGCGGCCTTACCAACCTCATTGGCGAACCGGACGGCCCGCCCATGTCGCCGCGCTATCCGCTGGGTGACTTGATCGCCGGGATTTTTGGTTCATTGTCGGTCATGATGGCGCTCTATCATCGCGATACGCGCGGCGGCGAGGGGCAGGTCATCGATCTGGCGCTGTTCGAAGCGGTGTTTCGTTTCTTGGATTTCGATCCGATCCAGTACGACCAGATGAAAGTGGTCCATAAACGCACCGGGAACCGCGTTGCCTACGTGGCGCCGAGCTCGATGTTTCGAACGAAGGACGGGAAGTATCTTACGCTCGCGGCGAGCACGCAGAACGTCTGGGTGCGTCTAGCCGAAGCGATCGGCCGCAAGGAGCTCACCACCGATCCGAAGTTCATCGATAATCCGGCGCGGGTGGAAAACTCCGTCGAGTGCAACGGCATCGTCGGCGCGTGGATCGAGCAGCACACGCGTGACGAGGTAATCGAGCATTTCGATAAATTCGGCGTCGCGTACTCGGCCGTATTCGACATGGAAGATGCCTTCCGTGATATCCAGTACCGCGCGCGCGAAGCGATGGTGCGGGTGCCGGATCCGGACCTCGGCGAAGCGGTCGTGCAGAACGTCGTGCCCAAGTTCTCCGCGACTCCCGGCTCGGTGGATTTTCTCGGCCCCGCTATGGGCGCGCACAACGAGGAAATCTATTGCGGGGAGCTGGGCCTGTCCAAGGATAGGCTGAAAGAGCTCCAAGAGGCCGGGATCATCTAAATCCTCTGTTCGCCGTTGTTTGTAAGGGCGGGTTTCAAACCCGCCCCTACGTGAAATAACCCTGCCTTCTATCTCTGGCGAAAATGTCTCAGATGAAGTAGTGAGTCTGAAATCACCGGCATAGATCATTGCCGTTCGAAGCGGACCCACAACCAGAAGGATCGACTTCTATGCTCACCCATCTCGCGCCGCCACAGATCCGGGCGACGACCGGCCTGGAGCTTGCGGCCGGTGTGTTTACGAAATGCTCGGACCGGTTGGCCAGCCAACTATCGGTTTCGCTCACCTCCGGAAAAAGAGACGCCAGGCAGACCGAACTTCGCATCGGGATCAACGGCGACATTTATGGCGGCATGCGCGCGCCGCTCGAAATTGGCACGCGCCGCGTGGATATCGCCTACGTCAATCCCGCGGCGTTGGTGACCATGGCCTATCGCGGCAAGGGCTACTACAAGCAGAAGATGGAGCTGCGCGTGCTGGGCTGTTTCCCGTCTTGGGACCGCATCGCATTTGTTGTTGATAAAAATCTTGGCGTGAAATCGCTCACCGACATTGCCCGGCGAAAAATCCCGCTTCATGTGTCGACGCGTCTGTCCGGCGTCAACAACGGAACGTATTTTACGATTTCGACGATCCTTTCTTCGTATGGATTGTCGTTTGACAAGATCAAACGCTGGGGCGGCAAAGTGCAGGAGTGCGGCCGTCCATTTGCTCCGGAGCGGCTGACGAGCATCGCGAAGCGTTCGATCGATGCGGTCTTCGACGAAGGCATCAGCACACCGGGCGGTTGGCTGGACCAAGCGCTCGACAACGGTTACGAGATCATTCCTCTCGAACCGGCGATTGTCAAAAAGCTCGAACAAATGGGCTACACCGGAACCGTGTTGCCGAAGAGCCGTTACCGGCAGCTCGCAGAAGACGCGCTGACGATCGACTACAGCGGCTGGGCGCTGGTGACCCATCGCTGGCTGCCGAACAGCGTCGCTTACGCGGTCATCGAGACGATCGACGAAAGACAGCAAGTAATTCCGGTCGACGACGATCGGCCCTTGGATATGCGCGATCTTTGCCGCGGCACGGAAAAGTGCCCGCTGCACGTTCCACTCCATCCCGGCGCGGCGAAGTACTATAAGGAGAAAGGATATCTGTAAGAAGAATGGAGTAATGGAGTGGTGGAGTAGTGGGGGATGGGCCTCGGAATAAGCAATACTCCAGTACTCCAACACTCCATCACTCCAGGGGGGTTATGATGAGCTATCAATTCATCGGCCAGTCGGTGCCGCGCACCGATAACACGGGAAAGGTTACCGGCGAAGCGCGTTATACCTCGGATGTTCTGCTGCCCGGAACGCTCTGGGCAAAGACGCTGCGCAGTCCGTATTCCCATGCGCGCATCATGAACATCGATGTGTCGCGCGCCGAGAAAGCGCCGGGCGTGCGCGCCGTGCTTACGGGCAACGACGTGCGCGGGATTCTTTACGGACGCCGCTACCGTGACATTTCCGTTCTGGCGCAGGATCGCGTTCGTTTCATGGGCGAGCGCGTCGCTGCGGTGGCGGCGGAGACGCTGGAGCAGGCCGAGAACGCCTTGCAGCTTATTCAAGTCGGTTATGAAGAGTTGCCTGCCGTTTTCGATCCGGAGTTGGCGCTGCAAGAAGGGGCGCCGCTCATTCATCCCGACGTGAATACTTATAAAGGACTTCCAAGGCCGCTGGAGCACCCGACGAATCGTTTCGTTCACGACGTGTTCACACGCGGCGACGTCGAGGCCGGATTCGCGCAAGCCGATCTGATCGTCGAAAATACGTTCACCGTGCCCCGCGTGCACCAGTCATTCATCGAGCCGCATTGTTGCCTGGTGTGGATCGACGATCGGGAACGGGTGCAGATGTGGTCGCCCAACAAGGTGCCGCACGGATTGAAACAAAGCCTGTCGCAAGCCTTCGGCATTCCCAAGGAAAAGATTCGGGTAAATCCGGTGGCCATCGGCGGCGACTTTGGCGGCAAGGGCGCGCCCATCGACGAGCCGGTTTGTTATTTGCTCGCCCTCCGTAGCGGCCGGCCAGTGAAGATGGTGATGGAATACCGCGAAGAATTCTTTGCCGGCGCGCCGAGACATGCGGCGATCATTAAACTGAAGACCGGCGTCAAGCGCGATGGCACGATCGCCGCTCATCAGATGGATGCGTATCTGGACGCCGGGGCCTACGGTGGCTTTCGTCCCGGCGCGGTCATCAACGGCATCGCCCATGCCGGCGGCTGTTACCGAGCGGAGCACGCGCGCATCACGATCTCGCGCGTCTACACGAACAATCTCCCCGGCGGGCAGATGCGCGCTCCGGGAGAGCCGCAAGGATTTTTCGCCGCGGAATCGCACATCGATTGCGTCGCGC